>ERZ791934.228-NODE-228-length-79515-cov-5.029172_pt1 | contig 79515 bp, 78 predicted proteins | sample MGYA00510125_ERZ791934 | MGnify/ENA primary metagenome ERZ791934 (study PRJEB30046, sample SAMN00993240) | human gut metagenome | study: EMG produced TPA metagenomics assembly of the A metagenome-wide association study of gut microbiota in type 2... | reverse complement strand
AAGGATTCAGTAGGTTAAGTGGAGCGGCGGGCAGATCCACCTGCGGCAGTCACTTAATGAGGAGGCCAATGCCGACGAATTTAGTGAATGCCAGCAGGTTAGCTGCCCACCAGCGGAACGTCGGATGAATCTTTCCCCCCCCTTTCCCCTGCTGTATGCGTCCACCTCCTTTCACATACATTTCTTTTGATTATCAAAAATTTTGATTGTTTTATATAAATAAATCATATATAATAGAATCAAACACAAAAAAGGAGTGATAAAGTGGAACCTTACGAAGTCTTTCATGACGTCCTGGTCAATCTCTTCCAGGAAATCATGGACATAGAAGAGAAGGCCCTTATTACTTCTGAATTCAAAGATATTTCCGTAAACGACATGCACATTTTAGAAGCGATCGGAGTAAAGAGTCCCCGAAACATGTCATCCGTGGCAAAGACCCTGTCCGTGACCGTGGGAACCCTGACGATCGCCATAAACAGCCTGGTGAAAAAAGGATATGTAAACCGAGTCAGAAGTGAGGAGGACCGTCGGGTAGTGCTCATATCCCTGACAGAAAAGGGAGAAAAGGCAAACACCCACCATATGAAATTCCATGACGGAATGATTCAGGCTCTGATGAAGGACCTGGATGAAGAGCAGCAAAAGATACTGGTGAAGTCATTGCTGAACCTGAGAAAATTTTTTGATTCCTACAGGGATAAAAAAGAATAGCTGTAGCTGTGAGGGTACTGAACAGATACAACATAGTTACGAAATAGAAACTAAAAATCGCCGTAAGAACAGTCTGTAAAGCCAGAAGCTGTTTTTACGGCGGATTTTTTATCCTTATTTATATTCCATGAGCAGATATTTTTTCAGAACAGGAAACTGCGCCGGTCCAAGTTCCAGAATATACTGGTGAAACTCCTTTAACTGAAAGGATTTTCCAGCGGCTGTCTGCGCTTCTTTTTTCAGATCGATAAAATTCAGATATCCGAGATAATACTTCAGATAATTTCCCGGGTTTTCCACGATATACTGGTAGATCTCCCCGCAGGTGTCCTGTGAGGCAATACCAAAAGAATTCAATGTCTTTGTGACGGTTCCCAGGTCCCATCCGTGGTCATGGATCCCGATATCCAAGAGTGAATAGAGACACAGGCTCACAGAGCGGTTCAGCCACAGAAGTTCCATGAGGGAGTCATCCAGCTTCAGATAATCTGCCCCATACCCGTAAGACAGGGATTCCACATAGGTGGCCCAACCCTCCACATAGCCGCCAAAGCTCAGGAGATGCCGGATATCATCAGGCTCTGTTTTGCCGAAATACAAAGTCTGATACAGATGCCCAGGAAAACCCTCGTGTGCCAGTGTGGTGAAAAGCTCCGCTTCCGACACCTGGCTGCTCTTGTTGATATATATGACATTGGGACTCAGGGTATCAGCGGGTGGTGTGAGATAAAAGGCCGGACTGGAAAAGTCCTCCATGGATTCGTGTACGTATTTGACCTTATAGGAAGGTTTTCCGCTGTCGGGGAAATCCTGACTTATGGCTTTGTTCAGGTAATCCAGCATCTGCGCAGGTGTACTGCTGCATGTCTCCGGCAGGGAAGAGGCGTCTGTGAGCAGCTTGGGATCAGCCACGATCAGGCTCTGCATTTTTTTATAATCTGTCAGAAGCTGTGTGTACAGCCGTTCCTCGATCTCTTTGATGCTCCTGTAATCTCCGGTCCCGCTGCGTATCAGATAACGGTAATAGGCAGTTCCTCCCGGAAGATTTGAAAGCCCTCCGGTATTTGTTCCGTTTCCTTTTAAGTCGGCCAGGCCTTTGGCCAGGGATTGATAAGCGGGGAAGACACGTTTTGCCATGATCTTTTCATGCATTTTTATGTAAGAATCAGCCTGTTTTTGGGTCATGGCCTTCCGGGAAACGAAGCCTTTCATTTTATCCTTAAACATGGTAGAGAGATAATTGGCGGACAGATCCTCTGTAAAAGCATTGCACTGTTCGATGATCCGGTCCACACTGGTATCACTCATGAACAGCCCTTCCCCGGCTTTTTTCTTTTCAAACTCCAGGATTTCATCAAAATATCCGGTCATGGAGGAGAGCAGAGTGAAATAGTCCTTGATATCATCAGCAGTGCGGAAGGTATATTCTGCCAACAGTACAGGAAGCTGGGACTGGATACCCAGATTGGGGCTGAGAGGCTCCTGCAGCATATAATTGTCCTTTATGGACAATTGCGTGGAAAAGTCCAGCTTCAGAATGTCATAGGTGATCCGGTTCTCTTTGGAAAGCTCCTTGTAGGTGAAGTCTTCCAGTTTTTCCTTATACTTTTCCACGGAATCATAGCTTTCTTCCAGTTTATCCGGGTCCATGGATCCCAGTTTGATGGGATAACTCTTGATCCCGTAATTTTCAGGGTAAGCCAGGGTATAATGGAGGTTTAAAGTATTGGAGGTTACTTCTTCAGTAAAAAGCTGCTGTGTAAATTTTTTAAAACGGGCATCTTCTGTAAGAAAGCGGTCTTTTTGGGTAAAAATAATAAGGAAGAGGAAGACAGCCAGGACAATAAAACCAGGTACCAGAAATCTCCTCTTGGAAGATAAGAAATTTTTCAAAAGATGCTCCTTGGATAATGCTTGAGAACTCTTTAACAGTTTATGAAAAAATCATGTATGTATGCGTATTTTCATTGTAAAAAGGCACAGGGATGTGATAAACTTTTGATAGTGGAAGTGAGGGAGGTGACTGGTTTGAACAAAAAAATATATACGGTATGTATGCTGGCAATGCTTCTGACGGCTGGATGCACACAGAACAAGCAGGAAACTGTGCCTGAGGATGAAGACGTGGTAAATCTGCCCGAAGAAGAACAGCAGGATGAAGAGACAGGAGAGGAACAAAAAGGATATGACGTAGAACTTTCAGACAAACTTTCAGATTTTCAGTTTTCCATCAACGATACAGTCTATACACTTCCGGCAAAGCTAGAAGAATGGAAAAAGGCAGGATGGGCCTACGAAAAAGATGACGGCAAGAAAGCCCTTGATCCGGAATCTTTCCTGGAAGGTGAGACCCTGGACAGTGAGAGCGGTGCTCTTTTTGTGGATGTGGTCAATCTGGATGGGGAGAAAAAACTGCTGGGAGAATGCTATGTAGGCGGCGTACAGCTGGAGAGCCAGGAGGAGGACAGCCGTGTTTACCAGCTTCCCGGAGGGATCAAAATGGGAACCTCCACACTGGACGATGTCACAGAGGCATATGGCGTGCCCACGGACCAGTATGAGGAAAAAGATAATATATACCTGACTTATGAATATGGAATCTACAAACAGGCTGACTTGGTCTTTGATGTACAGGATGAAATATTGTATAAGGCAGTGCTGAAAAATTACAGGGAACCTGAGGACAGCAGTGAGGAAGTGAGCAGGGAGACACCTGTGGAAGTAGAAAGCTATCAGGCACCGGGGGCATTTCCGGAGGATATTATGCAGTTCGTGGTGCGGTATGGCGGCGATTTCTATAAGCTTCCGGCACCGGTCTCTGAATTTACGAAAAACGGATGGAAAATCTCAGAGGACGGTTCTGACAGCATTGTAAAGCGGGGCCGCCATGGTTATGTGACCCTGGAGCGCGACGGACAGATGCTGTACGCGGTGGTGAATAATTACGCTGATATGGCGGTTCCTCTGGAAAACAGCTTTGTCATCAGTGTGCACGGCGACTTTGATGTTACCAAGGTATCTGTGGAGATCTACAGGGGGATCACTCTGGGAATGAGTGAGGAGACTATGAAGGCTCTGCTTGGGGACAATGCTTATGAGACGGAAGAGACGGACAGCGGTGTTTCCTATTTCATATATGCAGATGAGGAAAAGCGGAATTACACCAGGATCTTTGTGGATAAGGATTTAAAGCTGGTCAGGGAGATTGAGCTGTCCAACAGTCCGGACACACTTTCAGCGGCAGCCATCGGTATGCCCAAGGAGGAGCCGGACAGTGTGGATGCGGCAGCCATGTACGGGGATGATGATTTTCCCGGCGAGGCCAACGAAGAATAGAAAACAGAGGTAAAACAAAATGGAGCAGAAAATATATGACATTATCATTATCGGTTCAGGCCCGGCCGGCCTTTGCGCGGCGATCTATGCCAAAAGGGCACAGCTTGACATGCTGGTGATCGAAAAAGATTTCTCCAGCGGGGGACAGATGGTGAAGACCTATGAGGTGGACAATTACCCGGGACTTCCCGGTATGAGCGGCTACGATATGGCGGAATCCTTCCGCAGCCATGCGGACAAATTAGGGGCCGCGTTTGTCAGGGAGAATGTGAAGGAGGTACGTACAGACGGTGACCTGAAAGAGATCACTACAAATAAGAATCAGTACCTTACAAGAACCCTTGTCATTGCAGCCGGCGCCAGACACCGGACATTGGGAATACCAGGTGAGGAAGAATTTTCCGGAATGGGTGTTTCCTACTGCGCGACCTGTGACGGCGCATTTTTCAAAAACGGAGTCACGGCTGTGATCGGAGGCGGTGATGTAGCTGTGGAGGATGCCATTTTTCTTTCCCGGATCTGTAAGAAAGTGTATCTTATACACCGCAGGGATGAACTCAGAGCCGCCGGTATTCTGCAGGAAAATGTAAAGGCTATTGAAAACGTGGAGATTGTGTGGGATACTATTCCGAGGGAAATCAGGGGCACAGACCAGGTGCAGAGTCTTGCGGTGGAGAATGTCAGGACAGGTGAGACAAAAGAGCTTGCCGTTGACGGGGTATTCGTGGCAGTGGGTATTCTGCCCAACACGGAGGAATTCGGCAGTCTTGTACAGCTCAATGAGGCCGGCTATATCCAGGCAGGAGAAGACTGTGCAGCCAGTGTTCCCGGCATCTATGCCGCCGGTGACATACGGACAAAGCAGCTGCGCCAGATCGTGACAGCAGCGGCAGACGGGGCCAATGCGGTTGATTCTGCCCAGAGATACCTGATGGAACATAAAACCATAGGAAAAATGTAACTGCGGGAGACTGAACAGCTCCCGGAATAAGCAGATACCATGCGAAGCAGCAGGATAAAGGAGGAATTACAAATGAAAAACATGAAGGTTCTGGCAGAGGAAATACTCCAGGGAAAACACGATGAGATCCTGAAAGAGATCTATGTGGACGAAAGTGTTCTGGAATATCAGAGGAAACGTTATATAAAGGCTATTGAAGAGTTTGAGAATACTTTTGGTGAGGGTGATGTGGAAATCTACAGCGCACCCGGAAGATGCGAGGTCGGCGGCAATCACACAGACCACCAGCACGGCATGGTACTTGCCACATCCATCAACCAGGATGCATTGGCTGTTGTGGGCAGATCAGGGGACGGCATGATCCATGTTCTCTCTGACGGATACGATATGGTAGACGTGGATGTCAATGATCTGGAGGAGCGTTACGATGAAGAGGGCACAACAGCAGCCATTGTACGAGGCGTTGCGGCCGAGCTGAAAGCGAGAGGCTATGAGGTTCAGGGATATAACGCCTATATTGTCAGTGATGTGCTGATAGGCGCCGGTCTGTCATCCTCAGCAGCATTTGAGGTTATTCTGGGCACTATTATTTCGGGACTCTTTAATGAAGGCAGTATTGACCCGGTAGTGATCGCACAGGCAGGCCAGTTTGCAGAAAATGTTTATTTCGGAAAGCCCTGCGGTCTGATGGACCAGATGGCATCCTCTGTAGGCGGTATGATCCATATTGACTTTAAGGAGCCGGGCAGTCCCGTTGTGGAAAAGGTTCCATCCGATTTTGAGGATTACAAGTACAGTATGTGCATTGTGGATACCAAAGCTTCTCACGCCGATATGGGTGATGATTATGCGTCCATCCCGGAAGAGATGAAGAAAGTAGCTAAATTTTTCGGAAAGACATATCTGCGCGAGGTTGAGGAGGATGACTTTTATAAGCAAATCTCAGGCCTGAGAAGTGTTCTGGGTGACCGCCCCATCCTGCGTGCCCTTCATTTTTTTGAGGAAGAGAGAAGGGTTGAAGGAGAGGTAAAGGCTCTGAGAGAAGGGGATTTCAAGGAATTTTTAGAGCTGGTCAAGGATTCAGGAAATTCATCCTTTAAGTATCTCCAGAATATTTACAACAGCAGCAATGTGCAGAAACAGGCCATGTCCATTGCCCTTGCCGTAAGTGATAAGATCCTGAGAAAGCATGGGGTGTCACGTGTACACGGCGGCGGTTTTGCAGGTACCATTGAAATATTTGTGGAAAACAGTTTTGTGGATGAGTATAAGACCAGGATGGACAGGGTTTTTGGAAAGGGCTCCTGTCAGATCCTGAAGGTTCGTCAGTCAGGCGGAAGAAAAGTTTTATAAGTTTAGAAGATACTGCATCGAATATTCCTTTTGGGGATGTCCGGTGCAGTTTTTTTGTAAATGGTTTACGTTGGTTTACGTAATTTTACAGACAGGTTACATAATGATATTTAGGACAAGGGGATGCCGTCGAAGAGAGAAAATTGAAGAAAACAGTAGGATTTTCCCAGGGCTATTTTCAGAATATTCTCGATTGTAGAATATGCACAATGCTTGTCGAAAAAACCAACATTTACCACATTCCATCCTCGAAGTTATCCACATATAAAAATCCACAAAACCCCGTAAAAACAAAGTTATCCTCAAAGTTATCCACATTCTCCACAAAAATGTGTGTGGATTAATGTGATTTACATAATAATAGAAAGAACAAAGGTTTTGTACACATGTGATAAAAAGAAGAATTTTGGGGAAAAGTGGGGAAAAGGCATTGACATTTTTGAAATCTATTTTTTGACAGAGTGCGACAAAATATGCTAAAATCCAGGGAAAACTACTGATATTTTCTGAAAATTATTGGTTTCCATAAAGTTGCGAAGCAGAATATGGCTTAACGTTATGCGGGAGCCGTGGGAGCGTGTCCATATGTAAGAGTTTTTATTTGGATATCGCAGGGCTGAGGAATGTGATATTGACAGAACGAGTATCTTGCATTACAATATAGTCAACTACATTGTAATACAAGATAGAGGAAGGGTGAGCGGATGATCTCCACACAGATGCTGAAAGGAACCTTGGAGGGGTGTGTGCTGGCTGTAATTGGGCAAAAGGAGACTTATGGATATGAAATTTCAGAGCAGCTTGGGAAGTATGGGTTTGGGAAAGTAGCGGAGGGGACCATTTATCCGCTTTTGCTGAGACTGGAAAAGAACGGGTTCATAAAGGCTGTTTTCCGGGATTCTGAGAGAGGACCGAGAAGAAAGTATTATTCCATAACAGAAAAGGGAAAAGAGGAATATACCAGATTCGTAGAGAGTTACCTGGAGTTGTCTGGCGCTGTTTCCAGATTGTTGGAAGATATGAAAGGGGATATAAGAGATGAGCAGACGGACGAAACTGTTAATGAAGGAAAATAATGATTTATCTTCTCAACTTAGAGCAGAGGATAATAGGGTTCTGACTGATATGGTGGTCTACATCCGCGGGGCGGATATCAGTGAATATCAGCAGGAGCTGGTAAGACGGGATATCACGCAGATGCTGATCGACGGAGAGCAGAGAGGAGATACCCTGGAGGAGATAATAGGCGGTGACTATAAAGATTTCTGCGACAGTGTGCTGAATGAGGTGCCTCACCTTACCCGTGCGGAAAAAGCTGTTTCATTTCTGGGAGTTGTATCTGTTGCTCTGGCAGTTTTGCTTGGGATCCAGCTTCTTTTCAGCCTGATGGATCTTGCAGGAGAGAATGGCACCTGGCCTTACGTTCTGATGACAACTGGAAATATCACGAGCCTTGTCCTTATTTTGTGTTCTGCCCTTCTGCTCTACAGTGCCATTACCAAAAATTCCTTCAATACAGGATTCTTAAGGGGCAAAAAGCTTTTGTTTCTTCTTGTACTTGTCTTATCCGCATGTATATGCATCAATGTATTTTTCAATACAGTTGTTCTGTCTCTTCATGTATTCGTCATACTGGTTATGATCCTGGTACTGTATATGATATATAAAATAACAGATGCCGTCAGTTAAAGTTACAGATAACTTTCCTGAGTCATGAATACAGCCTCCGGTCTATGACTCCGGAGGCTGCTGCCAATATAAAAAACAAATCTTTAACTTAAACTGCTGTTCTTACCCCATATCAGCCGGAATACACTGCCCTTATCAAGCTGGCTGTCCAATTCCACCTTAGCCCCCAGATAAGCGGCTCCATGCTTTACAATAGACAATCCCAGACCGGTGCCTCCGATTTCCTTTGAGTGGCTTTTATCCACCCGATAGAAACGCTCAAACACTCTGGCCTGATCCGCGGAGGGAATACCGATTCCGGTATCCGCCACAGAGATGCTGACAGTATTCTTTCCGTTCAGCACAGTGACCGTAACCTTCCCGTTGGGATGGTTATATTTGATGGCATTGTCACACAGGTTATACAGGACTTCCTCTAAAATAGGCTGTGTGGTGGCCAATACTGCATGCTCTCCCTCCAGGAACAGAGAAACCTGTCTGCGCTTTGCAGGGTCCCGCAGGCGTTCCAGGGTATCTTTAGCCAGAACATAAAGGTCTGTCTCTTCCTTTTGATACGGAAGGCATCCCTCGTCAAGCTGCGATATCTTGATGACATCACCAACCAGAGCGATCAGACGCTGGGCTTCCACGAAAATCTTGCCTGCGAATTTTTTAATGTCTTCCGGTTTCACAAAACCATCCTGTATGATCTCAGCAAAACCGGAGATAGATGTGAGCGGTGTTTTTAATTCGTGCGATACATTGGCAGTAAATTCCCGGCGAAGATTTTCACGCTGAATTTTTTCAGTTATGTCAACCAATAAGAGCACGGCACCTGTCACTTCCTTGTCCCTGAGGACCGGATTGGCGATCACCTGGCAGAAGCTGTCTCCGATCTGCAGATTAGATGAGGTGTGTCTGCCGGAAAGGACAGCATCCACAGCCTGCTGGAAAGGCTCACTTCGGTTAAGAGACAGCACACTGGTGTGTGCCTGTGTTTCTGCTGCGTCCAGAAGCCGAAGGGCGCTGGAGTTGTAGGAGAGAAGGTCCGTCTGGGCATCGATGACCAAAAGGCCTTCACTCATGTTTTCTGTGATGATGGAAAATTCCTGCTGCTGCCGTCTGGCGTCTGCCAGTTGTTTTCGGATGGTGCGCTGCTGCTTGTTGATCTTGGTTAGCAGCGGGGATATCTCGTCATAAGCTTCTGTGCGTTCCGGCTCTTCCAGGTCCAGATCGTTGATGGGTGAGACAATCTTCTTGGAAATACGCGCGGCAAACAGAGCGGAGAGGACCACCATCATGAGCAGTACATATAGCATTGGCTGCACCAGCTCCCCGATCAGGGCCGCTACTGTATACTGGGTACTGGAAACACGAAGGATCTGGCCGTTTGTCAGTTGTTTGGCATAATAGATGGTTTTTTCCGCAAGGGTGTCGGACTGGCGGGTGGCTTTTCCGGTCCCCTTTAACTTCGCCGCGATCACTTCCTGGCGGTCAGCGTGGTTTTCCATGCCTGCGGCATCGGCCTTGTTGTCAAAAAGAACAGTGCCGTCCTCATCTATTAAAGTGACTCTGGCGGATTCCGCGGGGAGTTTATCCAGTGCAGATAAACCCATGTTTTCCACGGAGATAGCCAGATATGCAGTCTCAGACTTCAGCTCTTTTTCAATCTGACTGCCGAAATAGTGATATAGAATGCCCATAATGAAACCCAGCCCAATGACCAGTACCAGGGCGGATACAAGCATTATGGAGCGGAAGATACGTTTTGTCATGCGGTTTTTCCTCCAATTTTATAGCCTACACCCCGTACAGTTTTGATGCAGTCACCGGCGTCTCCAAGCTTTTGGCGCAGGGTTCGGACGTGGACGTCAATGGTTCGGCTCTCCCCGTCAAATTCGTACCCCCAGATGCGGTCCAGAAGCTGAGCTCTCGTGAATACGGTTTCCTGTTCCGACAGAAGCAGGCAGAGCAATTCAAATTCCTTTAAAGTCAGGATGATCTCTTCACCATCCACCCGCACAATATGGCGTGAGGGGCAGACGTAGAGGGAGCCGAGGCGGTATTCCAGAATCTTTTCCTGTTCCTGGCTGCGGCGCAGCAGGGCACGGATGCGGGAAATAAGTTCCATCATCCGGAAAGGTTTTGGAATATAGTCGTCGGCTCCGTTGTCGAGTCCCAGTACGGTGTCGTACTCACTTCCTTTGGCTGTCAGCATGATGACCGGGAGCTTCTTTGTATCCCTGGATGTACGGAGTTTTTTCAGAATGCTCAGTCCGTCTTCCTCCGGAAGCATGATATCCAGAAGGACCAGGGAGGGTACCGCCATTGACACGGCTTCCCAAAAGTCAGAGGGTCGTGCAAATCCCTCTGCTTCCAGTCCCTGACTGTTCAGGGTGTATGTGACCAGTTCCCGGATATTTTCATCGTCCTCTACAAGATAGATCAATTTATTCACCTCATTCTTTTTCGATATCCAGATGGTGTTCATCGCTCTCGTGGATACCGGTTATGGAATACTGTACCCATTCAGCCACGTTTACTGCATGGTCCCCGATGCGTTCAAAGTATTTGGCTGCCATCAGGATATCCAGGGCTGCTCTTGGGTCTGCGTTATTTTTCTGGATCAGTTCCAGCAGTTCGCCTTTTACCTTATTAAAGAGGTCGTCTACAATATCATCAGAAATAATCACAGATTCGGCCAGTTCCAAATCATTTTTTACGAAGGCATCCACGCTTAAAGTTACCATGCGGATGGTTGCGGAAGCCATGTCGTGGATCTGCACTTTGCTGCTGATATCACTGCTGACAATGTAAGGGGCCAGGTCTGCGATATCGGCGGCCTGGTCGCCGATGCGCTCCAGGTCAGATATCATTTTCAGCGCAGCGGATATGATCCTCAAGTCCCGGGCTACAGGCTGCTGCTGGAGAAGAAGGCGCATGCAGATATTCTCAATCTCCCGTTCCTTCTCATCTATTTCACCTTCCATGGCAGCCACTTTTGTGACCACCTCATTTTCCGGTTCATCCAGGGCCTGTGCGGCCAGAGTGATAGCCTGCTCACACAGGCTTCCCATTTTGATCAGTTCTACATGAAGCTGTTCCAACTGTTTGTCAAATCTTGTGCGCATATTATCCAAACCTCCCTGTGATATAGTCCTCGGTACGTTTGTCCTGAGGCATTGAGAATATCTGTTCTGTCTCCCCGTATTCCACGATCTCTCCCAATAGGAAAAATGCTGTCTTGTCTGAGATACGGGCTGCCTGCTGCATGTTATGGGTCACCATGACAATGGTGTAATCCTTTTTCAGCTCCACAGCCAGGTCTTCAATCTTGGAAGTGGAAATGGGGTCAAGGGCAGAGGTGGGTTCATCCATGAGAAGAACCTCAGGCTGAACTGCCAGTGCTCTGGCAATACAGAGCCGCTGCTGCTGCCCGCCGGACATGCCAAGGGCATTTTGCTTCAGGCGGTCTTTTGTCTCATCCCAGATGGCAGCATCCCTCAGGGATTTCTCCACAATATCATCCAGCTTTGTCTTGGAACGGATTCCATGGGTACGAGGGCCAAAGGCGATGTTGTCGTAAATGCTCATGGGGAAGGGGTTTGGCTTCTGAAATACCATGCCAACTCTTTTTCTCAGCAGATTAACGTCCATTTTGCCGTAGATGTCCTCACCGTCCAGTAAGATGCTGCCCTCTATGCGGCATCCCTCAACCAGGTCATTCATCCGGTTCAGGGATTTGAGAAGTGTGGATTTGCCGCAGCCTGAGGGACCGATGAAGGCGGTTATTTTGTTTTCCGGTACTTTTAAATTTATGTTTTTCAGTGCCTTAAAATCTGTATAGTATAGATCCAGGCTGCTGATAGATATCTTTTCCGTATTATTCATTTTACTTTCCTTTCACCAGTTTTTTTGCCAGTGCGCCGGAGAACCAGTTGATGACCAGCACAAGCAGAAGCAGTATGACAGATACAGCGTAGGCCTGGTCCATATACAGGCCCTCTCTGGAGAGATTGTACATGTGGACAGCCAGTGTGGAGCCTGAGGACATAACACTTGTGGGCACCTGGGCAACGGCCCCGGCGGTATAGATCAGAGCGGCTGTCTCTCCCACGATCCTGCCCACGGCCAGGATGACACCTGCCAGTATGCCTGGAATGGCACTGGGCAGCACGATTTTAAAGACTGTCCTGAGCTTGCCGGCTCCCAGACCAAAACTACCCTCCCGGAAGGTATCCGGGACAGATTTCAGGGCCTCCTCTGTTGTACGCATGATGAGGGGAAGGATCATGATGGACAGTGTCAGGGCACCGGCCATGAGTGAGTATCCCCATTTCAGCGTTGTCACAAAGAAGAGAGCGCCGAACAGGCCGTATACGATAGAAGGAATACCGGACAGAGTCTCTGTTGTGAGCCGGATGACCTCCACGAACTTGTTTCCGCGTTTGGCGTATTCTACCAGATAGATAGCAGAGAAGATGCCAAGGGGTACAGCGATCAGCAGAGATAAAAAGGTGATGATCAGTGTATTAATGATGGAAGGCATCATGGATGCGTTCTCTGATGTATAGTTCCAGGCAAATAGCTCCGGTTTCAGGTTGGGAACTCCGTTTATTAAAATATAGGCGATCAGGAAAAACAGGACAGCAAAGGTAATGGCAGCGCAGAGCAGGACCAGCAGCATCAGGATAAATGAGCCCGGCGTGCGTCTGTATTCTTTTAATTTTTGACGCAGATTTTTTTTGTTATGCATTGTGTTTCCTCCGATTGAGCAGGGCTACACAGAAATTGATGAGAAGAATGAACACGAACAGGACAACGCCTGTGGCGATCAGTGCTTCCCTGTGCAGATCAGCGGCATAGCCCATTTCCAATACAATATTGGCGGTCATAGTGCGGACACCGCGGAGGAGTCCTCTGGGCATTCTGGGCTGGTTGCCGGCGATCATGACAACAGCCATGGTCTCACCAATGGCACGACCGATACCTAATACGACACCGGCAATGACACCGGATTTGGCAGCAGGCAGCATAATGGAGAAAATGCTCCTCTCATGTGTAGCACCCAAAGCCAGTGCTCCTTCATAGTAATTGCGGGGAACAGAGCGCAGTGCGGATTCACTGACCCCTATGATCGTGGGCAGTATCATGATCCCAAGTAAAACGGAGGCAGTCAGCATACTGCTTCCGTTTCCCTCGCGGAACATACCGCGGATCAAAGGCACAAGCACTACAAGGCCGAAAAAGCCATATACCACTGAGGGGATCCCGGCCAGCAGCTCTGTGGCTGACTTTAAAAAGGGATAGATTTTTTTCGGACAGTATTCAGCCATGAAGATGGAAGTGAGGATGCCTATAGGAACGCCTATGACAATGGCCCCTGCTGTCACGTAGATACTTCCCATGATCATAGGAAAGATGCCGAAGATATCGTTGCCCGGTTTCCAGCGCTCTCCCAGAAGAAAGTTGAAAAGGCCAATTTCTTTCATGGCCGGTATGCCGTTTACAAAAAGAAAGAGGCAGATCAGCGCAACTGCGAATATAGATGCGCAGGCAGCTATAAAAAAGACTGCCTGCATTACTTGTTCTTTATGTTTTTTCATGTTTTTAACCTCGGATATGAGTTCATGATCACGATCAAAGTGCTTCATCCCATGCCAGAGCGTCACCGGTGAAGATGGATTTTACCTGGTCAGAAGTCATTTCATCGGTAGGATTGTTGTTGTTGACAATAACAGCAATACCGTCCAGGGCAATGACTGTAGGGGTAAGACCTGCTTCCAGTTCGGAATCCTTCGGCTCTCTGGAGGCCATTCCGATGTCGCAGACACCGTCGATGGCGTTCTGCATGCCGGTAGTGGAATCGCTTGTCTGGATTTCAATCTCAACACCGCTGTTGGCGTCAGCGTAAGCTTCTTTCAGTTTCTCCATGACAGGTGATACGGAGGAGGAACCGGCTACAACAACTTTTCCGGAAGCTCCGTTTGAGGTATAGGCCTCAGCATTATCCAACGGGATGTAATTATTGTCTGCCACAACAGCCTGACCTTCTTTGCTCAGAATATAGTTCATGAAATCCTGTCCTGCTTCACTTAAACCTTCTTTTACTGCAATATTAAAGGGTCTGGAAATTTTGTAGGTGCCGGCTTTGATATTGTCTGCTGTGGCTTCTGTGCCGTCAATCTTCAAAGCTTTTACCGTATCATTTAATGAGCCAAGAGAGATATAGCCAATGCTGTATTCATCCTGTGCTACAGTGGACATCATGACAGAGGTACTGTTGGTGATGTTTGCCTCCTCTGTTGTCATATCCATTTTTTCTCCGTCTACTTCTTCCTCAATCCCAAACAGTTCCACAAAGGCGCCGCGTGTACCGGAACCGTCTTCTCTGGAAACGACCGTGATGTCATTGCTGGTGTCCCAGTCACTGTTTTTCTCACTTCCTGCATCTGAATTGCTGTCAGAAGTGCCCGCACTTCCTTTATCAGTGCTGTTTTCTGCGTTGGCAGTGGAGTTTGTATCTGTACTGTTTCCTGTGTCGTTATTGCCGCCGCATGCTGCAAGTCCGAATACCATTACACCTGCGAGTACGATTGCTGCTAATCTTTTCATAGTTTTGATCTCCTTTTTCCTCGAAATGTCTGATGATCTGCAACAGTCCAGACTGTCCGGATTGTTGCGATGATTTGTCGTTGTTACGAGTTTCAGTATAAAGGGGGAAAGTAAAATACAAAATCTTAGTTATGTTAAATGTAAGTAAAGTGAGAAATGTAAAATTTGAGAAATGTAAAATAATAAAGCATCGCCACAGGCGATTCTGCTTGGATTTTGCTCGTAATCGTGAGGGTACTGAACCATTACAATAATAGATATAACACAAAAAGGCTGCCGCACAAATGACTTAACAATCATAAGTGAGGCAGCCTTTTTGTATTATCCCTTATTCTGCATCCGTTTGATCACCTTCAGCCTGGTGAACTCCTCCCTCTCCTTTTCCTCCAGAGCGTTGGAAATGGATTTGGTCAGGTCCTCAAACTTAGGGATCGTGATATTTTTCAGCGCATTGGCACGCTTTTGTGTTTTCTTAATATTGATAGCCAGCCTGTAGGCTGAATTCTCTACCATGGACAGGCGGATCGTGAGCAGTTTTACCTTCTCAAAGGCCGCTTTTGCTTCATCCAGAGAGGCTTTGGTACCGTAGTAGGCATATGTGGGAGCCCCTGACGGCGGATCAGACTGCACCAGGGGAATCTCGGTTCCCATGGCACTTCTGGTCTTGATGCGGATGGAATCCTCCACAGGCACCGTGCGGGAGATCTCCTGCACATGGTTGATGCCGATTTCCATATTGGCCTTCTGGAGAGCCGCATAGGCGGTACGGAAGGTGATATCGATCTGGTCCTGGATGTCCTTGGCCTGATCGATTAATTCCATCAGCTCACGGATCAGGATGTTTCTCTTTTTATCCATCAGGTCAAAGCCCTGCCTGGACAGCGCCAGGGAATTCTTGGCTAATATGAGATTGCCTTTGGTTGGAAAGGTATTTGGATCCATAACATCACCCTTTCTGTAAAGTCTTTGCTGTTTTGTGTCTGGTTGTAACGATTCAATGGGACCGCGCATCTACAGCGCTGCCCGTACGTCCGGTTTACTCTTCTTCCACGGGATGATAGTATTGATCCAGGATCTTGGTATCGATACGGTCCAGTTCGTCTCTTGGGATCATGCCCAGAAGCTGCCAGCCCAGGTCAAGGGTTTCTTCAATGCTTCGGTTCTCATCCGGTCTCTGGCCTACAAAATCATGTTCAAAGGCATCACCGAATTTCAGGTACTTTTTATCCAGAGGTGAAAGCTCATCCTCACCGATAACAGATGCCAGTGCCCTAGCGTCTCCAACCTTAGCGTAGCAGGAGAAGAGCTGATTGGCTACGTCCTGATGGTCGCCCCTTGTATAGCCCTCTCCGATACCATCCTTCATAAGCCTGGACAGGGAGGGAAGTACATTGATCGGCGGATAGATCGCCTGCCCGTGGAGCTGCCGCTCCAGAACGATCTGTCCCTCTGTGATGTAGCCTGTAAGGTCCGGGATGGGGTGTGTGATATCGTCATTGGGCATGGTAAGAATCGGTATCTGTGTTACGGAACCGGAGCCGCCTCTTACAATGCCGGCGCGCTCATACAGAGTTGCCAGCTCGCTGTACAGATATCCGGGATAACCTTTTCTGGAAGGAATCTCCCCTTTTGAGGAGGAGACTTCACGCATGGCCTCCGCAAAAGATGTGATATCTGTCAGGATGACCAGAATGTGCATGCCTTTTTCAAATGCCAGATACTCCGCAGCAGTCAGTGCTACTTTAGGGGTGATCAGACGCTCCACCACCGGGTCATTTGCCAGGTTCAGATACATGACCACGTGATCTGCAACACCGCTTTCTTCAAAGGTACGGCGGAAAAATTCGGCCACGTCGTATTTGACACCCATGGCAGCAAATACGATGGCAAATTTTTCATTGCTGTCACCGCCAAGGGAAGCCTGCTGTACGATCTGGGCAGCAAGCTGATCGTGGGGAAGGCCGTTTCCTGAGAAGATCGGAAGCTTTTGCCCTCTGATCAAAGTAGTCAGTCCGTCAATGGCGGAAATTCCGGTCTGGATATAATTACGGGGATATTCCCTGGTTACCGGGTTTAACGGAAGACCGTTGATGTTGGAGCGGACCTCGGGCATAACAGGACCAAGGCCGTCAATGGGTTTTCCAATACCGTTAAAGGTTCTTCCCAGGATATCGGCAGAAAGCTCTACCTCCATGGGATGACCTGTCAGCTTTGTGTGGGTGTTCAGAAGAGACATATTTTCTGTGCCCTCGAATACCTGGATCACTGCTTTATCTTCATAAATTTCTACAATTCGGCCCAGCTTTTTGGAACCGTCGTCCACCTTGAACTCCACAATCTCATCGAAGGAGGCATCACGTACGCCCTCCAATACAACCAGAGGTCCATTGATTTCGCTCAAGCCGAGATATTCAATTGCCATGATCGTTCCTCCTTATGCATTCTTTTCCATGACCGTGTTGTAGAAATCGTCAACGGCCTTCATGTAGTTGTCGATCAGTTCCAGCTTGTCATTTGGAACATCATATTTGATGGAAATGATCTTCTCGAATATATTCTCCCTGCGGAGCACTGACATGGGCATACCCATGGCGATCAGGCTTCTGCAGCGCTTGTACAGATACAGGATGACTTCCATCATCTTAAACTGCTTATCCAGGGATACGCAGGTGTCATCAGGGTGGAAGGCGTTCTGCTGCAGGAAGCCCAGACGGATAACCCTGGCAATCTCCAAAGTCAGCTTCTGGTCATCCGGGAGCACATCACTTCCGATCAGCTTTACAATTTCCATCAGGCTGCTCTCCTGGTTCAGGATAGCCATCAGGCGGTTTCTGTCATCTACAAATTTGGGTGAAACATTTTCACTGTACCAGTGGGACAGATCTCCCAGATATTCGCTGTAGCTGGTGAGCCAGTGGATAGCCGGGAAATGTCTGGCATAGGCCAGGGATTTATCAAGACCCCAGAAGCAGCGCACAAAACGCTTGGTATTCTGGGTCACAGGCTCGGAGAAGTCACCGCCCTGGGGCGATACGGCTCCGATGATGGAGACGGAACCCTCCGTGCCGTTTAAGTTCTGCATCATGCCTGCCCTCTCGTAGAAAGCGGAGAGGCGGGAGGCCAGATAAGCCGGGAAACCTTCCTCGGCGGGCATTTCCTCCAGACGGCCTGACAGCTCACGCAGAGCCTCAGCCCACCTTGAAGTGGAGTCAGCCATGATCGCCACGTCATATCCCATATCCCGGTAATATTCTGCAAGGGAAATGCCTGTGTAGATGGATGCCTCACGGGCAGCCACGGGCATGTTGGAGGTGTTGGCGATCAGCGTGGTACGAGTCATGAGGGCATTGCCGGTCTTGGGATCGTGGAGCTTTGAAAAGTCCTCCAGAACCTGCGTCATCTCATTGCCGCGCTCGCCGCAGCCGATGTAGACAATGATGTCCGCGTCTGACCATTTGGCGATCTGGTGCTGTGTCATGGTCTTGCCTGTTCCGAAACCGCCGGGAACGGCTGCTGTGCCGCCCTTGGCAATGGGAAACAGAGTGTCCAGGATACGCTGTCCTGTTACCAGTGGGATGGTTGCCGGGTAGCGCTTATTTGTGGGGCGCGGAATACGGATAGGCCATTTCTGCGCCAGTTTAAGGGGATATTCGCTGCCGTCGGCAAGCTGAACCACTGCAAGAACGTCAGTTACAGTGTAAGAGCCGTCCTTGACCACTTTGGATACGATCCCCTCCACCTGGGGTGGAACCATGGATTTATGCACAATGGACGGGGTTTCCTGCAGCTCCGCAATGATGGTGCCGCCGTGGACCTCCATACCGTCCCGGATTGTCATGTGTACGTCCCATTTTTTCTCTGTGTCCAGGGAATCTACCTGCATGCCGCGGGAGATGTATTTGCCGGACTGTTCAGCAATGACAGAGAGGGGACGCTGGATACCGTCGAAAATGTTGTCCAGGATTCCGGGGCCAAGCATAACAGAGATGGCATCACCTGTGGCAGTGACCGTCTCCCCGGGTCTTAAACCGCTGGTCTCCTCAAAAACCTGAACAGTGGTGGTATCCTTTTTCAGGGAAATAACCTCGCCTACCAGGTTTTCCTTTCCCACGTATACCATTTCCGACATCTTGAAGCCTGTATTGCCTTTCAGATAAATGACGGGACCGTTGATGCCGTAGATAATTCCTGTTCTATTCATGTAGCAGCCCTCCGTCAAAATTAAATTCTTCTTTCTCGTTTTCGTATAAAGTCTTGAATGTGTGGTCGATCAAAATATTCTTTGCGGGGATCACGGCCCGCACGCCGCCCATAAAGGGAGTCTGTGAGACCAGGAGAGGAGTCCCGCATCTGGCAGCCAGAGTTTCCAGCAGGGAAGTGTCCGCAGGAGTCAGATAAATTTGTACTTCATCCTCACCGGCAATGGTAAGAGCCTCCCTGATCTTTTCTTCCAGCCAGACAAGGTATTCGGGGCTGCTCATGAAAGCTTCTAGTTTATTTTTAACCTCCACAAACAATTCCTCGCGCAGTTCCTGCTGCTTTTTGGACAGACGTCTTTTGATGTGAAGCTGTTCCGCAGACAATGCCTTGTTGATCTCACGCTTCGCGTTCTCTGTCTCCAGTTTTAACTGGCCGCCGGCATTTTTCTGTTTATCTTCTTTATGTTCAGCGAGCATCTGAGAGAGGGCGGCGCGGTATTCTTCCAGGGCCTTTTCAGACTCCTCCCGTGCGCTCTCCATGGATACTTCGTAGAAATGCTGCAGTTTTTCTTCGGTTGTCATGTCGTTCACCTTCTTTATCTATAATTTCAAACCGATTGCCTCATTGACATAAGAGAGAATAAAATCGGGTGCACGGCCGGTACCATGTCGGTCGGGGATTTCTATAATAAGCGGCAGACGATGGTTCAGCCGCATGTCGTCAATGATATCCGGAAATTCTCTGCCGAACTTTTCAGTCAGCAGGATGATGCCGTTTTCCTTGTTGGCAATGGCGTCTTCCAGGGCTTTTCTCAGTTCCTCCCGTTCATGCACCACAACACCTTCCACGCCTGCAAGGCGCATTCCCGTGTAGGTGTCTATATTATCGCTGATCAAAAACATTTTCATAATGCATCAGTCTCTTTCTATTCTGAATATAAGGCAGCCCGCATCATCCCAGTTTTCCTAAGATCATGAAGGAAATAATAAGTCCGTACAGAGCAATACCTTCTGCCATGGCTACGAAGATCATGGATTTACCAAACAGAGAGCCGTCTTCACTGATCGCACCCAGAGCAGCACTTGCAGAGGAGGCAACAGCGATACCGGAGCCTATGCCGGAAAGTCCTGTAACCAGAGCGGCACCGATGTAGCCAAGGCCGGTTGCAAGGCCTGCGGAAGCTGTATCAGTGGCAGCGCTTACAGAAGCGGTTCCGCCCATCATTACAATGGAAGCCACCAGAAGGGTTCCAAAGAAGAAGAAGCAGTTGACACCCAGTGATTTTTTATAACGTTTTTTATTTTTCTCTCCCAGGAAAAAGTATCCGAAGGGAACAATGATGCTTAAGATCAATGCGGCTGCTATAGTAAATTGAATTAATGTTGTCATAATAATGAATCCTCCTTAGGTTTATGCATTTTTCTTTTCTCTTTTTACACGCTTTAAGAATGGGTGGAATTCCCTGCCGCTGCCTTTATAGAAACGGCTGAACATTTCATAATATTCCAGACGGAGTACCTGGATACCTACGATCAGGCCCTCCATAGCGCAAACGAAAGCGTTACCAAGCACGATGACAAGCCAGTTGATGCTGCCTCCGCTTTCAGCGCCTGCCAGCATAAGCACAACGCCCATCATGGCGGCATGGCTGACAGCGAATGCACCGATACGGACGAAAGAAAGGGTATTGGAGAGATAACTCAGCATTACCTCAAAAAGTTCAAAGAAGCTCTGAACAAAGAACATAACCTTTCCGCCCTCCACAACAGGCTGTTTCTTCTTGATGATACGTGTAAGCGGCTCTTTCAGCATGATCAGGATAAGCGGTACCCCGAACATGACGACCAGGATCGCTGTTGCAGGAAGAGAGTGTCCTGTCAGGTACAGCAGGATCATAATGGTCAGTGCCCCGTAGAAGACCAGACCGCAGACGGCATTCTGGTCAAACAGGATGTTTTCCGTATCATGGCTTCTCACCGCGTTGATGATATGGAAGATCATGGTCAGCAGGATAAGGAACATGCCGAAGACGATCGCCACGATGAAAACGGTGTTCATGTTGCCAAGGCCGGGTACATTGGTCATGGCATCCACAGGCCGCAGCCATATGGGTTCCAGCACATCTTCAAATCCAAAGATGCTGCCGAACATGAAGCCGAAGAAGGTGGAAAAGATTCCGGCTGTGCCGATGATGGCAGCCAGATCCATTTTTTTGAATTTGTAAAGCAAAAATCCGCCGATGGCCAGCAGAAGCCCCTGTCCCACATCACCGAACATGGCGCCGAAGATGAAGGAATATGTGATGGCCACAAACATGGTGGGGTCCATCTCATTGTAGGCGGGAAGGCCGTACATTTTCACATACATCTCGAAAGGCTTGAACACCTTGGGATTTCTCAGCTTTGTGGGCGGCTGTGTACGTATATTGTTCTGGTCATCTTCAATGATGCAGAACAGTTTGGCGTCGTTTTCTATATCTTTTTGGAAAGCCAGGGCGTCCTTCTCTGTCATCCATCCGCAGAGTATATAGAAGGTCTCCTGATGCTCTCTGACACAGGCAGCTACCTTTCGCACATCAAAGTTGGTGGAAAGGGCGCTTAAAGCTTCTTTTGCGGAGATTATGGCTGAGGCATCGCCGCGGAGCAGCAGCCGTATCTCTTCCTGGCAGGAGGCCATGTGTTTGTCAATGGTCTCCAGCTTTATTTTCAATTCCCGGTGTATGGCCTGGGGAGTACCGTGGTAGTAATCCTTTTTCAGATAGATCCTTTCAAAATGCATGGAGGAGAAGACAGCATCCACTTCCTCCATTTTTGTCCAGGGCACGAAATAGACACCCCAGACATATTCATCTTCATGGCAGGGATAAAACCAGGTATCCAGGTCATCATATACATACTCTTTGAACTTGTTATAATATTCCTTGGCGATCCGGCCGAAACGAACCTGAACAAAACGGTAATGCACCAGTTTATCCACATCTTCGGGCAGGTTCAGGAAGGGGGTGATATGGTTCAAGTCTTCCACAACTGCCGTCCGCTTTGCCTTCAGGTCATCGCATTCCGCATTGATGTCAGAGAGCTTCTGGCTGAGGGAGTCAATAAGATCAGTGGCTTCATCCAGGGAAATATCCCGGATTGGCACGTCCTCTGTATCCTGCAGCAGCCCTGCAAATTCTGTAGCCTTGTTCAGGATCTCCTTATAGGGGTTGATCTGAATATAGGGGGACAGGTGCTGCACCTGCGTCAGCTGTGCCATGGCATTTTCCAGATGGATCTCATATTTAGCCAGGTATTCGTTGACTACTCTGTCAATGTCAGACTTCGGACCGGTAATGCTCAAGAATTTCATTTTCTCAATCATGTCAATTACCTCCGAGGTTAATTTTTGTGAATATAATCCAGCGTCTCAGCCGGGGACAGTCCGTAGCGGATACACTCGATCGCAGTGGTGAGCCGGTCTACTTCGTGTTCTTTATGATAAAAATAAGAATAGATCATAATGACTGAGTGCGGATATTTTCTTGCCTCTGACTCCAGGACATTCCTGAGATTCAGAGTATAGTATTCTTCCAGGTTATCCGGCGCAAGTTCAGGATAACGTTTTTTATAAGCAGTAGTATCCAGCACGCGGCGGAATTCATCATTGTCCGCTGCCTCCACCAGTGCAGTAACCTCTTTGTGGGAGAGCTTATAGTGCACGGGTATGAGCAGTGCGTAGATATCAGCCGGGGCCATATGGTAATACCTGCGGGAGCGGTAGATCCACTGCAGGTTGAGCATATCGAATTTATTGCCGTAGGCTTTGATAATTTCTTGCAGATCTCTTTTGCTGAACAGCTTATCTTTTACAGACCAGATATTTGCAAAATAATACTGGTCAAGCGCCATGCCGTAATCAAAAAGGAGCGGTGTATATTCTTCCCCGATCTTTGACAGAGGGGAGTAATATTCCGTACCTTTCAAACAGTTTACAAATTCTTCAATTGTAGTTGCCTGGGTCAGTTTATCCAGATCCAGTTTGGAATGCCGGTCAAAGAAATCCTTGAACAGCGACAAATCCAGTCCTTCCCGGGTCTTGTCAAAGACCTTTCTCAGACAGTCCTTCATAACATCAATCTCATATCTCTTAAAATACAAAGCCATAAAGGTGCGCTGGGAGGGATTTGCGAATTTGTAAATTTTAGCAAAGTTCTGATGGATCGTGTGGGTAAGCAGTTTTTCAATATCACCCCTGTGAAGGGAGTTTTCATCCAGGTCGGCCCACAGTTCTTTGAACCCGGGCTGCTTTTTCAGGTAAGCAACCACCTGGGGAACAGATTCTAACTGAGAGATTTCCTGATACTGCTTTTCCGTCATGAGCTTGCTCTGCATGGCACGGATTTTTGTTGAAAGACCGCTGTAAGATAACAGGGTTCCCATATCATCACATCCTTAATATTTTGTCATACAGTTTTTGAGCCATCTCTTCGTGATGAGCTTCATAATACTTTTCCATTTTACGCAGGATTTCATCCGTTTCCGCTTTCTGGTTTTCTAATTCTTTTTCCATGTTGATCTCCAGATCCCTGCGGATGGATTCCAGTTCTTTGGCTGTCTGCCGGTCTGCTTCTTCGTCAAAGGCTTTGATCTGGGCATCATTCTCTTCGGAAAGCCTTTTTTTCTGGACGGCAACGTCCTCCATAATCCGGGAAGCAGCGGCTTCTATTTCCGCCAGTTTGCTGATAACATCTTCCATAGATCTTCCTCCTTGTGTCTTCTTTATATCATACACCTTTTTCAGAAAAAATCTATAGAAAGTTTCATAATTTTTAAGCTAATTTATACAAAAGATATAATAGATACCCGCTTATTTCTCGTGTTTTTTGGCGAAATTTGCGGTTATCTTTGACAAAGCAAAAAGTTTTCAGTTATACTGAAGGAAAGCAGAAAAAACCGCACACTGAGCCGGGCGGCTCTGTCTGCAGGAATGACTTTAAGAAAGGCTGGATATAAGATGCGTTTGAGAAATATACCCGGGGCAAAGGATGCCATTGCCGAGAGCGCTTACGTGATACAGAGTCCTGAGGAAAATGCAGGAAAGTGGCATGAGGTATTTAAAAACGAAAATCCTGTCCATATAGAGGTAGGAATGGGAAAAGGCCGTTTTATCATGGACATGGCTGCCAAAAATCCGCATATTAATTATGTAGGGATCGAGATGTACGACAGCGTTCTTCTGCGTGCGCTCCAGAAAATGGAAGAGCGGGAAACAGAGACGGGAGCGCCGAAGAATCTGTTTTTCATGAGAATGGATGCCAGAGAGCTGCCGCTTGTATTTAATCGGGGAGAAGTGGACAGAATATATTTAAACTTTTCCGACCCATGGCCCAAGGAGCGCCATGCAAAGAGAAGACTCACTTCAAGGCAGTTTCTGGAGCGCTATGACGCTGTTTTGGCAAAGGACGGCACTGTGGAGTTCAAGACCGACAACAGGGACCTTTTTGATTTCTCTGTGGAGGAGGTTAAGGAAGCCGGCTGGAAACTTCTGGCCTGTACCTATGACCTGCACCACGATGGAGAACTGAACCTGGGAAATGTGATGACTGAATATGAGGAGAAGTTCTCCTCCATGGGCAATCCCATACACAAACTGATCGCGGCCAGGTAGAGAAGTAAAGCTTTGGTTCCTGGCGGTCACCGCTGGAATAGTGATCTCTGGTTTCGGCACAGGATTTTTGTCATATGATATAGAGAAGCAGTTTTACCTGAAAGGAAGTATCCTATGGCGAAGAAGAAAAATATGCAGAACTCCCTCTTTGAATGGGCATATACGAACAGGAAAATGGGCAGCAAAACTGCTGATATCTTAAAATCAGTCGGAGAAGTAAATAAGCTTTTAGATTCAGTCGGTAAAAAGAAAAAGTAAAGGTACCGAACAGTTACGAAGAAACAAAATGGGGAAAGTAGTAAAAAACTACCATAGGGAAGCGTACAGCGCTTAACCGGAAAGGAGAAGATCATGGTTGAAGTGATTACGGAACAGAATTTTGACAAGGTTGTGATGGGGGCGGATCTACCTGTACTGGTGGATTTTTATGCGACCTGGTGTGGCCCATGCAAACAGATGGCGCCGGTGATCGAGGAGCTGTCAGAGGATTTGGAGGGCAAGGCCCTGTTCGGCAAGGTCAATGTGGATGAAAACATCAATCTCGCGCAGAGATATAAAATTATGCAGGTTCCCACCTTCCTGTTTGTTAAGGACGGCAAGGTGATGAGCCGGGAGACCGGCGGGATCAGCAAGGAAGAGCTGGCAGAGGAACTTGGGGTGTGGCTGTAAAGCCGCCCCCGGCCTGCGGCCGGCAGTCGAAAAACAGCGAAAAATGCGTTAATGGAGTGCAGTGTTAAATGTATATGATAAAAAACATAAAAAAATGTAAAAAAGATACTTGCATTTTTCCGGGATATCGCTTATAATATGTCTTGCGTTACAAAATATGCGCCTTTAGCTCAGTTGGTAGAGCAGTAGACTCTTAATCTATTTGTCCAGGGTTCGAGTCCCTGAAGGCGCACTAAAAAGCACTGTTTTTGCAGAGTTGGAGCTGCGGGGACGGTGCTTTTCTTTTGTGTCTCCAAAAACATATCTTATAAATTTATTTTCATAAGCCCATGCCGGTTGCAGTATGCGTACAGGATTCCGTGTCCCTTTTTGGAAAACCGGGCTTCCGGGTTCTGTTCAGGATAGAGCTTGACAAGCTCAAAACGGCTGGAAGTCACATAGGCAAAAAAGGAGATGAAGTGTGTCTTAGTCATTTCATGTTCTGCTGTGACGTAATATTCCCCATCCATAACCTCTGCGATAAAGGTGTGTTCTTTATCCGGGATTTCGGCTTCCAATACCGGCAGGGTGATGCCGCAGCAGCTCACAACGCTTTCCCCCATGGTGTGTATTACATTTCCGCATACAGGGCAGACATAGAGCTTTGAGCGGAGCATATTGCTGGATATATTGCTGTTGGAAATGCAGTCTCCTGTCATCAGCTCCACAACGGATATGCCAAGCACCCTGGCAAGCGGTTCGATCAGGCTGATATCGGGAAGGCCTTTGGCGGTTTCCCATTTGGAGATTGTCTTATGGCTTACATCCAGCCTGCCTGCAAGCTCTGCCTGGGTCATTTTTTTCTTTTCCCGCAGTTCCCGTATAGTATTTCCGGTAATATAGTGGTTCATATTCGGTACTCCTTTGTTTTTCTTTATAGTACGTTACAAGCTGGAAAAATACAACCTGCGCTGCGTAGAGTGTGTTTATCTGCTGCGGCTGCGGCGTTCGGGACGGGAAACGGATTGTATCCATACAGATTTTTTGCTATAATTTCTATCATATAGTTAAAAAAGACAGGGAGGCCAGAGAGTATGAATCATGAGACCGGATATAAGATCATGCAGAACAGGGAGCTGCTGAAAGCCTACAATGTCTCCGACGCCGGAGCAGAGGCCACGGACCAGGAGCAGAAGCTTCCGGCAGCACCTTATGTGAAAGAGAAAAAAGGAGAGCGTATAATATCTCTGACAACTGATTTTGACGGCATTGCAGGCAGTACCGATCTGTTTGGTCTTTTACAGGGCAGGGTGAGCCGCAGAAAATATAGTGATGAGGCGGTCACTTTGAGGGAATTGTCGTTTCTTTTGTGGGCTGTTCAGGGGATCAGGAAGGTAGTGGGAAGGAATAACTTTGCCACATTCCGGAATGTTCCGTCAGCCGGTTCCAGGCATGCCTTTGAGACTTACCTGTTTGTGAATCATGTGGACAGGCTTGAGAAAGGGATTTACCACTATCTCCCCATGGAACATGCGCTGGAAGTGTGGGATGAGAGGCAGGATTTTGAGGGGGAACTGACTCAGGCGCTCTGTGGGCAGCATTTTGCGGCTGCGGCCCCTGTGACCTTTGTGTGGAGCGCGGTTCCCTACCGGATGGAATGGAGGTACGGGCTGAAAGCACATAAGTATATCCTTCTTGACGCAGGGCATGTGTGTGAAAATCTGTATCTGGCATGTGAGGCTGTGGGGTGTGGAACCTGTGCCATCGGCGCTTACGACCAGGATGCCCTTGACGAGCTTCTGGGATTTGCTCCGGGACCTTCCGCGGATACGGATTATGAATGCGCAGTGTACGCGGCAAGTGTGGGAAAGGCTGCAGCTAAGGAGTATTTTTGTGCAGAGTAATGCTTGTGTGCCGGGGAGTTCCGGGATATAATAAAAGTTACAGGCTGGGTGTAGAAAAGGCGGTAATTTTATGATTCGGGAGGAAATGACAAGATGAAAGTGCTATTTATAGGCGGCACCGGAACCATCAGCATGGCGATCACCAAAAGGCTGCTGGAAGAAGGACACAAAGTGTACCTGCTGAACAGGGGAACACGGAACGGAGAACTGCCCGCAGGGGCTATAGGACTTACCGGGGATATTGAGGATGAGGAGCAGATATGCAAGCTCACAGAGGGTATGAAATTTGATGTGGTAGCTGATTTCATAGCATTTGTGCCGGAGCATGTGGAGCGTGACTACAGGATGTTTAAGGGAAGGACCGGACAGTATATTTTTATCAGCTCCGCGTCTGCGTACCAGAAACCGCCTTCTGATTACAGGATGACAGAGGGCACACCACTTTCAAATCCAAAGTGGCAGTATTCCAGAGATAAGATCGCCTGTGAAGAGCTTCTTATGAAGAAATACAGGGAAGAGGGATTTCCTGTGACTATCGTCCGTCCGAGCCATACCTATGATGAACGGAGCGTGCCCATGGGCCTTCACGGTGACAATGACAGCTACCAGGTGATCAAACGGATAAAAGAGGGAAAACCTGTGCTGATACCGGGAGATGGCACGTCACTTTGGACTGTAACACATAACTCTGATTTCGCAAAGGGATTTGTGGGACTTATGGGAAATATCCATGCCATTGGGGAGGCTGTGCAGATCACCTCAGATGAGACGCTGACCTGGAACCAGATTTACCAGACAATAGCGGATGCCCTGGGGGTTCAGCTTCATCCTGTACGGGTTTCCAGTGATTTTTTGGATGCCTGCAGCGACTATGACTTCAATGGAAGCATGATGGGAGATAAATCCAATTCTGTGGTATTTTTAAATGACAAGTTGAAACGGCTGGTGCCCGGATTTAAAGCTGTGAAACGCTTTGACCAGGGTGTCAGGGAAAGCCTTGCGTACATAGAAAGCCATCCGGAATGTCAGAAAGAGGACCCGGATTTTGACGCATTTTGTGACAGGGTAGTAGAAGCCTTGGAACGGGCCAAAGAATTTGTAAGAGAAGGTTATTGATCAGAAATGGCCGGGAATCGTATCCCCGGCCATTTTTTACAAATATTTTAGTTCATCATACTGCCCAGAACCTGGTTTACCAGCTTGCCGTCCGCAATACCTTTTACTTTTGGCATCAGAACTTTCATGATCTTTCCTTTATCTTTACCTGTGGGAGCCTGGATATCCAGCTCTTTCAGCACACCGCTGATAACCTCCTTTATCTCCTCCTCGCTGAGCATTTTAGGGGCAAATTCTTCATACACGGCGATACGTTTTGTGCACTCATCAATGATGTCGCTTCTATCTGCAGGAGTCATTTCCAGAGTTTCTTTGGTCTGTTTGATTTCTTTTAACACCACTTCGTTCTCTTCAGCCTCGGTCAAGTCCTCTCTTTTGTCAATGGCTTTGTTTTTCAGGGCTGACAGCAGCATGGACAGGGAATCTTTGCGTTCTTTTTCGCCTGCTTTCATGGCAGCGACCATGGCTTTTCTCACTTCATCAATTTTACTCATTGTCGGAATCTCCTTTTCTTTTTTATAACGATAGAAATCCTGGGTTGGAATCCTACTCTGACTTATCAGTATACCACTATCGTTTGAAGCTTTCCACATTTTTATTTATGAAGGGCAGATAAAAAAATGCCTCGCGGGGCAGAGCGGCCTTCGCTATCGTACCCGCAGCAAATTCCACCTGAAATAAGCCGCCAACATCCGGATCACCACTGTAACGATCAATCCAAGTATAACTCCTGCCGGCTCTCCCATAGAATCCCGGCACACAACACAGACGATCCCTCCTGCAATAGAGGCGCAGGCATAAATCTCCCGCACCAGGATATAGGGTGTCTCTCCAGCCATGATATCCCTCAGTACACCTCCGCCGACTCCGGTAAGAACGCCTACGAAGACGAAAAAGAAAGTATTATTTTCCGTTACTACGTTTGCGGCAGCCTGGATGCCGACCACAGTAAAAATACCGAGACCCAGGGTATCGCAGAGCATCATGACATTGTCATAATATTTGTTCTTGGCTCTGGACTTTAAAATTTCGGGGTTCGTGTAGGTGATGGCAAAGAGCAGCGTGGACGTCAATATGGCAAAAAGTACGTAGACCGGCTTGGCGAAAGCAGTAGGGGGCGTGATACCCAGTATGATATCCCGCATCATACCACCGCCCACCGCCGTAGTGGCCCCCAAAATATTTACACCAAAGATATCCATTTTTTTCTCAATGGCGATCATAGCGCCTGATGAGGCAAAGGCCACTGTTCCTATTATTTCCAATACAAAGATAAAGGTATCCATATTTTCCCCTCTGAAATAGATTTTGTTATCCATTATACAGCATACATGTAAAAAAATCGTCAGAAACGGGGAAAATAAAACTGGATTTGACTTTTTCTACAGTCTTTGATACATTAAAGCTACATACTTCAAAAAGCTAACGCATCAACCGGTCAGGGGAGGAAAGCTGGCTTCCCCGGCAGCCGGATCACACGGAGGAAAAGAAAATGCAAAAACACAAAAATGGCAGCTTTACCAGCTCACTTGGCTTTGTTCTGGCCTGTGTGGGCTCTGCGGTAGGGCTTGGGAACATATGGATGTTCCCATACAGACTGGGAGAATACGGGGGTGCGGCTTTTTTGATCCCCTATCTCTTTTTTATCTGCCTGTTCGGCTTTGTAGGCCTGTCGGCTGAATTTGCCATTGGACGAAGGGCGGGAACAGGAACACTGGGTTCTTATGAATACTGCTGGGAATCCAGAAAGAAAGGAACTGTCGGCAAGGTTCTGGGCTGGATACCCCTTCTGGGATCTCTTGGAATCGCCATCGGATATTCTATCATAATCGGCTGGGTGCTCCGCTTCCTGGCAGGTTCTGTGACAAATACTGTGCTCACTGAGGATTCAGCGGAATTTTTCGGACAGGTTACTGCCAATATGAAAAACCTGCCCTGGCATATTCTTGTCATTGCAATTACAGTGATCATTCTGATCACCGGAGCTGCGAACCAGATCGAGAGGGCGAATAAGATCTTGATGCCTCTGTTTTTTATCCTGTTTGCCATTCTGGCGGTTAGAGTGTTCTTCCTGCCGGGTTCCCATGAGGGATACCGCTTTCTGTTCGTGCCGAAATGGGAGGCGCTGGCCAAGGTGGATACCTGGGTCATGGCTATGGGACAGGCCTTTTTCTCTCTGTCCATCACAGGCTCCGGTATGATCGTTTACGGGTCTTACCTGAGCAAAAAGGAGGATATCCCCAAATCTTCCATACAGACAGCGGTCTTTGACACAATTGCTGCCATGCTGGCCGCTTTGGCCATTATGCCCGCTGTGTTTGCTTTTGGCATTGAGCCGTCTGCGGGACCGTCCCTTATGTTTATCACCATTCCCAATATTTTTAGGCAGATGCCTATGGGACGCCTGTTTGCGGTGATCTTCTTCCTCTCTGTATGCTTTGCGGGGATCACGTCTCTTATCAATATGTTTGAGGCGGTGATCGAGAGCTGGCAGCAGAAGTTCAAGCTTCAGAGGACAAAAGCTGTTGCTTTCTGCGGCGGCATTGCACTTTTGGTGGGGCTTTTCCTGGAAGAGGAGTCAAAGGTAGGAAAATGGATGGATTTTATAACCATCATTGTTGTGCCCTTCGGAGCCGTACTGGGTGCTGTTTCCATTTACTACATTCTTGGATTTGACAAGATCAAGGGAGAACTGGAGGAGGGCAGAGAAAAGCCTCTTCCCGGAGCTTTTCGTGTGGCAGCAAAGTATCTGTATGTGCCGCTGGCAGTGATCGTGTTTATTCTGGGCCTTGTCTATAAGGGAATCGGCTGACAGTTGAATCAAAAGTTTTACTATATTTCGGAATGCTGTTCTCTGTACGCAGAGGGCGGCATTCCGATTTTCTTTTTAAAGCTGTTGCTGAAATAGTATTGGTTGGCATACCCGCAGCGGATGCTGATCTCTTTCAGGGAAAGGGTGGAATTTTTCAGATACTGGCATGCGGCCTCTGTCCTGTGGGCCGCAATGGTGTCGCTGATGCTCTGCCCATATACTTTTTTAAAGAGAGCGCTCAGATAGGCGGGGCTTACCCCTGCATGTCCTGCAATATCATTGAGGCAGAGGGTGTTGTCCTCAAAATTCTCCCTTATGTAGCACAGTACCAGCTCACAGATCTGGTCATGGTAAGTCTGCAGCGAGGTATCCAGCTTTTGGCATACCTGAAGGCAGAGATGGTTCATCCATTTAAAAAATTCCTCATAGGTGTTAAACAGTTCAAAGTGGTTGTAAACAGAGACAATATCGTTTTCCAGGTCACCGGTGTCAATGTTCAGCTCATATAAGAATTTCAGGATCCGGCCCAGAAGGGAGTAAATTCTTATAAACACAATATTCTTGGTCTGGTACTTCAGTGAAACCTCCTGAAAGAAGCCTCGAAGCCATTCCTCAATAGCAGGCGCATTCTTCTGGCACAGGAGGCGGATAAGCTCTTCCTCTTTAGACTCGGAGAAGGAAAACAGGCTGAACTCCCGTCCAAGGGCCTCCCGTGCATCGAAAATGTTCTTGTGCGGGAAGAAAAAACGGTATTTTAGTGCGTGGGAAGCGTTCTCATAGGAAACGTGCAGATCCCAGAAATCGTCCACAACAGTGCCGATCCCCACATTCAGGGAGAACAGCCCATCCCGGTATTTTTCCAGCAGGCCCGAAACCGCCCTGTGGGCAGCCTGGAGAAAATGACTGGGGTTACTTGTGTTCTGAGCAAGAACAGCGATGATGCCATTGAATTCTTTTACAAAATATACCTGTCCGAAGACCGCACATTGTTCCTTTAACAGGTCACAGACATTTAAAAGCTCGATCTGGTACTGGGTAATGCCCAGTTCATCTTCCGCCGATGAGGCGTTCTCCACCTCCAGTTTCAGCACATTAAAACAGGAGTAGTCAAGATCCAGGTTCAGGTATCCGGGATAGCGGCCCAGATGCCCGGCGGCGTCTTTGCCTGCGTAGTGCAGGAGGTCCGAGAAAAATTTTTCGGTCATGAGCGGACGGCTCTGTTCCACAAGCTCCCGGTTGCGCTGCTCTCTGTCTATGGCGCTGAACGCATTGCGGATTTTTTCTGTCAAATAGCTGTAATCCAGCGGTTTTTCAATGTAGTCGCAGACACCCAGACGGATGGCTCGTTTGGCGTACTCGAATTTGTCATAGGCGCTGATGAGAATGATCTTCACCAGGGGATTGACGGACAGGGCAAGGCTGCTCATGGAGATGCCGTCCAGGTTGGGCATTTCAATATCAGAGATGATCAGATCCACAGGGACGCGCCGCATGGATTCAATGGCCGAATCCCCGTTATTTTCCACATGGACCACCTCTGCGTCCAGCAGCTCCCAGTCTATATTCCGGACAATACCCTCAGCGGAGAGTGTATTGTCATCCACGATCATTACTTTCTTCATCACTTTCCTCCATCTGTTCAAATGTGATCACAATTTCAGTTCCCTCATTCAGTCTGCTTTCCACCTGAACCGTTCCGCTGCCGAAGGAAGGACTGGAAAGTCTTTTGTTTACGTTTCCGATGCCGAAATGTTTCTGGTAATCCACTGTTTTATTTTTCAGTGTGGCGCGCAGTTCTTCTAACTGTCTTGGGGCAATACCGGCCCCGTTGTCTTTGATGGTGATGATAACAGTGTCATCACCGTAGGAGACATCCAGTAAAATGTGTACGCAGGGCGTCTGCCGGGAAATACCGTGCTGGATACTGTTTTCCAGGAAGGGCTGCAGGGTAAAGCGGCAGATGAGAAAGTTCTGGATTCCGTCCTCTGTCCGGATCTCCCAACTGAGGCTGTCCTTGTGGCACAGCTTCTCCATCTCCAGATACAGGCGCGCGATCTCCAGCTCATCCTTAATGGCGATCAGATCTCCGGACTTTCTCAGGGTCAGCCGGTAAAAACGGGTCAGATCAGTGATCATCTCCTGTGCCGTGTCCAGGCGTTCCAGGCTGATACAGGTCTTGACAGAGCCGAGAATGTTGTAGAGAAAATGCGGATTGATCTGGGACTGGAGAAGCTGGTATTTCAGCCGTTCTTCTGACAGAGAGAGTTCCAGGATAGAATCCATGTTTTGGTTCAGGGACTCCTGCATGTTCTGGAATGTGATCCCAAGCCTGTCGATCTCGTCATAAGAGGACGGTGACTTTGTGTGGGGGACCAGCTCCGGTACCGGGGAGGGAGAGCTTGTTCCCAGATGAAAGGTTTTCATGGCAAGAGAGAGCTTTTTCAGCCTTTTTGTCAGGTTGCCGGAGATCATGATGATGACCAGGACTGTGAGAGGCAGAGATACCAGAAGCGTGATGATTATGGTCTTTAGAAGAATTTGTGTGTTCTTCCGTATGTAACTGCCAGGAATCTCCGTAACGTGATACCAGCCGTTGTCCAGCCGGGCAGTGTGGTAATTGATATCTTCTTTCCTGTGTGTTCCGGTTTCCCTGCCTGTGATGAGGCTCAGGGTGTCCGCGTCCAGAACCGTACCGCAGAGAGATGCATTGCTGTGCGCCATGATGGTTCCGTCCTCTGCCGCCAGGTAGCTTGTAATGTCCGTGCCGCTGAAGGTGTCGGACAGGGCATTAGAAAATTCGGAGGGGTCTATGAGGATAGTGTAGGCATATTCCGTGTTCCTGGTGCCCTGATCGCGCAGAATACGGCAACAGACGATCACATCCCGGGAGGTATAGCTTTCGGACAGGATGAAGGGTATCTGCATATCCGGATGATAGAACCAGATGGAATCTGTTCCGGGATTGAGCCTTTTTTGCCGGGGAATGCGGAAACTTTCCAGCTCCTCCAGAGGATAAAAGTAAAGTCCCTCGCCGGCTCCTGTCTGATCCCGGGGGAGAAATATAGAAATATGATAATAGCCGAAGGTGGTCTTAAACATAGAGATATCATTTCTTACACTGCCGAACACAGACAGGGACTGGGTGGAAGAGCTGTCTGTCTGCGACAGTGTGTACATGTCATACTGAATGGAATCTGCCACATTTTCCGTCTGTCGTATGCGGTCATTCATCTGTACATTTAACTGGTCGTCTGCCAGAAGGGCAGAACTCATGATCTTATCTTCAGCAATCTCATAGGTCACGCGGTAAAAGATAAAACCGATGGTTCCCAGCGGAAGCAGGGTGCAGACGAGAAAAGCCAGCAGCAGCTTTGCCTGGAAGTGGGAAAAGACGGATTTGATCCTATCGGAAAATTTTTTCATACCGGACTCCTTCTTGATATCTTGTACTTTTATGGCTCTCATTATAAAGCACGGAACTTCCCCATTTCAACAGAGATAAAAATAATATAAACGAATCAAAAAATATTGTATTTAGAAAGAAATAGATATCTGGTATTTTTATGCTATCAAAAAACAATGCAGACGGCACGAAAGAGAATGCCGGAAATGGAGGAATTATGAAAAAGACAGTAAATATTTTACTCACAGCAGCGGTGGCAGCCGGTATGCTGACAGGATGCGGGGGAAATTCCAACAATACGCAGGGAGAGGGCAGCAGCACTAAGAAAGGCGATTATGACTTGACTGTGTACAGCATCAACACCACAGATCCTGATTTTGATGACTGGCTGAAAAATGTGGAGGATGCCACAGGACTGAAGATCAATGTCATTGCAGCGCCTACGGATTCCGATACACGTCAGCAAAAAATAACTACGATCCTCTCAACAGGGGACAACAGCGTGGACATCATAGAGATCAATGATGAGATGAGCGCTTCATTCAAAAACTCCGGCTGGCTGGAAGGCTTAAATGATACCGTCATGACAGAGGACATCCGCGGCGAATTCCCTCAGGGCTACCTGGAAGATATGATCACGGATAAGGACGGAAACCTTGTAGGGGTACCGGGATATTCCGGATATCTGGCATTCTGGGTGAACCAGGAGATCATGGATGAGGTGGGCATTGCTTCCATTGATACAAAAGAAGATTTTATGAAATATATGGAAGCAGCTTCAGGGGACGGCAGATACGGCTACGGGGGTTCCTGGGAAAAAACTTATGTATTCAATGAAATTGCCCAGTTTGTCAACATGTTCGGAGGGGATTATTTTGACTGGACCAATCCGGCCAACAAAGAAGCCATCCAGTTTCTCCATGACATGGTGCAGAACGGACAGACACCCATCGACCAGATAGCCGACAAGTACGAGCAGATGAATCCAAAGGCCAATGACGGAAAATACGGAAGCTGGTTCATGTGGGGACTTGGAACTGATTATGAGAAGGCCGATATGCTGGGAGCAGACAAGATCCATATGGCCATGGTTCCTGACTTCAGCGGGAAAGGTGAGCGGGCTATCTTCACAGATTCCTGGAGTTATGTTTTGAACAAAGCTTCTGACAACAAGGAGGCAGCAGTCAAATTCCTGAAATATATGGCTGACGAGGGCGGTATGGAAGCCTCTTACAAGGCCTTTGACCGTTATCCGGCAAGAGCTGATGTGGCAGAGAAGATAGTTCCGGACACAGACCCTGCAAAGGAGATGTACAGCAGATATGCCGGGGAATGCAGGGTACAGGGTCGTCCAATGCTTCCTCAGACCATGGAATTCATCACAGATATGGGAACCATATACCAGTCCTGTATGAAGGATGAGATCACAGTGGATGAGTTCTGTGAGAATGCACAGGAGCTTGTGGATAAATACAGTAAATAATGTCTGGCACAGGCACCGCAACGGACACCTCCCCGCGGTGCCTTTTTGAGAGGAGGAACCAAGTTGACCATCAGTAAAAAATCAATGAAATGGATACCGTGGATACTGATTCTGCCGGTTATTCTGATCCGTGGATTTACAACCCTGTATCCCATCGGTGCAACCCTTAAAAATAGTCTGTTTGACATAAAGGTACTGTCAGGGATCAATGAATTTGTGGGGTTGAGCAATTATGTAAATGTATTTAAAGACCCGAAGATCATATCATCTATCAGTTTTACCGTGATCTTCGTGGTGGTATCCATGGTTTTTCATGTTGTTCTGGGAGTGATGCTGGCACTTATCCTGAACATGAAGTTTAAGGGCCGCCGTTTTTTGAGGACCATTGTGCTGATCCCCTGGGCCATGCCCGCCGTCGTTATTGGCATGGCGGCAAAATGGGGATTCAATAACGACTATGGTATGATAAATGATTTTATCCGCCGGTTTGTGTCAGACTTTCAGTTCAACTGGCTGATCAATACCGGGTCTGCCCGGGCAGCGGTCATTGCCATGGACCTTTGGAAGGACCTGCCCTTTTTTGCCATACTGGTACTGTCAGGCCTGCAGTTCATATCCGGAGATATCTATGAGGCAGCAAAGGTGGATGGGGCAAACGGGATACAGAGCTTTTTCCGGATCACGCTCCCTCTGATCATGCGCAATGTGATCACACTGTGCATTCCCTTTACCCTGTGGAGGCTGACCACATTTGATCTGGTGTATGCCATGACATCGGGCGGACCGGGGGAGGACACATCCCTGATCGCCTACAGGATCACCATGGAGGCGTTTACCAACCTGAATGTGGGATATGCAGCTACCCTGGCAGTGATGCTGTTTCTTGTGATGGCGCTGTTTTCCTGGTTTAACATAAAAGTGATGAACCGGTTATCTGATTAGGAGGGTGAACATGAAAGAGAACAAGAAATACAGAATTTACAGAGGATGCGTGACAGCCGGCAGGTGGCTGCTGTTTGCAGTTGTGGCTTTCCTCATACTCTTTCCGGTGTACTGGATCTTTATTTCCTCCATCACACCGCCGGGTGAGCTGTTTCAGACGCCGATCGAGTATCTGCCGAAGCATCCCACACTGGAGAGTTATAAATTTTTGATTGAAAATGTAGGATTACTTGCTAAAATAGGAAATACAGTATTGATCGTGGGTGTGACGCTGATCGTCAGTACCGTGCTGTGCGCTATGGCGGCCTACGGTTTCTCACGGTTTCAGTCAAAAGCTGTCAGCATTGCGTTTGCATTCATCATTGCAACCATGCTGATCCCCGAGGTGGTGACTGCAAGACCCCTGTATGAGTTCATGCGGAAAGTGGGGCTGTATGATACATATCCGGGACTGATCATTCTCTATATCAGTGCAGTGATCCCCTTTACAGTGCTTATCCTGCGGAATTTTGTGTCGGAGATACCGGTATCCCTGGAGGAGGCGGCAGCCATTGACGGGGCCAGTTTTTCCCAGAGGCTTTTTCTGGTGGTCCTGCCCCTTATGAAACCAGCCATCGCAACTGTGTGTATCATTAATTTTATCACATGCCTGAACAACTTTTTTACACCGTTATATTATTCCAACGGCATTCAGGTGCTCTCCGTGGCTATCGTGCAGCTTCCGCTGCGGGACAATATGTACGGAGTACCGTGGGACCTTGTAAGTTCAATGGGATGGATCATCCTTCTGCCTATTATCATATTTGTAGCTGTATTTGAAAAACAGATCATGGATGGGATCATGGCAGGCGGAGTGAAAGCTTAAACAGAAAAAAGAAGGGTAGTTATTCGGCAGATCTGAATGATTACCAGGGAGGTAAAGAATATGTATGATTTTTTAGGAGGAAGTCTGGGATCTCTGGTATATGCAAGACATGGACAGAGCAGAGCCATTAACGCGGAGAATCCCACAGGAGAAAAGGGAAAGGGGGGAATGGCGGCAAGCCATCTGGGGCCTTCCAGGAAGGGTAGTCCCTGCCTTCATGACATAGCAAGCGGGGAGACAGTGACCCTGGCGGAGATAGAAGGCCCTGGTGTGATCAACCATATCTGGGTCACTGTGGCGGACAGGACCACAGACGCGGATTGTTTTGTGCTTCGGGACCTGGTACTCCGCATGTACTGGGATGACGAGACAGAACCGTCTGTGGAGAGTCCTCTGGGAGATTTTTTCTGCTGTGGATTCGGCAGGGAATGTATTGTCTATTCCCTTCCCATGGCGGTAGTGCCAAGCAGGGGAATGAACTGCTATTTTCAGATGCCCTTTAGGAAAAAGGCCAGGATCACCTTGGAGAACCAGCACGCGAACCCTATACCCGCGTTTTTCTACCAGGTGGACTACTGTCTGTATGAAACGCTGCCGGAAGACACTGCATATTTCCATGCCAGATGGAGACGGGAAAAAATAACCAGACTGCAGGAGGATTATGTGATCCTGGACCAGGTGAAGGGAAAGGGACATTATGTGGGAACTTACATGGCGCTGACCACTCTGGAACGTTACTGGTGGGGGGAAGGTGAGATCAAGTTCTATCTGGATGGAGACGAGGAATATCCCACAATCTGCGGCACCGGGACAGAGGACTACTTTGGCGGCTCCTGGAGCTTTGCGAAACAGGTGGACGGCAGGACAGTGGAGCAGAATTACTGCACACCGTATCTGGGATATCCCTATTATTCTGCCCATGATGAAGCAGTCCACAATTTTTACCATAATGATGACTGCCCGCCCATGCGGGGATTTTACAGATGGCATATTCAGGACCCGGTCTGCTTCGAGGAGGACCTGCGTGTGACAATACAGCAGATCGGTGTGGGGCACAGAGGATTGTTTGAACGTCAGGATGATGTGGCCAGTGTTGCGTACTGGTATCAGGCCGAACCGCACTGTGCGTTTCCGGTTCTGATGAAAAAAGAGGACCGCTGGCCAAGATAAGGTGTAAAAGGTGAAAACATACAGATTGGGGATTTTATTGGGAGTTGGTATTTTATGCGGAGGATGCGGTCCAAAGGACGGCAGAGCGCAGGTAATACCTGAGGATGAGGACGTATGCAGGGAGGAGATAACACTGATGCATACAGATGCCGACAAGGAGGAATTCAGGCAGTACATAGAGGAGGCAGAGAAAAAACTCAACATGAAGATCAACCTGCTTTCCAGTCCGATCCATGCGGATAACCGGCATGCCAGGATTTCTACTATACTCTCATCCGGGGATGACTCTGTCGACGTGATCGCGGTCAACGACGAGATGATCACTGAATTTAAATATCAGGGATATCTGGAACCTCTCGGGGATGATGTGATGACGGAGGACATACGTTCCTGTTATCCTGAGGACTATATGGAGAAAATTGCCATGGCGGAGGGGGAAGTCTATTCTGTTCCCTACATGATGGACATTATGGTTTTCTGGGTAAATGAAAAGTTTCTGGACAGGGCCGGACTCTCCTCTGTAAATGACCGGGAGGACTTTGAAAAACTTCTGGACGGCAGATATGGGTACGGAAACTATGGGTACGGAAGTGCCTGGGAAACCAGCTATGTGTATAATGAATTATCGCAGTTCATCAATATGTTCGGAGGGACCTATGGGGACTGGTCGGATGATAATACCAGAGAGGCTCTGGAATTTCTGCACTACATGGCAGCAGAGGATAAGACACCCAGAGAACAGATGGTGGATCAGTATGAACAGATGGAGCAGAAATTCATACAGGGAAAATACGGAGCTGTCTTCATGTACAGCGGAGCCATGGATACTTTTTTAAGGGCCGGGGTTTACGGGAAGGACAAGATCCATGCTGCCCCTATGCCTGTGTTCAAAAAGAATGCTGCAAATGTGGCTACATGGCAGTATGTTCTCAACAAAGCCTCCGGTCACAAGGAGGCGGCAAAGAGGTTCCTGTCCTATGCGGCGGGGCGCGAGGGGAGCACTGCCTATGCAGACCACATGAAGAAGCTGCCCGCCCGTCTTGATGTTATCAGGGAAGGCAGTCTGGATATACCGGATCTGGATATTTTGAAAAAATATGCCGAAGAGCTGGAGCTGAAACCCCGTCCTTTGTGGAGAACACCCATGAGGGATATCAAGGCCACAGGGGAACTTTTCCAGAAATATATCACGGATGAGATCAGCCTGGATGAATTTTGCCTGAGGGCAGGCGGGACATAAAACAGACAGGAAGAAACGTGTTGCCCCGAGGCTTTTCTTATGCTAAAATAAAAGCGCATGCAGACCTGCCGGATAGTTACAAAGCGGCTGCATCTGTACCAGAGTATGTCTGAAGAAATATTTCCGCGGTCCGTACACCTGTCGGAGCGCAGAGCTAAGACATACTTAAGCAAACAACATGAGGTTCCATAAGAAAGGGAGATAAATCATGAACGCAAAAGAATTCGCTTTAAAACAGCATGAGGAATGGAATGGCAAAATTGAAGTGATCAGCCGTGCAAAGCTGGAGACCCCGGAGGATTTGGCAGTGGCTTATACACCCGGTGTAGCTGAGCCGTGTTTAAAAATATCCGAGGATGTAGATTTATCCTATAAGTATACAAGACGCCATAATATGGTAGCAGTTGTAACCGACGGAAGTGCGGTTCTGGGTCTGGGGGATATCGGGCCGGAGGCAGGTATGCCGGTTATGGAAGGAAAATGTGTACTCTTTAAAGAATTCGGAGATGTGGATGCATTTCCTTTATGTATCAGAAGCAATGATGTGGATGAGATCGTAAATACAGTACGCCTGCTGGCAGGAAGCTTTGGCGGTGTGAACCTGGAGGATATCTCCGCGCCCCGTTGTTTTGAGATAGAGAGAAGGCTGAAAGAATGCTGTGATATTCCTATCTTCCACGATGACCAGCACGGCACAGCGGTTGTCACAGCAGCGGCAATGCTCAATGCCTTAAAGCTCACAGGCAGAAAGCTGGAGGATATCAAGGTAGTCACATCAGGGGCAGGCGCAGCCGGAATTGCCATCATTAAACTGTTGGTAAGTCTGGGACTGAAGACTGTCATCATGTGTGACAGAAACGGCGCCATCTACGAGGGCCGCAGCGGCCTGAATGCCGAGAAAGAGGAGATGGCCAAGATCAGCAACCGCGGCATGGAAAAAGGCAGTTTGGCAGACGTGCTGAAAGGCGCTGACGTATTTATCGGTGTTTCCGCTCCGGGAACTGTGACAGAGGAGATGGTTAAGACCATGGCTCCAAGCCCCATCCTCTTCCCCATGGCAAATCCTGTACCGGAGATCATGCCTGATCTGGCAAAGGCGGCGGGAGCAGCCGTTGTGGGAACCGGCAGAAGTGATTTCCCGAACCAGATCAATAACGTTCTGGCATTCCCGGGTATCTTCCGCGGTGCCCTTGACGTGAGGGCAAAAGACATCAATGATGAAATGAAAGTGGCAGCCGCGTATGCAATCGCAGGTCTCATTGATGAAAAAGAGCTGACACCGGATTACATTATCCCGAATCCTTTTGACAAACGTGTGGCAAAGGCAGTTGCCGAGGCAGTGGCAAAAGCAGCCAGAGACACAGGAGTGAGCAGGATCTGAAATAACCATACAAAATAAAATAGCTGCATTTCCATCATCCATACGGATGACGGAAATGCAGCCTTTTTTGTATCCTTTTTCCAAACCCCGTAAAGTTTCCTGTAAAATGCCCTGAATTTTTTCCTGAACCGTTCCCGAAGAAGGAGGGAACAGGGAGGGAGGAAACCTTTGTCACAAAGCGGTTCGGCCCATCCATGGACAGAAGCCGGGTAAGTGCCAGACAAAATCCGATGAGCAGAGCGCCCTGCCAGATTTCGGACACGGATTCCAGGATCGGTGTGGCATTCAATACACTGTACACAAGACCGTGGAACAGATAGATGGGCATGGTACGCTGTCCGAGCTTTGAGAAGCTTCGGGGGTTCCTGGAGACCATGGTACTTACCAGGAAAATAGCCAGAAAAGAAACGCCATAACAGGCAAGCCTTATGAGGATTCCCTCTCCGTATCCAGTCTCCATCTCCTCATAGGAATATCTGCCGTAGAAAATTTTTGGTGTCAGATGTACTTTAAAGGCATAGGCAAGTGTCAGGCAGCCGCCCAGATATATGGAAAAAACAGCCAGCAGCTTTCCGGCATTTTTCTTTATTTTTTCAAACCAGTCCCTTTCAAACCGGTATCCTGCCAGGAAGAAGGGGAAGAAAACCAGAATACGCGGGATACTGAAGAAGTTGTCCAGCTCTGTCATGCCCACCAGCAGCCCTGCGGTGACAGCGATGAACATGTATCCCGGAATCCTTTTCAGATAGGGGGTGACCAGCCGCCAGAAAAACAGAGCCATCAGGTACCACAGGGAAAATTTAGGTCTTGCAAAGTAAAGGCCGGTATCCTTGTGTATGATGAAAACATATAAAAAATAATAGATAAGCTCATAGATAAAATAAGGAATGACCAGTTTCTGTACCAGCTTTCCTAAGGTTATCTCTCTTTTTGAAAAGTAACCGGATATGAAAATAAATGCCGGCATGTGGAAAGAAAATATCATCCATTTAAGTCCCGATAAAAACAGATTGTTGTCATAGCAGGGTTCTATAAAGTGCCCTATCACCACCAGGACAATGAGGAGGGCTTTATAATTATCGAAAAAGTAGTCGCGGTTTTTGGTTGACATAATAGCACCTCTGACTTTTGCAGATAAGATCAACAGTCTCGTTTTGTATGATACACCGTATGGAGAATAGGCGCAAATAGAAATTCAGGCCTGTTTTAGAGCAGATATTGGATAAATTGTTACAATTTCCCTATCCGGTTTGAGGCAGCAGGAACTTGTACAGAGACCGTAAAAAATGCTGTCCGGCGTGTGGATATAGTGGAATTGTGCCGCATTTGCAAGGCAAAACCCGGCGGGACGGCAGAAGGCGGAGCTGTTGCGATAATTTTACATAGAAATAGAATTGTGTTTTACAAAATATTTGTTATAATAGTTGTTAATAGTGCAGAATAAAACTGACACTGGCAAATATCTGATATCCGTAACGGCAGAAAGTGAACTTTCTAAATCGAATCAGGCAGAAAAGGGTGAATATATGAACGAAGATGAAAAAAGAGAGATTGAGAGAAAGAAAAGGATTCAGGCCCGTGAAATGAAACGCCGTCAGCAGGTGATGAAACAGAGGATGATCCTTGCAGGGACAGCCGTTTTAATATTGTTGTTGGTGATCGTGAGTGCTTCTGTGAGCAACCACAGGAAAAAAGTAAAACAGGAAGAAGAGATCAAAGCTGCCCAGCAGAAAAAAGCTGAGGAAGAGGCAAAGAAGCAGGAGGCAGACAGTGAGCTGCACTTCATTGCAGTGGGAGACAATATTCTGCAGGACGCCTTGCTTGAAGCAGGGAAAGAGAATGAGGAGACCTGGAATTATGATGCCCTGTATGCGCAGGTGGCAGGTGATATTCAGGCAGCCGACCTGGCAGCCGTCAATCAGGAGACACCTCTGGTCAATGACCACAAGGATGTGTCGGGAAGCGGGCTTATGGGAACTCCGCTCGAGGTGGGCGACGCGCTGGCAAAGGCGGGATTTGATATAGTCACACAGGCGACTAACCATGCTTTTGACAAAGGCAAGCCGGGAATACTCAATTCTGCCGCCTTCTGGCAGACACAGCATGCGGACGTTCAGCTTCTGGGTATTCACGGGGATGAGGCGGATGCAGAGAACCGTGTGAAAGTCATTGATAAGAAGAACATGAAGATCGCGGTGATGAATTACACTTACGGCGTGGACGAGGATGCAGGATTTTCCGAGGCGGATTCCTATATGATAGATGTCTATTCTGAGGACAAGGTAAAGGCGGATGTGGAGAAGGCAAAAGGGGAAGCTGATTTTGTCATGGTATTTCTTCATGCGGGAGCTGAGTATTCAGAGGAATTTTCCGACACAGCAAGACAGAGGATAGATTTCCTGGCAGCACAGGGTGTGGATGCGGTGATCTGCAGCAATCCCCATGTTCTGCAGTCTTACGGCATGATGCCCAGGCAGGATGGGAAAAATATGCTGGTTTACAGCTCTCTCGGCAATTTCGTTTCCGCAGATGTTCAGGTGAGAGGTCTTGTGGGAGGTATGGCAGATATTACCCTGAAAAAAGACGGCAAGACAGGTGAGGTATCTGTCAGTGATTACAAGCTGGTGCCTCTTGTGATGCATTATGACAGCGAAAAGAAAAACTGTGCGGTATATAAGGTTTCAGATTATACAGAAGAGCTGGCAAAGGCCCATGGAATCCATCAGGAGACAGATGAGACCTTTACCCTGGACAGCATTAAGAAACTGGCTGCCAAATACGAGTCACCTCAGGCGTTTTCCCCATCAGGAGATACCGGTTCAGATGGAGCGGAGACAGAGGTAAAGGGCAAGGGTTTAACTGATATGGAAACAGAAAATACTGATAGTAAGACTGAGAACACAGACAACAGTAAAGAAAACACAGACAACAGTAAAGAAAACACAGACAACAAGAAAGAGAATACAGACAAAAATGACAGCACTTCAGGTGACTGAGACAGAACCTGAACTTAGGGCGGAGATGTGATAGAACACAGCTCCGCCCTTTATACGGGAAAAGATTTATTCTTCAGTGTATTCTTCCGGAGAGAAGGGATAGACCTCTTTATAGGATTCCAGTTCCGCTTCACTGACCGGAGGCTTATACATAAGTCCTGTCATTTCCATAGCTGCCTGGCCGTCAAGGTCATCAGAAGAGCTGGATTCCACGTGGTAGATATCTTTGCTGCCGCCTTTTCCGCCATTTCCATTTCCCTGGCCTTTTCCGCCGCCTCTGTGGCAGTTTTCGGAATTCTTATTTTTCACTGATGTTGTAATATCTTTCATTTCGCACATTTCCTTTCTCCGTTTCTTTTAGTATGTGCGAAAAACATGAGAAAATGCATTGACAAACAAAACAGCCATAGTCTATGCTTTTATCTGATAAAGAGAATCGGAAAATTTAAAAGGAGTGATCTCACATGGAAAATATCAAAAAAAGCGCTGCCCAGCTTATCGGCAATACACCTCTTATGGAATTATGCAATTACGAAAAAAAACATGAACTGCAGGCGCGTTTGATCGCAAAACTGGAGTATTTCAACCCGGCAGGAAGTGCAAAGGACAGAGTTGCCCTGAGCATGATCGAAAGGGCGGAGCTGGAAGGCAGGTTAAAGCCGGGAGCCACGATCATAGAACCTACCTCTGGAAATACAGGAATCGGCATTGCCTCTGTAGCTGCCGCAAAAGGATATCATGCGGTCCTCACCATGCCGGAAACCATGAGTGTGGAGCGCCAGAAACTGCTTCGCGCCTACGGGGCCGAAGTGATCTTGACGGAAGGTAGTAAGGGAATGCAGGGCAGTATAGAAAAGGCTGAAAAGCTGCAGAAAACTATTCCGGGATCTGTCATTATGGGACAGTTTGACAATGAGGCAAACCCGGCAGCACATGAGGCTTCCACAGGTCCGGAGATTTACAGGGACACAGACGGGAAGGTGGACATCTTTGTGGCTACAGTGGGAACAGGGGGGACCCTGACAGGTACAGGTCGGTACCTGAAAAAGCAGAATCCGGAAATTCAGATCATTGCCGTAGAGCCTGCAGAATCTCCGCTTTTGTCCGGAGGACAGGCGGGAGCACACGGAATCCAGGGAATCGGCGCTAATTTTATTCCGAGTATCCTGGACAGAAATATTTATGACGAGGTTATCTGCGTTACCACAGAGGATGCCTGCAAAACGGGCAATGACATTGCAAAGTGCGAGGGGATTCTTGTGGGAATCTCCTCCGGCGCGGCTGTGTGGGCTGCGGCTCAGCTTGCAAAACGTCCGGAGAATAAAGGGAAAAATATAGTGGTGCTTCTCCCGGATACTGGAGACCACTATCTTTCAACGGATATGTATGATCAGGAGTAACGGATCGTAAGCGTCCTGCCTTCTGCTGGAAAAGTTATAAATAAGATTAGGAAATAAGATTTAGAAATAAGGTAAAGGATTGCTAAATATGAAACAGACAGAAAATATCATGGGAACAAAAAAGGTACTTCCTCTTCTCGTTTCCATGTCCATACCGCCTATGGTATCCATGATGATCCAGGCACTTTATAATATTGTGGACAGCATGTACGTGGCAAGGGTCAGCGAGGATGCCCTGACAGCAGTTTCCCTGGCCTATCCGCTTCAAAATCTGATACTGGCAGTGTCCGTGGGCTTTGGCATTGGTTTGAATGCCTGTGTTGCCAGGGCTTTAGGGGCAAAGAATGTAAAGGAGACAGAGGCGACAGCGGCCCACGGTGTTGTGCTGACAGGCCTGCACAGCATTCTCTTCATACTAATCGGACTTTTACTGGTAAAACCTTTTATAGGAATGTTCACAGAGGATGCGCAGATTTACAGGATGAGCTGTGAGTATGCCGGTATTGTACTCTGCTTTTCCTTTGGAAGCATGTATCACCTGTTTGCAGAGAAAATTTTTCAGTCTGTGGGCAATATGGTTTTCCCCATGTTCTTTCAGGCAATCGGTGCAGTTCTGAATATTATTCTGGATCCCATCATGATTTTCGGTCTGTTGGGATTTCCCGCCATGGGGGTTAAGGGCGCTGCTGTGGCCACTGTCACAGCACAGATCACTGCGGGTATCATAGCTATGGTTTGTTATCTGAAGAAATGTACCCAGGTAAAATTGGATTTTCACGGATTTCATTTTGACTGGGAAATTGTTAAGAAAATTTATATGGTGGGCATCCCCTCTGCCATTATGATCTCTATGCCGTCCCTGCTTGTGGGGGCATTGAATTCCATATTGGCGGCGTTTTCGGGGACAGCTATTGCGGCTTTTGGGCTTTACATCAAGATCCAGTCCTTTGTGTATATGCCGGCAAATGGTGTTGTACAGGGCATGCGCCCGATCATGAGCTATAATTATGGGGCAGGCAGCAGGAAGCGGATGATGGAGACACTGAAAAGCAGCCTCCAGGTGGCGGGAGTCATTATGCTTCTGGGCACAGTCCTTTTCCTGGCGTGTCCTGGGTGGATCATGAAGCTGTTTGACGCAGGGGATGAAATGATGCGGCTGGGTGTTCCTATGCTGCGGATCATCAGCCTAGGTTTTGTGGTGTCAACGGTGGGGTGCGTGCTCTCCGGGTCTTTTGAAGCTCTGGGGCAGGGGATGCACTCTCTATTGATATCCATGCTGAGGCAGCTTGTGATCATTGTGCCGCTGTCTGCATTGTTCAGCAGAATATGGGGGATTTACGGGGTTTGGATGACATTTCCCCTGGCAGAGGTCATTGCGGCGGTAGCGGCAGTGATTCTCTTTAAGCGGTTCATGAAGAAATTAAAAGTTTAGGAGGGAGATAAAATGGCAAAAAACAAGGACAAAGAAGTGAAGACAAATGCCATGAGAATTCTGGATAAGAATAAAATCTCTTATGAGACGCTCACCTATGAGTGTGATGAATTCATAGACGGACTGCACACGGCAGAAAAGACAGGAGCACCTGTGGAACAGTCTTTTAAAACTCTGGTAGCACAGGGAAAGAGTAAGGAGTATTATGTTCTTGTCCTTCCCATTGCAGAGGAGGTAGACTTAAAAGCCGCGGCCAGGGTACTGGGGGAAAAGTCCATTGAGATGATCCATGTAAAAGATATCACGGCAGTGACCGGGTATGTCAGAGGCGGATGCAGTCCCCTGGGTATGAAGAAACAATATAAGACCATTATCCAGGAGAGTGCTGAGAAATATCATGAGATTTATGTGAGCGGCGGGAGGATCGGGTCCACCATAAAGTTAAATCCGGTTGATTTAGCCCGGGCTGCCCATGCAGAGTTTGCCGCATTTACGGCTGAGGAGTAAAAAGGTAATTATACGGTAAGTCTGCCCATTATACGCGGGGGCAGAAAAAAAAATAGAACTGCTGCGGAATATTGAAGCACCTGTTTCCAAGGTGTTTCAACATTCCGCGACAGTTCTTTTCATGTAGATATCAGCGATTTGACCGGTTATAACTTAAACGCGTTTCTGACAATATCCGCCAGGATCTTCTGACCAAGGACAGTCAGGTGAATACCATCCGTTGTGACAGCGTCATAACCATGCTTTTCAATCTCTTCTTCCAGGGGCTTCTGCAGCGGAACAAAGTGTGCGCTGTAATTTCTGGCAAGCTTGCGGATATTTTTGGACATCTTATGCTGCCAGGGAACCCAGTCATGGTATTTACCGCATTTTGGAAAGATAAATGGTTCCAGTGTGATGACTGATGCAGTGGTCTCTCTGGATAAGTCAAACAGCATTTCGTGGTAAGCACGGATACTGTCCTCCAGCATGTAGAGCTTCTCCTGCTCCGGCACATCGGCCTGTACGATCAGCCCCACATCATTGATCCCTACCAGGATGCTCACATAATCCGGATGATAAGAAATGCAGTCCCTCTGCAGTACACCGGCGATCTGTTCTGTGATATTGCCGTCAACACCTTTATTCAAAACCCGCCAATTGGGGTCAGCTTCAGTAATATAGGCCGCGAACTCGCTGACATATCCGTTTCCCAGAGGATTGTCAGATGTCATTCTGCCGGCGTCGGTAATGCTGTCTCCTAAAAATACAATGATACCCATAGCGATTCTCCTTCGGCATATAACCATTTTCAGGCCATCTGATTGTATAATATACTATTTTAACTGAAAATGACCGTTATTGCAAATAGTAATTTTGTGAAGGGTTGCCAAAAAGCCTTTTTGGTAAAATTTTCTATGGACAAGAGACGCGGGGAAGTATATAATCATTTTCAAGCTAAGTCGTTAGCTTTTCTATTTTTTATCAGCCGTTCGGCAGATGGATTCCATGTTGATTTAACAAAATAAGCGGAAATTCCCCTATCTCTATAGACAGAGGGTAATTCTGAAAAGGCTTATGGGCAGCCGCACTTTATAAAAGTATGGGCGGAGGCCGGAAACAAAATGCAAATAGTGAAAGAGGTGTTTTTATGTCTTTAGCGACGGGTATGGCACTGTTCTTTTCTGCAGGCGCAGTCTGCACGGACTTATTTTTGGAAAAGGTGCCCAACAGATGGATCGCTCTGGGACTTGCGGCAGGAGCTGGATGTCAGGGATTCTTACACGGTGCCCGGGGAATGCCGGTGTATCTGGGCGGGGTATTTTTACCGGCGGTACTGTTGTTTCCGCTGTTCTGTTTCCGAATGATGGGAGCAGGTGATATTAAGCTTATGGCTGTGATGGGAGGATTCCTGGGCAGTAGCGGAATCATAAAAGGTATGTTCTGCGTCTTTCTTCTGGGCGCTGTACTTTCTTTGGCATTTCTTATTTCCTGCGGGAATCTGCAGGAACGTTTTTCTTATTTTTTCCATTATCTGAAGATTTGTAAAAAGAAACGTTGTCCTGTTCCCTATATGAGAAAGGACAGCAAGGAGGAGAATCTGCACTTTACGGTGCCGATACTTCTGGGAATTATGCTGTATGCGGGAGGTTTTTGTTGAGAAAAAAAGTAATGGCAGTGTGTGATGAGGAGGCCTCTTATGCCTGCAGCTTCACCGCATGGCTGGAAAGAAAGGGGCGCTATCCCTTTGAGTTTGCTGCATTTACAGGAGCGGATAAAGTCTGTGCATATATACAGAAAAATCCTGTAGAGCTTCTGCTGATCGCGGAGCGGAGTATGTGTCCTGAGATTGGAGAGCTGCCTGCCTGCAGAATCATCATTTTAGATGAGGAGAACGGCACAGTACCGGAAGGGTTTCCGTCTGTACGGAAATACCAGTCCTGTGAAAGGATCATGCAGGAGGTGAGCGCCATCTACGGGGAGGCTGCGCGTTCAGAAGAGAGAGCGGCATCTGCGGGAAGGAAGATGCACATTCTGGGAGTCTATTCTCCTCTGGGACGTGTGGGCAAAACATCTTTTGCTCTGGCACTGGGGCAGGTGCTGGCCGGGAGGTATTCCGTGCTTTTTCTCAGCCTTGAACCCTACTCCGGTTTTGAAAATCTGCTTTCCTGCAGCTTTGAGCGAAATCTGGGGGATCTGTTTTACTGTATACGGCAGAAAAAGGGGCAGCCGGCAGTGCAGCTTGCAGCTATGGTGCGGGAGGCCGGAGGACTGCACTATGTCCCCCCGGTCATCACCCCGGAGGATGTGGAGCAGATAACCCGGGAGGAGTGGCAGATGCTTTTTGAGGAGCTGAGGCTTTACAGCGGGTATCAGGTCATCATTCTTGATTTTGGTACAGGAGTCAGCCAGGCACTGGGGCTGTTGGAGGAATGCAGCCGGATTTACACGCCGGTTTTGCAGGACCCGGTTTCCGCGGCAAAGATGGGTCAGTATGAGGCATGGCTTGAAAGTGCGGGAAAAGGGGATGTACTTGCAAGGACGGAGAAGCTTACCCTTCCGCCGGTGGCTGAGAAGGGGGAGGATCCATGGCCGGAGTGCCTTGCCGGCGGAAGATTTGGAGATCATGTGAGAAAGCTGGTGCGGGATGGAGATATTTTCTGAACTTAGGAACCGCCTGATGGAAAGGCTGGACAGTATGTGGGAGAGCACAGATGAGGAAGTGATGGAGCTGATCGACAGTCTGATCATGGAGGAGGGGAGAAGACTGGGAATGAATCTCCGACAGAAAAGTGAACTGAGGCGGGAGCTGTTCTGCTCCGTGCGAAAACTGGATGTATTGCAGGAGCTTTTGGAGGATTCCGGTATTACGGAGATCATGGTGAATGGATGGCAGCACATTTTTGTTGAGAAAAACGGCCGGATTTTTCCCTGGGAAAAACATTTTACATCTCCGGAAAAGCTGGATGATGTGATACAGCAGATCGCAGGCAGATGTAACCGGGTCATCAACACACTGCATCCCATTGTGGATGCCAGACTGGACAACGGCTCCAGGGTCAACGCAGTCATAGCGCCTGCGGCGCTGGATGGTCCTGTCCTCACGATCCGTCAGTTCCCGGAAGAGCCGGTTACTATGGAGCGGCTCCTTGCATATGGGAGTGTGACAGAGGAGACTCTCAGACTTCTGATACCGCTGGTGCGGGCCAAGTATACCATTCTTATCGGAGGAGGAACCGGGGCGGGCAAGACAACTATGCTGAATGCCCTGTCTGCCTTCATTCCTGAAGACGAAAGGATCATAACCATAGAGGACAACGCAGAGCTTCAGATCCAGGGGATTCCCAACCTGGTCAGACTGGAATGCAGGGCAGCCAATATTGAGGCGTCACAGGAAATCACCATGGCGGACCTTTTGAAGACGGCGCTTCGTATGCGTCCGGACAGGATAATCGTGGGGGAGGTGAGAAGTGATGCGGAGGAACTGCTGCAGGCTGTTAATGTAGGGGCTGAGGGGAGTATGTCGACCATACATGCCAATAGCTGCCGAGACATGATCACAAGGCTGGAGACACTGGTCCTCATGGGGATCAATCTTCCCCTTCCTGCTATCAGGCGTCAGATCGCAGCGGGATTTGATGTATTTGTCCATCTGGGAAGACTCAGGGACAAGAGCCGCAGGCTTCTGGAGATCTGTGAGATAGATGGCATAGTTGAGGATGAAGTGGTTTTGAATCCCCTGTTTTTGTATGAGGAGGAATGCGGCCTTGTACAGAAAGGGAGGCTGAAGCACAGGGGTAAATTAGAAAGGGCGGGGATAACACTTGAAGATGGATTATGAACACTACAAACTGACAATTCTGGAATGGGCCAGATATCTGGGGGAGAGCGTACTCATCTGCGTGATCATAAATGCTCTCTGTTACCAAAGCTTTATCACATTTTTGTTTATGCTTCCCATTCCCTTCTGGTATATCAGGCAGAGAAAGAGACAGCTTTTAATGCTGCGGCGCAGGAGGCTTCATCACCAGTTCAGGGATGTGCTGAATGCACTGGGAGCCGGAATCGCGGCAGGATATTCTTTGGAAAACGCTGTTTTGGAAGCGGGAAAGGATATGAACCGTATACACGGGCCTGACAGGGAGATATCAAGAGAAATGGCATATATGGCAGCGCAGATGCGTGTCAGCGTTCCGGTGGAAAAACTGTTTTACGATCTGGGGAGCAGAAGTCATGTTGAGGATATCCGTAGTTTTTCAGAGATTTTAGCACAGTCCAAACGTATGGGCGGCAATATGCGCGAGACAATACAGAATTGTGTGAGGATCATGGAGGATAAGATCGATGTCAAAAAAGAAATTGACGCTATGCTGGCTGCCAGGAAAATGGAACAGAACATTATGAGTTTCATGCCCATTGGGATCATCCTCTATATGCGAATGACTTCGCCGGGGTTTATGGATATGCTGTATCACAATGCAGCCGGGGTCTGTATCATGACCATTTGTCTATGCTGTTATGCGGTGGCTTTTATCTGGGGCAGGAGGATCGTGGAGATTGAAGTTTGAGAAAATTTTTGTCGGGGAGAAGAAAGCGCTTGCATTGGGAATCACAGTGGTTTTACTGGCAAACACGGCTGGTCTCATCCTGTATTTCCTGGAAAACAAATCTGCAGAGAAGAGAAAGACAGAATATCTGGAGCGGCGTGGATACGGCCAGGGAGATTATGAGGAGAAACTGACAGTCCGGTCAGAGAAAGGAAAGCAGAATATAACAGTATACGTCCGGGAGAAAGAATACAATCCGGAAGAGGCAAGGGAAATTTTAAACCAGGTAAAAGAAGAAATGGAGATTCTTATCCGCGGGGAAAATGAAAGTCTGGATAAAATTCAGCATCCTCTTTATCTGCCGGACGGCAGCCCGGATTTCCCTGTTAATATGTCCTGGAGCACAGATACTCCGGAGGTACTGGACTGGGAAGGGAAAATCGGAGAAAATACTGCACAGCATGGCACAAAGGTAAAGCTTATGTGCGGCCTCGGCCTGGGCGGTGAGACTGAGGAATGGGAAAAAGAAGTGACAGTTTATCCGGAGCTGATTTCCGATGATATAAGACTTCAGAGGGAAGTACAGAGGGCAGTGGATGCCGAAAATAGTGCCTTTACGGAGAAAGTGAAACTGCCGGAAAAAGTAAACGGGACCAGGGTTATTTTCCGGAGCGAACAGAGCAGTACCGGGGTTCTCATATGTCTGTTTGGGACATTTTTAGGTCTGTTGATCCTGCCGCTATACAGAGAGAAAGAGAAGGAAAAAGACAAGAAGAAAAAGGTTCAGATGCAGGCTGATTATCCGGACATTGTGAGCAGAATTTTATTATTTCTGCAGGCAGGGCTGACGGTGCGCAGCGCGGTGGAAAAGATTGCAAAAGACTATATTAATACATGTAAAAGATACGGTTACAAGAGGCGGACGGCCTATGAGGAATTAGTGGAAATTTATGGTGAAATGGAGGGCGGACTGCCGGAAGCGCAGGCATATGAACGGTTGGGAAACCGCTGCGGCCTATCGGAATACAAAGTCCTTTCCGTGCTCCTTATCCAGAACCTGAAGAAAGGAAACCAGGGGGTTCTAACACTCCTTGAACGGGAGTCCGCTGCCGCTATTGAAGAGCGGAAAAGGAAGGCTAAAATAAGTGGGGAGCAGGCATCTGCAAAGCTTTTGGGGCCTATGTTTATGCAGCTTGCACTGGTGATGGCATTGGTTATGATCCCTGCTTTTTTAAGCTTTTATTGACCTATATCAGAGCAAAAATACACGGAAAGGGGGTGATGATCATGAGGGTGTTCAGGGATTTTTACGAGGATGAGTCTGGGATCACTGTGATAGAAATCGTGCTTGTGTTAGTGGGAATATTCACCCCCTATTATGGGATGGGTATAAGGTGTATGGCGTAAAAACATGTGGTTAAATAGTACGATAAATACAAGGAAAGGTGGAAAGTGTGCATGGCGTACATGGAAAAGGAAGATAGTAGGGAAGTTATCTTGGTCGGGTACTATAATGTTTTATTCTACTTAATATTTAGGGTTGGATTAGATGAATACAAGAAAAATATTCTTACTAGTCGAATAAATAGTGGAGAAGAAATGATGATGAAGGATATTTATAGATGGTGCCAGCAACAGCAGGTAGTGTTGAAATGTAGATTTATTTACAGGAAAGATTTTTCAATCACAGCGAATATATGGAACTTATATTCATACTGTAGATTTAAATGGGATATAAAGATTAAACAAGGTAATTGGAGAGAGTTATAAACAGATATAATTACTCAGAAAACACATGATTTCTCGTAAGATATAAAAGAATTTATTGAAAAAACTTGAATATATTAGTATAATCATCATAAAGTGGATGGGTATGCGATTATTAGAAATGGACGGCATAGAGGAAAAATTATACCCTAGAAGTAACGAGAGAGTTATTTTAAAACTAAAAAGTAACTTAAAGGAGGAAAGCTGACATATTCAGCAACGCAGAAGATGAATATACTACATCTATCAGACTTTCATATACGTAAGGAGAATCGTTCCGAGTATGATGAGTTGTGTAAGAATATTAATGATGCAATTGGCAAAGCGAGTATGAAATATAAACTCGCATTAAACCCAGAAATAGTATTGGTGACAGGGGATTTTACAGAAACTGGTAACACAGATGAGTACAAATGGTTTAAAGAAGGATTTTCGAGATTATTGCAGCTTTCCTGTTTTGATAATGTCAAATATGTAATGCTTGTTCCTGGAAACCATGATTTTAGTTGGAGTTTGGTAGAAACACGAGCGGTTAATTATGTAAATATGTGCAAAGAGCTTGAAAGAGGCTTATCAAATATTAATGAGGAACATTTACAAGAAGCGGCAGATAGTAACTTAATTAAACATATTTATATTGAGGGAGAAAAGAAAAACTTATTGCTCATTGGAATGAATAGTATGAAGATAGATTCACCTGAAAAGCCAGGTTTAGGATACTTTTCTAAAGAGCAATTACGAATTGTTGGAAAGATTATCTCAGAGTATAAAAAGAATGATATTGTTAAAACTCAGATTTTTGTAGCTTTTCATCATCATTTGTTACCAGTTGCAGTGGTGGAGAGAGATACACTGGAGGATACTCATAAATATAGTATAACTTTAGACGCGCGGCGAGCATTAAATGCGTTTTTAGAGAATAATGTAGAATTTGCAGTGCATGGACACCAACACCAGCCATCTATGGTTACTTGGAAGGATGATGAACGGGAGGAAGGAAATGTCGTCCATGTTATTGCGGCAGGATGTTTAGCGGGGAAGGAATATGCTGGAGAAGGTGCTCGTAACAGTTTTATGGTATATGCAATCAATGATGATGATGTAGTAGTTTACAAAGCACAAACAACAGATAATGACTCCGATGAGTATGAGTGGGATAAAGTGAAATATTTAGATTCATGTGTGGAATCAGTTCAAGAGAAATTAGAAATTGAAAAACCTGTTGAGAAAATAAATAAGAAACGTATTATAACTTTAGCAGAACAAGATGATCAATGGATTACACAAGTAGATGCAATGAGTCCTTTGACAATCAAAGGATTGGTAGAAAAACTTGTGGATAGCATTGATGAAGAAGGGGCAGTTGCCTATGAAGTTAATATAAAAAAACGTTACAGGACATCTACTTTGGCAACAGTGTTAGAATGTATGGCCGATATAAGATTGCTTCCAGAAGAAGATTTACTAATTATGCAAAAAAAGTTATTACGTCTTAGAGATGAATTCACTCCACTTGAACCAGCGGACGATGTTATTGAAAAAGATGACGAAGATAAACCAGCGTGGGGGATCGATGAGGCACCTTCTGTTTGGACTACCAGTAAAGCATTGTCAGCATTATTTTCTACAAAATATCAGCCAACTTTAGATGAAGAAAAAGAGATTGCTACTTCGGTAGAATGGTTAGCGGACCAGGCATATGCAGATGGTGGTTGGGGATATCAGAAATGTGAAACTATTGAAGCATGTAAATCGAGTGTTCCTATGACGGCATTTGCTATGAAAGCCTTGGGATTAGCTTTACAGCAGGGATACATACAGAAGTTGGTTGATGTAAAGGAAATTAAAAGCAGGTTAGTAACAGGACTAGATTATCTCAAAAAGAGGAAAATTGAGGAAAAGGATAAAAAATGTGTTTGGACATATGAGGGTAAAGAGAATTTAAGTGCAACTATATGGGCTATAGAGGCTTGGAAAATTGCAATACAGGTCATTGATAATAAGAAAACTTATTATAGTAATATATATAAAAAAATTTCCCCGCTTGCCCTTAAATATGTTGTTGGAAAGTTACCAGAAAAAGATGATGATAGTTGGTCTGAATGCTTTTTCCGTGCAAACAAAGAAGAGGGTTTAAAGTACAAGAAGGGACCATTACAAAAAGATAAGGCATTTTATTCATTCACACCATATATCATTTCTTATATTATAAAAGAAGATGAGTCGTATGTTGAGAATAAGAAAATTCTTGATGTAATGAGATGGGTACTGGCGCATAGAGATGATTCATGGCTTATTAAAGAAAATTATAATAGTAACAATGCCTGTACAATAACTGTTGCTATGGCGATTAATGTAATTGTTAATTGGTTAAAAGTTAGATCTAATAGTCTGCTTGAAAAAGACTTAGAGGCAATTCTTTCATAAAGGATAAACATGCGGACAATTTATATTAAGGAGGAAAGACTGATGAATGGATTTGAAAATCATTTAAGTCGCATGTATATCCCAACACTCAGGATTATTATGACAAGTGCGTGTAATGGGGAGTGCTTTTTTTGTCATAGGGAAGGAAATTCGCAATGTAAAAAAAGCATTCAGGAAATGAGCCTTGATACTATAGAAAAAGAGATAATACCTGCAATTAATAAGATTGGAATAAATAAAGTAATATTTACAGGTGGTGAGCCAACATTGCATAAGGAAATTGCATCATCCATTCGTATGGTTAAGAAAGGATGCAAGAATGTGCAGGTTGGGATTACAACAAATGGATTTGATCTTGGAAAACTTCAAAGCGTAAAAGATTGCATTGATAGAATTACTATATCGGCATCTTCGTTAAAAGAAGAAGTGTTTATGCGCTATACAAAAATAAATCCATTGACATTAATTGATAGTCTTCAATCATTTAGTAAAACTAAAAAATCAGTATCCATTGTCATAACAATGGAAAACGTTAATGAACTTGAAGAAATGATTGATTTATACTTAGACAATAATTTTGATGTTAAGCTTCAATTTATTATTTCTGATTTGGAAAAGGAAGATATAAATTGGAAAAGAAATATTTTATATGCATTAATACGTAAATACGGAGAGTTCAAAATTAAACTTAGTGCAACACCTACATTATACAAAAATGTGGGGGATAATAAAATTAGAATTAAATTGGCCTCGTTGAATGTATGGATGTATGATAATCTATTTTCAAGGAATATTTGCATGAATTGTGAAAAGAGGAGCGAATGTGTTGAAAGAGGATGTGCTATTCGCATATTTCCAGATGGTAAGGTGACTCCTTGTTTAAATCATTTTAAATCCTTTTCATCGGAAGATGTGTTGGAAAATTTGGAAGCGGCTTATCATGCTCTAGAAATAAGAGAGAATATTTTATTGTCGAATGATAAACTAGTGGATAGTCATATTAAAGATGACATCTATTAAGTGCTTTTTAAGAATTATTTGTATTTTAAAGAATATGTCAGAAAAAGAGAGTGTTAACTCTCTTTTTCTGTTAGGTCATATGTTGAAGTAATACTTGCTATAAATAAATCAATGACAGTTTGGATTGAAATATTTGTACGCTGAATGAAATCTAATAAATAGTAGTATAAGTTGCTAAGGCAGGTATAATCAGAATTATAATCCAGATTTATTTTGTCAAAGACAGATCTTATTACAAAATCGTCTTCAATACCAGTAATTAATGCTCTTAAATACTCCTCTTTAATATATTTAACTTTCATTGAAGGCTGTTCAATGTTATAACCTGCTGATGTAATGACGTTTTGATAGTCTAGACCATTTTTAATTTTAGTCCCAATATTATTGTTTAGTATATATTTTAATCCTGATTGAGCTTTTTGAGCGTTATCGCCGGGATCAGGGCAAAAAATAGGACAATGTTGCTCTTGGGCAAATTCAACTGTACGCATAGATCCACCTTTTTCTTCACATTCCATTGCAACGGTTACTTTAGAAAGGCCAACAATAAGGCGATTTCTATTAACAAACCTAAACTTATCTGGTTTTGTGCCTACAGGATATTCAGAAAGTAATGTACCATTACATAACAATATTTTCTCAGCCAATTTCCTATTAGAAGCAGGGTAAACCATATCAAGACCATGAGCCAGAACAGCAATCGTTTTACCACCTTCTGCCAGGCAGGAAATATGTGATAGTCTATCTACTCCAGCAGCTAATCCGGATACAATTGTAAATCCTTCATTTACCCATTGAGGAATTAAATAATTGATAGCATTAAAGCCAAATCGTGTAGGTTTTCTTGTTCCAATACAAGCAATAGCCTTTTCAAAACCAGCATTAGGATTAGCTCCCTTATAGTATAAAATAGCAGGGGGATTATCCATTCTCATTAAATTATGAGGATAGTTAATCGTTGAATATATTGCAGTATGGATTTCATTTTGCTTATTGGTTCGGAGAATATTTTCGGCTGATTCTAACGCATCAATAAGATTAGAATGATTTTCAAATATTTCTCTGTACTGCAACCATTCCATGTTCGTAAGAAAAATATCAGTGTTCCCTTCGAATAAACGGACTATAAAATCAGAGTCGTATTCAGTTATTGCTTTTAGAAGTAGTTCATTTTTAATACCTAATTTATATAGAGCAATAAAATATTTTTCCACAGTTAATACTTCCTATCTATAAATGTTATGAATTGAAAATATCATATAATTCAGAAACTTCATCTTTTGCCGTATCATTATAAGTAAGATATTTGACACAGGAACTTAAAGGACTATAAGTATAGCCAACATCATAGATATCTCCATATATTGTATAATCTCTTTTTTGAAAAGGTTTTCCAAAATTGCCCAGAGAAACAAAGATGATTTGGTTAGCTCCTATTTGTTTTAGTAAGTTCCTTACAGCATTGAAAGAGTTCCCATGTGTCATATAATCATCAAAGATGCAGACATTGAAGTTCCCTGATTTTCGTAAAGAATTAATTTTGTTTTTAAAATCTGGATTAATACAAAGCGTTCTAAACTCCTCTTGGGCACCCAATATGGAACGTTGATCCGTTGAAAGTGTTAAATGGGCTTTCTGCTTTGGAATTTTTCTTAGTAGTAAATTTTCACCATACGTTAATTTACGAGGGACATGTTTGCCCTTTATAATTCTTGTTTGTCTCATAAAACTGAAAATATCTCTATTCCATGAACAATCAGAGGAAGGTATCATTCCAAACAATTCTATATCATCAAATAGTTTGCTGTTTGTCATCCCGGCAAGAAAATGGTACAAAAGAATATCATAATAATTTCGACTTTGACCAAATTTTAATAATTGTTCAAAGTGTTCAATCATATCACGTTCATTTTCCGTCTTTGATTTATATTTATATCTGCCATCCATTAGTGATAATGCGGTTACATTCGGTTCTATTTCGACTTGTGCATACCAGTTTTCATGGTTATTTAAAGTGCGTATAAATTTAAAAAGTTGTTCAGGAGTATCGACATGTACACCATAAAATTCGGCTTTCTCTTCTACAGGAATCCATGTCGGAACAATGAATAATGATCGTGTATGTACAGCCATATGAAAGTCGACTTCTTTGCCCCCTATGAATACAAATAAATTGTTATGATGTCGATGTTGCATGACAAAATCACGTGCTTTTTCACGTAACCGGAATTTGAAATTTGAATAGCCCTGTTTTTCAACAAAATAATCTTCAGCAGAATTAAGCAAATTTTGATTGCGGCTGATGAAATAAATATGATTTTCTTCATCAGAGCATAACTCTTTTGCATAAGTTAAAAATTGATTACGTGTTTTTTGAAGGAGTGGATTATCGTTTCCATCAAAGGTTCTTTTTAATAAGTCGAGGTTACAAAATAATATTTTTTCCATGCTTATTCCTCCTCCGGACATTGACTGAGATAATTTAATTTTATCATAAACGATAAACTTTGAAAATGATAATTAAGGAAAGTGTTCGAGAATCGAGGATTATACAACGAAATGTGGCAAAACGCAACACTAAGGAATAAAAGGCAAGGATAAATTGAGAACTAATAAAAATAGTAAAACGAGAAGAGTGTTAGGTGATTTGTACAATTTTCAGCAGGATTTCTTGTTGCATTCTGTGAATGGCATTTACAGAAAATTATGGTATAGTGTTGTGTCTGATAGCGGATACAATTCCCAAAAGAGAGGAAAACAATGAGAGCGTATGGAAAGAAACTATGGTGGATTGAAAACCAGCATTATGATGATGAACTACATACAGGGATTCCGCTGCCTTCGTCTGGAAAAAGACGCGGGCAGCGTAGAAAGAGGTATGAGAGAATTTTTAAAAAGATGGAAAGACAGCACGGTAAAAGTGAAATCAGAAAAATAATAAAATCGATTGATAACGCAGAGGTGTAATGAAAACAGCGCCTACTGCGTTTTATTTATTTTAGGAAAGGATGATAGAAGAATGAGAAAAGAGGCAATTAAAATCAAATGCCCCCATCGGATTCAATTCGGAGATCTCATGTATTTTAAGGATTATAGAAATGATCCAGAGAAACTTCAGAAGCTGGTGGTTGATTACAGACCACAGCCGGGATTTAAGGCAGGCGTGTCGCTGGTGGAAACGGAGCATCCGGAGTATCCGGGATTTATAGCCAGGACAATGACGATCTATTTTGCCCCGGAGCAGTATCTTTCCATATACATGGATGGAAAGATGTATGCGTCACAAAAGATAGATCGAAAAGAAATTGGTGTTGATACGGCATGCTATCTGATTGAGGTTGACGGACGATATGAGGATATTAAGACTGGCGGGGACGGTTATTGGGGAGATTACCAGGAACTGTACCGTGAAATAAATGGGAAAAAATATATAGATGCCGTGGTTATTTCGATAGCCATGCCTGATGAACAGTCCTTTGAGGGGATGAAGCATCTGGCAGAGTATTTTTTTGAGGATATGAGCCGGGAGATGGTGACGAAAAAAGCAGGCAGGAAAAAAGAGCAGGAAAGATCGTGATGTTTATCCACAAGTATGACGAGGGAGGCTTGATATGGGCAGTAAAATAACTGAAATAAATAAAGAAACTTTTTGGCAGCTCATTGAAGAAACGAAAAATCAATGCGGACAGGATATGGACGCATCTATTTCCTGGATTAAAAAAGAACTGTTAAGTATGCCGCCGGAGCAATCCCTGCAGTATCATGCGATTATGTACGGATACCAGGACGCAGCCAATAAATATGGACTTTGGACAGCAGCTACACTTATAAAAGAGTATGGATGTTCGGATGATGGATTTATTGATTTCAGAGCATGGCTGATCGCACAGGGAAAAGATGTCTATATGGCAGCACTGGAGAATCCGGATTCTTTAGCAAAGGTAGAAAAGTATGGAGATTGTGCATTCGAATTGTTTAGTTATGTTGGCAATGAAGTCTATGAAGAACTGACCGGGCGAAGTGCGTATAGAGATTGTACATTAGAAATGCAAGAAAAGATTTTGGAGAAAGTATCAGAGGATATCAGATATCATCCATTGATTGAGTGTCCCATGGAGGTGCCAGATGCGATTGCGGTATACCCTCAAATAGGTGCTGCGTTTAGGAAAGAGTATGATATTGATTATTTTAGCAGGCATTCTGTGTGGAATACTTCATTGCCAGAGGTGAAAGAACTTCTAAAAAAGGTGAGGATAAAGTGCAGAAATTTCGAAGGATGAAAGAAAAAAATACAGATAAGCCCCAAAAGCGGAATGAGCCGTCCAGAACCTGATGATAGGTAGTTTGCACGATCTGAGGAAGAAAATCTTGTTGCATTCTGTGAATAGCTTTCTCAGCCGAAAATGGTATAGTGTAATGCTTGATAGAACACAATGAATCAGAAGGGAGCGAAGCGGAATGCATGTACAATTAGAAGAACTGTGGATGGATGCCATAGAAATGAAAGTGGGCGAGCAGATCGTAAATTATCTGAGAAAAGAACACCCGGAATACCAGGATATAGAAAAACGGCAGAAGAAACTGATCAAAGATTATCCAATGCTGCTGAAAGCGGTGGATGGAGATGGTACAGTTACTTTAAACGAAAAAGAACACTATGCTTTAAAAGAATACCTGTCCAATCAGGATGACATGGAGCGTCTGGAAAAGGAATACCACTATTATTATGGACAGTCCCATGTATTCTCCTACGGGCGGATGTTAAGAAGCATCCAGAAGGAGATCAATCCGGATGGAGATGTGGCAAGAAAGAAAAAACTGGCGGATATGCTGATAGAGGCAAGGACCAGCGATGCAGAGATGGAATTCCTGAAGAAAGATGAAGAATATCAGAAAAGGCGGGAAAAATCGCTACAGCAGGATAAAATCCTAAAATCTATGAATCTACCCAAGGATATCATGGATCAGGTTGACCTGCTTACCTGCTCCATCAATGATTGCTGGAGCCGATACGCCGATCTGATTTACCAGTATGCACTGGAAGATATCCTGGCATTTCTGATAGAAAGGCAGGGGATGTGATGGGAAAAGAATGCAGTGATGAAGAATCATAAAAATCAAATCCGGCACAATCAAATCCCGCACCATGATACGGAAAGTTTTAAATAATGGCAGGCAGACTTTTTCAAAAAAGTTCTGGCTGCCATTTTTTTTGAAACCCTAACCAGCTGGGAAAAAAATTCCCGCTGCCGGCAGGCACTCCATTTCCCGGCAGGTTTCCCGCAACGGATGTTCAAAAATCCCCCACAGTTTCAAAAATTAAATAGAAGCGATGTGAGCCTATGATTATAGGAATCGACCATGGCTATTATGCCATGAAAACCCCGCATATCTGTTTCCCAACAGGACTGTCCCGGTATGACTATGAGCCATACACAATGCAGAACGTGCTGCAGTATGCGGGGAATTATTATGTCTGCGGTACCGGACGCCAGACACTTATGAAAGATAAGACCGCCAATGATAATTATTATCTGCTGACTATGGCAGCATTGGCACAGGAAATCGAATACCGCAGGGCAGAGAGAAAGGGAAAGATCATCCTCGCAGCCGGATTGCCGCTTGCAGGTTTTGGAAGGGAAAAGACGGCTTTCCGGCAGTATCTGTTCCGGAAGGAGCAGCCACTTTGTTTCCGATACGAAAATGAAGCGTATGAACTGACGATCGAAGATGTGAAACTGTTCCCCCAAGGCTATTCTGCGCTGGCTCTCCATCCGGAATATGTCCGGGATGAGCCGTCTGTTCTTTTGGTGGACATTGGCGGCTGGACCGTGGACCTGATGCGGCTGGATAATGCTGTCCCTAATGCGGCTACCTGCCGCAGCCTTGAGCTTGGCGTTATCCGCTGTATCGATGAAACGATGGAACAGGTGCGCAGGAGTACCGGGCTGTCTGTGACAGATATCCAGATCGAGCGTGTCCTGAATGGAAACAGCTGCAGCCTGGATCCGAAAGCTAAAGAGATCATCCAGAAGAATGGGCGCAGTTATACAGAGAGGATCCTGTCTGCCATTATGGAGGCAGGCTTTGACTTGCGGGCAATCCCCTCCGTTTTTATGGGCGGCGGATCCACCATCGTAAGACGCCACGTGACACCGCAGGACGGGCTTTGCAGGGCTTTTTACTTAACAGACGTAAAAGCCAACGCTGCCGGATATGAACGGATTGTGGGGCAGATGTGCGCGAGGTGAGCCGCCCCGTTTTTTCGTTCCGCCCGACACTGGATGATCCGGAGCATAAACGGGCATGGGAAATCCTGCAGAGTGTTCCTAATGGACAAAAAAATGCTTTTCTGGTTCAGGCAATCTTACAGTCTGAGGACAGTGAAAAAATGGTGGGGATGATCCGCCAGGTAATCCGGGAAGAACTCCAAAATACGCATTTTGTGTCTGAGGACCCGGTGCAGGCAGAAGTAGATGAAATTCCGGCGCAGATGCTGGATTTCCTGTCTGCGATGGAGGATGGGATGTAAAGGAGGTGGTGCTGTTTTGAAAGTATAGATACATCTATGTATTGTTGGTTATGCAATGATCTTGGAGCCGATGTTTGTTGGGTATTGTGAATAGCTTTGTATGCATTTTTGGAGTATGGTGTGTGTAACAAAACGAAAGGAGAAAGCGCAGATGGAAATGAAGAACATATGCGGCAGGATCCCGGTAGAACTCCATGCGAAGGTCAGAGGGGAGATCGAACAGCGTGGGATCAGCACACCAGAATTTCTGCAACAGGTAATTGAAGAACATTTTATGGAAAAAGGAGTGGACCAGATGGCAGCAAGAACAATCGCAGTACAAGTAACAGAGGAATTATTCGGAAGGCTCAAAGCAGTAGTCGCATGGAAGGGATGCAAACAGAAGGATTTCCTTATAAGCATCATCGAGAAAGCAGTCAGGGAAATAGAGGACGAGCAGGAGAATGCGAGAAGGGCAAAAGAAATTGCAGCGTCCCAGCAGGAAGATGCAGAAGGGGCTGGGGAAGAACCAGAGGGCGCTGAAGAAGAACCAGAAGGAACTGAAGAAGAATCGGAGTGTGCCGGGGAAGAAACTGAGGGGGAGCCGGAATCCGAAGAACCGGAGGTGACCGAAGAATCTGAAGCAGTGCTGCCGGCCGGGAAACCAGAGGATACCAAAGCAGAGCTGGATGAGCCAGAAGGAAAAGATGAGGGTGAAGAACCGATAGAAGCATTAGCAGCAGATACATGGAAAACAGCAGATTAAAAACAGAGAAAACGGTGTGGCCAAAAGCCATGCCGTTTTTTTTCGGAAAGGAGGCGGATAGCCGGAACGATTCGATTTTTTGATTTATTCAGCGGAATCGGTGGATTCCGTGAAGGACTTAAGCGTGCCGGGGGCTTTGAATGTGTCGGACACTGCGAAATGGACTCTTATGCGGATACGAACTACCGAAGGCTGTTCGATACGGAAGGGGAGTGGTATTGTGACGATGCAAGAAAAATTGAGACAGGAGCCATGCCGGACTTTGATCTTTTATGTGCAGGATTTCCTTGCCAGGCTTTCTCCATCGCTGGAAAACGTGGAGGCTTTGGCGATGCCAGAGGAACCCTGTTCTTTGAAGCTGCCAGACTGGTTGCAGACAAACGACCTGCGTATTTTCTCCTTGAGAATGTTCCCGGACTCTTATCGCATGACAAAGGGAGGACGTTTCACACCATCCTCGGTACGTTTTCTGAGCTGGGGTACCATGTCGAATGGAAGGTGCTTAACAGCAAGGATTTCGGAGTCCCGCAGTCAAGAAAGCGGGTGTATCTTATCGGATATCTTGATGGAAGATGTGCCGGAAAAATATTACCTGTCCCAGTACCAAACGGAGCAGCTCTTATACAAATCCTTGCAGGAAGCCAGGGGGAAAGAGTCTACGATCCCGCCGGAGTAAGCTGCACGCTTACTTCACAGGCCGGGGGCATGGGAGGTAAGACCGGGCTCTATGAAGTGGGGATCCCAATCAAGGAGAATACGAAAAAAGGATACAAGATGGCATACCCCGGTGACAGCATTGATCTTGGATATGCGAACTTAAACACCCGCAGGGGGAGAGTCGGGCATGAGATTGCCCACACACTGACAACGGAGAGCCAGCAGGGAACGGTTCACTTTGTGGATTTGTCTGTTCCGCCGCTTGTGACGGAACATGCCCGCTGTCTGAATACAAGGCAGGATTCCAGTATCCATAAGCATAAGGGGGAGAGTTCCGGTGTCCTTGTTGAGACAGGGCCGAGGGCGATCCTGACACCGGACAGGCTTAAGAAAAGGCAGAATGGCCGGAGGATGAAAGAGCCGGAGGAACCGATGTTTACGATCACGGCTACAGACCGCCATGGCGTTGTTTATCATGGACGGATCCGCAGGCTGATCCCCAGGGAATGTCTGCGGCTGCAGGGCTATTACGACAGCCAGATCGACCGGATGATCGTGGGGATGTCTGACAGGCAGCTTTACAAGCAAGCCGGGAATGGTGTGACTGTGACGGTTGTCGAAGCCATTGGCAGGAACCTGAAAGCAGTGGATGAAGAACTAAGACTGGAGGATGCTGTTTATGCCGATTGATCTTCGGGACCAGTATTTTGGCACAGAGATCGAGATGACAGGGATTACCAGGGAACGTGCGGCTCAAGTGGTAGCAGAAATGTTCGGCACGGACTATTACCATAGATCTTCGTATGATTCGTGGTGTGTGCGCGACCAGCAGGGCAAGGAATGGAAATTTTCCCGTGACACCAGCATTGTGACGGAACGAAAAGTGAGAGGCCGCAAGACAATGGCTGATGAGGATTATTCAACCGAGATGGTGAGCCCGAAACTGGAGTATTCCGAAATGGGAAAGCTGCAGGAAGTTGTCCGGTGCCTGCGCCATCATGGGGCGTTTGTCAATGGTTCCTGTGGCCAGCATGTCCATGTGGATGCATCTAACCACACGCCAAGAAGCCTGAAGAATGCCATGACGATCATGTATTCCAAAGAGGATATCCTGTTTAAAGCACTAAAAGTACAAAGCGAAAGGGCAGATCAATACTGCCAGAAGGTTCGGCCTGCTGTGCTGGAAAAGATCCGGAAGATGCCAAACAGCACAATCTCCATGGAGAAATTCAAACAGGTATGGTATGAGGGCGGTGACGGAAGCGGCAGCCATTACCATTGGAGCCGCTATTATGCTTTGAACCTGCATGCGGTGTTCTCGAAAGGGACGCTGGAATGGCGCTGTTTTGAAAGCACGCTCCATGCAGGGCAGGTGCGGGCGAACATCACGCTGGCACTGGCGATCTCGGCACAGGCCATCAACCAGAAATGCACACAGATGCGGAAAACGGAGATATCAGAAAATCCCGCATTTACATTCCGTACATTTCTTTTAAGGCTTGGTCTGATCGGGCCGGAATATAAAAATGTCCGGGAACACCTTTTGAAGAATCTGGAAGGTGACCGGGCGTGGCGTTATGACAAGAGCCAGTATGCCTGCTTACAGCAAAGAAACCGGGGGCAGGAACCCCGGTAACACGACAATTGAATAGGAAAGAAATAAAACCAGCCGGATAGAGCAACATCTTTCCGGCTTATTTTTTGAAAGGAAGAACAGACCATGAAAATGAAAAGAAATATGAAACGTATCGTATCCGGCCTGCTGGCTGCGGTAACGATCCTCTCCGGAGCCTTATCACCTTTGGCTGCCTCTGCTGCAGAAACAGGCCAGGAGGAAAAGAAGCCCCCGGTGTATGAGGAAGTCAAAGACCAGCTGGATGAGGATGAAGTGGTTACCGCACATGACTATGAGGTGGCGGTTGGCAGTGATTTTGACATTACTTTTGATTTTACTGGCATCGACATCATCGATGACAACAAAGTAAAAGTCACATTTGAAGAAGCGAAAAATACAAAAGGGGAAGATTTTTCCACAGACCATGCCGATACCTATAAGGCGGTCTATTATGTGGAGCCGCAGACTACGGACCATCCTGTTTACCAGATCAGCCGGAACGTGGCAGTAAAGGATACAGGAGCCGTCTTACGCAGTAGCGTGGAAACAGAGTCTGGGAGCCAGGACGCAGGGCAGACAGAAGAATCCCAGGATGACGGGGAGGATGCCTCGCAGACGGAAAGCCAGGAGACAGAACAACAGACAGAGCCACAGACGGAACAGCAGACAGACGGTGAGCCGGAGAGTTCCTTGCAGACAGAGGGATTAACGGAAACAGAGCTGGATGAAGCACTTGAAGAAGCGGAAACGCAGGATACTGTGGATGAGGAAAGCGGCCTGTCTGTTTCCGATGTTATGGAGCAGGCCGTGGAGGAAGAAGTCGGGCTGTTTTCGCTTGAAGCAGGGGAGAGCGTTACCTTTATGGCTTCTGCGAGAGCCAATACCGGGAATTTAAGTGTAACGGTAACAAAAGGTTCCTGGTATTATTATGCAGATTATGGCCTTGGAACTTATCTGACCTGCCCATACACGGTTCAGTTTGGAAATATCAGTGCAACTGCTTATTGCGTGCAGCCATCCAAGCCGGGACCGGGAGATGGCGTGTACACGATCAACAAGCTCTCAGACGGAAAGACGCTGGCAAAAGTATGCTATTACGGAACGAAAGCCAGTGGTGAGAATGGGTTCTTTGATGAAAAGTATCCGGATTTTTCCACAGGAAAACGCTTTATCATTACCCATCTGGCGGCTGCTTATGCCAATGGAAGCGGTGACGCTTTTTCTGGTACGAATTCTACCGGACAGGCGCTGGCAATGGAACTTTACAATTACTGTGTGAGCCAGCCGGATATCCCGGATGTAGCGATGTCCTTTTCTGATGCGGATGTGACCGCATATATTGACGGGAACTCACAGCGGACAAAAGAGATCACATTTAATGCGGATGAACTGCAGACAATCACCATGAAACTGCCAAATGGCGTCAAATTCCATAACGTAACGACCGGAAAGACCAGTGCGGCGGGCGCAAGTGTGGAAGTAAGCGGCGGTACAAAGTTTTATCTTTCCGCACCGCTGACACAGGCAGAGGATGTAAAGGATGCCTGGAGCGTTACGATGAAGGGAAGCATCACCAAGGATTTCAGTGCTTATAAGATCACCACCGGATCCGGCACACAGGACCTGGCCCTTGTATTTGGCGAGGGCGTGGATGATGAAAAATATGTGGATTTCAAAGTAAGCTGGGTGAAGGTGGCAACCGTTGAGATCATAAAAAAGGACAGCCAGACAGGAAACGGGCTTGCAGGTGCCGTATATGGCATTTACAGTGACAAAGACTGTACGAAGCTGATCGCCCAAATGCCGGCCACTGACAGCAATGGCGCTTCCAGCCTGATGATCACAAAGACACAGGATACCGTATATCTGAAAGAGATTTCTGTCCCGGCCGGGTATCTGATCGATACCAAGGCGTATGGCGTAAAACTTGTGCTTGGGAAAACTGTCACACAGAATGTGACGGATGAGCGTGTCAGAGGTACGATCCATCTGGTAAAGAAAGATAAAGAAACAGGGGAAGTGACGCAGGGCGATGCGGTCTTTGAGGGTGCAGTGTATGGACTGTTTGCCCGTGAGGATATTGTGCATCCGGATGGAAAGACAGGCGTCCTCTATAAAGCAGGTACCCAGATTACCACGCTGACTGTGGACGCAAAGGGAGATGCATCCGTGGAGGATCTGTACCTCGGAAAATATTATGTGAAAGAGCTTACCCCTCCGGTTGGATACCTTGCGGATGAAAAAGAGCATGATATCGATGTAAGCTATGAGGGTGACAAGGTGAAAACCGTGGAGCGTACCGCAGAATCCCCGGAACAGGTGATCAAGCAGCCGTTCCAGGTGATCAAAGCGGCGAATAATGGTAAGACGGATGCGGACCTTTTATCCGGCGCCGGATTTTCCGCATACCTTGTAAGCAGCCTGAAAATCAAAGCGGACGGTTCCTATGATTTTGCATCCGCAGAGCCAGTCGTGCTGACCGCAGATGGAAAAACAGAAATGTTTACCGATGAAAAGGGATACGCATGCTCAATCCCGATCCCTTATGGGACTTATGTCGTGCGTGAGACAACAACCCCGCATAACTTCACCCCGGTGGATGATTTTATGGTGACGATATCGGAGAATAAGACCGAACCGCAGACATGGCGGGTACTGCTGGATGATGAGTTCGAGGCGAAGCTAAAGATCATCAAGAAAGATGATGAAACCAAACAGCCTGTGCTGGTTCCTAATACGGAATTTAAGGTCTACGATTTGGATAACGGGAAATATGTGGAACAGGTAACAACGTATCCGCATACCACCGTGCATAAATCCTATTTTACCAATGAGGAAGGATACCTGATCCTGCCGGAGAACCTGCAGCCGGGAAATTACCGGATCGAGGAAGTGACAGCCCCGGACGGATATACGTTAAATACAGGCTATGTAGAAATTAAAGTGGATTCCAATACCGCATATCAGGTGGATGGCGTGAGCAAAGATGCCATCATCGAAGTTGCCTATGAGAACCATCCGGCAAAGGGTGAACTTGTCATCCATAAGGATGGGGAAGTGCTGTCCGGATTTGATAAGGATTTCCACTATGAGACGGCAGACCTTGCAGGCGCTGTGTTCAAGGTATATGCTGCAGAGGATATCTACACCGCAGACCATCAGACTGGTGAATCCGGGAACCGCAATCTGGAGTATGCTTCCGGTGCTCTGGTAGCGACCGTGACAACAGACGGGGAAGGTAAGGCAGTGATAGAGGACCTGCCGCTTGGAAAATACCGGATCGAAGAAGTGACTGCGCCAGAAGGTTATGTCCTGAATGCTTCTTCAAAGGAAGTGGAGTTTGTCTATGAAGGGCAGGACACCCCGGTCATTACAGAAACCGCAGAGTTTACCAATGACAGGCAGAAAGTCAGCATCACGGTAGAGAAGCAGGACGCAGAAAACGGAGCAGTTGTAGCGGGAGCCGAGTTCGGCCTTTATAATGCAGAGGATATCGTATCCGGTGACAAGACCCTCGTGACAGCAGACACCCTTCTGGAAACGGTAACCAGTGATGAAAAAGGACAGGCAGCCTTTACGCTTGATCTGCCGTTCGGAAAGTATTATGTGAAAGAACTGGCAGCGCCGGCCGGATTTGTATCTTCGAATGAGATCCTCAACTTTGACGCTTCCTATCAGGGACAGGATATCCCGGTCGTGAAACTGGAATCCGTAAAGAAGAATGAGCCGACAACGGTCGAGATCACGAAATCGGATATCACCACAGGCGTGGAACTTTCCGGCGCATCCCTATCTGTCATCGATAAAGACGGAAATACGGTTGACAGCTGGGTATCCGTAAAAGATGAGCCGCATGTCATGAAGCGTCTGACGGCCGGAGAGACCTATACACTGCGCGAATCCTTTGCACCGTTCGGTTACCTGAAAACAACGGATATCACCTTTACAGTGGAAGATACAGCCGAGATCCAGAAAGTGGAGATGAAGGATGAGGTGCCAACGGCAACGCTGATCGTCAATAAAAAGGGAGAATTCCTTGACAGTGTGACATTAGTCAGTCAGGTAAAGGGAGTTGTAGAGCATATCTTTAACTATATTACCGGGAACCTGACGGATGTTACTTTTGAAATCTATGCAGCCGAGGATATCAAAGCAGCCGATGGCGTCAGCGAAGATCATTATAAAAAGGATGAGCTGGTCGAGACGGTAACAACCGATGAAACGGGTATCGCAAAAGTGGAGAACCTGCCTGTCGGAAAATACTATGTGGTTGAAGTCGGCACAGCTTATGGCTACGTGCTGGATGGGGAACCGAGATATGTGGATCTTACTTACCGTGACCAGGATACCCCGGTCGTGGTATATGATGAGGACTGGCAGAACAACAGACAGAGGGCGGTCGTGTCCGTATTAAAGAAAGAAAAGGACAGCGACCGTGTACTGGAGGGAGCGATCTTCGGGCTTTACACGAAAGAAGATATCCTGTCTGCATCGGGGAAAGTCCTGATCGAAGCAGATACAGTCATTGAACTGAAGTCTACGGATGCAGAAGGGAAGATTACCTTTGTGGCAGATCTCCCGGTGGATGGAAAATATTATGTGAAAGAGTTCTATGCCCCGGCTGGTTTCGCAACGACAGATGAGGTAAAAGAATTTACGTTTGAATATCAGGGAGAGGATACTGCGGAAGTTTCCTATGCATTTACTTTTGAGGATGAGCCGACCACTGTGGAGGTCACAAAATCGGATTTAACCACCGGGGAGGAACTGCCGGGGGCAAAGCTTCAGGTAGTTGACGAATCCGGTAAAATCGTGGATGAATGGGTGTCTGAAAAAGAACCCCATGTGATCAAAGAACTGGCAGTCGGCAAGACTTACACGCTGGTCGAAACGAAACCTGCGGATGGATATGTGACAGCAGAACGTGTTGAATTTACCATTGAGGATACCGTGGAGATCCAGAAAGTCAAGATGGAGGACGATGTAACCAAAGTGGAGATCAGCAAGACGGATATCACCGGAAAGAAAGAGCTGCCGGGAGCGAAGCTGACGATCCTCGACAGTGAGGGAAAGGTAGTGGAGAGCTGGGTATCTTCTGATAAGCCGCATTATATTGAAAAACTGCCAATCGGCACATACACTCTGCGCGAGGAACAGGCCCCGGACGGTTATCTGGTAGCCGAGGATATTACCTTTGAAGTGAAAGATACCGCTGAAATCCAGAAAGTTATCATGAAGGATGAGGCAAAACCGACCGATGTGCCGAAAACAGGGGATGAGACGAACCTCTGGATCCCGGCCATCCTGCTGCTTTTGTCCGCAGCTGGATTAGCTGGATTTGCGGTAAGCAGAAGAAAGAAGAAGCGTAAAAATGGTTAACAGCCATGAAGCGATGGGAGCCTGCCATGATGCGGGCTCCTATATTTTAAACCAAAAACAGAAAGAAGGTGGCAGATTGGCAGAGAAACTGTATTTTGCCTATGGCAGCAATATGAACCTGGATCAGATGGACTTTAGGTGTCCGGCCGCAGAGGTAGTGGGAAATGTCCGGCTGGATGATTACCGCCTTGCTTTCTGCAGCCAGAATCCGGAAAGCGGCGTGGCAACGATCCTGCCGGAAAAGGGCAGTCATGTGGATGGCGTTTTATGGAGGATCACCGGGGCGTGTGAAAAGAGCCTGAACCGATATGAAGGATATCCATACCTGTATGGGAAGAAAACCATCCATGTCAGGGCAGGAGATGGAACTGCCTATCAGTGCATGGTGTATGTCATGAATGCGCCCCATAAAGACTACCCAGCCCGGCCATCGGATTTTTATCTGCATGGGATCATAGAGGGGTGCAAACAGAATGGGATCCCAACGGAGCCGATCATGGATGCCGTATGCCGGACAGAAAAGGAAGTGAAAGCCAGGTATGCAAAAAGCAGGAAAAAGGGATGGGAACGGTGATCCATGCAGATATCAGGCTTTCATCCGCTGGATGTTGCAGCTGCTCCTGCTTCTGGTTTTTTGTACCAGTGCGGGGATCCTGTATTATCACATGGTAGCTGTGCCGGAAGAAAACCGGGAACTGGCAGAGACACTGAAGGATGATTTTCCGGGAGAACATCTTCCGGAGGAAACCTCCGGGGAAAGGCAGCCAGCTGGGGAAAAAAGCACTGTGCCGCCCCTTGTGGATCTCGCAGCCTTACAGGAACAATACCCGGATGTGAAAGGATGGCTTGCAATCCCGGACACAGGCATCGATTATCCTGTCCTCCAGGGCAGTGCGGATGAGCCGGAATATTATCTGCGCCGGAATTATAATGGCGAATCAGATATCAATGGGAGCTTGTTTCTGCAATGGAACTGCGATGTCCGGGAAGGGGAGAACCTTGTCATATACGGGCATAACATGAACAGCGGTGTAATGTTCGGGAACCTTGACAGATATGCGTCTTACGACTACTGCAAGGAACACCCGGCTGTTCTTTTCCAGACTATGGATGGCGTATCTGTCTATACTGTCGTGGCAGTCCTGAAAGCAGATGTCTCTATGTTCCCATTCCAGCAGGTTTCTTTTCAGGAACCGGACGGGCTTTTTTCCTATATTGCGCAGGCGAAAGCCCTGGAACTGTTCGACAATGGGAAAAATCCTGCGGCGGATGACGTGAAACAGGTGCTTACTCTGGTAACGTGTTCGTATGAATGGAACGGTGCCAGGAACATCGTAGTGGCTGTTCGGGAACCCGGTTCTTAATATCTGCAGGAATCTCTCTATGGGAGATGTAGTCCTGTGCTTGATGGATAAAAATAAAGAAAATAAGAAATAAAAATGTCAATAAGGCGGGATATGTCCGGGATCAGGATGTATCCCGCCTTTTATAAAAAGAAAGGTTGGGATTTGATTATGAAACGATTATATACAGCAGAATCTGTCACGGAAGGGCATCCGGATAAACTGTGCGACCTGATCGCAGACAGCATTCTGGATGAGTGTTTGAAGTTTGATCCGGAATCAAGGGTAGCCTGTGAAGTGCTGGCAACCAAAGGGATGATCCTGGCAGCCGGGGAGATTACCAGTACCCATGAACCGTATGTGTTTGGGATTATGAAAAAGGTGCTTTCGGATGTAGGATACTGTGCGGATAACATCCAGATGGATGCGCTGATCCACCAGCAGAGTCCGGATATTGCAAGAGCCGTGGAGTGTTCGAGGGAGAAACGCTGCGGCCTTCCGCCTAACCAGCCGGGATGGGAGAATGGCGCCGGGGACCAGGGGGTGATGATCGGCTATGCCTGTGACGAGACGCCGCAGTTTCTGCCGATGCCCGTGGTACTGGCGAACCGGATTGTCCGGGAACTGGCTGCCAGCAGGCGGAGCCATTTTATTGAGGGGATCCTGCCGGATGGAAAGGCACAGGTAACAGTGGAATATGAGGATGGCAGGCCAGTCCGTCTGGACAGTGTGGTCGTGTCCTGCCAGCATACAAAGGATAAGAACCTGAAGAAGCTGGAGCAGGAGATCAGGAACAAGGTGCTGACTCCAGCTCTGCGGCTGCTTCCTGCGGATGAAGATACGGCTGTTTACATCAATCCGTCAGGGAGATTTGTCTGCGGCGGACTGGATGCGGATACCGGCCTTACCGGACGGAAACTGATGGTGGATACTTATGGCAGTATTGTTCCGCATGGCGGCGGGGCTTTCTCTGGAAAAGACTGTTCGAAAGTAGACCGCTCCGGCGCATATATGGCCAGGTATATTGCCAAGAACATGGTAGCCGCCGGCCTTGCCAGCCGATGCCAGGTGTCCCTTGCTTACGCCATCGGCGTGGCACAGCCGGTCATGGTGCAGGTGGATACTTTTGGAACAGGAAAAATCTGTGCGGATGACTGTCTTGCAGCGGCGATCCCATTGGTGTTCGCCCTGACACCGAACCAGATCATGGATACGCTGCGTTTAAAGCGGCCGATCTTTAAACAGACTGCGGTATATGGGCATTTTGGAAGAAAGGAATTTCCGTGGGAGCGGACAGATAAGGTGGAAGCACTGCGGAATACTGTCATGTAATGCCATGGGTCAGTGAAGAACAGATCCAGGAACTGAAGAAGATCCGGGCGTATGAGTATCTGAGGGAGAACCAGCCTTACCGTCTTAAGAAAACCAGGACGGTCAATGAATGGGAACTGACGGATCATGACAGCTTCAAGATTAACGAAGTAACCAGCAAATGGCACTGGAAATCGAGGGATATCGGTGGCATCAGTGCCCTGCGGTTTCTGACACAGGTAGATGGGTGTAGTTTTATGGAAGCGGTCAGTCTGCTGCAGGAAGGAAATTATATCTGTATCCCGCAGGAAGTTCCGCCACCGGAGAGGAAACCGTTTGTGCTGCCGGAAAAGAACATGAACAACCGCAGGATTCTGCAATACCTGTCCGGGAGAGGCATCAGCGAGGCCGCCATCCGGTACTGCCTGAGATTGGGAATCCTCTATGAGAGCAGACCATATCATAACGCTGTGTTCGTTGGACGGGATGAAAACGGGAAAGCCCGGTATGCTTTTCTTCGAGGGATTTATGATAATGGGAAAAAATCCTTTAAGATTGAGCAGGCAGGAAGTGAAAAAGCGTATGCGTTTTGTGTGCCTCCCCAAAAGGATTCCAAGCGGGTAGCGGTTTATGAAGCCTGTATTGACGCACTGGCCCATCTGACGTTGGAGGGCGGCAGTCTGGATAAATACCGTCTGGAGCTTGGCGGGATCAGCGCCCCAAAAGAGGGGGAAGTGTACCGGGAGATGAAGAATCCGCCTGCGTTGGAGTATTTTCTATCAAAGCATCCGGAGATTGAAGAAATCGAGATCTGTACGGATAACGATTTTGCAGGGCGATGGGCATGTGCCAATCTAAAAAAAGCCTACGGAGCTGCCTATCGGATCATAGAGAACCTGCCACAGATCGAAGGGGCGGACTATGCGGATCTGGCGAAGATGAAAAAGGAAGAAAAGAAAAAGGTGCGTACAGCACCGGAGAGGTAGGTGATGCTGGTGGAACAGGAAGAAAACATGCAGATAGAACTGCTGACACCTTTGACAGCAGAATTTATTCCGGATGAAAGTGTTTGGGACGATCTGGAGGAAGATGATGGCGTGTGGGATCAGGATTCTGGCAGAATGCCATTGGATGGAGGCGATCTTGTGCAGTACAAGTATGCCATTCAGAAAATGGTGGATAAAGAAAATACATTTGGCAGCGTGGATGGAAAACCCTGCAATCTGATGCAGTATTTTGACGGCAATCCAGCCATAAAAGAAAAGGTGGAAAGTGCTGTAGTGTCTGTAAAAGAAGTAGACCATGTTTTGTATGGTTGTACGACACTCCAGTTAAATGATTATCTGGAGTCCCATGAGCTGACGAAACTGTGTGAATACATTACCGGCCAGTACAGTGACGGGTGGGGAGAAGGATTTGAGCAGAGAGACATTCGTGTGGATGGCGGGAATATAAATGTTCATTTCTGGCAGTGCAACAAAAATTTCCGTTTCCGGCAGGCATCGGAGATGGAAATCCAAAAACAGGATGGCAAGGGGGAAAAAGCGGTGCGCCGGCCGAAAATGAAACTGCTTGGGCATGATGGCAATATTTTTTCCATTATGGGAGATGCAAGAAGGCTCCTTGTGAGAAACGGGCAGAGCAAAGAAGCAGATGAGATGTCTCAGAGAGTGCAGAATTGTGGCAACTATTATCAGGCTCTTGGGATTATCAGTGAATATGTGGAAACGGAATTGAGTGTGCCGAGACAGGAGAAGGAAAAGCCGCATAAAAAACTGGAGAAAGGAGGAACCAGCCGATGAGTCAGAAGAAATATGAAATTACAGAGGCTGCGCACCCGAAGTACCCATGGCTGCACCGTATCCGTGCTATACGCCAGGTAAATGAACAGGTCAGTCCTGGAATGCTTGGAGGATATGTTCAGACAGAAGATAATCTGTCCCAGGAGGGAACCTGCTGGATCTATGATCAGGCGGTCTGCTGTGAAGAAGCTGCGGTTGCAGATGACGGTCGGATGTTTGATAGCGCCGTGGCACGGGGGAGTGCATTGGTGGGCGGCGATGCCAGAATGTTTGAGCGGGCAATGGCAGAGGGGAACAGCAGCTTTTTCAGTGGCGAACTGAAGGAGGATGCAAGGCTCGCCGGAAATGCGGTAGTCCAGCAGTCAGACAATGGCCAGTCCCCGCTGATTGGGGGAAAGAGCAATGTTTACGGAACCGTCTGCGGCGGGTTTGTTGTCAATGACAATATCTTTGAGGGAGAACATTACGTAAACCGCACGGAAGATATGTTCATTCTGAAGGAGGGAAAACGGGAAGTGCTGGTAAAACAGCGGAAACTGGAGCCGCCAGAGGAATACCGGAAGGGAAAAAATAAAAGAGAAGATAGAGAACGATAAAGGAAAGGATGATGCCTATGGAGAATAACCTGCAACTTGATAACCTGATGAAAGAAGGGACATTCCCGGTGGAGTCTGTCGGCGGTGACAGGTGGCGTATCCTGCATGGAGATACGCTGCAGCTTGTACAGGCGTTCCGTCCGGGAATTTTTGATGCCCTGATCACAGATCCGCCGTATGCTTCCGGTGGTACGAAGCAGAATGAGCGCAACCGTACCACCAACCAGAAGTACAGCAGCATGCGGGCAGAAAATGCCCTGCCCGATTTTGACGGGGATAACAAAGACCAGCGTTCCTGGACCCATTGGATGGCAGAGTGGCTGTATGATGCGAGAAAAGCGTGTAAGAAAGGCGCGCCCATCTGCCTGTTTATTGACTGGCGGCAGTATCCGTCCATCACCGATGCCCTGCAGTGGGCAGGCTGGATCTGGAGAGGGACTGCTGTGTGGGATAAGGGGAATTCCCGTCCGCAAAAGGGCCGCTTTCGTCAGCAGGCTGAATATATCGTGTGGGGGAGCAATGGCCCGATGCCTGTGAATCGTCCGGTATCCTGCTTACCCGGCGTTTTCCGTTATGGGAATCCGCAGAACCGTATTCATGTGACGGAGAAGCCTTTGCAGTTGATGAAGGATGTGATCCAGATCTGTGAGCCGGGAGGACGTATTCTGGATCCGTTTGCCGGGGCAGGAACAACGATTCTTGCCGCAGTAGAAGAAGGCTATGAGGCAGTGGGGATTGAAGTGACAGACGCTTATTATAAGCTCGGTACTGACCGTGTACAGTTTGCCTTAAATGCAGCCGCTGGAGAGAATGACGGACAAAATGCGTGAGAGTGAAATGAATCCATATTACAGGGAAAGAAAAAGGGAACTGAACCATCAGCTTTATGAAAGCGTACAGTCCGAACTGGCGGTTTTTCATAAAGAAATGCTTGGAAAAACACCAGAAGAAATTTATGAGGCGGCTCATGAGATTGCGGCCAAGCATGAGATCGCAGCCGCCTTTGCACATATAGATTTCTCTCCAGTAAGTGTAAAGGCTCTTTTGAAATCCCCCAATCTGCTGAATGGCATTTATGAAGAATGGCGTGAACGTGGCTGTTTGCCGGAAGGCGGCCTGAAAGAGTTGATTGGGGATTTCCGAAAGTACATGGTAAAGACGGAACGGATATTGTCAGGACAGGAGCGGTAGGCATCCACATGGATGTCCTTTCCTTCTGATAGAAAAAGATAGGCATCCATGTGGATGCCGGAAAGGAGGCGCACAATGGAACAGGCGTTGGCTTATGTGTGCTGCCCTGCGGATGAGGGCAGGGCGAAAGTACAGAAATACTGCCGGAAAATTTATGAACTGGGCTATGTCCCTATCTGTCCGCAGTATGCATTTGCATCATTTTTAGATGATGGCGTAGCAGAGGAACAGCAGGATAAAACCAAGATGTCCCACCTGATCTTAAAGAGGTGCCGGATGGTGGTGGTCTGCGGGAAAGAGGTGTCCGGCACCATGAACAGTGAAATCAGCATGGCAGACAGGCTCCATATCATCTGCACGACACTGGATGGGCTGATAAAGATCAAGGAGGCAGAATGAACCGGGCAGAGTTTTATCAGATGATAGGAACCGGAATACGGAGATACCTGCCAATGGGCTATCAGGAGTATCAGGTTCATATCAAAGAAGCAGAGATCAGCGGAGAGAAGAATGCCCTGCTGGTCATGGAAAAGGAAGGAATTAAAAATATGCCAGTCATGAGTCTGGAAACCTATCTGGACAGAGTGAAGGGCGGTGAGGATGAGAAAGCGGTGCCGATCGATATAGCGGTGGACTATGCCAGGATGGTATCGATACAGCGCCGGAGTCAGCACCGTCAGATGGCACGGTGAATTATTAACCGATACAGCAGATCAGAATCACTGACTCTGACTGAGTGACCGAATCAGGCGGTGCGACTGGTTTGGCAAGCATAGCGTTTGGATATCCAAACGCACTTTGGGGAGAACCCC
>ERZ791934.225-NODE-225-length-79716-cov-3.663675_pt1 | contig 79716 bp, 76 predicted proteins | sample MGYA00510125_ERZ791934 | MGnify/ENA primary metagenome ERZ791934 (study PRJEB30046, sample SAMN00993240) | human gut metagenome | study: EMG produced TPA metagenomics assembly of the A metagenome-wide association study of gut microbiota in type 2... | reverse complement strand
GGAACGAGATTTTAAATCTGGTTGAAAAGATAGGAAAATTCATTCCACAGATTGAATATATGGGAATCGATGCGATTCTCACCGATGACGGAATCAAAATGGTTGACTTTGCCGCACATCCAAGCTATCCGCAAGTAGTTGGATTTAACGAGGAAATGACGGATTACCTAAAGCTGAAGGTAAACCTGACGAAGAAGGAAGCTGCAAAATGGGCGAATAAGAAGAAGAACTTCAAGAAAAAATCAAATACTTTTATGTGGATCAGATTGACCAGATTTCTATGCCCTCCTAAAATGCGTCCTCTGATATATAAATGGTGGCATATTACCATGTGGGATGATTTGTTCTCCAGAAATGGCGTTTCTCTCAAAGAGAAACGTTGGGCTTATAAACACGGCTTCTTATCCTACCGTTTAGAGCAGTATGGAATTACTGAGGACAACTACAAGGATTTCATTTCCGATTATGATTATCGTTATTTAAGACACATCAATAACAAATACAGAGTATGGCTGGAAGACAAGATCACTGTCAAATATATCTGCAGTGACTACAATCAGTTCTTCCCGCAGTACTATTACCATATCTCCGTCAGAAACGGTCAGAAGCGCATCATACCGCTGATGGACTGTCCGGAGGGCTTTGGAACTGATTTCGAAGACATATTCAGATTGGTTGAAAAAGTAGGCGTCTTAGCCTGCAAGCCGCAGAGAGGTTCACAAGGCGAGGGTTTTTATAAGTTTTCTTATCACAACGGAAAATATTATCTGAACCACAAAGAAAGTTCAAAAGACGAAGTATACGAAATACTCAACAACGAGGAAAGCCAATATCTGATTACAGAGTATATTCAGATGCACTCTTCTCTGAAAAAGATCTATGACGGCGCGGTGAATACGCTGAGAATCATCGTCTTCAAAAAAGATGGCAAGACGCCTGAAATCGGCAACGCATACATGCGATTCGGCTCTTCAAAAACAGGCGCTGTCGATAACATGGGCGCAGGCGGCATGTTTGTGCAAGTGGATATTGAAACAGGAAGATTCCACAATGGAAAGATTATTACAGAGAATAACATCTTGCCATGCTCCCACCATCCTGATACGGGAGAATTGATTGAAGGTATTCTGCCAAATTGGGACATTGTAAAACAAGGCGTCATCGATTTAAGCTATGCAATGCCTCAATTGGAATATTTAGGCTTCGACGTAGCGATTTCAGAGGACGGCATGAAATTGCCTGAAATCAACAGAGCGCCTGGTTACCCTAAAATTGAAAAGTTTACACCGCTGACAAACGATTATCTGCTATACAAGTTAGAGCAAAAGAGAAAGAAATACAACGTTACACACTATACAAAAAAATAGCCCTGTAATAAAAGCATTGAAATAGTTTGTTTATGAAAACACTTCACCTGAATATTCAGTGTGAGGTGTTTTTTTAAACATTATTTTTTTCCTGTTGTAAACCACACGGAATTTGTTTACAATACTAATGAGTGAATTTTTTTAGGAAAGGTATGGAAATGAATTTAAAACGAAATAAAATATCATCAGCAGCTATCATATTGGTACTAGCTTTAATTATATCCTGTATCCCCTTTGATTCTGCCTTTGCTGCAATTCAAGAAGTTGATACACCGACCCGGACAAATACCTTCAGTTCCAGCAACACTTCTACCAGTGAATATTGCAAAGGAACGATTGAGGGCAGTAAACTGCATATTCAGCTGCGGACAGTAGTGCCATCTGTGCAGTTCCGCGTTGCCCTCTATGGCGTCAATCCAAAAACCGAAGTGAACAATCCCGGCATTTATGTTACAGCACAGTATATGGGCAGCTCTTCTATGGGTAAGTCAGTTTACGGATTCGAATATACTTTAGATTTTGCCGATATAGAGGTCCCTGATGGCGAGTATTTTTTATATATATCGCAGTTGAAAAATTACGCTGATACCTATGAAACAATACCGAGTAAGGGCGCTTTATACAAGAATCTCCCTATCATCATTGAAGATGGAATGCCATCGATTCCAAGATACGATGACATCATCGAAGAGAATGCTTCTGTGCAGAAAAACAGCGGACTTGCTCCCAGTGAATATCTCGACAAGTCTATGGAAGACGTTCGTTTCCTATTTGTCGATCCTAAAACAAATGTCAGAGAAGATATGAATAGTGAAAAGATCAGCTATATCAAGCGATTATCTGATAAAATTACGACTGGCACATATAACGACTATGATAAACTCATAAAAATCTACGAGTATGCTGCAGGAAACTTCTATTATGATACGGTGGCCTTTTCTACCCATTCATACCAGTATGCGAATCCTTACCAGAACATGTACAATCGTGAAAATAAAATCGCCAGCGCAAACAGTGATAATCAAAGACGGGTAGCAACGACATGCCAAGGCTTTGCAGGCATCTACCTGGCCCTGGCTAGAGCACAGGGAATCCCTACCAGACTGGTATATGGTCATCGAGCCAGCGCACCAACATATAATTGGAATACCGAAGGCGATTTAACTACTCGAGATCACTGGTGGGCCGAATCTTATGTCAATGGCAGATGGATTTTCGTCGATCCCACTACTGGCACCAACAATCGTTGGAATAAAACGACAAATGCCTGGCAGTATTACGGTGTTACCAATTACACTTATTTCGATCCTTCCGATGAACAGTTTGCGGTATCCCATATTTCTTTCAATGTGTACAGAAATAATTTCGTGGGATATTTAGTGTCGAACAGCAACGAAATAAAGAAGCTGACTACTTTCCTGGAGACGAGTGCAGGCGGTGTAACCAACGGTAAGCTTTTGAACAAGGACTACGTTAAATCCAATAAAAAGACTTGGGGCGACGGCGTTATAAACAACTTCTATGGTGATGGAAAAGGAAGAATTGCCCGCATCAGATGGAACGGATTCGGCCTGAATGGCGACGCAGATTTTTCCAGCTTCAGCAAGATGAAATATCTATATTTGAAAGACAATCATCTCACCTCGCTAAATCTTAGGAATAACACTGAAATGAGAAAGGTTGAAGTGCAAAACAATCAGATGACGACCATAGATTTAACCAATTGTAAAAAACTAACTTCAGTGCAAACAATAGGAAATGAATTACAACAGGTCAAAATCTATGCCAATAAGCGTAATACGACCATTACTGCTGGTGAGAACGGATACATCTATATCACTTTTGATAAATCAAAGAAGTACAAGCTGAGGACATTCTTTCAACCGGATATCGGTTACAAGGTAGGCGGTTTTTACAACACCAAGGAAAAAAAATTGACATCTCTGAAATCTTACTCTATGAATCCAATAACCAAGACTTATAACGTGGTATTCGAGTTAGATCCTGATAGTTTTAAATATGAGCTCAGCATAGGAAATAATGCGGAACAATACAAGGAGTACAATAAGGCGGCACAAAAACGTCTGAGAGAATTAGGTTACTATAACGGTACAGAAGACGGACTCTTTGACAGTGAAATGAAAGCTGCCGTGGAAGAATTCCAGACAGCCTTTCATATTGAAGTGACGGGCGTTATCGATGAAACAACTTGGTCCATCCTATTTGATCCTGATCCACAGCCAATTGTAGATGAAAATGACGATAAACCTGGCGAGGAAGACCCGACAGATGCTGATCCAGATAAAGAAAAAGACAACAGCCATCAGCCGGCGACGAAGGATGCCGACGTAAAAACGAAAGAAGATGCTGATAACGAAGAAAATGCTCACAACACAGCAGATACAGATGAATTAGTATAATTTTATAAGGCCATAAAAAACGGACAGGTCGGTCGCTAAATTCTTGCGACAGTTCTGTCCGTTCTTTTTATAACCTGATTTTCCTACTCGTCGACTTCTTCATACTCCAAGCTGTCAGGAGTATTGGGACCTTCCTTGATAAAAGTACCTTCCAGCTTACAGTTAGGACATTGACCAAATTGCTCTCCTGCCACGTCCAGCAGGTCAATCGCGTATTTAAATTTCTTTCCACATTTTGGACATGCATAATACATATAAAAAGCTCCCCAAGTCATCTGTTCTCCTCCTATTTCTGTATCGGTGACAGATATGTCACTGTAAATTGATTATTCTCTTCCATCAGTTTCATCAGCTGATCATACTCTGATTTCGCACTGCTTTCGTCGGTTGAAGTTTTGCTTTCCAGCCAGGATAAGAACGTAGTCTTTGGCGTATATTCCATTGTCTGCAAATCGCAGTCTGCCAGCTCGTAGGTAGACTGCATATCTCTGACTGTATCTTCCAAGGTGCCTACTTGATCAATTAGGCCGTTTTCTTCTGCCTGTTTTGCCGTATAGATTCGGCCGTCAGCTAATTTTTTCACGGTCGAAAGCTTCATGTTGCGTCCTTCTGCGACGATGTCGACAAACTGGTCATAAGACTCATCTACAATGCTTTGGTAAATTTCCCTCTGTTCTTTCGTCAACGGATTTACAGAACTGCCCATGGCTTTGTTATCACCTGATGTGATGGTCACAGTCTTAATTCCCATCTTCTCTAAAAATCCTGAGATATCATATACGGTACCGATGGTCACACCGATGGATCCTGTAAGAGTGTTTCTGTTTGCAAAAATTTTGTCGCTGACAGATGCAATATAATACCCTCCAGAAGCTGCCGTGGATTCCATATAAGTGTAGACTGGTCTTCCTGTCTCCTCCGCATATTCTTTAATCTGCAGATACAGCTCATCTGTGGCATAAACACTGCCGCCCGGCGTATCGATGCTGAGAATCAAGCCCTTGTTATAAGAATCATTCTTCATCTGTTTGACGCGGGCCATAAGCCACTGTTGATTGTAAGTATCTGACGTGCCGCTTTCTTCTGTTATGGTTCCATGCAATGCAAGCACTCCTATGTAATCGCTGTTATAGTCATAGTCATCTTCTGCCGTACCGAGCATATTGTTGACACCCATGTTGCAGCTGACGCCAAGGATCACAATCGCGACAGCGATAATCAAAAAAATGATCAGGCCTTTCTTCCAACTGCTGAAACCCTTTTTGCGGGCATTGCCTTTATATAGCTGGTCAGGATCGTAGGTGTTCACCTGACGATTTTCCTGTCCTTGATTTTTATCATCGTACATCTCTTCCCTACTCCTTCAATTAATTGAAATTCTAACGATATTCATTGTATCATTTTTGTTGAAATTTGTAAACGGCTGTCGAAAGAATGACAATATATACCGAAGCAATTGAGATTATCGTTGACAGTGTACTAGTCAATATAGTACACTTAAGACAGAAAAGGAGGTCAGACTATGTTTCAGATAGATATGACCAGCCATAAGTCCATCTATGAGCAGGTCGTCGATAATATCAAGGAGCTGATTATGACCGATGTCCTTGCACAGGGGAGCAAGCTGCCATCAGTCAGAGAGCTGTCGAGAGATCTGACGATAAACCCCAATACGGTCCAAAAAGCTTATCGAGAATTAGAGCGTGAGGGTTTTGTCTATACCACTGCCGGCGTAGGTACTTTTGCTTGTGACAAAACTAAATTACGACCTGATCCGCGCCGTATCGAAGAAATTGAAAAAGAAATTCTATCAGCATTGAAAGCCCTGCAGTATTTGGGACTTAGTCATGAAGAAGCAAAGAATATCGTCATAGCGGTAATTGAGGAGGATAGAAAATGATTTATGTGCAAAACCTGAGTAAAGCCTTTGATGGCTTTCCTGCGCTGACTGATTTAGACCTTTGTGTGCAGAAGGGGTCAATCTATGGTCTAATCGGCACAAATGGCGCTGGAAAAACCACAATCTTACGTCTGCTCGCAGGTGTTTTAATTCCTGACAGAGGTAAAATTTTAATAGACGAGACACCTGTATTTGATAATGAAGAACTCAAACAACGCATCAGCCTCGTGTCAGATGACCTGTATTTTCCCGCCGGCACATCACTTTTTGATATGGGAAAATTCTATCAAGATATTTACATCGGCTGGAATCAAAAGAAATTCGAGACTTTGATTGCCCTCTTTGGTCTCGACGATAAGAAAACAATCCGCAGCTTTTCTAAGGGCATCAAAAAGCAGGCAGCCTTCACCCTTGCCCTATCCACATCGCCAGACTATTTGTTTTTGGACGAACCGATAGACGGTTTAGATCCCGTTGCACGTAAGCTGGTCTGGAAACTGATTGTTGATGAAGTCGCCGAGAAGCAAATGACCGTTTTAGTCTCTTCTCACAATTTAAGCGAGATGGAGGGAATCTGCGATTCCATCGGCATCATCAGCAAAGGCCGTATGCACCTCGAGAAAGAACTGGACGCCATGAAGAGCAAGATGAACAAAGTACAGGTTTCTTTCGGTACCAGCGGTTGTCCTGACAGCGTACTGCAAAACCTGCATATCCTGCACCAGGAGAGCAAAGGCTCAGTGGAACTGCTGATTATTCATGAAAAAGCTGCCAGAATCAGAGAAGTCATTGAAGCCGAACAGCCTCTGCTTTTCGACCTGCTGCCACTGACATTGGAAGAAATATTTATCTACGAATTGGGAGGAGAAGACGATGAAATCAAAAAAATCCTTTTGTAGGATCTCCACAGTATTGGTGAAACGTAATTTGAAGCAGTTCTGGCTCATACCATTTACAGCTTTTTTCGCCTATTTCATCAGGGGAGTGTTACCGCTTATCATAAAATCGAGCAAATACGAGGACCTGCGTTATCTCACCAATGACGTTCTCTCAAATCACGACTACGTCTATCTCGGCGTATTGATGGTACTCCCTATTTGCGCCTCAATCGCAGTCTTTTCTTACTTACATGGGAATGCGCCAGCTACTGCCATGCACGCCATGCCCTTTTCAAGAAAGAAATTATACCGCTCCAGCGTGGTTTCAGGTATGATCATGATTGTTTTGCCCATATTGCTCATAGGGCTGTGCTACACCGTTTTACTCTGCGGTGACGTTTATAATTTGGCCCCAGAGATCCTGCCTTCCTGGATCTTTCGGACATTTGTTTCCACATTTTTTGTCTATGCGGTTTCAACCTTTGCTGCAGTAGTGGCAGGCAGTGTGGTAACCCACATTCTGCTAGCCATGTTTTTTAATGGCCTTCTGCCGATTACGATTTATCTCGTCAATCGATTCATGTCAGCCTTTCTCTTTGGTTACTCCAATTCACCGCTGGCAAGCTATATCTTCTCTCCTGTCAGCTTTGAGCGGAATAATTATATCTCCATACTCTACGATGGTTACACGATGCTTACATATCTCGCCTATTTGCTCGTAGCCTTCCTATTAATATGGTGTTCTGCCGCGGCCTATCGACGGCTCCCGTTGGAGAAAGAAGGAAACGCTACAGTAATTTCATGGCTGGGAGAAATCATCTGTGTCCTTTTCGCCTTTGTCGCTACCATCATCCTCGGTTTCTTCATCATGAATTTAGGCGGTCAGACCACTAACCTGCCTCCGCTTCTGGTCAGTTCTCTGATTGGCTCTTTTCTGTTCTACATCATGACTAGAATGATTCTGGAAAAAAGTCTTTCGGTATTCCGGCCTGCTGTGTTCAGAAAATACATAGCAGTTCTCGCAGCCCTCGTCCTCTTTTTCGGGCTGACTGTCTTCGATCTGACTGGCTATACGACCAAAGTGCCCGAAGCCGGTACCATAGAATCGATCGCATTAGACGATCCGTTTCCACTCATCGGCATGCCTGAATATCTTTCAGATAATGAGGTCGTTTTAACAAAAAAAGAGAGCATTGTTAATTTAACGAATTTCCATCGTCTGCTCGTAAAAAATAAATCATATCTGACGAAGGAGACCGAAAACACGTATTTCTTCGAAATCAGTTATCATTTAAAGGACGGCAATGAGATAAGGCGATTTTATTCGGTTCCTTTAGAAAACAAACTCGGTTTAATAGATGCCTATCGCAAGATATATGAGAGCAGTGAATACAAGCAGTCAGCCCTGACCTCTATTCAAAATGAACAAGCTTCGGACTTCCAGCTTCTGGACAAAACCGGTGAAAAGCTGATCATGAAACTGCCTGATTCCTTTGGAGATAAGTTCAAAACGGCACTCATTCAGGACGTCGAAGGGATGACCTTGGAAGATGCAATGGTAATCCAAACTGATTCATATCAATACACTTTGCAATACAAAGCATTTTATCCTGGTGTCCAAAGTGAAAAAGAAGAAAAGATGTTCAATGTTTATGCCGAGATCTATCCGCATATCAATAAACTACTGGCAAAGGAGTTGTAATCCTGCCAAAAATAGATTAAGCTGAAGATAACCAATGACTGAAAGGACATCACCTATGACATACGATTGTATCATTATCGGCGCCGGCGCTTCTGGTCTCTTTTGTAGCGCAACTTTTGCAAAAACAGTGCACGGCCTAATATTAGAAAAGACAAAACATCCCGGAACCAAGCTTTTGATGAGCGGCGGCGGTCAGTGTAACGTCACCCATGACGGCTCCATCAAAGATTTTGTGGGGTGCTATGGCAAAAATGGCAGTAAAATCAGAAGCTGCCTTTATAAGTACAATAACCAGCATCTCAGAGAATTTCTTCACGACGGCGGCGTAGATACCATAGCGAGGGAAGACGGTAAAGTCTTTCCCAAATCAATGGCTGCCAGTGATATTTTGAAATTGCTGCTATCTAAAAGCCAAAAAAACGGCTTTGCCATACAATATGAAAGCCCTGTATCCCATATCAAAAAAACGGCAGAAGGATTGTGGCAGGTCACTGCAGCAGAGAAGACTTATCTATGCACGCACCTAGTTATAGCAACTGGCGGCTGTTCCTATCCAACGACAGGCTCAGACGGCTCTCTGTTTCCCATCCTGCGGAAAAGTCTTGGTATTGAAATCGCACCCCTGCATCCCGCTCTCTCCCCTGTCAACGTGGCCGATTATCCCTATCGTGAAATTTCCGGAGTTTCCTTTCGGAATGTATGTCTCTCCGTATGGAGAAATGAAAAGAAAATGGCAGAAGCTTCTGGCGATCTGCTTTTTACCCATGACAATCTATCTGGTCCCCTAATACTGAATCTCTCCAAAGAGATTCGTCAAGGAGACACGATAAAACTGAATTATCTTTATCCTGAGGATAAAAATATCGTCATAGAGAAAATAAGCGCTGCCTTAAAAAACAGCAGAGGTAGTCTGCCCAAGCTCTTATCTAAAGAGCTCCTTCTTCCAAAGAGCTTTCTACAGCTCGTGGCGGATAGGTCAGAAAATCGGACAAAGGAAATTGCGGCGAATTTGACAGGAGATACCTTTTTAGTTGCCAGCGTTGCCGGATATAATAAGGCCATGGTTACAGCTGGCGGCATCTCTTTGACAGAAATCAATTCTAAACGTATGGAATTGAAGAGATATCCTGGTCTTTATGCAATTGGAGAGGTCTTGGATATCGACGGTTTTACTGGCGGCTACAATCTGCAGTTTGCATATTTGTCAGCCAGGGCTGCCAGCAGCAGCATTACAGAGGGATTAGGAACCCGACGACAAGACTAGATGTTTTCGGTAATCGTGATAAAGGCGTTTTCATCTAAAGCGTGAATGATAGCGTTCATCTTTCCAATCTGAAATCGATTGACTACCAGATAAACCATCGTCTTTTCCTCGTTGGAATAATATCCCTTGGCATTAATTAAGGTGATGCCCGTCCCAAATTCCTCAGAGAGAGCATTGCAGATTTCCTGCTCTTTACTCGTAACTATGATGGCCGTCTTATCCCTGTCTAAACCTTCAACGATGAAGTCGATGGTTTTGAGGGCAGCCATATAAGTGACGATAGAATAGAGCGGCAAAATCCAGTTGCTTTTGATGATGCCAATGATAACATAGAGTACCACATTGTAGCACATGCAGAAAGTCCCCACAGTAATGCCTAGTCTCTTTGCAAAGATTACAGCCATAACTTCAATGCCGTCTATGGCTCCGCCAAAGCGGATCGTCAATCCACTGCCGACGCCGGAAATCATACCGCCGAACAAAGCGCACAAGAATAAATCCTGTTCCGCCAACGGCGATGCGATGCTGACGTTAACCGGCAATATGTTGATAATGAGAAAGGATACGATGGAATAGACTGCCACTGCATACAGAGAATAAATCGTAAAAACCGATCCCTGCTTTTTCATCCCGAATACAAATAGTGGAAAGTTCAACAGGATTAAGAAGATTGACAGTGTCATAAAGTCAGGCGTCATCTGTGCGAAAAGCATCGAGGTGCCTGATATCCCACTGTCATAAAGATTTACTGGTGCTAAAAACATCGTTACACCGATTGCATTAATGATTCCTGCAATCGTAATAACTAAAAAATTAATAATAGATAATTGATTCAATATCTTTTTCATATTTCACCCCCTTTATTTTCATCTATTTACATTGTAACATACCTATGTGAACAGCCAAAGGAGGAATTCGTATACAATATTCGTCATATCTTGCGATACCGATGCTTAGAAAAAAAGAAGCCGCAGATACTTGCGTTTTATAACGCAGTGCTGAGCGGCTTCTTACTTTATTAATTCTCTTCTATCGGTTCACAATCATCTAAGTCTACAGGAACAATTATATTTTTTGCATCCTCCAGGCTGTCCTCTGGTACATAGAGTTCAATGGGTGCCGTGGTGTTCTGTCCCATAAAGATTTCAATGTAGTTACTGGCGCCCTCATACTTCTTTACACAAGGAATCCCTTCGCCCTTCAGCTTTGACTCCAATAAGTCCGCCTGAAAGCTGTCATTTACCGTACACAGGTAAACGCCGTCCCTCCACGGTTCATGCTCTCTCTTCTTTCCAAACATGTTACACCGCTTTCGACTTTACTTCTTCAACTAATTTATCAATAAATTCATCTACTGACATCGCTCCCAGCTCGCCCACCTTGGTGGAACGAACAGAAACCGAGTTGGCCTCCGCTTCTCTTTCACCGATGACGCAGATGTAAGAAACTCTTTCATTTCTCGCTTCTCTCAGTTTGTAACCGATCTTCTCATTTCTGATATCCAGTTCTACTCGAAGACCCGCTTCTTCACACTTGGCTGCAACCTCTTTGGCATAGTCCGCAAAAGTCTCCGCTACGGTCAATAATTTTACCTGAACCGGCGCTAGCCACAATGGGAATTTACCCGCAAAGTGCTCTGTCAAAATACCAATAAATCTTTCAATTGATCCAAAGATCACGCGGTGAATCATAATCGGTCTGTGCTTCTCATTATCAGACCCTACATATGTGAGATCAAATCTCTGCGGCATCTGCATATCCAGCTGAATCGTACCGCACTGCCAAGTTCTGCCGAGGGAGTCCTCAAGATGGAAGTCCAGTTTTGGTCCGTAGAATGCACCATCGCCTTCGTTAACCACATACGGCACGCCAACTTCCTGCATGGCTTCACGCAGAGCCTCTTCTGCCATCGCCCATTCTTCGTCAGTACCCATAGAATCTTCCGGTCTTGTGGACAGTTCGATATGGTACTTAAAGCCGAACATGCTGTACACGTCATCGATGAATTTTGCCACTCCGACGATTTCATCTTTGATCTGTTCCGGCAGCATGAAAATATGCGCATCGTCCTGTGTAAAGGTTCTCACTCTCATGAGGCCATGCAGCGCGCCTGACAGTTCGTGCCTGTGAACCTGGCCCAGTTCACCGATTCGCAGCGGAAGATCTCTGTATGACCACATCTTACGCTTATAAGCTAACATGGAACCTGGACAGTTCATCGGTTTGATGGCATAGTCCTGGTCGTCAATTTTTGTAAAATACATGTTATCTTTGTAATGATCCCAGTGGCCGGAAGTTCTCCAAAGCTCCTCATTGAGAATCAGAGGTGTCTTGATTTCCTGGTAACCTCTCCTTCTGTGTTCCTGCCGCCAGAAATTTTCAAGTTCATTTCTGATAGTCATGCCTTTTGGCATAAAGAATGGGAATCCCGGACCTTCTTCGGTCAGCATGAACAGATCCATTTCCTTGCCGATTTTACGATGATCTCTTTTTTTCGCTTCTTCCAGGCGATTGATGTATTCATCAAGTTCTTCCTGTGAAGGAAAACAAGTACCATAGATTCTCTGCAGCATCTTGTTGTGCTCGTCGCCTCTCCAATAGGCGCCTGCCACACTCATCAGCTTGACAGCCTTGATCTGTCCTGTGGATTCCATGTGTGGTCCTGCGCAGAGGTCAACAAAGTCGCCCTGCTTGTAGAAGGAAATAATCGCATCTTCCGGCAGATCCTGGATTAGCTCTACTTTATAATCTTCATTTCTGTCCGCCATATATTTGATGGCTTCTTCTCTAGGCAGTTCAAAACGTTCCAGTTTGTGGTTCGCTTGAATGACCTTCTTCATTTCCTTTTGAATCTTCAAGAGATCCTGATCGGACAGCTTATGCTCCATATCGATATCGTAATAAAATCCATTGTCGATTGCAGGACCGATTGCCAGTTTTGCATCAGGCCATAAATTTTTAACAGCCTGCGCCATGATATGGGAAGTCGTATGTCTATACTTTAACTTGATATCTTCGTCTTCAAAATTGATCTTTTCCTTTGCCATTTTTTATCTCCTATTCTCTAACTTTCTTAATTATTCACTCTGTGATGTCGTACCGCCACCGTCATCCGGCGTTGGATCTGGTGTTGGAGTCGGTTCTGGATCCGGGGTCGGATCCGGCGTTGGTTCTGGATCTGGAGTCGGTTCTGGTTTCGGTTTATTAGAATTACCGCCAGAGCTGCCGCCACTATTGCCACTGCCTCCGGAAGAACCGCCGCTGTTTCCACTGCTGCCGGAATCGCCGCCGCTGCCGTTAGGTCCGGTATTCTGATCTGTATTTCCGGTATTTCCGTCGGTGACATCCTGTGTCGGATCAATTGGTTTTGAATTCGATACAGAACCATCAACAATGCTGATTATTTCATTACTGATCGTAGTTACCGTTTCAGACGGTTTGTAATCCTTTTGTCCAAAGACCTCCTGATGCAGCTTTGTCGTATTATCTGCCAGGTTATCCGGGAATACATAGGAAACGCCGTCGATCATTCCACCAGTGATATCATATGGCCAGCCTATGCTTTCTTCAATCTTAAAATTAGTCAGCCTTGCTGCCAATCCCAACATGTCACTATTGCCCAGATTTGTCTGTGCCTGCGGCAGCAAAAGATCCAAAAGGTCATTTAGTTCGCCGAAACTCATTTTCTTCACTTTGTCGAAGACTTTTGTGAGAACAGTCCTCATGCGCTCTGTTCGCTTGAAATCATCGCCGACACCCTTCCTTATCCTACCATAAGAAACGGCCTGAACACCTTCCAAAGTCTGTTCGCCAGCTTTTTCCACCAGCTTATAGTCCTTCTTTCCAATATTCTCTGCGGTTTGAATGGTATACTTGTTCAACTGCGGAATTTCAAAATCCTGCACGTCAACTGTGATACCGCCCACTTGATCTACCAAATCCGCTACGGCTTTAAAGTTTACGACCACAAATTTGCTGATATTCATATCCATGGCCTGGTTTAACGCTTGAATGGTCATCTTCGGGCCGCCGATTCGATTAGCGTCAGTAATCTTATTATAGCTGTCATTTTCGCCCATCTTCAAATAAGTATCTCTGTATACCGATATCAGTTTGACCTCACCGGTCTCCTCTTTGATACTGAGAATCATGATTGCATCCGCACCTGAGCCTTGAATGTTTTTCATGTCTCTGCTGTCTACCCCTAGAAGCAGTATGTTGATGTAACCGTCTACATCCACACAGGATAATTCTTTTTCGTTTAATCTCACGCGGTCCAACAATCCCAGCTTTGCAAAGACATAGCTGGCAACTCCGATTGCAACAATCAAGATGACGGTCAGGCCGATCAGAATGCCCTTCTGCCAGCCTCTGAGTTTACCAAACCAACGTCCGAATCGTTTAAAAATATTGCCTTCGTATCTGTTGTTGTGTGCGAAGATTTCTTTTCGACGTCTTGCCATAATATTCTCCTATCCTAAAACTTTATTGCTGCCTTTTTTCTTTTTTGCCGCTACTTCCTTATCTACCATGTCTTCATAAAACTGTATGGCATCTTCAATATCGCCGTCATAAACCAGCTTTCCAGCTTTCATGACGATTCCTCTTTTGCAAAAGCTTTTGGCAACATTTGTTGAATGGGTTACGAATAAAAATGTCACTTCTCCACCGCCGACGATTTCGTTTATCTTTAGATTACATTTGCGGCGGAATTCTTTATCTCCGACGCTAAGTGCCTCGTCCACGATCAAAATCTCAGGCTTTATGTTTGCATTGATTCCAAAGCCCAGTCTGGCTTTCATACCGCTGGAATAGGTTCTGACTGGTTGGTCGATATAGTCGCCTAAGTCAGCAAATTCTATAATTTCGTCTTCCAGTTCGCGAATTTCTTCATCGCTGATGCCCAGCAGCTGGCCGCGAAAGAAGATGTTCTCTCTGCCAGTAAAGTCCGGATCAAAACCCGCTGTCAGCTCCAACAGGGCGCTGACTCTGCCGTCCACGATGATTTCTCCCTTGGTGGGATAGGTGACGCCAGTAATCATCTTCAGTATCGTGGATTTTCCTGCGCCATTCCTTCCGAATAAGGCTACGGATTCACCTCTCTCGACGGTAAAAGAAACCTCGTTAATCGCTTTCTTAATCTTCGGTTTCACTCGCTTTGAGAAAATAGCCCTAAATCTTTGTTTATCGTTCTTAAATAATTTATATACCTTCGTCACATTTTTAAACTGTATCGCTATATTATTCATAAAAATTCCTTTTCCCCTTATAATACATCCGGAACGTCTTTCTTCAGTTTTTTGTATGCCCAAACTGCCAAGACAGCCATCACCAAGAGAACAAGGACATAATTCCTCAGTTCTACAGGGTTTTCCCAGAACCACTCTTTATAGACAAAGCAGTCTCTGTAGCCGTTAGTAACCAGCGTAATAGGGTTAAACATCAGTATTTTACGCAGTATGATCGGTTTAACCTCCTGGGCGTTATACAATATGCCCGACAACCAGAAAAGCGCTGTCGTCAGCGATTTTACCAAATTGAGAAAGTCTCTGCTCATGGCCGAAAGCACCGATGCAAACAGTCCCCAAGTAGTAAAGAATAAAAACATCAGAAGCATGTAAAACGGGAGCTGTAAATAGTAGATATCCGGCATGTACCCAAAGCCCATATAAATTAAAATGACGATGGTCAGCAGCCCCATATGGACAAGAAACAAGGACATGCTGACAAAGGTCGGTATGGTGCAGATCGGATATTTAATTTTCGTTACGAGATAGGTGTATCTCCGCAGTGAGGCCGCACCGCCTGTAATCATATCCCTCATATAAAACCAGGGAATCATACCTGCAATAAGCCACAGAAAGAACGGATAGCCCTCTACCGGCTTTCCGTGCCGCAAACCGATGGTAAAGGCAAACCAGAAAACAAAAATTTGTATGGCCGGCCTGATCAGCGCCCAGGCCCAGCCCAGCGCTGCACCCTTATAGGTTTTAATGATATCTGACTTTGCAAGCTTAAAAAGCTGTTTTCTATAATCAATATGCGCTTTTAGTATCTCTTTTAATGTCTCCACTTAATTTCCTTTCCTCTCACTCTTCTCGTAATCCTCAGGCGAATTAAAATCTCTCGTTCCGTCCTCCATGTAGACATACTTTCCTGCAATTTTTTTTTCGTCAAAGGACATTCCCATAAATGACTGGTAAACCTGCCACCCTATGCACTTCTTTATTTCCCCCTGTAAAAACAATTCCCTCACACGGTTTACGTGATATTGAAAAATCCTTGCATCTTTGACTTTGACGGCAACGATTGATTTTTCATTGCCAAAAAACATCAGATCGTCGGTTTTTGTGCTGACGATAGATTGAATCGCCGAATCGGAATAGAAGGTATCTCCATAGAGAAAGCAGACGTTATCCTCAATCAACTCCGTGGTAAAACGGTCTATTTCCAGCACGTTATTGACAGGCTCATGGCGTCTTGCACCTTCGACCTCATATCTGGGATCGTGGGATGTGATGATAATTTCACAGCCTGCATCAAAGAGCCGGAGCAGTCTGACTGTTCTTGTGAGAAGTGTTTCCCCGCCGACTTCGATAAAGTGCTTTGGTATATCGTGATAATTATTCCACCGGGTGCCTTTTCCATCAGCCATGATAATGTATTTCATTGGTAGTCTCCTAACTCGTCATTTATTTCTTGATTACCTTATGATAGCGGTAAAAGTCACCTAATTCGTCGTTTCTCTGACCGCCCCAAAGCTGAATGATATTCACTCCTGAAGACGTGTTAGCTTCTATAATACAGATATTGCCGTCTTCGGTTACCAGGATATCCCAAGCGATAAAGTGCATGTAAGGCATGTGATCTGCCAGCTCCAGGATTTCTACCTTGATGGTTTCCCAGTTTGGAATGACAGCGCCTTCAATGGGTGCGCCCGAGTCCGGATGTACCTTGTACACATTTTTATTGTGCAGGCATCTGGCTTCACTTAAGACGCCCGTCTCTAAATCGATTTTCGCAACCAGACCTCCCCTGCTGCCGTTATCCACCGGTATCGTAGCCGCAGTGCCGATTCTCTGTACTGCAAAGAAAACCTTAAATTGGTGGGTGTGTATGTCTCTCAGGGTAATCAGCCTGATGGTATTTACAGTCTTGTCGTAGATATTGTCAGAGTATTGATGCTGCTTCATAGATTCGCAGATAAACCAGTCATCCCTGCCCTGCAGGAACTTGACAAAATCTGCTTCGGAATATTCATCTCTGTCGACAAAGATTTTGCCGTCCTCATAGATCAAAATGTTAACACCATTTCCTTTACCGGCACCGTATGGTTTGATGAACAGCTTGCCCTTTTCCTTCAGCAGGGTGATAGCGTCTTCGTACTCCATATGTTTGCTGTCAAAGCTGGTGAGAAAACCATGATTCTTAATCATGTAACTTGCGGGAACTCTGATGTATTGCTGCAAAATTTCTGCCGCCGCAATCTTGTTATTGAGCAGAAAGTCGAATGGTTCATTGATGTACCTCGAACGGTACCAATCAAACTCAGAGAGGTATTCGCTCTTGTCGTTGTGATCAAAATCATAAAGCATCCACTGATCTGCAAGAAATCCGCCGCAGACGTTTGCTCTGATCTTCTTCCAGAAAGGACATTTAAAATTATTTTTAGCAAAGACAATCCTTCTCCAATAAAGGATGAATAATTTCAATTTTTTGATATATTTTTTTGCCAATTTAAACATGCTTTTTCTCTTCCTTATGCTAGATTTCTGATGATGAGTTCTGCCAGCTTTCTGGTCGAAGTCCCTAGTTCTTCCGGCAGATATTTTCTCCGATATTCATCCAAGGCCTGCTGATTGTACTTGCCTGATTCCAAATCCCGAATCAGCTCCCCCGCGTCTTTAAAAGCACAGCCAGGCATGGATTCAAACGGGTTGACGTTGATGCCATTCTTTTCTGTATATTCCTCATAGTCGTAAAGATAGTAGTAAGTCTTTTTGCCCAGAACGGCTCCTTCAACCGCAATAGCGGAATAATCCGTAATCAGGTAGTCGCAGACAGCCAAAAGATCCACCGCCTTAAAGTCCGGGCAGAGCAATACACCGTCTCGTTTACATTCTATCTTCTGATTAGGATGCCCCTTTACAATCAGTATATATTTATGGAAATCAATTTCTTTTAATAAATTTTGCCAGTTCAGCTCCATATTTCTTCTGAAAGTTGGCGCATAGAGTATCACCTGCTTTTTGCTGAGTTCAGGATAAGCCTTCAGTGCAGCTTTACGGTTTGCTTCCTCACTCTGCAGTAAATGGTCGATTCTCGGCAGTCCAATGTTGAGCAGCTTATTTTCCGTCGTATGGAAAGAGGCGCAGTAATATGGATTCCATGCCTTACCGCCTGCAATGATGATGTCGTAGTTCTCGTGCATGTGCAGCAGCTTTGCAATCTGCTCTCCTCTGCCCGATTCTTTGCCGAGGGTCTGATAGCCGGATTTCTTGATTTTGCCGATGGCATGCCACATCTGAATCACAGTCAGCTTGTCCTTATGATGTAGCAGGGATACTGCCGGCCAATAGGCATCCAATACGCAGACTTCGCTGGTAGCCAGGTGATACATGCTTTTCAGCGTGTCCGCCACAAAGCCTACGAGTCCACTTTTGCTGTCGTCCAAACGATTGCAGATTGCTATGATTTGAACATCTGGATTCTGTCGCAAGAGTTCTTCTTTTAACATAGAAAAATCCAGGCTCAGTTCATCAGACTGCCTGCTCAAAAACAATACTTTATTCTCTTTGCTCGGGAATAGTTTTAGAATCCCGTATAATATCGTCAGACAAAATTTGCCTATATTAATTACAAAACTCATATTTCAATCACCTGAACATAACATTCTGTTCAGTCAGCCGCAGAGCAGCTTCTTTGGCAGAATTTATGCTGGAAACCCTCGAAGTTCACTTCGTCCGGGCTTCTTCGTATAGTATAATAGTTTACCATAACTATGGTTTTTTGTAAAGAAAACACAAAGTCTTTCGGCTATATTTTACCATAGTCTTTCGCTGATTGAAAGTAATACTTGAAAGCAAAAGCCGCCCGCTCTTACGGAACGGGCGGCTTTTGCCGAACATGCGATAGCTCTATTCTATTTTTCCCCCTTTAGATTTTCAAGGGCTGCAAATCGTTTTTTATCAAGCTTTCATTAATTTTCACTACGTCGTGCTTTCTGGTGTTAATCGCTACCGCAATTCTCACGTCTCTTTCGTCTTTTGGATTCAGTCTGCAATAGCCTCCAATTTCTAAGGCCTTGTTGGTCTCCTCATAGTTCATACATGCGCCAATACATAATGCTATGATTTTGTCTCTTCCCGGATTTCGTTTCACGCCGCCTGTTATATTATAAACGTAGTTTCGATTTACTTTACTCCTTGCAACCACTTGACTCATGGGTATTTTTTTGGCGTCAGCAATTTGATGGAGGTATTGATAAAAATACTTTATTTCGCCATCTTCTTGCTGGCAGCACAGGTAATCTTCAATCTGCTCATCGGTTTGCAGAGCTTTCATAGCCTTTTCTAAGTTTTTGGTATCACTATCCATTTTTCCTCGCCGCAATCAGTGTGCCGGCGATAAAGACAATACCGAATGCCAGTGAGACGGTAGACCAGATTTTTAAATCTGCGTAACTCCCTGCATTGACATAACCGATGACTGCCCCTGCCAGATAAAAGCCTCCTGCTGTGAAAGCTCCGCCTTTTCCGCCTTTTCTGGTCACCATGCCGACAATGGCTGCGATAACCATGCAGATACCCAGCATGAGTCCCGCTGTACCTCCCAATTCTCCATTTTCCTGTAATGTATTGCTAAAGCCAGCCGCGCAGGACTGCAGTGCGATAATGACAAATAGTATCATGGAGATGATGCTCAATATCAATTTTGTTGTTTTCATGTCGTGTTCCTTCCTTTCTATGATTTACAAGTACATCATAGCGAATGATGAAGTAAAAATGTCGTGCTGACAGCAAGAAAAATTTCTTCGGCTTAACTCAATTGTCAGTTACACCGCACAAGTTATGCAGATTTTCCAGAATCGTAGTGATTCGTTATGCAAATGTGGTCGGTAACCCCTTATTTGATTAACTGCCATGTCTCCAGACAGCAGCTGCACAAAAAAAGCACCCACATCAGGGTGCAATCGCGTCTTTATTTATAGAGCGGTATCATACATTAATAGGTTCAAGCCCATACTCGTCTAAGATCAAATTGATCTTCATCACGTCGCCTGCGCCGCTGTTGATACCTACTGCAATGCGCACGTCCCGCTCGTCCTTGGGATATAGAGGCGCAACATTTCCAATCTCCAAGGCTCTCTGGGTTTCGCTGTAGGACATCCTCGCACCGATGCAGAGGGCCAGAATCTTGTCCCTGCCAGGCTTTTTCTTATCACCGTTGAGGATGTTATAGACATAGTTCTTGTTGACCCCGCTGCGGGTGATGACTTCGGCCGTCGTCAGTTCCTTCTTTGCGATGATCCAATTGAGATACTCATAAAAGTAGGCAAAGTCCGACTGACTATGTTTCTCTATAAACTGATCTGCCTCTTCACTCATATGTATTTTTTCCAGCGCCTTTGACAAGGTCCGTGTCGTATCTTTCTCCATAATCTCCCTCACACTATGTTCAACTTCCTGTCCATATGTTACAATACCCTTAGAGAGAAATCAAGAAAAAAGGAGAAAGTGATGTCTTTAGAAAGTGAATTCACCCTTTCTTTTTATAAGGAAGTTGCAGTCATAAATGAAAAACACCAGGTTTCTTTGGTGCAGCACGTGGAGTCCCGCAAGCTTTATGTCAAGAAGACGGTATCTCCTCATAATCTGGAAATTTATCAAACCCTCAAAAGAGAACACTTTGCCAGCATTCCGGCAATCAAAGAGTTGATCGAAGAGGATGACCGTTTGATCGTCATAGAAGAGTATATTAACGGTCAAAACCTGGAGGAAATCCTGGCGCAGCGGCTGTTTTCTGAAGAGGAAACCAGGCGGATTCTCATGGATCTGTGCCAGATTCTAAAGCCTCTTCATGAATATGATCCGCCGATTATTCACCGGGATATTAAACCGTCCAATCTCATACTGGACAGTCAAAATCACTTGTTTCTCATCGATTTTGACGCGTCAAAGAACTACAATCCTGACAAATCTAGGGATACGGTTTTAATGGGAACAGAAGATTACGCCGCGCCAGAACAGTATGGTTTCCTGCAGTCCAGTGAAAGAACCGATATTTTTTCTGTCGGCGTACTGGCGAACAAAATGCTGACTGGTGTGCTGCCGTCGGAAAGCAGGCCGGTCGGGCCTTTTCAGAGTATCATTTCCAAATGCCTGTCCATTGACCCGCAGGATCGGTATCAGACTGTAAGTGTTCTAAGGACAGCCATAGAAAAAACCGGTCAGAGTTCTCGCGCTCTGCCCGGTTTTCGAAAAAAATCGCCTCGCAATATGGTACTTTCTGTTATTTGGTATCTTTTTATCTGTTGTTTTTCCCTTACTCTGCAGATCAGCGATGAAAAAGGAATTCCACTTGCAGGATTTACCCTCTATTTAAATCGAGCGGCCATTGTCTCATTCCTTTTTCTTTGGACGCTGTACTTTGCCAACTATCAAAACTTCAGAGACAAATTTCCCTTTAAGAGAAAGGATCCGCTCTTTTTAAATCTGCTTCGAATAGCTGCCGGTGCATTTCTCCTGCTTGCCATACCGGCCTGCATCGTCGCAATCATAGAGAGTTTTCTCTAAATGCACGTTCCCTATTTTAAAGGGGATTTTGGTGTGAAAATCAGCGATACAATATATCCAAAGGCGATTGCAACTGCGATACCTGCGGCGGAGTCTTTGACCGCCCCAGTAATTGCACCGAGGAAGCCTTCCTTTGCTCCTTCCATAGCCCCTTTGGCCAGAGTATAGCCAAAACCTGGCAGTGGTACGCTTGCCCCTTGATGCGCCAAATTGATTAAAGGTTCATACAGCCCCACTGCCTGCAGAACCACGCCCGCCACCACAAAGATAACGAGAATTCGCGGTGTAGTCAGTTTGGTCGTGTCCATCAAAATCTGACCGATCACACAAATCGCTCCTCCGATTAAAAATGTATATACATAATCCATTGCTTTACCTCCTAATGGAGTTGCCCCAATTTATTTTGCAAATTGTTGGGAACTCCTTATGCTTTAATAGTTAACACGTCTCCAGAACCACCCCGTGAGCGATACCAGGAATGCTCTCACCCTGGAACGGACTGAGGGTAGAAAGCATAGCACCAGTAGAAACCAGCAGAACTTTGTTCAGTTCGCCTTTTCTCATTCTGTTTATAATATTGCCGCAAAACACTGATGCTGAACAGCCGCAGCCGCTGCCGCCGCCGTGAACGTCCTGCTCTTCCCTATAATACAGCATAGTTCCGCAGTCATCGTACCTCTCTTTTACAGCGTTAGCGTCCAGCCCTGCATCGATGAGCAAATCTGTTGCGATATCTTTACCGATATAACCCAAATCGCCAGTCAGGACGAGGTCGTAATAATCAATGGTCCGTCCCGTATCTTCTAAATGATTTAAAATTGTATCTACTGCCGCCGGTGCCATTGCACTTCCCATCTGATTGGCGTCTTTTACGCCTGCGTCGATTACTTTTCCTATGGTACCGCAGTCAACTTGGATGTTGCGCGGATTGACGATCTTCTGCTTATCATCTACACTGCCGATTTTCGACAGGTCGACCATCTGATCTGACACAAGCATAGAGCCAGCAGCCGTTGCTGTCCACTGTGCAGAAGGCGGTCTTTGATTGCCATGTTCCACAGGCATTCTGAACTGTCTTTCAGCTGTACAGAAATGACTGGATGCGCCGACGATGATGTTATGGGCAAAGCCTCCGTCGGTAAGCATGGAACCCAGCAGCAAGGACTCCGTCATTGTTGAACACGCGCCATATAAGCCCAAAAACGGCAGGTGCAGATCACGTGCCATAAAAGAGGACGACATAATCTGATTGAGTAAGTCGCCGCTCAGTACCAAGTCGATATCTTTTTTATCTTTGCCTGATTTCTGCAATGCCAGCAGCATGGTCTCCTTGAGAATTTTACTTTCCGCCTTCTCCCATGTCTTTTCGCCAAAAGTATCGTCATCCAAAATCAGATCGAACCATGATTTCAGAGGTCCCTCGCCTTCTTTCTCTCCGCCTACCGCTGCCGAACCGATTACGTAAGGGCCTTGTGCAAAATTCACGGTTTGTTTTCCTAATTTCTTTTCTGCCATAATCTATGCCTCCTTAAAATAACCCGATAATCCAGTAAATCACACCCACGATAGTCGCAGACGTGATACCGCAGACTAAAACAGGGCCTGCGATACTGAACAGTTTTGCTCCTACGCCCAGAACCGGACCCTCTTTTTTAAATTCGATTGCCGGAGCAACCATAGAGTTTGCAAAACCGCTGATTGGAACGATAACGCCAGCTCCCGCAAATCGGGCAATACTGTCGAAGACTCCAAATCCAGTCAAAAGCTGCGCTAATGCTACGATTCCAATTGTAACGTATATAATAGCATCTTTTTCGGGCAAGCCTTTTCCAACTAAAAAATTACTCACATAATAGGCAACTGTGCATACTAAGCCGCCGACAATAAAGGCTTTGAGGCAGTTTGAAAAATAAGTAGGTTTTGGAGTAAACTGCTTGGAATATTTCTCATATGCTTTCGCCACATCTTTCTTTTTTACTTCTTGTTTATCCACTTTCATCACCTCCGGGATTTATTTCTTTAGTATTCGGCAAAATCTAATTTTTATGCCTGCAATCATCAAAATGTACCGTCCTTAGAGCAGTATGTATCTCCATCTCAAAAACAAACTAGTCCTATTTCGGACTAGTTTGTTTTGTCTCAAATAGATATACACGTGTTATTGAAATCAAAAATGCCGCAAAAAAGCGGTGAAAAAGTACCGCATATATGCTATCATAACTTTTGTAGCGTGAAACATAAGGAGGTATACAAAATGCAAAAGAAAATTATCCTGGCTTCTTCTTCGCCAAGACGAATTGAAATGATGAAAAAGCACGGTTTCGATCCAGAGATCAGACCAGCAGATATAGATGAAACACTTCCGGCAGGAATTGGCATGCGAGATGCCGTTTTGTTTCTGGCGTTAAAAAAAGCGTTATCAATTGAGCAATGTGCAGAAAAAGGCTCTGTTATTATTGCCGCCGACACAGTTGTTTATAAGGACGGAATCATGGGAAAACCAAAAGACAGGCAGGATGCCTTTGAAATGCTTTCAAAAATTAGAAACACCAGCCACTTCGTGACGACTGGCGTCGCTCTGATCGCGGCTGGCGAAAATTATAAAAAAATATTTTGTGACGTTACAGAAGTATTTTGCAGGGATTACACCGATAAAGAAATCAACGACTATCTCGATACAGCGGAACCCTACGATAAAGCTGGCGCCTACGCTATCCAGGGGATTTTCGGTAAGTACATCGACCATTATAAAGGTTCTTTTGATAACGTAGTCGGTTTTCCGTGGGAATTAATTGAAGAAGAACTGCAGCATTTTTAAGAGCGGTCTTTTTCTTCAACCTCGGTAACGATATTGATCCATTTTCGACTTTTGAACCGCGGCATGCAGACAAAGGTACGCACTAAATCGCCAACTTCAATGAGCAGCATGGTCAGAGGCAGACTCAGATGGAATACCAATACAGAGATGTATGCCAGAGGCACCATGATAAACATATTGCAGAAAATTTCCAGTTTCATGCAGAACAGCGTATCACCGCCGGCTCGCAGAATTCCCACAACATAAATGTAACCAATCATTTTCGGCGTAATCGTAATGGCCATGGTAATTAAAGTGATAATCAAAAGACGGTTGGTTTCTCCGCTGAAGTTGTAAATCGATGCCACTGGTTTGCTGAGCACGATCATCAATAACGTCATGACACCGTTTAAGATCCATACCAGCTTGACGGCCCGCTTCCCATTGTGAAAGGCGACATCCTTGTTGCCTCGGCCAAGGGTTTCTCCGATCAGCATGGCGGTAGCATTTCCCACGCCAAAATACACTGATTGCAGCATTTCACAGATGACATTGGCCACTTGTGCGACTGCCAAGGCCGACGTTCCCAGTTTGCCATAGGCCGCAAAGATCAAAGCGACTGATGCAGCCCAGCATCCTTCGGTGAATACCACAGGTATAGCTGTACGCATCACTTTACTAAACAGCTCTTTGCCAAAGCCGAAAATCTTTGCCGGAGACGCTTTGAAAGGATGCTCTTTACGCGTATACACATAGATCAGAAGTGCTGCCAGTTCAAAGACTCTGGCAATCAAAGTTGCGACAGCGGCTCCCTGTACCCCCATCTGCGGGCAACCTGCTTTACCAAATATCAAAAGGTAATTGAGCACTGCGTTGACGCATAAGGCTGACGCGTTGATGATCGTCGGCACGGTCAGGTTTTGTATTGCTCGGCTGTTGTAGGATATGGCTCCCGAAAAACCTGAAAAAACGTAGGAAAAGCAGGCGATTCTAATATAATCCACGCCAAAACCGATTACTTCCTGGTCCTGGGAAAACAGTCCGATAATCTGTGGTGCAAAAAGATAAGCGACAACAGATACTATCAGTGCAAATAAAAAACCGACAATATAATCGATTCCTAGTAGCTTTCGCACGCCGTCAATATCCTGCGCGCCCCAATATTGCGCCGTATACACTGCCGCTCCACTATAAAGTCCAAATAGTGATACCGTAAAGATGAAGTAAACCTGATTGGCCGCTCCCACGGCTGCCAATTCCTGTTCGCCCAGCATCCCAATCATTAGGGTGTCAATCAAATTCAGGCCGATGCTGATCAGATTCTGAAACACGACTGGCACGCCGATGAAAATCATCTTTTTGTAGAAGATCTTTTCGTCTGTTATTCTTTCCATACGTTCTCCCTCATACTAAAGTCTTAAGAGTTATTTTATCATATAAAAACCGACTTTCCAAGATGGGGAAATTCTAAAATTTTCCGGATTTTTTGAAATAAATACAGATATTGCTTTTGGTTGATGAGAGATTTTTATATGTTGGCCTGTATTTTGACAGAGTTATAAATAGAAAGCAAAAAGTACTGCCGAGCTCTCGCCCATTTGCAGTACTTTAATCGCTGATTGTTTTTATGATTCCGGATTTGATTTTAACGATGGGTATGGAAAGCCCTTCTTTATTTCCCAAATAGTATTATCAAATCCTTTAAAAGTTGATAATCGCTTGTAGTCATCTATGTTGAGGACATAAGTCACACCTGGTTCCCCGGTGCCGCTGCGATACATGTAGCAGTTTGCATTGTCCTTTAAACTCTCTCCGTTAACAAAAGGATTGGCATTCAATAACAGAGAATTGTCATGTGCCAGTTCAACTGCATGGCAATTTTTGACCGTGCCGGATACATTTGTCACCTTTTCATGCAGACATGCAAGGGTATTGGATCAGAATATTTTCAAGGATATGCAAAAGTATATAACGTCGCAAAACCGACATTGAAGGTGTTCCCATTGGATAATACGGCATAGGAGTTAACTATCTTAGATTCACCTGATATCTTTCCGACAAAACCGCCAAAATAGGTGTGAAAGCTTCCTATGCCAACGAATGAAGTCTTGGTCCAGGAATCTTCGACTTTTCCTGATTGGTCAATTAAGCCGATCAGACCGCCAATAAAGCAGTTTTGTGGATTATTGACTTGATAAGTAATTTTCGCATTTGCTGAAGAATCTGAGATTTCTCCCGAATTATCTCCTACTAGTCCACCTACGTTAATAGTCCCCGGCGTTCCGCTCAAGTTCACTCTCAGTCCGATATTATCATTTACGGATGTATAGTGACAATTGCTGACTTTTGCGCCGACTGCCACATCGCCAATCAGACCGCCGATATCACCTGAATAGCTGACGGAATTTACGAGATTCATCGTGACATCAGAGAAGCAATTTTGAACTTCTCCAGAAAGTTGGCCCGTCAGGCTGCCGATCTTGTCTGTAGTAATATTGTCGGTCGTTATCTTCCCATGTAGGTTCACATAGGATACCGTAGCGCCAGAGCCAATCCTTGTAATCAGTCCCGTCTTCCCTGCGGAAGTGATATTTTGTTTGAAATCGTCTATATCATAACCTTTTCCATCTTTATAAAATGCATTGTAGGTGCCCAAAAAGGCTTCTCCGCCAAAAGGTTTAAAATTGGTATCGCCGTTTTTGTCTTTCATCAGTTTGATATCGACAGTCTGCTTATAGTTACAATTCCGATACGTCTCCTGATAGGAATTCGACGCCACATTTCTCAGCTGCATGTTTGTTCTCACCTGATATGGAACTGTATGACCTAAAGCCGTTTCACTGTTTGCACTGATCGCTCCTGCAAAATCGGGATTAAAGTAAAATGTAACGTCATCCCCTTTGCTGCCTTTTGTTTTCCAAGTGAGAAATTTAACGATGCCGGTATCTTCATCTCTCAGTTTGTCAATTTCGTTCATCTTGATTTGATAATAATGATAGGTCGTCGTTTCCTTGTCATTCAATTTAATCTCAACTGTTTCCGGCTTCGATTCAAGGTACTTCGTCGGATCCCCGTTCTTAAATAATCCTTCCAGCTTTCCGTCGTCTTCCTCTGCTGGAATCAAAATTCCGTAGCTATAGGCCGTATCGTTAACGTTGACCTCCTTATCCCTGGTAAGGGCATCTTTCCTGTTGATTATCGTCTTTCCTTCGTCGTTTTCATCAGCGCTGACAATATACCAGAAATCTTTACCCGCTATCTCCTCCCGGTAGGCGAAAGCTCTGGCACTTGATGCTTCCTCCTCAGCAGGTTCCTGCCAGTCTCCATAGTGGACTCCCTCTGAAGAGGTATCGTCGGTCAGCTTGAGTCCAGTTTTGTTCACCGTCTTAAAGGGATAACTTTTATCTGTCAGATAAGAATCCATGGGATGCGTAGTTATGGCAGCATTGTTCTTCGGCATTTCGATATACGAATAGGCCTTGATCGCCCTCACATTGGCATGGGTGGAAGCCGAAACTAAATCGTCTTTATTGATTCCCTTCAAAAAATAGCAGTCTTTAAAGGTATCTGCGCTTTGACTGTAGCCGATAAAGGCTCCGACATAAGCGCCCGTATCGCCGTTCACCAGTCCTGTTGCATAACAATTCTCATAGGAAGCACTTCCTATACGCTGTTTTCCTACTAAGCCGCCGGCAGAACCAGTGATCTTCTCGCTTTTATCATCTGCAACGTATACAGAACAGGTGCTGTAGCTGTTTACGATTTTGGTATTGCTGCTGCCATTGATTTTACCAATTAGTCCGCCTGCACTATCCACGCCATAGATATTGTAGTCTGTTTTGACTGTAGATTTGTATTTGCCCTTTTCTGTCTGCCCGCCGCTATAACTATTAGAGATTCTGATTTCTCTGCCATCGCTTTTCATCTCGCCGATCAGCCCGCCGGCATCTCCTGCATAGTCGGCATCAAGACGAGCGCCTTTCGCGGTAATCTTTGCATTAGCGGCACAGTCGCTGACAACGGTTCGTGTCCCTGTATACCCTATTAAACCGCCCGCATTTCCTCTCGTAAAGTTTGATGTGATGCTGCCTCCAACTACTAAAACATTTGAAATTCGGAGCCCGGTCACATTTCCACTTTTTGGGTTCTGCATTTCGGCGACTAAGGCGGCCGCATTTCTCTCTGCCGTTACATCAAAGTTCTCTAATACCAAGTTTGAGATTGCAAAGTTCGTCTGGCAATACCTTATCAATGCTCCGTCAACCTTGCCCTCGCCACTGGAATCCTGATGGCTGTCTTGGTTCTTATTGTCGATATATACATTAGAAATCCTATGCTGATAACCGTCGTATTCATAAAGCAAGTCATTTTTAATTCCATAATAGCTGCCGTCCGCCAGCTTTTCAGCATTGACCGCATCTTCCTTCAGACCAAATTTATAGACAGACTTCCGATTCTCTACATTCTTGCCGAAAAATTCGTTCCAGTCCATATCTCTGGTCTGTTCGGCTCTCTTTACAAGGTACTCCGGCTTATACAATATCTTCGTGCCGTCTTTCACTGCATTGGTATTCTGCGGCAGCTTTGAAACGCCCGGGTCCAGGTTCTCCAGATGTCTTAGATATCCAATAGAGGCGATGGCCTGTTTTTTGTTCTCCTTTGCAGCATCTGCATCCTTCTTCACTGACTCGAACAGGCTGTTGGTCATGCCTTCTGCTTCTCTTACCGTGGCCAGAGCCGTCGTGCTGGCGCTGACAACCTTTACGACAACATCCTCGCCAGGCATCAAGGTTGGAAAGATGTCAGCAAAATGCCCTCCCGGCCTCGTAATATCGTCCAGAGTCATGGTATATTGTAATCCTGTTTTCTTATCACTGCTGGCCGCGTCCTTTAACTCAATGGTATCAACATCCCACCAGAGATTCTTCTTGACCTCTTTTTTTGTCGGAACAATTGACGGGTTATCGCTGTCTGTCAAATCCAGCGTGAACTTCTCTTCGTTGCCGCTTTCCTTTCCTTTTACGATCAAAGTCAGATGCGTTTGCAGCGTGCCTTTATTATCCGTCGTTTTGTTAAAATAATTGGGATCGATAACGGTGATCTTCAATGTATCCTTGTTCTCAATTTCCATTTTCAGATCTGCTGTCTCACCAGACAATAGATTTCCAGCCATGGCGCCGCCGTAGTATCCGATGATACCGGCATCATAATCTCTACGCGTATGCCTGCCGTCTGCGGTATCCTTTCTGCCGTCTTTTCTGTCAAGGGCGGTGATATCTATGTAACTGAAGTTGACGTCATTTTCGGCATAAAAGACGCCATATACGGTAGCCGTCTTTACATTGTATTCGATGATGTAATTCCCATCAGCTCTAACAGTCTCGTCAATGGCGCCAAAAGGAAGCATATACTGCAATATGCTTCCTTCCAGATTCCCCACCGTGCTATCATTCACATTGTATTTGATATAATAATAGTCTTTATTGGTTGACGGCCAGGCAATTCCATCAGGTACGTCAGAGGGCTGAGATGGGATCAAGGTGCCTAAGGCGTCTTCGTTTACAGAGGTCTCTGTAGTGTCAAAGGCATCTTTCCGATACCGTTTTAACTCTCCTGACGCATCTGCCCGCGTCAAGTGATTCTGCGCCGCAATAAAGATTTCCTTTGCCGTTGTGTCCATTTCTGTCAGCTTCATATTCTTGTAATATTGAAGGATGCCGACCATGGTAATGGCAAGAAGAATGATGGAAATAGCCAAGGCCACTAAGGTCTCGGCAAGGGTGAATCCATTCTCGTTATTTAGTTTTTGATGTAGTTGTCCCCTCATCTTTATTCTCTTCCAATCCATCTGTGGTATTTGCATTGTACATCGTCTCAAAAAAGGTGACGGTCATGCTGACACTGACTGAGCCAGAACTGATGCCTTCACCAGAACTGGTATTGATACTGATATTTCTGATGAGACATCTGTATTTACAATCATGCAGTTTTTCAATGATAGATTCTGCAGTACTGTAACTGCCCGCAGTAAAGCTGATGTTGATATCTCTGCGCACTGCATCCCCATCTTTGATCGCCTGGTTAAAGTCAAAGTTATAAGTTGAAGCAGCACCAAAAATATCGTTCAGCGCGCTGATCTCATTTTTGATATTGTTGTAGCTTGCAACGACACTGCCGGTCTTCGCTTTTGTATTCTTCATCTCAGATTCCATATCCATGATGCTCTGCGCCTTGGCCTGCTCGATCAAAAGCTCTGTTTCCATATCCTCAGTGTTGTACTGCTTTATCGTTTCATCGACGTATTTGATGATAAATTCATAGTAGACGATTCCCAGGAGCAGTACACAGAGAACCAGCAGCAGGATTTTTTCGCGGGTCGTAAATTCACGGCTCATCATTACTGCTCACCTCCCTTTGGTACGAAATTAATAATCACAGTAGCTGTCACCAAAGCGTTGGAGTCTGTGTTAGTGCCTGCTGTAGAAACTGTTACAAAGGAAACGATATCGTCGTCTTCCAACGAGGCGACAATATCAGAGACAGTTTTTAGCCTGATATTATCAATAGTCAAAGTCGCAACGTTGCCTGAAATCTCCACGGACTGAATTTCAGACTTGGAAATTACATTTCGCTGGATTACACGCATCATGGCCATACGATTCTGCTCTATCTTTTCTTCATCGTTAAGATAGCCGTTCCCATAATGGCTGTATTCTTCTCGCACCTGATCATATTTCTCATTTGACGCTCTCAACTGATCGATTTGTGTCTGCATCTGTGTATATGCCTTTTCCGCGTCATAGGCCTCAGCCAGTTTATCAACGACCAGGAATTTGACGAACAATGCAAGGACTACTGCGAATATCACGAAGAGGATGATTTGAAACTTGGGGTCTCTTACGCTGTTATCCCGCATTAACAGGTTGATGGAAGTCTTATCTGGATATCTTACTTTGCCAATGGGCTTGTTGAGTTTACTCACAAATAACACCTCCTATTCCCATGTGATGCCTAAGGCCTGCGGCCCCATCAATATCTTTGTCGTATCTTCATATTTATCGGTCAGCAGCTGATCTAGGCTCACCACATTTACTTCTGTCGCTCCTGCAATCGCATCGACCAAAGGTGTAATCAGAGAGCCTCCGCCGCAATAATAGAGGGCGTCCAGTCGGTTATCCGGATGATTGAAATTATAGAAATTCAGAACTCTCATGACTTCGATTGCCATCTGGCTGTATATTTCCTCACAGCCAGTATCGTGAAGAATGTCATCTTTGTTTGTCTCTTTATAAATTCGTGCAATATGTTCTTCTATATTGCGGGTTTCGGCAATATAGAAGTCTATTTCTTCACAGCCTGCCTCCATTACACGAGTAATCTCATATTCACCTTGGGTAAAGAAATAGAGTTTCACTGTTTTATGGCCGATATCCAAGACTGCATAATCCCCCGGTTCTTTTACCGCGTTAACCTCTTCATAATCTTTGATGATGTTACGTATGGCAGAATAATCCGGGGCAATCAGCGTAAGGCGCAGGCCTGCACGGCGAAACAGAGTCTTATACTGGTTGATTGTTTCTTTCGGTGCCGCTACCGCCATCAGCTCCATCTCTGTAAGATTTCCGTCTGTATCCGAAGTCTTGTTGATAACAGCATAGTCGTAGAAATATTTATCTTTATCCTCTGTTATGTAATCATGAAACTCATAAGGCAGGTTGACTTTTAATTGGTCTACCGTCATAGCCGGCATGACCACGTGTTTGGTATAAACTAGTTTTTCTGGTATTACGACTGCCGCATTTTTCACAGAAATCTTGTTCTCTTTGATCACCTCTTTTATAAACTCTGCCATAGCCTCCCAGGATACAATTTCATCTTCCTGTACCAGGTTGTCAGGCAGGTCTGCGGTAATCAGCCGCTCTAAATTGTAATCAGAACAGATTGCAATTTTTAGACGGCAGTTGCCAATTTCAATACCTAATATTTTCTTTGCCATATTTTTTCCTCTTTTATCTATAATCTTCTGCCCAAAGAGCCTTGACCATTTGCGCTGCAGAATTTATTCTGAAATGAAACTTGCGGTATAAGATGTCTCTTGACTAGATAAACAGTCCCAGATACCAATTTACAACATCATTTCCCACCAGAAGGCTGATGAAAGCCGCCAGGGAAATTGCCGGTCCAAAGGGAATTCGCTTTTGTCCCATAAACAGAACGAAACCGATTCCGATCATGCAGGACAGGATTAGGTTGAAAAGTCCCACCCACGGACCCAAATATAGTCCTGTCATAAAGAACAGTTTGATATCGCCTCCGCCCAAGCTTTCTTTTCCTGTCACTTTATCAAACAGCAGCGACAAAAGCAGCATTCCTACGCCAATGGACAGTCCTCCTGCCAAACCTGAAAGAAGTTCTCCTTTCCCTTCTTCAGCGAAGGTCAGAACGCCAAAGTACCATACGATCCCCGCAATAATAAAACGGTCGGGAATGAGGTAGGTTTCCAGGTCCACCAGTGACAAAGTCATCAGAATACAGGCCAGGCCGCAAATCCACAAGGTCTGCAAGGATAAACCAAAGCGCCATGCCGTGAGAAGAAATGCCGCCGCCATCAGCAGTTCTGCCGCCACATAGCGAGGTGAAATCTTTTCTCTGCAATATCTGCATTTTCCTCTCAGAAAAAGGAAACTGAATACCGGCACTAAATCCGCCGCTCCCAGCGGATGCCCGCAGACAGCGCAGTGACTTCTTCCTTTCAGTACACTTTCGCCATGGGCGATACGCCACGCCATGCAGTTGATAAAGCTGCCGAAGACAGCGCCAAAGATTCCCATCACGACAAATATGTAAACTGTTAAAAACGTGCTTTCCTCTATTATCACGATCGTTTGTCTCCTTCTGCCTTGGTTTGTTGAAAGTCCTTACAGGGTCTACGATGAAAGCGAGTTTTTTGATCCATTTTGCTGTCCCGGTTATTTCTCTCCGTTATTATCACATATGTCGTCATAATAACTTCGATTTCTACTGCAGAGAATTGTGCAAAATCTATGAAAACCTCGCAGAAAGCACAAAACCATTGTAGATCCTTATTTGCGTGCAAATCATTCTTGGTCTTTTGATGGAACCCAGCTAAGATAGATTTTGTCCTCTTTCCCCTGCACTTTAATAACCATCGTATTTTTCTTGCCCTTGTATATTTCATCGCCGATTTTCATCTCTGTGTATTCGTTATAACCGGCTAAGTTGTCAGCAAAGATTTTTCTCTTCACGGCATCGTAATACCCGGTGGTGTATCCGTCCTTATCCATGTGTTTGCAGGGTTTGTCAAAACTGCCTTCACAGCCGTTAATGACACAGCCTGCCGTACTTAGATTCATTGTTGCGACGGACTTTGCCGCATTGACCTTGAGGCTGTCGTTGCCTCTAGCCATGCTGTTGTGGTAGTAGAGAATACCTTTGTAAGCCGCAAAGACTGCAATGAGACAGATTCCCACAATACAGAAAAACTCCAAGCGGGAAAGGCCTTTGTTATTATGTAAAATTGACATAAAAGCTCCTTATTTCAGTAGATGCCAATACAACTCGACATTTGCTTTGCCACCGCCAGAAGAAGGTGTAATTGTCACGGTAATAGCATGATTATTTATGCCGCTCCCCTGCTTTTCAGTCTGATTGTATCCCTTTATACCACTGGTAGATTCTGTATTCGGGTCAATCATGGTACCACTATCTGCATCGTAGAATTTATAATATCCGGACTCTTGATCAGATTGCATGTAATCCGAAATTGCCGCCGCCTTCGCTGCCCGCTCATTGGCAAGGTCAGTATTCTTCCTCGCTTCATCAAGTTTCCCAGTAAAAATAGGAATGGATACCGCGACTAATATTGCAATAATTGCTACCACTACTAAAAGTTCTGCCAGAGTGAAACCCTTCTTGTTTTTGTATATACTTACTCGCACTAATATACATCCCCTTACTATTAAATCAAAATATTGCATTACGACCTTTATTATTGAACTGCCTCAAACCATCTAATGATAATTTCTTCTCTATCTACTAGAATAACCGCATCAATCATAAAACCTTTGTATGACCTTGTTCCATCATAGTTAAATAGTTGTTTATCTGTATTAGTATAACTATTTCCATTAGGGTAATATGTAGTCCCTGCATCCTTTTCAGTTCCTTGTCCATATGGCTCCCCATAACTTCCATCGCTAACGAATATTCCTTTATCTGCATCAAAAACTGCGGTATACTGTCCAGGTGTATTGCTTGCCCATGAGTCTTCATAGTCTCCACTCAAGAACGCCTCTGTCGCAGCTGCCTTCGCTGCTCTCATATTAGCGACATCTGTTGTTTCCCGAGTTTCTTCTAGTTTCCCTGTAAAGATAGGAATCGATACTGCTATTAGGATTGCAATGATAGCAACCACAACTAATAACTCTGCAAGGGTAAAACCCATTTTATTCAATTCTGCTCGTCTTTTCATATGCAAATCCTCTTTTAAAACAATGATAAATTATTTGACTCTTTCCGAAAAACCAACTATGGTGACCTTTTGGAAAAAAACAAATAATGGAGAGAAGCCGCAACCCCACGGCTTCTCTGACAATTTAGTTTATTTAACCCATTTAGCCGTAACTGTTGGTTTTGTAGCATCAGATCCGGGTGTTATTTCAATCATCACAACACCTTCTCCTTTATTAACTCCTCCAGTTTGGTCAGTTTGATTATAGCCTTTTCCATCTTTTTTAGCAGATGCTATATCTACAACCATAGTACCTTGATCAGCATTATAATATTTGTTCGTCTGTGTTTCGTCATTAAGATATTCGGTTACAGCCGCTGCTTTAGCGGCTCTTACGTTAGCAATATCCGTGTTTTTTCTAGCTTCATTCAGTTTCCCAGTAAAAATAGGAATGGATACTGCTACCAGAATAGCAATAATTGCAACAACGACCAGTAATTCTGCAAGGGTAAAACCCTTCTTATTTAACTTTGTTTTTAATACGTTTCTCATTTCAATCATATCGTCTTTCCTCCTCGTATGTACATACATTTTCTATCTCAAGGGCATTGGGGTTAAACGCCCTCTGATACTATAATAATTATTCATCGGTCTTGCAAGACCTAAAATTTACCAATAACAGATTTCTTCTAAATCAGCTCATACATGGTAAACATCGGCAGGTAAATCGAGATAACAATGAATCCAGCAAAAATTGCCATCACAATCAAGATGGTCGGCTCCAGCTTGGAGATTGCTTTCTCTGTCGCGTGTTCCGCCTCATTGTCAAAATACGAACCTACCGTTACAAGTGTCTCATCCAATTCGCCGGTATTTTCACCGATGGCGCACATTTCAATCAAAGTCTTAGGGAAATATTTGCTCTGCCGCATGCACTCGCCCAGTTGTTTCCCTTCTTCAATCCTGCCGCTCATCATGGAAGTTTCCAGGCTGAGAACATAATTGTCCAAAACCTTGGCGGTGATATCCAGAGATTGATGCACCGACAAACCAGCGCTCATCAATGCAGCCATGGTATTGGCATATTGACTGGCTCCATTAAGCAGAGCGATCTTTCCAATCACTGGAATTTTCAGCTTTACCTTGTGCCAGAAGACCCGCCCTTTCTCGGTATTAAAAATGATCTTTAAGGCGACAGCCAGCGCAATCAAAGCGCCAATGATATATAACCAATACTTGCCGAAGAAAGTGGACATCGCTATCATTACTTTTGTAATACCCGGCATCTCTCCATCTAAATCAACAAAAGTTTCTGCCAGGGACGGCACTACCTTGGCCATGACGATAATCAAAACCACGACCGCCACACAAATGACAAAAATCGGATAACTCATAGCCCTCTTAACTTTCTGACTCGTTCTGTAAGTTTTTTCATAGTACTTTTCCAGCGTTTCAAAAGAGTGTTCTAAAGTACCAGAGTGCTCGCCAGCTCTGACCGTTTCAATAAAGGTGATGGGCAGCTCCTTGCAGTTCTTTTCGAAACTCTTTGCAATACTGTTGCCTTCAGCCACATCGTCAGCTGCGCTGAAGAGCATCTTCCGCAGCCGCTTATCCTGCGTCTGCTCTGCAATCATCTCCATACATTTGGATATCGATACTCCCGATTTAAGGATAATTGCGAACTGAGAACACATGACAGAAAGAGCTTTTGTATTGATTTTGCTATGCCCTACTTCCATCTGCAGAATATCGTTAATCCCGCCTTCTTTTACGGGCGTTATCTTCGTTACTATGGGGCAGGTCGCTTTAATTTTTTCCACTGCGGCATATTCGTCCACAGCCTGGACGACACCCCTCGTCTTAACGCCATCTTCCGTAACGGCTCTGTACTGATAAGTTACCAAACCCGCCTCACATCCTTTCTTCTAAGTTTCATCTATCTGATGCTCACGTATTTTTTCATGTACTCTTTATCGTTGCAGGCCTCATAGGCAGTCTTTGAGGAAATACTACCCTCTTTGACCATTTTGATGAGGCAATTATCCATGGTCAAACTCCCTTCAGAAGCGCCAGATAACATGGAAGACATCATCTGCGGCGTCTTTCCTTCTCTGATCAAATTCTTAATCGCTGGCGTTACAACCATAACCTCGCAGGCCGCTACTCTGCCCTGACCGCTTTTGCGGACGAGAAGCTGTTGAGACAACACAGCCTTCAGCGTCGTGGATAACTGCAGTCTAATCTGCTGCTGTCTTGCGGCTGGGAACACACCAACCATACGATCGATGGAATCCGGCGCAGAGTTGGTATGCAGTGTAGCAAAGACCAGATGTCCCGTCTCGGCCGCAGTCAAAGCCGTTTCTATTGTATTGAGGTCACGCATCTCACCGATCAAAATCACATCGGGGTCCTCTCTGAGGATTGCGCGCAATCCATCGTCATAGCTCTCTGTGTCCTTGCCGATTTCCCTCTGGTTGATGATACATTTGTCTGGATCATAGAGATACTCAATCGGATCTTCTAAGGTAATGATATGATCCGTCCTCGTGTGATTGATCTGGTTTAAAATCGCTGCCAGAGTGGTCGACTTACCACTTCCAGTCTCACCAGTTACTAAAATGATGCCCTTTCTGTAGGAGGGAAAATCACTGACTACTGGCGGAAGACCCAACTGCTCCAACTTTGGTATCTGATTGCTCAGGATACGCAGGGCTGCCGATATGCTGCCCTGCTGGCGAAAAAGATTGATTCTGATTCGCTCTCCTGCAATGGTTCTGGCCAAATCCAGCTCGCCGATATCCTCTATTTTGCTGTATAACTTACCAGCTAGTTCACTGGCAATTTTCTCACAAGTATCATGGGTCAAAATCTCTGGAAAGAGATCGATCAGCTGCCCATCTTTCCTGCACTTTGGCGGCAAACCGGCCACCACATGCACGTCAGAAGCACCCAGTTCACTTGCATGCTTAATATATTCTTCAACTATCATTCATATCCTCCAGATTAATCCAATAGACTTACCGTTCTGCAGACCTCTTCTACAGTCGTAACGCCCTTTTCTACCAGCCTGTCAGCATTGTGTACCATAGACACAAAGTCCGTCTTCGCTACAATCTGACGCAGCTCCTGTTTATCACAGTCCTGCGTAATACACGATCTCAGTTCATCGTTAAAGGTCAGAATTTCAAATACGCCGATTCTTCCTCTATAGCCGCTGTGAAAACACATCGGACAGCCCTTTCCGTGGTAAAACTGCCTGTCATCACTACTCAAATCGATACCTGCCATATCGCACAATTCCGGGTCCGGCAGATAGGTTTCCCGGCAGTTATTGCAGACTTTCTTTACCAATCTCTGGGAAATGATGCCTCTGATGCCTCCAGCGATGAGATAAGGTTCAACCCCCATATCCTTCAATCTGTCGATTGCGGATACGGCATCCTCTGTATGGATTGTAGAGATCACCAGATGACCTGTCATAGCAGCTCTCATTGCGATTTCTGCCGTCTCACCGTCACGGATTTCCCCCACGGCGATGATGTCCGGATCCTGACGCAAAATTGCCCTCAGGCCGCTGGCAAAAGTCAGGCCAGTCTTCTCGTTAATCTGTACCTGCGTCGCTCCGTCAATGTTGTATTCCACCGGGTCCTCTAACGTAATCAAATTGGTGGACTCGCTGATCAACTCTTTGATAATAGTATACATGGTAGAAGATTTGCCGCTACCCGTTGGGCCCACGATCAAAATCACACCGCTGCTGTGCTTTAATAATCGGTCCAGTTTTTTGGAGTCGTCATCCATGAGGCCGATTCCCTCCCGGTCTAACATCTGTTCATCTCTCGCCAAAAGTCTGATAACGATCTTTTCACCGAAAATTGTCGGCAGCGTAGACATACGAAGGTCGATGTTCTTACTCTTCAGCCTTAGTTCGCTGCGGCCATCTTGTGGTATGCGACGTTCGGAAATATCCATTCTGCCCATTACCTTCAAACGGGAAATCACGGAATCCTGAAGATCTCTTGGTATCTGCAGGATATTGTGCAGACTCCCGTCTATTCGCATTCTCACATTCATATTGCCGCTGCTCGGTTCAAAGTGAATATCGCTGGCGTCTTCTGTGACAGCTCTCTCGATAATGGAGTTGACCAGTCTGATGGTAGGCGCGCTGTTTTCTTCTGTATCAGCAAAATCCATGGTAGCCTCGTCCGGTCTGAATCCTGACTCTGCCCGCATCTGCGCCATGGCCTTTGCCGCACCCTCATTTCCATAAAGGGCGCTGGTCGCGTGTTCTACTGCATTCTCTGAAGCAATCATCGGGATGATTTTTTTCCTCGAAGTAGCGCGAACTTCTTCTACCGCCATAAAATTCAAAGGATCCTTCATCGCCAGGTATAAAGTGTCCTTTACAACCTTTACCGGCACGACGCCGTGTTTCTTGGCAATGTTCTTGGGAATTTGCTCTACCATTTCCGGGGAAATAGTCACTTTGGTCAAATCGATAAAATCGATGCCTAGCTGCATTCTCAGCGCTTCTATCAGCTGTGCTTCTGTAATGAAGCCGTTATCTATCAAAACTTTTCCCAAACGGTCTTTCGACTGTTTTTGAAGTGCGAGCGCTTCACCCAGCTGTTCATCCGAAATCAGCCCTACTGATGTCAATACGTCTCCAAGTCGTTTATGTTTCATCTAAGGTTCCTTCCTTTAGTTGATTGGTTTTACTTTGATTTCCTGTTGCAGGAACTTCTGATTCTCTTTGGTGGCAATGGTTATGGTAGCAGTAAACAAATTTTTATCTTTATCGTATTGATATGTAATCGTCGGCGTCAATCTGCTGGTCATGGTCTTGTCGGTCAGCAGTTGCGTAGAAGTTCCTCCTAGATTGCAGACTAAAATTCCCTTTTTACCACTAGTCCCATCGCCATCTTCAAACCATATTTCATATCCGCGAATCCCGCTGGTAAATTTTGCTGGCGATGTTCCATCATCATTGATGTACTTGCTGAATCGAAATTCGTCTGTTACTTTGGTAATCGTCGTGGAGAGAAGGGTCTGCGCTTCTGCCTTTAAGGTAATCCTCTCATAAGCATTTTTTACTACCATGACGCCGCTGCCCAGTATGACGATAATCAGGCTCAGAATCATCACTACCATCAGCATCTCAGAGATGGAAAAGCCTTCTTTGTTTTTCATCCGCGCCCTCATCACTTGCTGCCCTCGTGTTTTTCGTATGACATCAAACCGGACTTCTCGTCGTGATAAATATCAATTTTAATCTGTGTATTCCCCTTTGCTCCCGATATGGTCAGTTCTTGATTGGATAATATGCCATCCTGTTTTTCTTCCATGGCGTTAACCCCGTTATAAATCTTTGTAATCTTTGCATCTCCTTTTTCTATCATATGAGTAGACGCATAGATCAGAGAAGACAACATAAGCATCCCTACTGCTGAAATTAAGATTGCTACCAGAACTTCTGCCAGAGATTCTCCGTTGTCTTTTTTTATTTTTTTATAAATAAACTGCATTCAATCACTTCCTAATCAGCCCTTGTCAATGGTGCACTCGTTCCAATAAACATGGATATCCTCCCGTTTAACCTCCACAAGTTTGCCGTCTTTTTCTTCTTCGTATCGAGATGTTCTTCTGTTCACGATGGCCTTGGCGGTCAGTTTGCAAATATATTTTTTCGATTTTTCCATGCTGAATGTAATCTCAATTCTATAATCGTCCGTCATAATAAAATTCGCAATTACTTTGCCCATCACATCCGTTAATGTCTCGCTGGAAGGATAGAAGGTAAGCGTTTCTCCCGACTCCGCCTTTTTTCTCTCATAGATTTCTATAACTGCGTCTATGAGAATCTTTTTAATCTCACTGTCCGGCACTGCTGTATAGGTTGGAGAGCCGCCATCTTCTGTATAAGCCTGAAACTCCTGCCCTTCAATTTCTTCCCTCATAATCTGGGCAGCCGAAGTTACGGAATAAAAAGACTGCTCCGTCTCCTTTAATCCACTGATTCTGCCTGCTGCGGCACTTCCCGCCGACAGAATGATTGAACCCGCCAAAGCACATAACAAGAAAAACAGCAACGCTAACAGTATTGTCGCACCTGAATTAGAACGTATTCTGTTTCTCAGCATTGCTATTCACCTCTTCTGTATCACTACTTACATTTGTCTTACTTTTATCCTATAATATTATATCAAACAAACAGTTGATATTCAATAACGAATGCTATGACTTATAAATTGTCTTCCATCTTTGCCGTGCCTCTTAGCATGACAAGGGTTTTGACAGATAGATACAGAAAAGGAGCTGTCGCTCCAGTTGATCGAATTCATCGATCACATTTGCAACAGCTCCTCGCAAATACTTTATTTTGCTTTTACGCTGACCTTTGCCCATTGTCCATAGGTAGTCTTTCCATTGACTTTACTGATTGGTCTTACTCTATAATAGTAAGTCGTTCCTTTTTTTAGGTTCTTGGTATTGGTAATGCTAGTTTTAGTCGTATTCTTGTTCACATTCAAAAAACCTTTCGCTGAATACTTGGATTTCTGAACCTGATAGCCGGTAATCTGTCCTTTTGATTTATTCCAGGTCAGTTTGACCTTGTCCTTTGAGGCAGATGCTTTGACGGTCAATTTGATCGTGTTGACGGCCTTCTCGTTTTCGAACATCTTGAGGATGCCCTTCATCACGCCGTTGACCATGACATCCTGGCCCTCAGGCGCTTTGTCGACCATTTGGGCCGTTGCCGAAGTTTTGAACAGCAGACCCTCGCTTGCCTTCCATGGACGATATTCGTTGGTCGCTTTATCTTTGATCTGCAGTTTGGCAGGATCAATGCCAGCCGCTTCTAAAATCTTGACCGCTTCTTCGTGGGTGTAGTAGACTTCTTTTACATCTGGCAGTTTGTTGTTCCACTTACAGCCTTTATCAGATGAGAGATCGTGATTCGGATCGTAAGCGGAGTCTTCGCTGCTTCCGCCGCTATATACCTCGATGGTATATGGGTGGATGCCGAACTTGCCATAAGCATAGTCAATCAGTTCCGAATAAGTCGGATAGTCGTGATAGGACTGCTTGTAGTAGAAGTTTCTCTGAGTTCCCTCTGCGATGGTCTTTGCCATTTCTTTTGCAGTCTGATCCATGTACTTGATGTCGTCCATATCGTCCAGATCCTTATGTGCTTTGCGATATCCCCATGGATATAATACGCACTGGATTCCCGTATGTAAGGTTGCCAGACAGGTCATGTTCGGATGTGCCTTGATAAAGTTCTGTACAGCCTGGATTTCAGGCTCTGATGCAGGCGATTCACCTTCTGAATCCATAACGCCATCCTCTCCCCACAGATAATCAAAGGTACGGTTCATATCAATATTGCTGCCTTTTGGATCGTTGCCCAAAATGCCGTCTTTGTTAGCATCATCACTTTCGCGTCCTGCAGAACCTGTTACAGTCTTTGCCGCATCTACTGCAGAAATATCAGCGATATAGCCGTCGCCGTCGATATCCTTGTAGTTGTCGTTAAACGGAACGCCGTCATTATCGTGATCTGTCGGCTTCATGTTCTGGCGAGTGTTCCAGAGGAAAGACTGTTCATATCCGTCTGGATTGATAACCGGAATTACATATACGATGTAATTCTTTAATAGAGTCTTTACCTTGGTGGTTCCAGAGTTTTCGAGGAGATACCAGGCGCTGTACATGGCACTGGAAGCACTTTCTCTTTCTCCGCCATGAATATTGCCGAAAACGGTTACTTCTGTCTTCTTTGATTTTGCTACTGACTGATCCGTAATGGTCATGCAGTATAGCGGTCTGCCCTCATGGGTCTTGCCAATCGTCTCCAGCTTACTCAACTTGCCATATGCTTTATTCAAATCCTTAAGCTGTTTCCCGAGTTCATCGTAGGTATAGCGATGGTTCCAGTCAACCTGTACCTTAGCTTTGGCACCGTCAAGCGACGTGACTTCAGTCTTCGTCGCTGCGCTAGCAAAGGTTGTACCTAATATCATAGCAAGCACTGTGCAGATGACTAGGATTTTTCTAAAGCTCTTCTTCATCTCATCCTTCCTTTCTTTCATATCCAGCGGGTTTCGCTTTACTATATTAACGCGTTATTGCGTTAATATTTCAACGTTTTCGCCCATTTTACAACTTCTATGATAGCACTTTGCTGTGACGCAGTCAACAAGTTATCTGATAATTCTTTTTATTCTGTATGTTAATTGTGCTGCAGTTTTGAAGGTATTCATTCTACCCGAATGGCAGCTATATAGGGGATAGGGGTATGTAGTGAACAGTTGGTACGATAAAGTTAGGTTTTTTGACGCTGTCTTACAGGTCTCGCGTAACCACATGATAGTATACGAAGTCATTTTCATCAAAACAGCCGTAATTGCTTACAGTATCTGTAAATATTCTGCATCTGGTTACTTTTATAGGTTGCAGATGGCATTTCGGTCACTGAAATTCATGTAAAAAGTAACCGGAATCAGAGATACTCCCCTGCTAATGCTCCAAAATCATAATTCAGTTACGCAGAGAATGCCTGGATATAGCAAAAAACCTAACTCTATTGTAAAGAAACATGCGTTTGTGGTATAAAAGGCCCCTTGACTTTTCGTTCAGCATTATGTAAAATAATTACAGTAAATATTTTACATATATGCATACTGCAAAGGAGCACTTATGAAACTAACAAAGGTCAAATACCCCATTACCAACCCCCTTGTCTTTGCCATTGTCATGAAGGACGCCGAACTCTGCCGCGAGCTGATTGAACGCATCCTGCCCGGCCGCAAAATCAGTAAGATCCGTTTCCCTGAGCCGCCCTCATCGGAGACGGAGAAGACCATCATACCAGGACTCTACGCCAAAAGCGTCCGCCTGGACGTCCTGTTTGAGGACGGGGAGTCCTGGAACGATATCGAAATGCAAGTACTAAAGCAGTCCTACCTGCCCCTCCGCGGCCGTTACTACCATGCCGCCATGGACATCAACCAGCTCCATGCAGGTGCGGACTATCCCGAACTGCGGCCCACTTATGTCATCTTCATCTGCACCTTCGACTACTATGGAATGGAGGAGCCCATTTACTTTTTCGAAAAATATGACGTCAAAAAATCCTTGCCATACGGAGACGGAACGTTTACAATAATCTTGAACACAACCTGTCCAAAAGAAAAGGTTCCGGAGCCCCTGAGGGATTTCTTCGGCTATTTGAGCAGCCAGGAGACAGAAGGCGACGACCCCTTCATCGGCCAGATCCACCAGATGGTGGAGGACCTGAACGGCAGAAAGGAGATTGAACAGATTATGACACTGGAAGAGGAACTGGATGTACGTTACAGCATCGGAAAAAAAGAGGGACGCGAAGATGAAAAAAAAGACACTGCACGCAAGATGAAGGCTGACGGTCTTGACGACGAGATTATTTCCAAATACACCGGTCTATCTATAGAAGAAATCGAAAAATTGTAGTCAATCATTCCAATCAAAAAGTGCCAGACAAGCTGGCACTTTTTTAATTTAATTGATTATTTTGTGGAAGCGTCGTACATTTTTTCTGCATTATCCCATTCGTCGATAATTGCAGGAATCACTTTGTACAGATCGCCAACGATTGCGTAGTCAGCAATTTCCATGATAGGAGCATCAGCATCTTTGTTGATCGCAACGATGATGTCTGAAGTCTGCATACCAGCTAAGTGCTGGATTGCGCCGGAAATACCGCATGCAAAGTAAATTTTAGGCTTAACAGTCGTTCCTGTCTGTCCAACCTGGTGGGAGTGGTCAATCCATCCAGCGTCAACAGCTGCACGAGAAGAACCTACAACTCCGCCAACCTTGTCAGCGAACTTCTGAATCAGTTCGAAACCGGAAGCATCGCCAAGTCCTCTTCCGCCGGAGCAGATGATTTCAGCGTCAGTCAGGGAAACTAATTCCTTAGCTGATTTTACGATTTCAACAATCTGCGTTCTGATGTCAGCAGCAGTGATTTCAGGTTTCACGTTGATGACTTCACCAGTAGCGCCTTCAACCTTGTCTCTCTTCTGCATTACGCCTGGACGTACAGTTGACATCTGCGGTCTAGTCTTAGGGCAGATGATGGTAGCCATCAGGTTACCGCCGAATGCAGGACGAGTCTGCTTGATTCCAGTTGATGGATCGTCTGGATCCAGTGTGGAAGTATCTAATGTAGTATTCTTCTTAGCGAAGTCTATGTAGCTGGATACTTTTACGTCCAGTCTTGTACAGTCAGCAGTCAGACCAGTGTTGCATCTGGCAGCAATTCTTGGAGCCAGGTCACGACCGATATGAGTAGCGCCGTAAAGAACGATTTCAGGCTTATATTCGTCAATCGCCTGCTTGATTACTTTTGTATAACCATCAGTTGTGAAGTTCTTCAGTAATGGATCCTGAATCATGTAAACTGCTTCAGCGCCATATGCGAAGCACTCTTCAGCCAGGTGGTCGATTCCGTCACCAACTAATAAAGCGCAAACTTTTGTATCTTCACTGATTTCTTTTGCCAGTCTGTATCCTTCACCGATCAGCTCAAGAGCAACGTTCATTAATTTTCCGTCTCTCTGTTCAGCGAATACCCATACATTCTTGTATGCGGAAAGATCAACTGCAGCTTCCTGTGCCTTTTCTTTGATAGCGCCAAACTTACAAGCAGTTAAGCACTGGTTACAGAATGAGCACTTTGCATTGACTTTTGCAATCTTGCCAGCTTTGTTGCCGTCATATGGTTCGAATTCGAAGGCATCGTAAGGACATGATTTGAAGCATAGTCCGCAGCCTATACATTTCTCTTTTAATATTTCAATAGCCATTGTTATTCCTCCTCCTAAATTAGATTACGTGCTTTCCTTTTAAGTTGATTAAAAGATTGTCAGCGATTTCTTTTTCAGTATCTCCTTCGATTGTAACGCCCTTGCCCTTTGGAGCAGGTGTAAATGATCTGAATACGTTTGTAGGAGAAGCTTCCAGACCTACTGTAGTGAGGTCAACTTCGATGTCCTTCGCGTTCCAAGTCTTCATTTCTTTGTCAGCGAAGATCCCTGACATGCTCATATATCTAGGAGTGTTCAGTTCTTTGATTGCTGTCAGCATGCAAGGAGTCTGAAGTTTGATCAGTTCATAACCATCTTCTAACTGTCTCTTAACAGTGATATCCTTCATGTTATCAGCAATCTCGAATTCCTCAACATATGTAACCTGAGGTAAGTCTAATTTTTCAGCAATCTGTGGTCCTACCTGGGCAGTATCTCCGTCGATTGCCTGTCTTCCAGCAAAGATCAGATCGAAGTCGCCAATCTTTCTGATTGCTGCTTCCAGAGTGTTTGATGTAGCCCATGTATCGGAACCACCAACTGCTCTGTCGGATACGAGTACGCCTTCATCAGCTCCCATTGCTATACATTCGAATAGCAGATCGTTAGCCTGAGGAGGTCCCATAGTAACAACTGTAATATATGTATCAGGATACTTATCCTTAATCTTCAGTGCTTCTTCTAAAGCGTTTGCATCGTCGTGGTTTAAGATGCTTGGAACGCCGTCTCTGATCAAAGTACCAGTTTTAGGGTTAATTTTGATAACGTTTGTATCTGGTACCTGCTTTGCGCATACGATAATCTTAAATGCCATTTCTATTTCCTCCTACTATCTTATTTTTTGAAAGTCGCACCAGCGATTACCATTCTCTGAACTTCTGAAGTTCCTTCGTAAATCTCAGTAATCTTAGCGTCTCTCATCATTCTTTCAACTGGGTAATCCTTCGTGTATCCATATCCACCGTGGAACTGAACGCACTTCGTGGTTACTTCCATTGCAGTTTCAGCAGCAAACAGTTTAGCCATTGCAGCAGCTTCACCGTATGGCAGGGGTTTGTCTTTCAGGTCAGCAGCCTTGTAGATTAACAATCTTGAAGCTTCGATCTTTGTCTTCAGATTAGCCATCTCGAACTGCAGCGCCTGCATCTGTGATAATTTCTTGCCGAACTGTTTTCTTGCCTGCATGTATTCAACTGTAACGTCAAATGCACCCTGTGCGATACCTAGAGCCTGGGAAGCGATACCGATACGGCCGCCGTCAAGAGTTGACATAGCAACCTTGAATCCGTCTCCAACCTGACCTAAGATTCTGTCCTGAGGGATTTCACAGTTCTGGAAAATAAGTTCAGTAGTAGAAGATGCGCAAATACCCATCTTGTCTTCTGTTTTACCAATTGAGAAACCTGGATCGTTCTTCTCTACGATGAAAGCACTGATTCCGTGGTTTCCTTTTTTCTTATCTGTCATAGCCATTACAACGAAAACGTCAGCATATCCGCCGTTAGTGATGAATACCTTTGCTCCGTTTAAGACCCATTTATCTCCAACTAATTCAGCTCTTGTCTGCTGTCCGCTTGCATCTGTACCAGCGTTTGGCTCTGTCAGACCGAAAGCGCCTAATTTTTTACCGGATAACAGGTCTGGCAGATATTTCTGTCTCTGTTCTTCGTTACCCCAGTTGAAAATAGGCCAGCAGCAAAGTGAAGTGTGTGCTGAACAGATTACGCCTGTGGATGCGCAAACTCTTGATAATTCTTCTACAGTGATTGCGTAGGAGATGTGGTCTCCGCCTGCTCCACCGTACTGAGTTGGGAATGGAACACCCAGCATGCCAAACTTGGCCATCTTTTCCACAGTTTCTTCTGGAAATCTGTGTTCCTGGTCAATGTCTGCAGCTAATGGTTCAACTTCGTTAGTGGCAAATTCTCTTACCATTTTTCTTACGAACTCTTGTTCCTTCGTTAGTTGAAAGTTCATGTAAATGCCTCCTTAAATTATAATAACGGTCCCCTCATTGAGAGGATGTTTTTTTAACCGCGTTATACCATACTGTTTTGTTTGTTACAAAAATAACAGCATACATATATAGTAAACCACTTTTGAATCCTTTTTGCAAGTCATTTTTGCATTTCTTGCAAGAAAATGTCGAATTCAGTGACTGAGTTACTATCGACTCACTATTCAACCATTTTTTGCCTGATATTTTCCAAGGCCTTCTTTTCGATTCTCGACACCTGCACCTGCGAAATTCCCATCAGCTTGGCGATTTCCTGCTGTGTCATGTCCTTATAATAGCGCAAAATAATAACCTGACGTTCACGAGCTTTCAGGTTTGCGATTTCCTTTTTAATCATGATGCTGTCCAGATTGTTCTCAGGAGAAGCCTCGCTGTAATAGGCGTCGTATTCTTCCTCCACCAACTGGTTGTCAAGGCTTGCTACATTAGACAGAGCTGACGATGCCTCCATGATCTCTACAACATGTTCCGGGGTCAGATTCATCGCTTCAGCCACTTCACTGATCCTCGGCTGGCATCCATTTTTTTTACAGAGTTCATCCTGCACTTTCTTCAGCGCATAGATTTCTGACTTCAGGCTTCTGCTGGTTTTGATCTTTCCGTTGTCCCTGAAAAAACGTTTGATTTCCCCAATAATCATGGGAACAGCATACGTGGAAAACATCACGTCATATTCAGGTTCAAATTTATACACCGCTTTTAGCAGTCCCATATATCCGATTTGTATCAGATCGTCTGTCTCGTATTCAGAGGATAAAAATTTCAGCGCGATTTTTTTCACCAGACCTGTGTTCTGTTCTATAATCAAAGCCTTTGCTTCTTCGTCACCCTCTTGTGCTTTTCTAATTAGTTCATATGTATCTTCCTTTGGGACCGGCACATACTTATACGCCATAATAAGTATCCAGATATTTGATCAAAGTCACCGCTGTTCCCTTATCCGGCTCTGACTCTACAAATACTTTGTCTACGAAACTCTCCATAACAGTGAAACCCATACCGGACATCTCCCGGCTTTCCTCTGTGGAAAACATCGGTTCCCTAGCCTTTTTGATGTCGCGGATTCCCTTGCCATAATCGGTAATTTTGATGTAGACCTTATCCTTATCCATGGTTTTCAGTTCCATTTCAATCTGTCCTGTACCTTTTCTCTCATATCCATGTATGATTGCATTGCTTACAGCCTCAGATACAGCCGTTTTAATCTCCGTCAGTTCCTCCAGGGTAGGGTCGAGACTGACGCAGTAAGCGCTGACGACTGATCTGGCAAAACCCTGGTTTTCTGGCAGCGCTTCAAATTCCAGTTTTACAATATTTCCTTCCATCTCTTCCTCCTAATTCTCTGTTTCTTCGTATTTCATCAGGGAGAAAATACCCGACATGTCTAAAATCTGCTTGACTAACCTGTCCGCGTTACGGATTGTCACAGTTCCTCCCAGTTCACCTACCTTTTTATATCTTCCGAGGACAACGCCTACACCGGAACTGTCCATAAAAGTCACTTTTGAAAAGTCCATGATGAGATTTTTCGTTTCGTAAAGTTTTATCTCATCATCTATGTCATTCCTGATTTTTTCTGCGACATGATGGTCGATCTCACCTGACAGGCAGACCACCAACGTATCGCCTTTTATATAAAAAATTGTATCCATAGAAAAACCCCCTTTCCTCTATTATAATCCCGGTTCGAAGCCTTGTCTTTAAGAGAAAATGGGGGTTTTGTACTAATTTTGTCGAATCTGGACAATCTCTTCTGATGCCACGGCTGCTTCTACCAGCTGGTCAACATCCAATTTACTTTCGGATTCTATGATCCGATCCAGTTTCGGTTTCGTCGACGGGTGCTTCGGCAGGAACACGGTACAGCAGTCCTCGTAAGGCTGGATGGAGGTCTCAAAGGTGCCGATTTCTTCCGCCTTGTCCATGATGTCCACCTTATCCATGGCGATCAGCGGCCGCATGACAGGCATTTTGACACAGGCATCTGTTACCACCAGAGCTTCTGCCGTCTGGCTGGCAACCTGTCCCAGGTTTTCACCTGTAATCAGCATCATGCCGCCATTCTTTTCAGCGATTTTCTCTGCAATACGCATCATGAAACGTCTGACCAGAATCGTAGTCTCTTCCTCCGGACAGTTCTGCACAATCTGCTCCTGGATCGGCAGCAGGTTGATGACGTGCATCTTGAAATTACCACAGTAGGAAGCGACGATCCTCGCCAGGTCTTCCACCTTCTCCTGCGCCCGCTGACTAGTGTATGGATAGGAATGAAAATGAACTGCTTCGATGAGCATGCCCCTTTTGGCCATCATCCAGGCTGCCACGGGACTGTCGATGCCGCCGGACAAAAGCACCATGCCTTTTCCGTTGGTTCCGAGAGGAAGCCCTCCAAAACCAGCAATTTTCTGCTGGTAGATATAGGATTTGTCGTGTCTCACGTCCACAAAGAGATGCACGTCAGGATTGTGAACGTCCACTTTGAGCACTTTGCAGCCGATCAAAACCTTAGCGCCGATAATTCTGCCGATTTCCGGCGACTTGACCGGGAAGTTCTTATCTGCCCTCTTTGCCTCCACTTTGAAGGTCTTGATTCCCTTGGTCTCAATCAGATCCAGCATATATTTGACCGCTTCTTCTCCGATGGCGTCCAGATTGCTCGGAGCTTCTACCGCCGGACTGATGGACGCTACGCCAAAGACCTTGCCGATCTGTTTGAGGAGCTGCTCTCTGTCTATGGACTTGTCCGCCCTGACGTAGATCAGTCCCTCATGGCGGCGCACATCCACACCAGCAAATTGTTTTACGTTCTTTTTGATTCTCTCTACCAACATGCGCTCAAAATATGGTTTGTTCATCCCCTTGAGCGCCACTTCACCGCACCTGACGATGAAAATACTCTGTTCGTTCATTGCTCTACTCCTACTTCTCCTACCCTATGGGGGTATATATCTTTTATATTTTAGATAAAATGCCTAAAAGGCGATTTTTTACTCAATTATGGCAGATTGCGGTGAAACGCCGCGGTTGATGCATCTGGGCATGGCAACTCCATTATACGACACGTTCAAGACCGGCTAATGCCGGGGAACGTCAGCATAAGGTCTGTCCATCGATTTACTGCGTAAATCGGGACCAGACCATTATACGACTATCGCCTAGCCACTCCCTCCGCTCGTGGGGCGATAAAGCATAAAGCGTTCCCATCAATTTGCTGCGCAAATTGGGGCAACTCCATTATCTAAACGACCCCAATCTGCGGAAGCGCTCCACTGCCGTTTTAACTTTGTCTATGACGTAATCCATCTCTTCTGTGGTATTGAACTCGTTAAAGCTAAATCGAATGGCACCTTCGATTTCCTTGTCCGAAAGACCCATAGCGGCTAGGACGTGGCTACCGCCCTTCTTATTGGAAGAGCAGGCGGATCCAGTGGAAACGAAGATCTGATCCTGTTCCAGCGTATGGAGCAAAACTTCACCTCTCGTCCCCAGAAAAGAAATATTCAATACCGATGCAGCGCCATCCTCGGGGCTGTTAACCCGGATGTCGGAAATCTGGTCGCAGATTCCCGCTAACAGATAGTTTCTGGCTGCCGCCATTTTTTCCATACGTCCGTCAATATCACTCATTGCGATCTGACAGGCTGCGCCAAAGCCGATGATGCCCGGTACGTTTTCAGTACCCGAGCGCATGTGGCGCTCCTGGCCGCCGCCGACGATGAAAGCCGGCAAGTTGACGCCCTTTTTAACATAAAGCGCGCCGATACCTTTTGGGCCATGAATCTTATGAGCGCTGACAGAAATCAGATCCGCCCTCGTATTTTTCAAATTCACCTTGCCAAAGCCTTGAACGGCATCGGTATGAAAGACAGCCCGCCCCTTCAGGCGGCCAATTTCCTCTATCGGCATAATGGTTCCCGTCTCGTTGTTTACCGCCATGATGGAAATCAGTGTAGTCTGATCGTCTATGGCAGCACGCAGCTGCGTTGTATCGAGACGGCACTGATCATCCACCCCGATATACGTGACGTCAAATCCTTCTTTTTCTAATACCTTGCATGCCTCCAGGACAGCGGGATGCTCGACCTTTGAAGTGATAATCTTCTTGCCTTCCCGTTTCTTTGCCTGCGCGATACCGTAAAGGGCCATATTGTCACTCTCCGTACCGCCGGAAGTAAAGACAATCTCCTCTTCCTTCGCCCCTAAAGCGCTAGCCAGATTCTGTCTTGCGGCTCTGATTTTTTTCTCCGAGGCCAGTCCCAAAGAGTGAAGGGCAGAAGGATTGCCATAGAAATCATCCATCGCCTCTTTCATCTTTCTGGTAACTTCATCGTATTGTCTCGTAGTCGCGCTATTGTCCAAATATACAAACATATTTCTCACCTATATTATTACATTAATCCATTTTTTACTCAGATATCTTCTATACTCAATAATCGCTTTGAGCAGATTTCCTGCAGCGGCAACCGCAATACAGAGGTGCAGCGGCAGGTGGAAAACAAGCACACTGACATAGGCCAGTATCACTTCTATTCCCAGATTGCAGGAAAGCTCCACTGCCATGCAGAACAAAGTGTCACCGCCGGCCCTGAGAATGCCGCACTGCACAGCGTAGGCAATCATGCGGGGTATCATGGTAAAGGCGAAAACGCCCAGTGCCAGCATCAGCATGGTCGTGGTCTGCTCGTCGAAGTGATAGATGGAAGCGATGGGTCCCCTTAATGCCAGAATCATCACAGTCATGATTCCTGTCAGAAGCCACTGTACTTTCATGTATTTCTTCGTATTCTCATAAGCCAGCGCTGTTTCCTTCTGCCCCAGAGTTTCTCCCGTCAAAGCTGCTGACGCGTTGCCAAGTCCAAATGATGCACACTGACAGAAAACGCAGAGAACGTTGCTGACTTGCATCACAGCCAGAGCTTCTGCACTGATTTTACCATAAGCTGCAAAGGTTAATGTGACACCTAAGGACCATCCACCCTCACTGACGACCACCGGCATAGCAGTCCTCATGACACGACGGAACAGGTCTCTGCTGAAACCTTTAAACTCCGAAAGCTTTCCGTGGAACGGATGATCTTTGTCAACGCACAGATAAATCACAAGCGATGCCAGTTCAATGATTCTGGCGATCAGTGTAGCAATCGCAGCTCCTCGCACGCCCAAAGCAGGTGCACCAAAATTTCCGTAAATAAGGATATAATTTAAAAGCGTGTTTGTCAAGATGCAGCAGATATTTATAATCGTCGGCACCTTGACAATCTGCACCGATCTGGAGTTGTAGGAAATGACAAAACTGACAGCGACAGTCAGATAGGTAAAGGAGGCGATTCTGATATACTGTGTCCCAAGGCGAATTACTTCCTGCTCTTCTGCAAAGAGGCTGATAATCTGCGGAGCAAAGAGCTGCGCCATAATCAGAGTCACCAATGCTGCTGACAGACCGACAGTAATGTCCATGCCGACAATGCGCTTAATATTCTTGTAATCCCGCGCCCCGTAATACTGAGCCAGAGGAACTGCCGCCCCGCTGAAAAGACCGAATAGCACCATTTCATAAATAGAGTATACCTGATTGGCAGAACCTACTGCGGCCAAGGGCAGCGCTCCCAAACGGCCGATCATGATATTGTCTACCAGATTCAACCCCACGGTAATGAGATGCTGTATGACGATTGGCACAGCCAACAATAACAATCTCTTATAATACGATGTGCTTTCCTTAATTCTGTTTTCCATATACTCCTCAAATTGAACAAATAACTCCCCACGTTACATGGGGAGTTAGATTTCTTGTTTACAGCCTACTTCGCGTAGTCGATTGCTCTTGTCTCTCTCACTACATTGACTTTAATCTGTCCAGGATACTCCAATTCAGATTCGATCTTTTTGGAAATATCTCTAGCCAATAAAACGATACCCTCGTCGTTCATCTCTTCTGGTTTCGCAATGATTCTAATCTCTCTGCCTGCCTGGATTGCAAAGGACTTATCTACGCCTTTGGTCGTATTCGCGATCTCTTCTAATTTCTCCAGTCTCTTGATATATGCATCGAGCGTTTCTCTTCTTGCGCCAGGTCTAGCTGCTGAAAGGGCGTCTGCCGCTGCAATCAATACAGCTTCCATGCTCTTCGGTTCATAGTCGCCATGGTGTGCGGCCATGCCGTTTATCACAGCTTCTGATTCTTTGTATTTCTTCAATACCTGAATACCGATGTCCACGTGTGTACCTTCGTATTCGTGATCCAAAGCCTTACCGATATCGTGTAAAAGACCCGCTCTCTTGGCCAGTTTGACATCAAGTCCCAGCTCTCCAGCCATAAGTCCTGCCAGATGTGCTACCTCTACAGAATGCTTTAACACATTCTGTCCGTAAGAGGTTCTGTATTTTAGCCTTCCTAAAAGCTTGACCAACTCTGGGTGAAGATTGTGAATGCCCACTTCGAAAGTCGCTTGTTCACCTTCTTCTTTAATGATGGCGTTGACTTCTTTTTCTGCCTTTTCTACCATTTCTTCGATTCTTGCCGGATGAATTCTGCCGTCGACAATCAATTTCTCTAAAGCAATGCGTGCAATTTCTCTTCTCACCGGATCAAAGCCCGATACAATCACTGCTTCTGGCGTATCATCGATGATCAGATCTACGCCTGTCAAGGTTTCGATTGCTCTGATGTTCCTTCCCTCACGACCGATGATTCTTCCCTTCATCTCATCGTTAGGAAGGGCGACCACAGATACGGTACTCTCGGCAACGTGATCTGCCGCGCATCTTTGAATTGCGCCGGTGATGATTTCTTTCGCCTTCTTGTCAGCCTCTTCTTTAGCTTTTGACTCGATGTCTTTGATCATCAAGGATGCGTCGTGTCTGACATCCTTTTCAATTTCATCCAGTAAAAGCGCCTTCGCTTCGTCTGCTGTCAAACCGGAAATCTTTTCTAATTCCTCGATCTGTCTTGCGACAAAACCTTCCAATTCTCTTTTTTTCTCTAAAATTTCGTTTTCGTGTCTTGTAATGCTCTCTTCTCTTTTTTCGATGTTTTCCAGTTTTCTATCAACTGATTCTTCTTTTTGAATTAACCGTCTTTCAGAGCGTTGTATCTCCGCCCTTCTTTCTCTTACTTCCCGCTCAACGTCGGTTCTCATACGATGAGCTTCTTCTTTTGCTTCTAATGTAATCTCTTTCTTGATAGTCTCGGATCTATTCTCAGCGTCTAGTATTAGATTCTTAGCTTTTTGTTCTGCGCTTCCAATAGCCTTCTCGCCAATGTTTTTTCTTAATATATATCCGATCAATAAGCATATGGCTGCTACAACTACAATAATTATAATCCATATTATTGGAGACATTAAAGCACCTCCTTTTCTATTAAGTTGTCCTAAAACATCAGTAGATAAATGTTTTCTGTGTTTTCCTACTTTGTTTAAAGTGGAGCAGTGCTCCTGGCAAGCCTCTCTTACCCGAAGGCTAAGATGCTTGCAACAGATGCCAAAAGCCAGTGATGGAATCTACCGCCTTTCGAAGCGGTCATTCGGCGTCTGTTATATTTTCAAGGTATTTTTTAAAAAAATTTCGCATTACATAATTAAATCTTGATATATTCGCACAATATATATTATAATGTTGCAATAGACATAATGTCAAGAACAAGAGGGGAAAACTATGAACAATTTTTCAAATTTAATTAAAAACGTTGATAAAGCCATGATCATCGTCATCGGTCTGCTGGCGGCTACCAGTATTCTGATGATTGGCAGCACACAAATTAGTACAGGCTTCTTCAGCCGTGATGTCATTGTTCAGATTGCAGCTTACATACTGGGGACAATCGCCATCTTCGTCATCCTATCATTTAACTACAGCATGTTCTCCGGGTTAGAGAAATATTTGTACATCTTGTCATTAGTGCTGTTGCTGATGGTTTATATCCCGGGATTGGGTATGGAACAATTTGGCGCCAGATCCTGGATCAATCTGAGGGTTATCACCATCCAGCCATCTGAAATCGTAAAAATTCTGTTTATCCTGATCATGGCCGGATATCTCAACGAACATCGGGACGACCTATACAATTTTAAGGGACTGATCAAAGCCGGCATCGTGGCCGCACCGATTATCGTCATCGTCCTTAAGGAGGACCTGGGAAGCGCGCTGGTTTTTGCCGCCATTTGGGTCGTGATGATCTTCTTCGCTGGCATCAACCTGAAGGTGTTCGCAAAGTTCTTCGCTCTAGTAGTCGCTGCCGTGCCCGTAGCCTACGTGTTTATGGCGGAGTACCAACGAGAGCGTATCGAAGCCTTTCTCCATCCAGAAAACCTGGACTTGTCAGGCAATTACCAGGTATGGCAGTCAAAGATTGCCATCGGCTCCGGCGGTGTGTTCGGCAAAGGCCTGTTTAACGGCACGCAAAAGGAATTGGATTTTATTCCGGTCCAAACATCAGACTTTATTTTTTCTGTCATCGGTGAAGAGTTAGGCATGATTGGTGGACTAGCTGTCATCGGTCTATTTACGATCTTGCTTGTACGCATGGCCAATATTGTCAGGAATTCTCTGGATTTCTACGGTGCTCTGGTTGTGGCCGGAATCATCGGCATGTTCGCCTTCCAGATCTTTGAGAACATCGCTATGACCATCGGACTGATGCCGGTTACTGGTATCACCCTTCCATTCCTCAGTTACGGCGGTTCTTCCATCATCTCCAATATGCTGGCTCTGGGGCTGGTGTTAGATGTTGGTATGCGCAGTAAAGGAATTAATTTTTAAAGGACATTAAAAAGATACTGCTGGGCAAGCAGTATCTTTTTTGAAAAATAAATGATTTATATCAAAGGAACATCTGTGATTCTAAATGTATTCCCTTGCCGGCGTAAAACTCATCAATGGCTTCATAGAAAGCATCGAGACAATCCCAATCTGCATTCGGACCGATATCGCATTTCTCATATTTCGCTTATTACTCATCGGTTTCTCCTAATCACAAAATATTTGATTCTTTCTATATATAGCTTAAGTCTTGTATTAGACTTCATCTGATACAAGACTATTTTATCATTTGTTCCATACTCTTTCTAAAAAAATGATTAGAAGATTTGGTAAAAAATGCGGGTCTGCAAAGTAAAAATCCCCCTGGATATTCCAGAGGGATAATTGTTTGCTCGCTACGCATTTAAAATTCGATCTGTGATTTTATCGAAGTTTTCCTGTATATAAGTACCGTCTTTCAGCACGATAGGCACGCCTAGATTGGTTGAAATCTGAATGTTCTCGTCAAATTGAATTACGCCTGCAAGAGGCGGACGCATAATCGTCGTGATTTCACGCAGCCGCGGCGCAAATCCGGATGACATCATTTCCGCAATGACCTTGTTGAGAACGACATAGCGGTTCTTAATCCCCAGCTTCAGCAGCTCACGATCCAAAGTATCCGCGTCGCGCAGGGCTGAATACTCGGGCATGGTAACGATGATAGCTTCATCTGTCCCGGCCGCAGAAAGGACCAGACCGTCGTCGATGCCGGAAGGCGCGTCGATGATGACATAATCATAGGTGTTCTTCAGCTTCTCACACAAAACCTGCATGTGCAGCGGTGTCAAAGTCCCATCGTCTCTGGACGGTGAAGCTGCCATGACGTATAACTCTTCAAAGCGCTTATCCTTGATCAAAGCCTGCTTGATGCGGCATACGCCGGTCAGAACATCGTACACATCGTATACTACATTGTTTTCGAGTCCAAAATATAAGTCAAGATTTCGCAGGCCCAGGTCCAGATCCAGTATTACCACGCTGTTTCCTCTTTTTGCAAGAGTCGCACCAAAATTTGCTGCAAACATAGTCTTTCCTGTCCCGCCCTTCCCAGACGCAATTAAAAATACTTTGCCCATTTCTTCCTCCAATCAATTATAGCTATCGTCTTTTTATTGTACTTTGTTCGTTCCGTCGATGTCTGTCTTCGTAGTCTTTACTTTCTTGTCACCATAGACGTTCAGATAGTCGGCGATGATATCTTTTGCAACTGGCGCTGCTGAGGATGAATATCCGCCCTGAATCAGCAATACGGCTACGGCAATCTTCGGATTATCCGCCGGCGCCATAGCAATGGTCCAGGCGTTGTAGTCATAGCCGCCTTTTCCACTGTCGATCATACCCTGAGTAATCTTGTAATTGCTGGCCTTGATGACAGCGTCGTCAACAGTCTTGTCCTCAGTTGAGTATCTCTCTGGTTCTTCTTCCATCATCTTTTCCATGGTCTTTTTCACCTTGGACCAGGTGACAGAAGTTCCGGCAGCGGCGTTGAGCGTGCCAAGACGGTTCTTGACATACTTCACTTCACTTGCAGGCTGCTTGATAGCCTGGTATTCCGCCGTTCCGGTCTTACCAGCCACCTCCACCGGGAAGTTGCCGAATACGCCTGAAAGGGTACCGCTGGAGCATACGCGCTTCATGCCTTTGATGACTTCATCCAAAGTTCCGGCCTTTAAATTCAAATCTGTAGCCTTGTCTTTTTTCGTTGCACCTTCGCCTTCCACGCCGGCCACAACGCTGACCTGATTTCTGACGCCGTTGTTTCCTAAGGTCGCCACGTAGTTAGCCATCTGCAACGGCGTATAGGCGTTGTCTCCCTGACCGATAGACAGGTTAAACTGGTCACCGGTGGTCCACTGAGCCTGAATAAAGTAGTCGAATTTAACTGTAGATGCTACGTTTTCAATCTGATCCTTCTTGACGTCAGTCTTTTCCTTCAGCAGTTGAACCACTTCTTCGTAATCCGGGTTGTCCTTCGTCCAGCCGGAGATGGTCTCCATATTTTTCTTCAGCTTGTCATAATCGTCCACGACTGCAGCTGGGAAAAGTTTGTGCGCGTTGATATACAGATAATTTTCCACGCCGATTTCATAGGTTTCCAACTTTGTCTCTTCAGAAGCTAAGTCATTGGTAAATTCCCCAATTTCGATGCCCGTCTTATCTGCCAGACCGAACTGCTTGGCGGTATTCAAAATCTTGTCTACCGTGATTTTCTGTGAATAACCTAATGATGCGCCGGTCCCCCAGTCTTTTCCTGTTGCAATGCAGAAGAAGTAGTAGTTACAGGAGTTTCCGATACCCCACTCCAGGGTTTCGTTGCCGTGGGTGCCGCCATAGTCGTTCCAGGCGGAACAGGCGAACTCTCTGTCGCCGTATTTGATAACGCCCCTGTCAGTGATATAGCGATTAGGATCTAAGCCGCATTCCAAAGCGGCAATGGCCGTAATCGGTTTAAATGTGGATCCTGGAGCGATGGAAGTCCTGGTCGCATTATTCATCAGCGGTCTCGGTGCCAGATAGTCTCTCTCATTTTCCGGCTGCACCGACTCCCAGGCCTTGGTGGAGATGCCGTTTGCAAAGATATTGGGATCGAAATCAGGATAGCTGGCCATAGCCAGAACATCGCCTGTTTCTATATCACTGGCAACGACAGCACCGCTGCTGCTGTTAGCCGCACTGGCGATGGCCCTCTTTAAAGCCTGTTCCGCCGTCTTCTGCAAATCTAAATCGATGGTCAGATAGACGTCCGAACCTTTTTCCGCCTCTGTTTCTTCTAAGGTTTCCACGTATTCACCGCTGCTGTTGACCTTGATCTTGCGAATGCCCGGGGTGCCGTGGAGCTTTTCCTCCAAAGCAGCTTCAATGCCGTCTTTACCAATCAAATCGCTGGCGCTGTAGCCCTTTTCCACATACTCCTTCGACTCACTCTCTGAAATGGAACCCATGTAGCCGATAATATGGGCCGCTGTGTTTTTGTTTGGATAGTACCGCTTCGTCTCAGAAGAGACTTCCAGTCCCGGAATGCCCGACTCCTCGATGTAAGCGATGGTTTTTTTGCTGATATCAGATGCAACCTTGATCGGGATATACCGTGTAAATCCATTGGTCGCGATCTCGTTTCTAATGATAAAAATCTTGCGCGCTTCTTTGTCGCTGAGAGATTTATCGATTTCATAGTTCTTTCTCAGCTTTTGGAAACAGGCTTTGGCCGACACGCCTTTTTTTATTTCGTCTTTTTCGAATCCAAACTTTTCGAGAAACGCTGCCAGTTCGTTATCGTAAGTATATGTCATACTCTTGACGGAAATAGGCGGATCCAGATTGTATTTGGTCTGCAGCGTTTCCATAGCAGTATAACGCTGTTCGGGATTGGCCTCACTGTAGTCAACTTTGTATTTGATACAGAGTTTGCTGAAGGCCTCCTTCGCCGACAGATTATCGGCAAAGCCCTGTTTTCTCAGCCATGTTTTGATTTTCTCTTTATACGTATAATAATATGTTCCGGAATCGGTGATTTTGATTGGAAAATTGTCGGTATACTTATCGCCGTTTTTAATCAGTAAATTAATCAGCTTCAGCGAGGATGAATTGATTTCTTCCGTACTCAAGGCGCTGGCGTTGAAGTTTACGGTAAAAACCTGCTTGTTCAAGGCCAGTGCGTTCCCGTTCCGATCGTATATATTTCCCCTCGGAGCAGACGTCTGAATCGTCTTCGTATTCTGATCAGAAGCTTTCGCTGTCCAATCGTCATGCTGCAGAACAGTGACGACAAAAAGCCTTATGGCTAAAATAGCCATAAGGACAAAGATGATTGCCACAATCTGCCGATATCTCGAATTGAATAGTTTTATATTCTTGTTCATCTAAAATACCTATCTCTTCTGTGCTTAATAACCCTTTTAATTAGTACGAAATAAAGTATCGCTGCAACAACTGTATTGAACAGAAGCTGCCAAGGCAGAGACTTCATCGCGTATAGATAACTGTATGGACTGCCGATAAAATAGTAGACCAGCCAGTAAACAGATGCATACATCCATGTTGACAAAAGCATCGTAATCAATGCGTTGATAAAATTTTCTTTGTTTGCAAACCTTTTTAATAGTAGTACCGCCACCCCTACTGCTACCAGGGAAAATGCACCCGGACCTGCGTACATACCATAGAACAAATCGCCGGCAAGGCCAAACACCAGCCCAAAGAAAATCCCTATTACAGTTTCATCATATAGAAACGTCATGATGACAGTGAGGCAAAGAATCAGATTCACATTCCCACCAAATGCCGGAATCAAGTTGTGGAAAAAAGGCTGCAAGATAAATGCCGCTAAAAAGAGTATGAACCCCTGCCAGTACTTCATAGAATCACCGAAACTTTCTGCAGCGATTTAAACTCTACGGAAGGCTTGATGGTCACCTTCTGCAGCTGTGCATTGCTGTCATATTTCACTTTTGTCACTTTTCCGATTTCAATTCCAGCTGGATACATACCCATGCCGGAAGTGATGATCTTGTCACCTTCGGAAACCTTGGCTTTGTTGTCCAGCATAAATCCGGATAGTTTGCCGTCAGCAGAACCTTCGACAACGCCGATCAGCTGCAGATTTCCAGAAATCTTAAAACTGATTTTGCTGGATTCGTCGATGAGAGAGGTTACTTTCGCCCAGCCTTTTCCTACAGAATTCACTCTGCCGACCAAGCCGTCACCGCAGATGACGATACTGCCCTGTTTGACGCCGCTCTCACTGCCGCAGTCGATGGTAAAGATATTCATCCAGTTGGTTCCATCCATGGAGACCACATCGGCAGAGACCAAATCCCCTGCTCCGTCGATGCCCTTATAGTTGAGCACCTTTGATAGTGCTTTCAGTTCTTTCAGTTCATTCGCTGAAAGAGTCAGGCTGGTCACCTGCTGTTTTAATTCTTCATTCTCTTTTTTTAGTTGTTCGTTTTCATTTTGAATCCGTTTATATGAAAATATACCCGACACATTATCAGAGATGCCCCCTGCAACCTTTGAAACCGGTTTTTCAACGACAGAATACACGCTGTTTAAAATATTTGTAAAGATATTCCCTCTGCCGCCAGACGCAACGGAACCGACCAGCACCACGAGGCTGATCAGGATAATTGCCAAAAGAAAACTGATTAACTTGTGATTTTTAATCCACTTCATACCCTACTTTTCCTATCTTCTATTTATACTCGTTGCATAAATTTTCAACTTTTCAATATCGTTGAGACTCATACCGGTCCCCTGTGCTACAGCTTCAAACGCATTCTCTGCAATTCTGGCTTTCATACCGGTTCTCTTTTCGATGACCATGTCTAAATTATGAATCATGCCGCCGCCTCCCGAAAGGATCATTCCATTAGAAGCGATATCGGCAGCGATTTCTGGCGGAGCTTTTTCGATGGTTGACTTGACGCCGTCGATGATGATGTCGATGGATTCCTGCAGTGCAATCATGATATCACGGTTGGACACTTCCAAGGTCTTTGGCAGTCCGGAAATAATATCCCTGCCACTAGCTTCTACCGATTCTATGATTTCATCCCCATTTTCATCGATATCCAGACAAGCGGAACCTACTGCAATCTTCAGATGTTCTGCCGTTTTCTCTCCGATCAGAAGGGCATGTCTTTTTCTCATATATTGAATAATCGCATCATTGAATTTATCTCCAGCATGCCTGATAGAGGAACTGGCCACGATACCGCCCAAAGCGATGATAGCAATGTCAGTGGTTCCGCCGCCAATGTCGGCAATCATGCAGGCAGTAGAACTGTCAACGTCCAAACCAGCGCCGATTGCTGCCGCCATAGGTTCTTCCAGTATGTAGACCTCTGATGCGCCCATCTGTCTGACAACTTCTTCTACGGCTCTCTTTTCAACTTCTGTTACACCGCTGGGCACGCCGACGACCACTCTGAAGTTTTTTACTTTGTTGGCTGACACCGCTTTCTCTATAAAGGCTTTCAGCATGTCCGCAGTTCTGTCAAAATCAGAGATGACTCCGTCCTGCAGCGGCCGTACCACATCGATATTGCTCGGCGCTTTGCCAATCATGTCTTTCGCGTCAAAGCCGACAGCCAGAGTGACGCCTCTTCTCCTGTCCATGGCAATGACAGAAGGCTCGTTGAGCACGATACCGCTGTCCTTTATGTAAATCAAAGTATTTGCAGTCCCTAAATCAATTCCCATGTCCTTTGCCGAAAATAAATTAAACATTCTATATTACCTCCAAAATTTCAATAATGCTTAGTCGATGAGATCCATTTCTCTCATGCTTGAAAATTTCCCATCACCGATGATGATATGATCCAAAACTCGTATTCCCAATAGTTCCCCGCTGTCAGTCAGTCTTTTGGTCGTCTGTATGTCTTCCTGACTGGGACTGGGATCTCCGCTTGGATGATTGTGAACAAAGATGACAGCAGCAGCGCTTTTCCTGATTGCCTGACTAAAAACTTCTCTCGGGTGAACTACCGTGCTGGACAGTTCTCCCACAGAGACTTCATCTACGGTGATAATCTCCCCCTTTGCGTTGACGAGCACACATCGGAAGTGTTCTTTCTTCATGTATCGCAGTTCCTCCATGAACATTCTGGCAACATCGTCAGAACTCTCAATGGAGACTTTTTCAGTTACGGGAGAGGCTGCTATTCTCTTCCCCAGCTCAATGGCCGCCAAAATAGTGCACGCCTTCATTGTTCCAATCCCGTCCACTTCCATCAAGTCTTCCAAGGAGCTTTCGCCTAGCCTGCCAATCCCTGTCGGGCATAAAGCAAGCACATCTTCTGCCAGCCTGATGGCTGACTTGTTCTTGGTGCCTGTATGAATAATCAAAGCCAGTAATTCAGAATTCGTTAATCTTCCTATTCCTAGTATGCACGCTTTTTCAACAGGTCTTTCATTTTCTGGCAATAATTTTATCTGCATTTTCTTCCTCCATGCGAATAAAATTTGCCACACCCTTTCAAAATAACAGTTTTTGAATTAATCGCAAAATATCACGTTAAATTATATCATTATTTGTCTTTTCTTACAAGCAAAAGACCTTAATATTTTTCGCTTTAACGGGCAAAATAATACGGTAAAAACAATTTAGGAGGTAGTTAATATGAGTTGTAATGCTAATTCACACATCAAGTGCACAGTTACCCAGTGCAAAAACCATTCGAAGGATACTGACTGTTGTTCTCTTAACAGCATCACAGTTGGAACCCACGAAGCAAACCCTACAATGTACGAGTGCACAGACTGCATGTCATTTGAACTGAAATAGGTCCATGCCGTTTTTTAGGTAGCCATGCACTTTACCCCTTCTTCTCGCATATAGTTTATAATTCGAAGAGGGGGTTACATATATGAGCAGTTCCTTTCCACTGCCACTATCCGAAAATGAAGAAAAAGAATACGTAGAGCTGATGGAAGCTGGCGACCCCAACGCGAAAGACGTCCTAATAGAGAGAAATCTCCGTCTCGTCGCTCACATTGCCAGGAAATATACCGGCCCTAATACGTCCCAGGAGGATTTGATTTCCATAGGTACCATTGGGTTGATAAAAGCAATCAATACATACACAAGTAAAAGAGCAGCAAGGCTTGCAACTTATGCTGCCAGATGCATAGAAAACGAAATACTGATGAGTATCAGGACTTCAAAGAAGAATAAGCAAGAAGTATCTATCAGTCTGCCAATCGGTATTGACAAAGATGGAAACGAAATCAGCTTTAACGATATTCTCGGTACCGACCCTGATGAAATCGTCGACAATCTGAACTTAAAATTTCAGGTTCGCGAGTTATATGGAGTCATCGACAAAGTGCTCTCGCCCCGAGAGCGAGAAATAATAAATCTGCGATACGGTCTTGATGGTCAAGGTCCGAGGACGCAGCGTGAGATCGCTGCCTCCATGGATATCAGCCGTTCCTACGTATCCAGAATAGAGAAAAAGGCTCTGTCAAAACTCCGGTCTGAGCTGGAAAAATATGAATAAGTAATCAAATGACGCCCCAAGTTCTGAATATAGCCAGAACTTGGGGCGTCATTGTATCAAGTTACCTTAACATCCTCTTCCTTCTGCGCAAAAGAGTAAATGCGTATTAGGAACTATCGTCTCTCTAAATCAATAAAGATAATTTACAATTTCCTCAAAGACAGGCAGTGCAGAACTGCTTCCTGTTTTTCCATTCTCAGCAATGACCGTCACGGTATATTCTGGATTTTCGGCTGGAAAATATCCTGTAAACCAGCCGTGCACGGTTTCGTTATTTCCGCCGCCTGCTTCCGCAGAGCCTGTTTTTCCGGCTGCTGTCACATGGGTCTGACTGCCGGCAGCGGTACCTTCCACCATGACTCTTTCCATCATTTCACCGACTTCTGTAGCAGTCGCTTCAGTTAAAACTCTCTGCCCCGCATCCTCTTCATTTTGCTGGCTCATGATGACGGATAAATTGTGATCAATTCCTTTGTTCGCGATGATGTTGGTCATCTTAGCAATCTGTATCGGCGTAACTAAAAGACTGCCCTGGCCTATGGATAAATTGGATAAGCCGCTGTACTCTCTTTCACTTTCATCTGGGAAACTGCCGGCTTCTTCATCGGGAAATCCCGCTATCGTTGTCTTTCCAAGACCCATGCGGCGCGCCATCTCGATGATATTTTCAGAGCCGGTCTTTTTGCCTAGCTGAGCGAAATAGCAGTTACACGACTTTGCAAAGGCCTGGCCCAGATCTAAGGTACCGTGGCCATCCTGTTTTTCTTCACAGATTAAATCGACGCCGTTTATAGTCACTTTCCCTTTACAGTCAAAGGTATCATCCATTGTGATGCTGCCGCTCTCAAGGGCTGCTGCCGCTACGACGATTTTGAAGACAGACCCTGGCGGATATAAACCTTGTATCGCTTTGTTGATTAATTCACCATTTTCAGAAGTCAGATAGCTGTCCAAGTGGTTGGGGTCAAATACCGGTGAGCTAGCCATAGCCATAACCTGTCCAGTCTTAACCTGGAGTACTACAACAGCGCCTGAAACATCGTTATCGTTGAGAATCTCTTCTACTTTCTTCTGCAGATTTGCATCCACTGTGGTCACCAAAGCAGAAGGATTTACTTTATCTCCCGTCCCTTGTTCAGTTATTCCAATGCCTTTGATTGGCTCACCAATACCATTTCCCATCATGGATACGACTGCTGGAGAAGAGGCCAGACGGTCCTGGAACATTTTTTCCAGGCCAGAGACGCCTGTGCTGTCAGAATCGTTTAGATATCCGATCAGATGTGCCGCAATTTGATTTTCATCATATCTGCTGCTGCCGCAAAAAACATAAGCGCCAAAATCATTGACCAGTTTTTCATTGACGTAACGATCAAATTTCTGTGCCTTATATACTACGTAATTGTCCCCTTTTGTACCCGCAATTTGCCCGCCAATCTGGCTGATTAAGGTTTCCATCTTCACAGTACAGTCTTTTTTATTCAGTAAGTAATAATAGCTGGAGCAGGAGTCAGTCAGCCTGACAAGATTTCTGTCATAGATTGTTCCTCTGGCATCCTCACTTCGAATTTGGATAGCATACTGTCCCTGGGCGCCTTTCTCAAGCTCTTCATGACACATGACCTGAATATAATACAGTCTGCCACAAAGGCCTGCTAAAACGACAATGCTGAGTATAAATACGATTCTGACCCTTTTCTTCATAAAATCCTCCCAAACTCTCCGTGAAATGAAAAACTCTAAAGATATTTTTACCTTCAAAGGCTTTTGTTATACACGACATTCTGCTGCATACTCGATGTATTCTTTCTCATCTTTTCAAAACAGATTTCATCTACAATTATTTACTGTAATATATTTACAAAACATGATAGAAAGGATCGATACAGATATATGGAGAAGAACAAGGAAAGTATACAGTTCACAATCAAGGAGGATCTCATGTTCAGTCTCGTCATGCAGGATATGGATTTATGCAAGGGACTTATTGAAAGAATTTTACCATGGAAAAAAATTTGCGAACTTCAGTTTCCAGAATTATGACAGCAAAAACAACTTGCCATACGGAGACAGTACCTTTAAAATAATAGTAAATACAACGAGTTCAAGGAAAAACACACCCCTCGAGCTGATACCTTTTTTCAATTATGTAAACGATATGGAGGTGCCGGAGAATGATACATTCATCCACACACTTCATTGCCGGGTGGAAAATTTCAATACTTCAGAATAGAGGCGGAGACTGATGACACTGGAAGAACAGATGCGGCTTGATTAAGAGAAAGCTTATGCCGAGGGCAAGAATGAGGGGTTTGTCGAAGGCAAGAATCAGAGCAAAAAAGAAGTTGCCTTGAAAATGAAAGCTGAAGGAATTGGACCGTCTTTGATATTAAAAATTACTGGTCTTTCCATGGAAGAAATTGAAAAGCTTTAGCCTATCATAAAACGAATATCATTTAAAATAAAAAGCGTAGGAGCCTGTTTCAGATATCACAGTCCTACGCTTTTAAACTGATTCAATGCAAGGCAAAGCGCCTGACATCTGTTATAACCGTGCAACAACGTCACAAAATTCTACAGTCTATGCATAAATAAGCCGCTGCCGATCTTTGGTTCAAACCAGGTGGATTTTGGCGGCATGATTTCTCCATGGTCTGCGATGTTCATCAGCTCCTCCATGGACACCGGATATACCGCAAATGCCACTTTCATATCCAGGGTCGCTCGCCGTTCCAATTCCTTTAAACCTCTGATTCCTCCCACAAAGTCAATTCGCTGATCTATGCGCGGATCTTCAATTTTAAGAATCGGCGCCAGAAGGTTTTGCTGTAAAATAGAAACGTCTAGTGCGCCAATGAGATCGTCAGGGATGATTCGTTCTTCGCAGACCAGCTTATACCAATGGCCTTCCAAATACATGGAGAATTCATGGATTGCATCAGGTCTGTACGGCATGCTGCCTTCATCGGTAACCGTAAAGCCTGCTTCAGCGATTTTTTGCAGAAACGCTTCTTTCGTGTATCCTGCCAAATCTTTGACGACCCTGTTATAGTCGTAGATGCGCAAATCCTTGTCTGGAAAAATCACTGCCATAAAAAAGTTAAACTCTTCCTCTCCAGTATAATCCGGATGCTGCTCCCGTCTCAGTTCCCCCACCTTACATGCCGATGCGCTTCTATGATGTCCGTCAGCAATGTAGAAGTCCGGCACCTGATCGAAAAGTCCGCAGAGAGATTTGATTAAATCGTTGTCATCAATCACCCATAACGTATGGCCAACGCCGTCTCTTGAGACAAAATCATATTCTGGCTCTCGTCCCTGTATATAGCCTTCTATCAACGTTCTAATTTTCAAATTATCCCTATATGTCAAAAAGACAGGCTCCGTATTCGCATTACAGACATCGAAGTGATTGATCCTGTCTATCTCTTTTTCCACTCTTGTAAACTCATGCTTCTTAATAATGTTATTTTCATAATCGTCGATGCTGACGCAGCCAACGATTCCTGTCTGATGGCGTCCATTCATCTGCTGCCTGTAGATGTACAGAGCAGGCCTCTCCTCCTCGATAAAAACGCCGCTGTCGAGGTTCTCTTCGATATTCTGTTTTGCTTTCTCGTAGACCGACTTGTCATAAGGATCTTTCATCTCCGGCAAATCGATCTCTGCTCTGCTGATATGCAGGAAACTGCATGGATTGCCTGCTGCCATCTGCACGGCTTCTTTCCTATTCATGACATCGTAAGGCAGTGCGACTACCTTGTCTGCTCTGTCCTTTGCCGGCCGCACTGCTTTAAATGGTTTGACTACTGCCATAATTACTTCATCTCCTTACAAATATATTCTATGACTTCTTCTATGGTCATGTTCGTCGTATCTACTTCTATGGCATCCTCCGCCTTTCTGAGAGGCGTGATTTCTCTGGTCGAATCGTTATGGTCTCTGTCCGTAATATCTGCCAAAACCTGATCGTAGTTCACTTTTTGCCCTTTTTCTATCAGTTCGTTATATCTGCGTTTGGCCCGTTCCTCAGGCGATGCGGTAATAAAAAATTTGTATTCCGCATCTGGGAAGACGACGGTACCGATATCCCGACCGTCCATGACTACGCTCTTTGCTCCTCCCATTTTCTGTTGCAGGTCCACCAGCTTCTCCCTGACGATACCTACTGCCGAACAGCTGGAAGCCTGTTTTGATATTTCCGGTGTACGAATCAAGTCATTGATTACCTGGCCGTCCAAGATAATATCCCCTTTGGAAAAATCAATTTCAGTCGTATCCAAAAGTCGCTGTATGCCTTCCAAATCATCGACATTGATACCCTTTTTCAGCATCTTATACCCGATGGCCCGATACATCGCTCCTGTATCGATATAGTCGATACCCAGTCTCTGTGCTACAGCCTTTGCAATGGTACTTTTACCCGCTCCGCTAGGTCCATCTACTGCGATTCTAATCATATCTTCCATCTTCGTCTCCTATTTGTTACCGATCAATTTTTCGATTTCTTTGATAAAAGTATTGACATCTGTGAACTGTCTATACACTGAAGCAAATCTTACATAAGCCACTTCGTCTACCTTTTTCAACTGATCCATAATCAATTCCCCGATAAAGGTGCTGTCAATTTCTTTTTCCATCATATTGTTGAGACCACGTTCGATTTCATCGACAATTCTCTCAATCTCAGCCATAGATACCGGCCTTTTTTCGCAAGCTTTGACGATACCGTTCATCACCTTTCCGCGGTCAAAGGCTTCCCTGCGGCCGTCCTTTTTTATAATCATAATGATAGATTCTTCTACTTTTTCATATGTGGTAAAACGCTTGCCGCAGCTTTCGCAGCCCCTTCTCCTTCTGATGGCATGTCCTTCCTCCGTCGGTCTTGAATCAATTACTTTCGTATCTGGATTTTCACAATATGGACATCTCATTTTGTCCCTCCCGTTGTTTATCTACAAGTAAAAATTGTAATATTCATTATTGTACTACATATTGTGTTTATTTTCCACAGAATTTATCAAAACGTATCTAAATCTACTAAGACTACATCATCGCCGATGGTTCTAATCCTGTCCCATTTTATGACGAAATCATCTTCTCTGCTGCCAAAAAATCGAAAGATACCTTTTTCTGCCGGTATTACAATACCATCGATGGTCCCCGCTTCCAAATTCACCTCTATATCGTAAATAAATCCTAAGCTTCTTCCATCGTGAATATTGATCACTTCTTTGTTTTTCAGTTTGTCCGTACTCAGCATTCCTTGTCCCTCCATCCTATCGTTCGTATACAAGAATATATATATTCGCCGGTCAAAGGGATTATGCATCGATACTAATAAAAAGTGGCTGTCCCCACTCCTCTGCACACCCCGCTTTTAAATTCATAGGAATTGCGTTCTTGCAATTTCTTATGAATTAAAAGAGCCGTACTTCTTTTGTTAAAGTACGGCTGTCAAATGTTACGCGCTGATTTTCATATGTGCTTCTTTCTCAAAATATTCTTTTGTTTCTTTTGCGACAACGCCGCTGAGCGCCACGAGGGCGATTAGATTAGGAATTGCCATCAGGCCATTGAAGATATCTGCAATCGTCCATACCGCTTCTACTGTCAGGAATGGTCCAATCAAAACCGCTAGTATGTAAATCCATTTATAGGTCATAAGCACATTCTTTTTCTTTCCTACCAGATATTCCAGGCATCTTTCTGAATAATAGTCCCAGCCGAGAATCGTAGTAAAGGCGAAGAATGCCAGACAGAGCATCAGAACGAAAGCGCCCGTGCTTTGACTCCAAGGCAGACCCTGTCCAAAAGCGTAAGCAGTACATTCTGCCCCTTCCAGCCCCTGATCCATAGCGCCGGTCATAATCAAAGTAGTACCGGTCATCGTACAGATGACGATGGTATCGATGAAGGTTCCTGTCATAGAAATCAGGCCCTGTCTCACCGTGGTCTTAGTCTTCGCCGCTGCAGCCGCAATCGGCGCACTGCCGAGACCAGCTTCATTGGAGAAGATACCTCTGGCAACGCCCTTCTGCATTGCTACCATCATAGCGCCCAGCGCTCCGCCAGCCATAGCTCGAAGTCCAAAGGCGGATTTGACAATTTCGACAATTGCAGCCGGAAAATCCTTAATGTGATAGATGATGATAGAAAGACAAATGACAACATACATCACTGCCATAAATGGCACGATAATGGTCGTCACGCTGGAAATACGTTTGATGCCGCCGATGACGACCAAGGCTGTAGCAACTGCCACGACTACTGCCGCCGCTACCGTTGCAATGGAGTACTCCCCGCCAAACAGGGAAATCATGTGCTGGCTGTCAGGGTCAGCAAAGTTCTTTACAGCAGAAGCGATTCCGTTAACTTGTGTAATGGTGCCGATGCCCAAAAGGCCTGCGCCTACACCAAAAATCGCAAAAAGCTTAGCCAGCCATTTCCAGTTGGCCCCCATTCCTTTTTCGATGTAATAGAAAGGACCTCCCAAAGCATGACCTTCTTCGTCTATGGTCCTATATTTTACGGCTAAGAGACCTTCTGAATACTTGGTCGCCATGCCAAAGAATGCTGCCAGGATCATCCAGAATAGGGCGCCTGGTCCGCCTGCCGCTACTGCCGTAGCCACGCCTACGATGTTACCTGTACCGATGGTGGCCGCCATTGCTGTACAGAAAGCGCCGAAGCTGGTGACTTCACCCTCCGCTCCTTCTTCATTGGTCAGCATAAATTTCAGGGCTTTTCCCAGTTTTCTAACCTGGACCACTTTCACTCTACACGTCAAAAGGATACCTGTACCCATAATTAGTACAATGAGCGGTATGCCCCAGACAAAATCGTCAATACTCTTTAAAACTTCTGTTAAATTCATTCTTTCATCTCCTCTTGGTTTCAATATTTCGCTGTACCCGTTATCGGCAGTAGATCCAAATTCGGGCAAAAGTAAAAGCCGAATTATACAATTCGGCTCTAGAGAGATGACATAAGCTATTTAGATTAACTATTGGCTCTGTCCTCTTTGCCTGAGATATCACGTATGGGGTGCTTATGCCCATTCGCTTAAACCTTCGGCGACCTTGCGGTACTCTCCAGAGAGTTAGTTTGTCTTACCAGATCTTTACAAATCAAAAAGACCAAATTGTCTGAAATACAAACTAACGTAAAAGAGTGTATCATACAATTTGGTCTTTTGCAACAAATTTCTCTAATTTTTTTGTGAATTACTTGCTTACTTCTTTTCCATAGTCCATGACTTTATCCATGACTTTGTTCAGAAGAAGGGAAGTTCTATAGCCTTCCTGCTCACAGTATTCTTCAATGGTCATCTTGAACTGTTCTTTGAAAGTCTTTTCTGTGTAACCTGAACTCTTCATAAGATTTTCCATATAATCTTCGTATTCCTTGTCAGTCACTTCCAGACCTTCTTTTTCAGCGATATAGTAGCAGACCATATCGTTGAGAACTTTTTCTTTTGCATATTTCTTGACGGTCTTGCTGAATTCTTTCTCTGTATAACCTACAGCGTCGAGATAATCTTTCCATTCATAGCCGTAGTTTTCTGCCGTCTGCTTGAATGAGTTCGTCAGATTCTCTATGGTAGCTTCTAACTCTTCCTCTGGATATTTCTTGACTTTGGATTTATCAATAATTTTTTCCCACAGTTTCTGTTTAGTCTCAGTCTCTGCTTTAGTCGTCTTTTCTTCAAGAAGCCCCTTCTTTACTGACTTTTCATAGTCTTTAAGGTTATCATACTCGCTGTTCTTCTTTACAAAATCCACATTGTATTCTGGCACTTCTTCAACCTGCTTGCTGTTGATCGTTACTTCGAAAACGACATCTTTGCCAGATAATTTTTCGTTGTTTGAATATGGATCAGGGAATTTCAGGTTCAGTGTAACCGTGGAACCGACCTTTTTTCCGATCAGTCCATCAGTAAAGCCGTCAATAAAAGCTGTCTGTCCAATGGTAATGCTTTGATTGTCAGCACTGCCCCCATCGAAGGTCTTTCCATCAACTTTTCCCTCGTAGGAAATGTCAATCGTATCACCATCTTTAACAGTTCCAGACTTGAGAGTCTTCGTCTCTGCTTTTTCTTCCAGGTTGCTTTTAATCTTGTCCTGCACCTCATCGTCGCTGACTGACACGGAAACCTTCTTGTATTCCAATCCCTTGTAGTCGCCTACTTTTACATATTCTGAAAGGTCATAATTGTACAATTTGCTGCCGCATCCCGATAGTAAAAACAGGGAAGTCAGGCAGAGTACTGAAATAAGGCCTATTGAAAAAAATCTTTTCTTCATACGTTATCCATCCTCTAATCTTTAATACTTTTATCCGTTACCAGACTATCTCATTCTAACATGGGTTTTTCCCATTTTCAAATATTATGTCAATATTTCACATAAAATACACAATCATTTAAGAAATTATGGTTGGTCTACCGGCACCGCGTCAGACAAATCTTCTTGCATAGCCTCTTTTTTAGCTCTCTTTTTCTTTCTGGAGATTCCCGTCACGGTGATGTATACCAGCATTAGAACAGTAGCCAGATATGGAACCGCCGCCGTCAAGTCTGACGGGACACCCACTGACTGCAGCCGCAGACCCAAAGCTTGCAGGAAACCGAAGAGGATTGCCGCACCGAAGACCTTTGGCGGATTGGCCATACCAAAGATGACACAGGCAAAAGCAATAAAACCACGATTCGCGCTCATGCCTTCTGTAAAGCAATTCAGATAACCTAAAGACAGATGCGCCCCTGCAAAGCCACAGAAGATGCCGCAGAGAATACTTGCAAGAAACTTCATCTTGACCGGGCTGACCCCGGCTGTCTCCAGCGCCTCTGGATGTTCACCCGCAGCTCTCATCCAAAAACCATAGGGCGTCCGGTAGAGGAATATCCACACGGCAAATACCAACAACCAGGATAAATATACAAAAATTGAATGTCCACTGAGTATCGGCCCGATAAAAGGAATCTCCTTAATCAACGGAATTTCCACTACTGGGAGCCCTTTAATTGACTCGGATACCCAGGTTCCAACCTGTCCGTATACGTTACGCAGGATGAATACGGTCAAACCAGCTGCAAAAGTATTCAAGGTCATACCGATGATGAATTCGTCACTCTTCAACTTGACCACGAAGAGCGCAAAGAACAGACCGATGAGGATGCCAACCAGTACTGCCGCCAATACTCCCATCGGAGCGCTGACAAACATAAAGCTGAAGGCTACGGCCACGAAAGCCCCTGTCAGAATCATGCCCTCCATTCCGATGTTCATAATGCCTGCATGCTCGGTAAATAATCCACCCAGCGCTGCAAGAATAACAGGAGTCGCATTACGGATAGTATTTTGAAATAATCCAATACTAAATATTGCTGCTATCTGATCCCACATTTGCCTCAACCTCCTTTCTCGCCTTTGCTCTCGCTATTTGTTGCATTCTCTTATGTTCAACCCAGATAGAAATACCTTTCTGTGCTGCCATAAGGAAAATGATGATGGAGAAGATGATATCATAAATCTGTGAAGATATACCAACAGTCAAATCCATCATGGTTGCACCAGTACTCAATATTGCAAAGAAAAAACTCATGATAATGATACCGATGGGATTGTAATTCATAATCATTGCCACCAGCATTCCATCAAAATAGAACTCGTTGCTGACGCCGTCTGTCATTCTGCCTTGGTATCCATAAACCAGAAGCATACCCACAAATCCGCAAATTGCACCAGATGCTAACATAGAGCCAATCATGATTTTGCTGCTGGAAAGTCCGGAAAATTTGGAGAACCTATAATTTTCACCTGTCACTTTCATTTCAAGTCCAACGCTGGTCTTTTTCATTACATACCAGATAAAGAAAGTTACGATTGCCCCAGTAATAAATCCCGTGGTCAGATTGGAAGCCGTAATTAGTTTAGCAAACCGCAGAGTATTAGGAAGATAATCAGTTCCCTTTGTAATGGACTTTAATGGTGAATTCCACGGTCCGTTGACCAGATAAGTACAAACCTGAATAGCTACAGTATTGAGCATGATGGTAGTGATGACCTCGCTAACCCCTAGTTTCACTTTCAGAATTGCTGGAATCCAAGCATAAAAGCCTCCTACGACAACTGCACAAATAAGTGAAATCACAATAACGATCGGTGCAGGTAGGCTAGAAAACCATAGACCTGTCATGGTTGCCGCCAAAGCACCGAAAAATAACTGACCTTCTCCTCCCACATTGAACAGGCCACCTCTTGCACCGATGGCCGTGGCAAGCCCCAGGAGACAGAGTGTCATAGCTGTATCTATTGTATTTCCTATAAAACGTTCGTTGCCGATGGAGCCCTTAATCATAGCACCGTAACCTTCGATTGGACTATAACCCGTCACGGCCATCAGCAAGGCGCCAATGAGCAGGGCGACAACGATGCTGGCAATCAAGGATAGGATATATTTCGTGTCAATCTTTTTCAAATATTTCATTCTTGTCCACCTCCTGCCTGCGTAACACTAGCCTCGCTGCGGTCTCCTGTCATATAGTAACTGATATCCATCTTATCGATTTCTCCCTCTGCAAACTCACCAGTCACTTTGCCTTCGTACATAGTGATAATCCGATCACTGAGGCGGAAAATCTCATCTAAATCTGCACTGACAAGCAGGATAGCACAGCCTTCGTTTCGCTTATTAATAATGCTCTGATGAATAAATTCAATAGCACCTACGTCTACACCTCTGGTCGGCTGGGCGATGATCAAAACTGGTGTATCAAAGGAGAACTCTCTCGCTACAACAACTTTCTGCATATTCCCTCCAGAAAGAGAACCTACCTCTGTATCGACGCCTGCTCCTCTAATATCGAACTTCTGTGAAATCTCTTGTGCATATCGTGTGATGGAAGATTTCATCAGATGAATTTTGTACTTCGAAAAATTTTGCCGACGCTCTTTGCCGATAATCAAATTTTCGGTAATCGTAGATGACGACGATACTCCAGTGGCAATTCGATCTTCTGGAATATGTGCAAGACCTAACTTCCGAATCTGACCCGGATTCATGCCGTTGATCTTAACTCCTTCAACAAACGCTTCTCCTGACAGGATACCCCTCATACCAGTAATGGCTTCAAGCAACTCACTTTGTCCATTGCCTTCAATCGCTGCTATACCTAAGATTTCACCTGCATGCACTTTCAAGTCTACACCTCTTACAGCTAATAGTCCTCGATTGTCCGCTACCTGTAAGTCGCGTACCTCAATCTGCACATCTCCCTGAACTCCGTGTTTTTCCATCTTGTCAAAGAGTACGTCACGTCCGACCATCATAGAAGCCAGAACTTTTTCGTTGACATCTTTTGTGTTTTCTACACCCACCAGTTTTCCCTGGCGCATGACGCCAACTCTATCCGAAATTGCCATAACCTCATAGAGTTTATGAGTAATGATAATGACAGTCATGTCCTTTTCCCGGACAATTCTTCTGATAACTTCAAATAATTCCTCTGTTTCCTGTGGTGTCAGAACCGCCGTCGGCTCATCCAAAATCAAAATATCCGCACCACGATACAAGGTTTTGAGGATTTCTACTCTCTGCTGCAAACCAACGCTAATTTCCTGCACCACTGCCTTTGGATTTACTACCAGGCCATAATCATTCACCAGATCCTGGGTAGCCTTCTCCGCAGCCTTCAAATCATAGAAAACTTTGTGTTTTCTCGGTTCCTTACTCAAGGCAATGTTCTGTGCCACAGTAAAGGAAGGTACCAACATGAAGTGCTGATGTACCATACCAACTCCATTTTCTATGGCTTCGCTAGGCGTATGTTTCTCCATCTTGTTGCCTTTGATATAGACACTCCCATTGGTTGGTGTGTTGATGCCATAAAGAATGTTCATTAAAGTACTCTTTCCCGCACCATTTTCACCGACCAAAGCGAAAACTTCGCCTTTTTTAATATCGAAGGATACATTATCGTTGGCTAATACACCGGGAAACTGCATGGATATGTTTTCAAATTTAATTATTGTATCTTGCAAAGTTTCTACCCCGCATTTCTTTGTAGTTTTTATTCCTATTTAAGTACCAAACAAAGCGTGGCGTTTTACACGCCACGCCCTTGTCTTTCAGTTTATTAATTGTAAGTGATTATAAAGCAGTATCGACTTTCAGTTTACCATCTTTCAGGTTCTTAATCTGCTCATCCAATTCTGCTCTGATGTCTTCTGGAACCAATATTTCCTGATCTTTGTCGCCATAAACAACATCTACATATCCGCCGTCCATACCTGCATCAAATACTTTTGCACCAGGGAATGATTCTGGATCTTCAGCATAATCCTTAACGATATCAACGATAGACTTTCCTACCTGCTTAACCATGGAGCAGAGGATATCATCGGCATATTTTTTCAAAGTGATTCTTTGATCCTGGTCAACACCGATACATTTGATGCCTAACTCTTTTGCCTTCATGATTGCGCCATTACCAGAACCACCAGCAGCACAGAAGATAATGTCTGCACCCTGAGATGCTAAAGTCTGTCCAGATTCAGCACCTGCATTCGTATCAGACCAACTATTAGTAAAACTCTTTACAACCTTTACGGTCTCGCCCTTGTCTTCTCCAGCAGCTTTAGCGCCCTGTTCGAAACCAACGCGGAAGTCGTTAATTACCGGAATGTTCTCTCCTCCGATAAACCCGACTACGTTGCTCTTGCTCATCTTGCCAGCAACCCATCCGACCAAATAGGATCCCTCATTTTGCTTATAGGATACACAAGTCATGTTTGGATGATCTTTTAACTTTTCGTCTACGATGTCACACCATACGAATTTAACCTCAGGATAATCATCTGCTACGGTTCCTATCATCTCCAGTTCGGAACCTACGCCGATAACGATGTCAGCATCATCAGCTGCACTTCTCAAGTTCTGCTCATACAGTTTTGGGTCTTCTTTACATTCTACAGTCTTTGCGTCAAATCCTTCTTCTTGCAGCTGCTTGATACCTGCATTAGCGGAATCATTAAAGGATTGATCACCTAAGTTTGTAGAAATAACGCATCTGATTCTCAGATCTTTCCCACCATCAGCGCCAGCCTCTTTGTCGTCTCCCCCGCAGCTTGCCATAAACAGTGACATTGAAAGCACCATCACAGCAACCAGGGTTAATGAAATAAACTTCTTCATTTTCATCCTCCGTAAAATCATAATAGCTATAAAATATCTCTCCTCAGATTTTATCACATTGTCATTTTATTATCAACAAAATTCAGTTAATTATTCTAATGTTCTAATTACTGTCGAGAAGTGAAAACTGAAAAAGTTTATGTCGTGGCAATCGCTTGGGAGGATTGCGAGACACTGCAGCCTGTAGATTTCTTCCAACAAAAAATCCGCAAGACGCATACTTCTATAAAACATATATGAATTCATATCCACGCTCAGTTCATTCATTATAAAATTTTCAGATATGCTAAATAAATTGCATATTCATCTCCCACCGTGTTAAACGAGCACATTATGAAAATGGCAGGCAACTTAAGTCACCTGCCATTCATTTTAAAGAAATCTCATTCTTACTTCATTGCGCTGCCAGATATACTTACCAAATAGTTCGATATGTTATCGAATTTGATTTTGTACGTTCCTTTACCACTTGAAACTGCAATCATCTTTGTTACATTGTCACCAGTTACCGTCTCAGATTTAACGATTGTATTACCTTTCCAAACAGTAATTCTAACTTGAGCATTATTGGCAGTCACGTTTGGTACACTCTGAGAGTGATTCAAAGTAAAGTTCCCTGTAGAAGTAAAGGTTGCTGTAGTACGCGAAGCACCTGCTGGTAAATCATACGAATAGGAGAAAAAGTGTGTCCACCCAAAGGCTACTGACGTTCCTAATGCCAGTATCAAAGTAACTGCTAACATTACAACTCTTTTTTTCATTTTGGTTACCTCCTTACAGTAAACTGAAGTTTTAATTATCTTTGACACGTCTCAATAATTCTGAATTTTCTTTATAATATCACATTTATAACTACATGTCAATATTTTATATGTAGTTTATAAAATTATGTATCTATAAATGACCGCACATATTACATCATTATCACAGCAGAAGACCACGCAAGAATGTTTAATTATTAGCATTCTTATGTGGTCTTCTCTTACAAGTTCTACAGATGTCGTACTTTTATTATATTATTTAATCTCATATCTTAAAGTATTTTTATTTCCCTTTTTAACTTTTTCCCCACAACTTAATAACTCCTTCAAACCCAAAATCCAGGCAATCCAAGTCATGACAATCGCTGGAGAGGATAATCTGACACTGCAGCCGATCAATTTCTTCCAATAAAAAATCCGCCGGGTAAGGTTTTGTCCGTTGACCTCTCGCCATGGCGCCGGTATTGATTTCGAAAATCGGCTTACTGCGAGCCACCTCTCTCAGCGCTGTAAGCGCTGCTTCCCTGTACCACGGTGCGCCTTCGTCAAAATACTTGTACCCTTCGTTGAACTTGGTGATAAGGTCAAAGTGTCCGACGATGTCAGCCCTGGTCTTTTCCACTACATCAGCCAAAGTTCTGTAATAGCTTTCCACATAGCTACGGAAATCTCCGCCAAAATACTGCTCCACGACGGCGGCTGTGATTTCTTCCGTATAGTCCACAGGCAGGTACCTGTCCCCCGCTTTTACATAATGCAGCGACCCGATGACATAGTCATAGGGGTAGTCGTCTCCGTCGCCAAAATAGTCTCGCTCGATGCCCAGATAGATATCGATCTGCCCTTTATATTTCTCTTTCAGCGCCAAAACCTCCCCGCGGTACTTCTCTGTGTCAGCAGGGCTCATGCAGAAGTCCGTATCAAAAGAGGAATACTCGTGCCCGGAAAATCCCAACGCACGAAAGCCCAGGGCGATGGCACGCTGCACCAAAGTCTCCGGGCTGTCTTTTCCGTCGCAGTAATAAGTATGGGTATGCAGATTTACATCTCCCTTTGGATTTAGTAATATCATTTCGTCATTTTCTCCTGTTTCACTTTGTGGTCGATGATGTGGCGGCTTTCCAGTTCTCCCATCACATCGTCTACGCTGATGCCCATTTCCACCATCAGCACCATTACATGATACATCAGGTCGGCAATTTCGTAAACAGTTTCTTCCTTGTCGCCCGCCTTGGCAGCGATGATGACTTCTGTGGATTCCTCTCCGATTTTCTTGAGGATCTTATCCATACCCTTCTCAAAGAGATAGGTCGTGTAGGAGCCTTCCGGCATTTCCGCCTTTCTGCCTTCCAGCATCTTGTAAAGTGACTTTACACTGAAATCCAACGGCAGTTCGCCCATGACCGGGTAGTTGAAGCAGGAATCCGTGCCCAGGTGGCAGGCGGGACCGTCTTTGTTGACCATGACCACTAGAGCATCTCTGTCGCAGTCCGCC
>ERZ791934.221-NODE-221-length-80243-cov-11.850551_pt1 | contig 80243 bp, 70 predicted proteins | sample MGYA00510125_ERZ791934 | MGnify/ENA primary metagenome ERZ791934 (study PRJEB30046, sample SAMN00993240) | human gut metagenome | study: EMG produced TPA metagenomics assembly of the A metagenome-wide association study of gut microbiota in type 2... | reverse complement strand
CTTGCATGTGTTAGGCACGCCGCCAGCGTTCATCCTGAGCCAGGATCAAACTCTCTTGTTTAAGTGTTTAATCCGGTTAAGATTAACTCTAGCTAATGTTTAACCGTTTGTTTGTTTCCAAACATTTCTTACTGTTTTTGGGTGTCTTAAAGGTCTTCTCTCGAAGCTTTAAAACTTGTTCTCTGAATTTTCTTTTTTAGAATTTTCAGGGTTGCATTACTGTTTATTTGTCAAGGTTCTGTGTGCTGCTTTCTCAGCCGCAACAGTTGATATCTTATCACATGTTGTTCTGCCAGTCAAGCACTTTTTTTAACTTTTTTTATTTCTTTCAAGCTGTTGTTTCACCGTTGTTCGCGGTGAGTCTTATTTTAGCATTATGTATCGTTAGATGTCAACATTTTTTTTGAATTTTTTAACAACTTTTTGGAATATTTTATTAACCCCAATATCTTGTGTTTTTCAGTACAAGATATTGTGTTAACAGAGGCTTTTTACCGGGACTCCGCTCTCTTTTGTCCTCCAGGAGGAAGAAGGCTGGATTGAAGTATAAAATAAAAAAGGGCCGGATATCTATAGAAAAGGAGATATCCAGCCTGAAATATAATTGGAGTTATACAAACGGAGCAGCCATTCATTTTCATTGGTCCACTTCATAATCTGTTCACCGAAGGAGCCTGTCGGGAAGTTTTGTATAATAATGTAGAGAATCCAAAAAGCGACCGCCACCTCCAAAACTCCTGCTGCGATTCCCAAAATGCTGTTGAAGAAACTGATGATGGGAAGCTTGGCCACCGTTTTCAGGGAGTTGAGCACAATGCTCAGGAGATGGAAAACGATCCCTGTTATTATAATAAGGATAACAGCCACTATCCCGTTCTTAGTGTTATGATCCATAAAGCTGGAAATGGCCATAATGGAAAGCGCCAATACGAAGAGGGCGACCACCAGGGAAATAAGCCGGTATATTTCTTCTGCCATCCCTACGCGGAATCCTCTGTATGCTCTCCACAGACATAGGGCCAGAGCAATGATCAGCAGAATATTAATATTCATTTGCATATGCATACTCCTATTTCATTTCTATGATATCAATACTGTCTTTGGAAACGGTCAGGTATTTTTTCGTGCTGAGGGGTGAAAATAAAAGAACAGGCTTTTCAAATTCACCGCGGAACCGTTCCAGACCTTTCATATTAAATATCGTACATTGAGTTTCATTATATATAATGACTATGTCCTTGTACAGGATGATATCCTTATAATCCATATCAAAGTACAGGGAGGTGACTACGGTTCCGGAGGTATTATAGATATCCAGGCGATATTTTCCTGCACCGGTTGTGTCGAGGAATACCAGACCGATGTAATTTTCATTGTAAAAAATGCTCTGTATTTCTTCTTCCAGCGAAACATCCGCCGTACTTTTCGGTCTTTGGTCTCCGCTGTAAATGACAAGGCGGTTATCCGCTACGGCAAAAGCAGTATCGCCGTTTATGAATGTGAGATAGGGAATGACAGCATCCACGTAGTCTGCTCCGCTGGCAAAATTATCTACAAAGTTCTGGCCGACCGAGCTGAAATTATAAAACGCAACACTGCTTTTGGCAGCACCGCTTTCCACTGTAATATAGGATACTGCCATCAGCTTTCCGTCCGGGGAAAGGGCAACCGCTGCCGGATAGCCGCTTTTCTGCATGGTGGTCTTTATATATGCCACTTTCTCCCCTGCGGAATTATAGAGATAAATCCAGGTGATATTAGTATCTTCCAATATGGCCGCCACCATACCATTTTCGGCCAATGCAAATTGGCGGATTGGCAGATTGGTATCTATCTCCACAGCATCCCCTGATAATGCTATGTTATGTATGATGTGTCCGTTATAATCTGCCACGGCGACTCTGGTCCTGGCTATGCGTACCATAGGATCCTGCATTTCAAAGGTCTGGTTCCAGATAGCATTGCCTTTGTTATCCGTATAGCTGATACCATCCTTACTATAGGTCAGGAAACCCTTTTCATAGTTTAAGCATACCGCATTATCATACTGCTGCTTATCAACGGAAGAAAGGGTAACATAACTCGTAAAAACCTGATTTTTAAGCTGTACGTAGATCGTGGCTCCCAGGGCGGCACAAAGAAGGATTACCAGAATCGTTCTGGAAATAATGGCCATCCTGTGTTTAATTATCAGGTTTCCCACATTTTTTGCAGTTTGTTTATTTTCTTTACGCTCTGCTCTTTTACGCAGATAGTCACGCACATTTGACATAAAAATCCTCAAATCATGATTGTTCTTTCGCTTCGCTGTATAAAAAAAGCCCCGTTGATGCAAAATCACGCGGCTTTTTTTCACCTGGCTCTGCCCTATTGGGATTATACCATAAATTTTCAGTTAGGAAGTAAAATTTTTTGTCCCGGGGTCAGACGATTGGGATTGGAAATAGAATTCAATTCGCAGATTTCATCCATTTTATCCAGATTACCGTAAAAACGGCGGCATATCAGGGCAAGGCTGTCTCCGGACTGTACGATATAGCTGGAAGGGATCTGTGCGGAAGCCGCTACCGCATCGGATGTAATATCGGAAGCCGGCTGGACCTCAGCGTCTGATTCCGCCGGAGTATTCTGACCTTCCGCTGCTGCGGTATCCTGATCGGCTGCTGCCTGGCCGGAGTTCTGTGAGTCCTCCGGGGACTGGCCGGCTGGTGCCTGTGTTTCCGGCACTGAGTTCTGTACCTGCTGTTCACCGGCATTTGCCGCATCAGGAAGAGACTGCTGTTCTTCCGGAGCTGTTCCATTCACCGATGAAGATATCACCGGCAGTGAAATGCTCTCTCCGGCCGTACCGTTATCCGTATCAGGCAGGGCTGCCTGTTTTTCTTCTATCTGGAAACCGGTGTTTTCCCCACTGCCTGCCGCCGTTTTTTCTTCCCCGTTATTATCAAGCTGGCCTGCCGCGCCGGCAAACATATTTCCCGCTTCTTTCATATCATTATAGCGGTTAATGGAAGTCACTCCGATTACGCAGAGTACAAGAAGGATTGCAAGTCCTGCCGCCCTGCTGAAAAAAGAGCTGTGGGATACCGTTGACCGCCTGCTGTTCATCTGTTGGCTGTCAGGCCTTTTCCGGCTATAGGTTTCAGCCGCCTGCATAACCTTTTCCTGGCCGCTTTCCTTCTCAATCTCCGGTTCCACATTATAATTATGCGGAAAACGTCTGATTCTCCGGGGTTCTGTGCTGGCCGTTTCTTTTTCTTCCGGAGGCTCCGCCGTACTTTCATATGCCCTTCTGCTCTTTTCAGGACTTCTCACCGCCCTGGGCCTGACCTCCTGCACGGTTTCCCCGGGCTGGTTCTGGTGTACCGCTATAAGATAGGACTGCATATCCTCATTTTGCTCATAAAAAATAAAATAGCCTTCCAGCGGGGTGGCATAGCCGTCTTCAAAAAAAAGCCAGGCTTCCTGTTCATCCACAGAAGCCTCCCCGATTCTGATCTGTCTGGAAAAATATCTTCTTGCCGTCATTTCCCATCCGGGTCCTTCTTTTGCCGCACCATAAATAAAATAGTACCGGACTTCTCCTTCTGTCTCCGTTTTTCCATACAGGCAGAAATCCGCGGACTTGTCCCCACTCCGGTTTTGGGAAAGATATGTATATACGTAGTCTTCTATGTATATTTTGTGACAGGGGTCCACGTCGCCTGCCTGTACCACATTTTTAGGAATCTGCATACTGCCACCGCCTTTTTTTCTTTCAATATAGCAAAGAAAGGACGCACATTTTGGCGGAATGCGCGGCAATGGTTATATTCTTTTCGACAAAAAACGGTATATAAAAAGCCAGAACCGCATAGAATGCAAATTCTGGCTTTCAGGCTTATCTTTTTTTATTCAAAACGGAAAATGGTTACGCTGTGGTAATCCTTATCCGGGCCGAAAACTGCGGAAGGGAAATCCGGTTCATTGGCCGTATCGGGATAGAACTGTGTCTCCAGGCAGTAAGCGGTGCGGCTTCCATAGTTTGCCCCGCCCTTTCCGGTCTGCTCGGCCATACCGTTGCTGGTATAGAACTGTACGCCGGGAAGATCGGTAAATACCTTCATGGTTCTGCTTCCGGAAGGATTGGTTACTGAGGCGACAAGTCTCACCTTGCCGTCATAGTTATCCAGACACCAGTTATGATCATAGCCGCCAACCATTTCCAGCTGATCCCATTCCTTATCAATTTCTTCCCCTATTTTTTTAGGAGTATTGAAGTCCATGGGCGTTCCTTCCACAGGAACCAGCTTTCCGGTAGGAATAGCGCCGGGAAGAATCTCCGTAAAATATTTGGCATGGATAGTAACCTGATGCTCGGATATATCTCCGGCATCATGGCCGTCCAGGTTAAAATAGGAATGGTTGGTCATATTAATAATTGTGTTTTTGTCGCTGATTCCGCTGTATTCCAGCTTAAGTTCATTTTCTTCATTAACCGAATATGTAACCTTAAGTGTTTTATTTCCGGGGAATCCTAAATCTGCATCAGGCATATCAACGGAAAATACAACGCCGTTTTCAATCTCCTGTGCTTCCCATATTCTCTTATGAACGCCCAGATCCTTATGGCTGTGGAGATTATTCATACCGTCATTTGGATCCAGATGGTATTCCACCCCGTCAAGTATGAATCTGGCATTGGCTATACGGTTGGCATTGGGTCCGATAACCGCTCCGAAGAAGCAGCCATTTACAAAATATTCGGACAGCTTATCATAGCCAAGAACCACATCAGCTGTTTTGCCTTCTTTGTCAGGCACGATTAAATCCACAAGGATGGCTCCGTAGTTCATCACCTTCGCCTTCATACCCCTGCTGTTGGAAAGGGTATAAAGGTATACCTCTTTTCCCTCCTTGTCAGTACCAAAAAGTTCCTTCTGTACTCCCATTTTCCGCTCCCTTCTGCGTGCCCGGGCACACATTTACGCAAACTGTTTCCGTTACATTTCCACTCTGCCTTCCAGCGCGCGCAGCAGAGTGACTTCATCTATATATTCAAGGTCTCCGCCTACCGGGACACCGCTGGCAATTCTTGTCACCTTAATTCCTGTCGGCTTTATGAGCTTCCCGATATACATAGCTGTTGTTTCCCCTTCAAGGCTGGAGTTGGTGGCAATGATCACTTCCTTAACCTCTCCGGTAAGGCGGTGCATCAGTTCCTTCAGTTTGATATCATTGGGCCCAATTCCCAGCATGGGGGAAATGGCTCCGTGAAGGACATGATATACCCCTTCATATTTGCCGGTTTTTTCATAAGCTGCCAGATCCCTGGTATTTTCCACCACCATGATGACGGAGTGGTCTCTGCGTTCATTCGCACAGATCGGACATTTTTCGGAATCCGTAAGGGTATAGCATTCTTCACAATACCTCACGTGCTCCTTGGCATCCGTCATGGTTCTGGCAAGCCTCTCTACTTTGGCCGCCGGCATATTGATGATATGAAAGGCCAGCCGCTGGGCGGATTTGCTTCCGATTCCCGGCAGGCCTGACAGCTCATCGATTAACTTATTGATATATCCGCTGTAAAGATCCATCAGAAGGGAAAGCCTCCGCCAAGACCGCCGGTCATTTTGCCCATCATTTCCGTATTGGCTTCTTCCGCCATGCGCAGGGCTTCATTGGCCGCCGCCACCACAAGATCCTCAAGCATTTCGATATCATCAGGATCCACTACCTCTTCAGACAGCTTTACCTTTGTAATTTCCTTCTTGCCGGTAACAGTGACTTCCACCGCACCGCCTCCTGCCTTTGCCGTAAATTCCTTAGTTTCCAGCTCTTTCTGGCTTTCTTCCATCTGACGCTGCATCCTCTGTGCCTGCTTCATCAGGTTATTCATATTTCCGGGCATACCGCCGCCCGGGAATCCGCCTCTTTTTGCCATAATCTGTTATGACCTCCTTATTTCTTGCTTTTGTTGTTATTCTTCTTCTATTTCCATGTGGATGATTTGGGTTAAATCCACGTAGGAATCTTCAAAATCCCTGTCGGAACGGGAAACCGTCATATTTACCTCGACCTTTTTCTGAGCGAATTCGGAAAGCAGCTTCTCCAGCTCTTCCTTATTGCCTTCCTGCTTCAGGAAATAATCGGAAGCAAGGCCATCCTCCAGAACTATCATCAGACGGTTATCACCGCCCAGGCTGAGTTTCGCCTTTTTCAGGTACAGCTTCATGGGCATAGCCGTCTGTCCCACAAGGGTCGGCCAATTGGCAACGATATTGGATACATCTTCCGGTATGGCCTTGGGAAGCTCCGCCATGGAGATACCGGGACGAGCCGTTTTCTGTTCCGGGGCGCTGCCCTGGGCTGCCGTCTGAGCAGGCTGCTGCACGACTACTCCTTTTTCCAGCTGCTGTTCCACGGCCCGGAGCCTGTCAAGCAGGGAATCCTGGCTGATTTCCATCTGAGGGCGGCACAGCTTAATCAGCGCCATTTCTATTAAAATCCGCTTCTGACCGGCATAGCGTATTCTTCCGGAAAGCTCGGAAAGCTCCCGGATATAGCGCATGATGGCATCCGTTTCGGCCATCCCCGCTTCCTCTTTCAGCCTGACAAGATTATCACTGGAAACATCGACCACATCTTCTATAGCGTTGTCTTCCGAGGTCTTTATCAGCAGAAGGTTGCGCAGATACCAGGTAAAATCCGATACAAACTGGGACAGCTCCCTGCCCTGCATGACGATTTCTTCCAGAATGCCGATGCAGTCCGTCACGCTGCGTTCCAGCACGGCGCGAAGAAGCCGGCTGAAAACCTCCGTATCCACGGCTCCCAGCACATCCAGAACCATGTCGTAGGTAAGTTCTTTTCCATAATGAAAGGCAATGCACTGATCCAGGAGGCTCAGGGCGTCACGCATGGAGCCGTCCGCTGCCTTAGCCACATAACGAAGGGCTTTTTCCTGCACCTGCTGGTTTTCCTGAACCATCAGATCCCGAAGCCGGTCGGTGATTGTCTCTATGGAAATTCTCTTAAAGTCATATCTCTGGCACCTGGAAAGAATGGTCACCGGAATTTTATGCACCTCCGTGGTGGCAAGTATGAATATTACATAGGACGGCGGTTCCTCCAGGGTTTTTAAAAGGGCGTTAAAGGCTCCTATGGACAGCATATGCACTTCGTCTATAATATAAACCTTAAAACGGCCTTCGGCAGGAGAATAGGATACCTCATCCACAATTTCACGGATGTTATCGACGCCGTTGTTGGAAGCGGCGTCGATTTCTATCACATTCATGCTGGCGCCTGCCGCGATGGAACGGCAGCTTCGGCATTCCCCGCAGGGAGAACCATCTACCGGATTTTCGCAGTTGACCGCTTTTGCAAATATTTTGGCAATGGTCGTTTTGCCTGTCCCTCTTGTCCCGCAGAACAGATAGGCATGGCCGATTCGATCCGCCTCTATCTGATTTCTTAATGTAGTAACAATGTGGTCCTGGCCTTTCACATCTTCAAAACGTTCCGGCCGGAATTTACGGTAAAGAGCTGTGTAAGACATTTTTTACCTCTTCTTAATCGCCAAAGCTGATTCCCAGCATTTTGGCTTCTTTTACAATGGAAGAATTGGGATCTACCATTTTCAGTTTGCCCGCCACTTCCTCAAGGGGCACTTTTACGATTTCCCGGTTCTTATAACCTACCATAAAACCGTACTCACCCTTCAGGATCAGCTTGCCGGCTTCCGAGCCGAGGCGGCTTGCGAACACTCTGTCATAAGGGCAGGGAGTTCCGCCTCTCTGTGTATGTCCGGGCACGGTCACCCGTACTTCCATTCCGCTTTTCCTGGCGATCTGATCCGCCAGTTCATAGGACACGGACGGGAAGGTGTAATTCTCCAGTTTTTTCTTATATTCCTTCTTGCTGAGCTTGGCGTCTTCTTTGGAGATGGCGCCTTCCGCCACTGCAAGGATGGTAAAACGGCTTCCTCTGTCATGGCGTTCTTTAATGGCCGCGATAACCTTATCGATATCATAAGGGATTTCAGGTATCAGAATCAAATCGGCCCCGCCTGCCATTCCTGCATTCAAAGTGAGGAAACCAACCTTATGGCCCATAACCTCCACGATGAATACCCTTCCATGGGAAGCAGCCGTGGTATGGATATTGTCAATGGCTTCTGTTGCGATGTTTACCGCGCTCTGGAAGCCAAAGGTCATATCGGTTCCCCACAGATCATTATCAATGGTTTTAGGGAGCGTAATGACATTAAGTCCCTCCTCTTTCAGCAGGTTAGCCGTCTTATGGGTTCCGTTGCCCCCCAGGATAACCAGGCAGTCCAGCTGAAGCTTATGATAATTCTGCTTCATGGCCTCCACCTTGTTCAGGCCGTTTTCATCCGGATCGCGCATGAGCTTAAAGGGCATCCGGCTGCTGCCTAAAATGGTGCCGCCTTTGGTAAGGATACCGGAAAAATCCGAGCTGGTCAACATACGGAATTTTCCATAGATCAGACCCTTGTAGCCATCCAGGAATCCATAGATTTCCACTTCCTCCTTAGCATTGAACAATGTTTTGGCAACGCCTCTCATAGCCGCATTCAGAGCCTGGCAGTCCCCGCCGCTGGTTAACATTCCAATTCTTATCATGGACAGAACCCTCCTTTTATCTTTGTTTTCTGCAATCTATCCCATGCAGCGCCTTGCCCTGCAGGAAAATCACCCCCAAAAAACAATGCCGGAAATCCCCTGAAGAAAGCCTTCCGCAGATTTAGCCGGCGATTCTATTATGCAACATATTAACATAGATAAAATACACTGATTACCTAAAATTATACAATGTTTTGCCGGCTTGTACAATGTTTTTTTCGAATGCCGGCTTACTGTACTTTTATCCGTTATATTCCAGATCATTTTTTTCCTCGCTACTCTTGGCTGCTCCAAAGTTACTTGTACATTTATAACTCCGGGTTTAAAAATAGGCTCTTTCTCCCATCTGAGAGAAAGAGCCAAAAATAATTTGCCATATATTTTGTGATATCAGGCGTTCTGTTCCTGAAAGAGAACCACTCCTTTTGTCTGCAGAACGATTTCGTCTCCGGGACGGTATTCTTTTCCGGTGAGCAAATCGGTTCCCGGCTTTTCAGCGATAAGCACTGTTTCCTGCGGATTATGATTCAGGAAGAAGAGGAAATTGGTTTCTTCTTTCCGGCGGAGGGTGATTTCCACTCCCTTACAGGGCTTGAAAACCGGCTCCACGCCCTGCTCTTCCAATACCTTGTTGAGGAAATCGGCATAGAAATCCTGTCCGGCGTGGGTTGCCACATAATAGGCATGGCCTTTGCCGAATTCATTTTTGGACAGCACAGGGGTTCCTTCATAGAAGTCCTTATCATAACAGGCAAGGGCCTGTGCGTTTTCCATATGCATGATATCGCAGATCAGGCCACAGTCATAGTCCTTTCCGTTCCAGGAAAAACTGTTCTTCATATATGAGGGCAGCGCATCTGTTTCTTCCACCCAGATACCCAGGATATCGCGCAGCTTTCCGGGATATCCGCCTGTGATGACAAGATCGTGTTCATCCACAAGGCCGCTTAAGAAGGTGGTTACAAAGGTGCCTCCTTCGGATACGAACTTTCTGATTTTTTCATCCGCACCGGGCTTTGTCATATACATAACCGGGGCGATCACCACTTTGTAATCATCCAGCGGATCCTGTGCGGATATGATGTCCACGGAGATATTATTGTCGTAAAGAGCCGTATAATAGTTAGCGAGTTCGTCCATGTATTTCAGGTCACAGCTGGGGCCTGCGGAGTATTCCAGAGCCCACCAGTTATCCCAGTCCACGAGCATCGCTACTTTGGAAGGCGTCCTGGAATCCAGGGTGGTGTCTCCCAGCTGCTTCAGTTCCTCTCCAAGCTGGCTTACTTCCCGGAATACCCGGGTATTTTCGGTGCCGACATGGTCAATGACCGCGCCGTGGAATTTTTCGCAGGCGCCGATGCTTCTGCGCATCTGGAAAAACATCACGGTATCCGCGCCGTGGGCCACCGCCTGATAGCTGATGAGCCGCATATCACCGGGGCGTTTCAGGAGATTATAGGACTGCCAGTTAGTCACGCTGGGGGTCTGCTCCATGAGCATGAAGGGGGCTCCCTGCTTCAGGCCGCGCATCAGGTCATGGCGCATGGCAACCAGCGCGGGGGGATCGGTGGGATCGGGATAATTGTCCCAGGACACCACATCCATATATCCGGCCCATTTCTGGTAATCGAGAGCCTTATAGAAGCCCATCAGGTTGGTCGTCACCGGAATATGAGGGGTAACAGCCTTGACCGCTTCATACTCTCCCAGATAATTATGGAGAATGGAATCGGAATTGAACCTGCGGTAATCCAGGGAAATTCCCTGAAATGTGGTGCGGTCCTGGGCAAAATGCTCGCTCTGCAGGTTGGGAACGACGATTTCATCCCAATCATAGAAAGTATGTCCCCAGAAGCTGGTGTTCCAGGCCTTGTTGAGAGCCTCGATACTTCCGTACTTTTCTTTCAGCCATACGCGGAACGCTTTTTCGCAGTTTTCGCAGTAGCATTCCCCGCCGTACTCGTTGGAAATATGCCAGGTCACAATGTTGTCATACGTTCCGTAGCGTTCTGCCAGCTTACGGGCGAGGGCCACGGAATATTTTTGGTAGACGGGGCTGTTGGGACAGGAATTGTGCCTGCTGCCGAATTTTCTTTTCATGCCGTTGAATTCCGTGCGCAGCACTTCGGGATATTTTTTTGCCATCCAGGCCGGATGGGCCGCCGTAGATGTAGCCATTACCACCTTCAGGTTATTTTTACGAACCAGCTCCATAATCTTATCCAGCCGTTCGAAATGATAGGTTACCTCATCGGACTGAAGGGCCGCCCAGCTGAATACGTTCAATGTCACGCAGTCAATCCCTGCGAGACGGAACATGCGCATGTCCTCTTCCCAAACTGCTTCGTCCCACTGCTCCGGGTTATAATCGCCGCCATATAACATTTTTTTAACCATAATGCTCCTATCTGTCCGCAGAGGCGGACCTGCAATCTGTTATTTATACCTTCCAGTCAAAACGGGTGCACAGCCATTCGCAGCTCAATTCAAACCAATGCGCCACATGGGGATAGTCATCTCCCACCTCCTGGGTGCACATGGACAGGCCGTGATGCCCATGCTCGAAAAGGTGGCATTCTGCCGGGACTCCATGCTCATACAGGCTTTTCACAAAGCGCATGGTATTAGTGACGCACACGCAGTCGTCATCCATGGTATGCCAGCAGAAAGCGGGCACCGTATCTTCGTCCACCTGGTTTTCCAGTGAAAAATAGGCCTCTTCCTCCTCCGTGCGTTCCGGGCCCAGAAGAGCGCTGAAGCTGTCATGCCACTCCGGATGAACCTCCTTTTGAGCGGAAATGACAGGATAGGAAAGGATCATGGCGTCCGGACGGTTCTGCCGTCCCTCCACCGGACAGAGGGCACGGAGTTTTTCGCTGTTCCAGTGGACTCCCAGGCTGGCTGCCAGATGGCCTCCGGCGGAGAAGCCGCAGACCGCGATTTTGGCGGGATCCACTCCGTATTCTTCCGCGTGCTCCCTGATATGTACCACACTTGCGGAAAGCTCGCATAATGGCGTAAAACCGGTTGCCGGACGTTCCATTTCCTTTCCTGTGGTACTGTAATAGAGGACAAATACCTGGAAGCCTTTTGCAAAATAAGCTTCCGCTATGGGATCCGCTTCCCTGTCGGAGCAGTATTTATAAGCCCCGCCGGGACATATCACCACACAGGGACGCGTCTTCCTGTGGGGCATTTCTTCAAAATAAGGGTGCAGGTAACCGGTCAGAAGGGTTCCGGAATCCTGCAGAGGATAAATTGAAATTGTTTTCATGTCTGCCATCACTCCTGTTATACTTATTTATCCATAAAGAAATGGAACCCACGCCATGCGCGGGTCCATTTCCTTTATACAATATCCTGTGTATGCCGTCAATACCGGCGGAAGGAATATACTTTTTTCCCGTATATCAGCCCTTTACTCCGGCGAACGCAACGCCTTCCACAATATATTTCTGTCCGATGCAGTATACGATGATGATGGGGATAACCGAACACACCGTACCTGCCATAATAGCGCCGTAATCTGCCGAGAACTGCTGCTGGAAGGACGCAAGGCCCAGCTGGATGGTTTTCAGCCTGTCGCTGTCCAGGTAAATCATGGGGCCCATGTAGTCGTTCCATACACTGTTGAAGGTGAGGACGGTAAGGGTCGCCAGACCGTTCTGAGACAGGGGAAGGATAATCCTGCGGTAAATGCCGAAGGTGGAGCAGCCGTCAATCTTGGCCGCTTCATGAAGGCTGTTAGGTATGCTCAGCATGTTCTGGCGCAGAAGGAATACGCCGAAGGCGCTGAATGCCTGCAGTACAATGAGGGAAAGGTGGGTATTGTACATGCCGAACGCCTTAACCACGATGAACTGGGGGATCATGATGGCATGCCAGGGAACCATCATGGTTGCCAGGTAAGCCACAAATATTTTATCTCTTCCCGGAAACTGCAGCTTGGTAAATGCAAAGGCCGCAAGGGAGCAGGTGAACAGCTGGAGCAGGGTGATGATAACCGCCAGCTTCAGGGTGTTCAGGAAATACTGCAGGAAGGGTATGCTCTGCCATACTTTTTCATAATTCAGTGTCCGGAACACTTCCGGAATCCACTTTACGGGATAGGAGAAAATCTCCGAATTCAGCTTAAAGGAAGCGCTGACCATCCACACAAAGGGGACTAACATCGTAAATGCCACGATACAGCAGAAAAGGAAAATCAGGACAGTACTGATTTTTAATTTCTTTTTGTTCTGTTGCTGTGCTTGTTTTGCCATTGCGAACCTCCTTTAATCTTCGTTTACCCAGTTTTTCTGACCCTTCCACTGAATCAGGGTGATGATCAGAATGATAACAAACAGGAAGTAAGCGATTGCGGATGCATATCCCATCTTCCATTCACCGAATGCTTCCTTGTAAATGCGGAATACAAGCACACTGGTGGAACGTCCCGGTCCTCCCTGCGTGGTTACGTTGATGATATCGAATACCTGGAAGGATGCGATAAAGCACAGGATAGCAACCATGAAGGTTGTGGGGGAAAGCATCGGCCAGGTCACATGCCAGAAAAGTTTCCATGAATTGGCGCCGTCAATTTTCGCCGCTTCATACAAATGATTGGGAATGCTTTTCAAGCCGCCCATAAACATAATCATATAATAACCGGCCTGCTTCCATACTACTACGATGATTACCGTAAGAAGGGCCGTTTTGGTGGACATAAACCATTTGGGCAGATGCTCCTGGGCGATGCCGATAGCACGCAGCGCCTGGTTGACAGGTCCGTCCACGGGCTGGAAGAGCAGCATGGCAATACATCCGATAGCTACCATGGAAGTCAGGTTGGGGAAAAAGAACACGGTTTTGAAAAATCCGCCGCCAAACAGCTTCCGATTGAGTGCCAGCGCGAGTATCAGTGAAAATGCTATGGTAAGAGGTACGCTGACTACAGAGTATACCAGGTTATTCACAAGGGCCGCTTTGAACTGAGAGTCCCCGAACATTTTTAAATAATTGCTAATCCCTACAAATTTCCATTTGAAACCGTTGTAATCCGTAAAACTGATTAAAAGTCCCAAAATGATCGGAATAGCTGTGAATATGAAAAATCCGATGAAGTTGGGGAGCAAATACAGGTATCCTGTGATAGCTTCTTTTCTTGCCGCCCTGCTCATCCGTTTCTTAGGCTGTTTCTTCACGGAAGCTGCCATGCTACATCTCCTCCTTTTTCACATATGCCTATACCCGCAGGCCGGCATATCATAGCCGCTAAAATCCGGCGCCCCTGTCAAAGGCGCCGGATTCACGCGGTTTCCTCAAGTACAATTTCTGTACTTTTGCTGTCTTAGTTCAAAATCTCGTCACGTAACTCGGCGTAATTGCTGAAGGTATCATCCAGTGACTGTTCGTCCAGCAGGTAGAGCTGCAGTTCCTGATTGTATGCTTCAATCAGAGAAGCATAACCTTCCTCACCCTTCTGCTCATCCAAAATCTTTGCAGAGAAACGGTACTCTACACCCGGAACATTAACCTGAGTCTTATATACTTCCATAGCTTCATCTGTCGTATAAGAAGGAACATCACTGTTTTCAGCAATAATAGAGGTTCCTTCCGGAGAGGTGCAATAGAATTCGATGAACTTATATGCTTCATCCGGATGCTTGGAGGTAGAGGAAATTACCAGATAAGAGCTCTGCCCAACGCTGGATCCTTCTTCTTCGCCTTCAAAAATCGGCAGCGGAGCTGCGCCCCATTCAAAATCAGCTTCCAGCAGTCTGAACATCCAGTCACCGTTGATCATGGTGTAAATATTGCCTGCCTGGAAATAAGCCGTGATGTCAAAGGTACCGGAGGTCATTTCTGCAATTCCGGGTGCGCTTGCATCATCTACATACATACGGTGCTGAATCTGTGCAAATTCTTTTGTTCTTGTCAGGTTTTCATCATCAAGGTATTCGCCGGTAGGAATGGCTCCCAGGTTAGGAGTCCAGATAGGCATAAGGCCGCCCCAGTATTTGGTACCGTCTTCTTCTCCGGTCAGTTCCTTAATCAGATCAAGGTATTCATTCCATGTGAGATTTTCGGGATAATCAATGCCTTTTGCATCGAATAATTCTTTGTTGTAAAACAGCATCCAGCAGGAGCCGCTTGTAGGATATCCGTAAAATGCACCGTTTGCATCGGTTACACCTGCAAGAGAGGAATCTTTAATAGGGCTTAAATCCACACCTGTGCTTTCCGCATAGGGAGCCAAATCTACAAATGCACCGTTTTCTGTATACTGTGCCATCTGGGCAGGTGTACGAACCCAATAGATATCCGCTTCTGTAGATCCACCGGCCGTCATAACCTTAACCTTGTCATCATAGTTGTCTTCTGCCACACTGTGTCCAACGACTTCAATATCACTGTTAGCTGCATTGAATGCCGCTATTTCTTTGGATGCCGTTTTCTCAAGGTCTGTGGAATAATAGAAGTTAATAACTGTCTTGTCTCCGCTTGCTGCCGCTTCGTTTCCTGCTGCTTCGCTCTGTGCTGCGGTGTCTCCTGCTGCTGCGCCGGAGCCTGCAGCGTTATCGGAAGAGCTGCTGCCGCATCCTGCCAGCATGGTAACTGCCATTGCTGCAGTAAGAAGAATGCTTAATGCTTTCTTTTTCATAATTGCCTCCTTTGAACTAAAACATCTCGTTTCGTGTTTCCTGATGATTTTATTATAACTGCTGTACCGATTCTGAAAAGTCACAAAAAATCTACACCTTTTAAACAAAAAAATAATCTTTGTTTTGTCTATTTTTCCTTGAAACACGGCGTTTTATACTTCTTATTTGCTCTAATCAATCAAAATAGACAATAAAAAGAGGATGAGATTTTCTACACCCACCCTCTGAAAGAAGTTATCGGAAAAAAGTCAACCGTGCTTTTTTCCTGTATTTTATTTTTGAAGAGCATTCCTCGTCTGCATATAATCCTTCATTGCCTGATCCAGGGATTTTTCCCCTTTCAGATAAGAAGTCGCCTCCCGGTCAAAGATATCCCTCATATCCTGGTAAAGCACGTGCTTGCCTTCTTCATTCTGCAGAATGGCATCAAAGAAAAATCCGGTCTGTGCAAAATCTACATTCTGCATATAGTTTTCTCTGCCGCTCTCCGTGAAGTAGGAGGGGAAGCAGTAACGGGCCGCAAGAATGGAGGCGCCTTCCTCCCCGCAGCAGAATTCCAGGAATTCAAAAGCATTCTCCGGATAACGGCTTTGGGAATAAACCGCCAGATAGGAGTTGCTTCCTATGGAGGTTCCCGCCTCCGCTCCATTGGTCAGCGGAAGGGGCGCCGCATCCCAGCGGCAGTTTTCCGTTCTGGACGCCTCCAGGTTCTGCAGGATCTGTATCGTCCAGTCCCCGTTTATCATCATTCCTATTTTCCCGTCCAGGAAGGTGTCATAGCCCGGCGCATAGATTTCCTCCATTTCCGTCGGGTTGGGGTGGCTGTGATCCTTGTTATAGAGACGATCCATCAATGTCAGGAAATCCATGGTCGCAGGCAGTTCATCATCATACAGGTATTCTCCCAGCTCCAGGGCGCCCAGATTGGGAACCCAGATCGGAAGATAACCGCCCCATCTGACATCGTCCGGATCGGTACCGTTGATTTTTACCGCCAGCTGTGCGTATTCCTCCCAGGTCATCTGTCCCGGATACTCCAGCTGAAGCTCATCGAAAATATCCTTATTATAAAATAGAAGCCATATATTCTGGATAAAGGGCAGGGAATAAATCCGCTCATCCAGCTGGACGATATCAAGGGACTGTCCGTATTTGGAAATATCCAGACTGCTGCGGGTTACCATATCGGAGAGATCATAGAGTCCGCCGGCTTCCGCCATCCGGTTGGACTTGGAGGGCTGGCGCAGCCATAGGATGTCCGGCTTTTCACCGGATTCCAGTACCCGGGCTATTTCATCCTCATAGTCTGAATCCTCCAGATAACGCATTTCCACCTCAGTGGTGCTGCTCTGTGCGTTAAACACGCTCACCAGATCCTCCATATAAGGAGCGCTGACCGTCACATCATAGCATATGATTTTTTGTTTTCCCAAAGGCTGTATTTCACCCGGTTCGGTATCCTGCCTGTCTCCGTCTTTTCCGCAGGACGCAAGCAGAAGGGCTGCTGATATCCCAAGCGCCAGAAGGGCCGGGGCTTTCCTTTTTCTTTTCATCTCGTATCCTTCAAGTCCATATTTTTTACATTATGGAGATAATCATAAATTTTGAGGTCATTCACAAGCTTAACCACCTCAGCCATGGAATCCAGGTCGAATTTCTTAAGAATATTATGGATATGTCTCTTCAGGGTGGTCATCTCCACGCAGCGCATGGAACAGATTTCCGAGCGTTCATAGCCCTGACGAAGAAGATCCAGAATATCGATTTCGGTCTGTGTCAGCTGAGTGACCAGCATGAGATTATACAGGAAGCTGTCTTCACTCTGTTTGACACGCTGGAATTCCCGGCGGATTTTCTCCGCAATCACCGGACGGATCGGGGAACGGCCCGCATAAGCATCCTTCACACAGGTAATCAGCTCTTCCTGTTTGGAATTTTTGAGAACATAATCGGAAACACCCAGCTTGAATGCCTGGAATACATTTTCATCATCCTCATAGGAAGTGAGGATGATGATCTTTACCTCAGGATATTGGGAAAGGATCTGGCTGGCGGCATCCAGCCCCGCGGTCCTTGTTTCCATCTCAATGTCCATCAGTATGACATCCGGCTGGCAGAGCACGGTCTTCATCACCGCCTCGTATCCATTCTGGACGGCGGCCACAACCTCCAGCTCACTGTCCTTTTCCAGCAGTCTCTGGTATTTTTTTAATAGAGCGGGCATGTCCTCCGCAATCAGTACTTTAATCATTTCTGGCTCCCATCTGTACATTCCAAATCAGCGGCGTTAAATGCGGCTTACCGGAAGATAAACATGAAATACGGTTCCCTTGCCCACTTCGCTTTCCACATCTATTTTGCCCCCGGAATCCGTAATTATTTTATGGGTCAGTGATAATCCCATCCCCCAGCTTTTCGTCATGGGCTTTGACGTAAAAAACGGGGTGAATATATTCACCATATCCTCTTTGGCAATCCCGCAGCCATTATCCGTTATATCTATGATTCCCCATCTGCTGTCCTCAAGAAGCATAACCTGGATTTTTTTATTTTTTTCTTCCGTCTGCTTCAGGGCATCACAGGCATTATTTAAAAGGTTGATCAGGGCCTGCCTGATAAATTCTTCATCCGCAAAGACACAGGGGTCTTCCCCGGGCACGCTCACGGTCCATTCGATATCCGTTTCAGGCCGCGAACCCTTCAGTTCCTCCACAGTCTCCCTCACCAGGCCGCCAAGCTGCAGCTGCCTGAAATTCATGGTATTATCCCTGATATGTCTGTGTATATCGTCAAGCCGTTCATAAAGGGCTTCGCAGTGCTCCACAAGAAGCGACTTATCCTCCTCGCTTTCCTGCCGCACTTCCAGGCTCTCCACCTCCGCCTGCAGGTTCAGCAGCTCATTTTTCATAAAATGACAGAATACCCGCGTGGACATATTGACCGCATTGATGTTTTGGGATACCTCCAGACTGTAGTTTTCCATTTTGTTCCGGATCACATTCAGACGGTAGCTCCATGCGATCATGAGCAGGATAAACAAAAGTATGATATAAGGAAGAGCTCGGTACAAGGGGATATAGCTGTTCATAAAAAGGATTTTATACGTAACCACATCCATGGCCTTGGAATACTTTATCATCTGCATGGGCAGGCGTCCCATGAACATAAGGTAACAGAGTATCAGCATAAAATAGGAAAACAATACAATAATCAGGGACATTCTGTATACCTTAATGTGTGGCACCCGGATAATATTGAGCAGGATACTGCCAAGGCACATAAAAAGCAGTATAAAATTGATTATGGAAATGGCCGCGCTGAAAATGCTCCAAAGCCGTTCAATGCCGGATACCGTCATATAACCCGGATACAGGAAGGAGTAGGTGCGGATATATACCGCCGGGCTGCACACCAGATATTCCAGCAGAAAGAAAAGCCCGATAACCGGATAAAGTTTTCTGTATTTCTTCCTTTCCTCCTGTTTCATAAAAGAAGCGGCAAATATCAGATTGCTGACCGTAAAAAAGATACAGCTCAGATTCAGGCAATTGATAATCGCCTCCTTGGAAATCTTCAGGGAATACAGCCTGGCGGCCATACCCCGGGGCACCAGGAAATACTTGAGGAAGATACTCAGGTTAAAGGAAGACTTGCAAAAATATAAAATAAAAAAGCACAATGACGTTATAAAGAAAAACAGCACCAGAAACATGGACATCAGCTGCATGGTACGGTACTCAGAACGTGTGAACAGCAGCAGCACGATCACCACTGCGCACACAAGCATCAAATATATCATAAAAAGGCCCTCTTTGCCTGATTTTATCGGATCTTTTTGTATCTTACAATAATTGGCCGGAGGTGTCAACGGAATGGGGATTGGACAGGGAATATTCATTATAAATACGCATAATATTCTGCAGGAGATCCATATGCTCAAAGTCCTTATGGTACACCATATTGATTTCCCTGGTCATGCTCAGGTTCTCTATGGGAAGTCCTATCAGCTTGCCCTTCTTCAGTTCGTTTGCACAGGCGCTTCTTGCCAGAATGGACACGCCGAAATCCCGGCGCACCAGATCCTTGATGGTAGCTACATTATCTACTTCCAGTATGACATTAAATTCATCCAAAGATACATTATTGCTTTCCAGATGAGAAATAAAAAGGTTCCTTGTTCCCGAATCCGGAAGACGCAGAATCAGGTTCTCTTTCCTGAGTTCATTCAATGTCACCATGCTTTTCCGGGACAGGGGATTTTTATTGGATACGGCAAGGATCAGGGAATCTGTATCCAGCATTATGGTATTGAAATTGGAATCGGAAATACGGCCCTCCACAATGGCCAGATCTATCTCATAGGTTTTGAGCTTCATATAAAGATTATTTATGGTGTCAGAAATAATTGTTATGCGTGTTTTCTTGCTCACACTGCTGTATCTGGCAAGGACCTCCACCATGATATTGCTCTCCGAGGTATGCGTGATCCCCACCGTTATCTTTCTGGCATGTTCTTTTTCTTCCTTCAGGCTCTGCTCCAGGTTCTGATACAGGCTGTCAATCCTTTTGGCATACTTGATGACAATCTCTCCCTCCCTGGTAAGCTTGAGATTTCCTTCTCCCCGGGCAAAAATCGTAACTCCGAGCTCCTTTTCCAGCTGCCTTACATGCTGGCTTACGGCAGGCTGGGTAAGAGACAGCTTTTTGGCCGCCTGGGTAAAGCTGTGCAGTTCGTTCACCATAAGCAGGGTGATGAGTTTGCTGTCGATCACGGAAATCCCTCCTTATAAATTTTTATGATGAAGTGGTTATAAATCATAATTTGCCTTTATGAATCTCGTTGATATAATTGTACCATAGAGGGGAAATATAGCAATACAAGGGGGAACTTTTCATGAAAGATTTTTACACAAGCCTGAACGAGTCAACACTCGTTCTGCTCTCCTTATCCATTATCCTGTTTGCGGGCTTTCTGCTCACCAGACTGACTAAAAGGCTTCATCTGCCTAATGTCAGCGGCTATATTCTTGCCGGTGTGCTGATAGGGCCGCAGGTTGCGTCGTTAGTGCCTGCTCATATTCTGTCCCACATGGGCTTTATCAGCGACGTAGCGCTTGCCTTTATCGCTTTCGGGGTCGGGAAATTTTTTAAGAAGGAAGTTCTTATGAAGACCGGCTGGAAGGTAGTGATAGTCACTCTTTGGGAATCCGTGCTGGCAGGTATCCTGATCACGTTAAGCATGCGCTTCCTTTTTCATCTGTCCTGGGATTTCTGTCTGATTCTGGGCGCCATCGCTACGGCAACGGCTCCTGCCAGCACAATGATGACCATCCGGCAGTACCGGGCCAAAGGGGATTTTGTAAATATCCTCCTGCAGGTGGTCGCTCTTGATGATGTGGTCTGCCTGCTCATATTCAGCGTTGTGGTTGCCGTTATCAACGCGGGCCGCAGCGGACATGTCCGCGCAGGAGACGTGCTGCTGCCCATTTTTTATAATATCGCCGCTCTGGGAATCGGATTTCTGTGCGGTTATCTGCTTTCCCGGCTCATCACGCCCACACGAAGCAAGGATAACCGGCTTATTCTCGCCATCGCCATGCTTATGGGAATTTCAGGGCTGTGCTCCGCCTTTGATCTCTCCCCGCTGCTTTCCTGCATGGTATTCGGCGCTTCTTATATTAATCTGACGGAAGATAAGAAGCTGTTCCGGCAGGTGGATCGGTTTACGCCGCCCGTACTCTCCATGTTTTTTATCGTGTCGGGGATGAATCTGGATCTTACGGCACTTAAAACGGCCGGCGTCATAGGTATCGCTTACTTCCTTATCCGGATCCTCGGGAAATACGGCGGTATGTATCTGGGATGTGCCATAACGGGAATGCCGGATACTCATAAAAAATATATGGGGCTGGCGCTGATCCCTCAGGCCGGCGTTGCCATCGGGCTCGCTTTCCTGGGGCAGAGGCTTCTCCCTGAAAACATCGGGAACCTGCTGCTGACCATCATTTTGTCCTCTTCCGTCCTGTATGAGCTTGTGGGGCCCGCCTGTGCAAAGATGTCCTTTTTCCTTTCCGGCACTATAAAGAGGGAAAAGGCTGCGGTTATTGAGAAAAGTGATGGGGCCGGTATGGCAAAGAAGGAAAAGGCTGCGGTGAACGCGAAAAACGAAGGGAAGGGAAAAGTGAAAAAATATCCGGATAAGAAATCGGTGAAGCATGCAATATAAGCTTTGCTTTATGGGAAGGAGGCCTGATAAGGAAGGCCCCTTCCCAATTTTGCGGCACAGGGACCGGGAATTATAACACGGTTTTATGTATTTTTATATTCTGTCATTTTACTACTTGCAGAATATGCGAAAGTACTATAGAATATATGTGTTGTCTTTGCGGCGGGATGCTGCCATACCGGTAACGGCACCCGTTTGTACAGCATGGAGATGTACCCAAGAGGTCGAAGGGACCGCACTCGAAATGCGGCAGGTCGGTTTCCCCGGCGCGTGGGTTCGACTCCCACCATCTCCGTTAGAAAGCCGGAAGCAGTTAACAAAACAGGCACGTTACAGAATTATTCATTCTGCAACGTGCCTGTCTGCGTTCTGAGCTTGAACTGGTTAACCAGACCTTTCAGCATCTGCGCCTGTCCGGAAAGTTCTTCGCTCGCAGCGGCACTTTCTTCAGCGGTGGCGGAGTTGTTCTGTACAATACCGGAAATCTGCTCGACTCCCTGCGTCACCTGGACAATGGAAGCTGCCTGTTCGCCGGATGCCCTGGATATTTTTTCAACCACGACGACCACCTGTCTGGCACTCTCCACGACTTCTGTCAGCGTATGGGCCGTTTCATCCGCCAGTCTGGTCCCTGAATGTACGGCCTGTATCGTCCCTTCTATCAGCGCTGCCGTGCTCTTAGAGGCTTTCGCAGAGCTTTCGGCCAGGATACGTACCTCATCGGCTATGGCGGCAAAGCCTTTCGCCTCCGTACCGGCGCGGGCCGCTTCCACCGCGGCATTCAGGGCAAGAAGCTTGGTCTGGAAAGCGATGGCTTCTATAGTCTTAATAATTTCCCCGATTTGATCCGATTTATCGTTTATATCCTTCATTGCCGCGATCATCCTCTGCATCTGCCGGCCGCCCTCTTCGATTTTCATTCCGGCGTTTTCGGCCAGTTCACAGCCCTGCTGTGCATTTTGTGCATTTTCTTTAATCTGTGAGGATATCTCATTTATGGAATACGCTAATTCTTCCACAGAAGAAGCCTGATCAATTGCACCCTGTGCCAATGTCTGTGCACCGGAGGAAACCTGGTCACTGCCGGAAGATACCTGATCGGATGACTGATTGATCTGTCCCATTGTAAAATTCAGCTTATCAATGATCTGATACATGGAAGCCGCAAGGCCGTAAAAATCTCCGATATAAAGCTCCTTAGACTGGGATTCCACTGTAAAGTCACCGTTTCCTAATGCCGCAAGCCCATTCCCTATATCGTTGATAATGCCTTTGAACATTTTTATCAGGGTGCGAATGCTGTCGGACAGATTACCCAGCTCATCTTCCGATTGGTACTCTATCGACACCTCCAGATTACCCGCCGCCATTTTTTCCGCGGTGTCCCTGATTTCTTCTATCGGCCTGCGTATTCCATTGGATATGTAAAGCCCCAGCAAAGCCGCCAGAACTATAGTCAGTACAATAATTACGACAACCACCAGCATGGAGGTCATCTGCAGCTGCTGACCCTGGATTACCATTTTCTTTGCATTGGCTGCGGCCTGTGTTGAAATTTCATCCAATGTGTCCGCCATCTGATTCAGCAAAGGGATATAACTTGTCTTCATCAATGCGAACGCTTCCTCATTCTTCATTACTTCCGCCAATTCAAAAACCTGATCCCGATAAATTACAGCCTCCGCCAATATGGATTCCACCTCATCCATCAGTGTCATATCCCCTTTAAAGCGTTCCCGGATATGGGGAAGAACGGCCCGCATTTCAGCGAGTGCGGCGGCGGCATTGTCCAGAGCTGCCTGTGCTTCCTCCCTGTCTGTCTCCAGCAGGGCTTCCAGAATATCCGCCCGCGCATACTGCATCTTGTGTTTGGCCGTCCAGACATTGACTGTCACATTATAATTATTATCGTAAAAGCTTGTCAGATTACCGCTGATCCGCTTCATCATGATCAGCGCGGCAACACTAGCCGCAAGGCAAAGTATAATGATAACCGTGTATGACAGAAGCATCCGTGACCTGATTTTCATATTCTTCAGCATTTGGTTCCCCTTCCTCGAATAGGCTATAGGTTTTATTATAGATACCTTATCCAAAATTAGCAAGAGCTTTTATTTTTTCTGTGCTATACTAAGAATAGCTTATTAGCGAGGTGATAATAATGGAACAGGAAAGCAGGCTCTATAAAGTGATTTACCAGTCCGTCCTGACACAGATTTACAGCGGCGTTCTCCGTTACGGACAGGTATTTCCCAGCCAAAATGAGCTTTGTCAGCGGTATCAGGTGGGAATTACCACCATCCGGAAGGTAATCCGTATGCTGGAGCAGGAGGGCGTAATCCATAGTTCCTCCGGAAAACGTGCTGTCGTCTGTTTCGATGAAAGCGAACAAACCTATATCTTATCATTGATGCAAAGACGGGAAAGCATCCTGGATATTTACAAGGGCCTGGAATTAATGATGCCGTCCCTTTATGCAGCGGGAGCAATGCTCTGCTGCAATTTGGATACATATGAAGAATCTTTCTTTTCCGCCGGCAGTCAGGACATCAACGAGCGGAATGCCATTTCTTTTTTTACGGAAATGCTTCTGCCCTACCAAAATCAGATTGTGCTGGATCTTCAATCCGACATGGAGCACTACGCGCGATATCCTTATGTTATGCAGTCCCGGCTGGAAAATCCCTTCGCCGCATCTGCAGAATTCATCAGGCATAATCTCCCTGTCTTCCTGGACATGGCAAAGCATAAGGAACTTGAAGCCTTAACCGCACGGCTGGAGCTGATGTACCGTAATGCAGGGGAACAGGCGGGGATTTATCTGAGTGAAATACAGAAAATCGTTCCGGATTCCGGGGAACGGGTGGATTATCAATGGTTCAGGGGGAAAAACCGCTCCCCCCTTTATGCAGCAGTTGCACAAAACCTATACCGGCGCGCTCTGTTGGGAGAATTCAATAACCGCACTTATTTTCCGTCGGAACCGGAGATCATGCGTACCTACAAAATATCAAAGTCCACCGCCGCCAAGGCGATGGCTCTGCTCAGTGATATCGGCCTTATCCATACCATAGAAAAGAAGGGAACCGTGCTGAGGAGTTCGGAGGAACTGACCCCGGTACGCATAGAGCAAAATATCATTGCCGACAATCTGACCCTTTTTCTGAATGTCCTGCAAATCCTGGCGGTCTGTTCCCAAAAGCTGTGTTTTGCCGCATTTTCGCCGCTGGATAATTCTGCACTTGCGGATTTGGCAGCCGAGTGGGAAGCAAGTCCGCTGAGCCGGACAAGCTCCGGGATCATACATATCCTTACATCTTTTCTGAAAGCACATATGCCGGTTAAATGTCTGGAAAACATTCTTGCACAATTTGATGATGCCCTGATTTGGGGGCATTATCTGGATCGGCCCTATGTAATAGATGAGCAGTGCGCGGTTTTGGCGCAGGAGGGTTTTGAGCAATTCGTGCTGGCCCGTGAATCACTCAGGAAAACCGACCGGGAGAACGCTTCGGTTTCCATCCAAAGGACCTTCCGGGCCATATATTTGGATGCCCGTCTATATACATTGATCTGCTTTAAGGATTTGGCCTCTGTTCCTGCAGAAATATAACGGACTTTAAGTAAATGACGGCATGATCTGAAATATCCCCCCGGGATTCCATATTTTTTAAACACGGAATCCTGGGAGGATATTTTTTCCTGTCGTTTCTTTTTATAATTATAACCGCTTATACAAGCAGGTCCTCCAGAGTCGCAAGCAGCCTGTCTACCTCTATCGGTTTGGAGACATGGGCGTTCATACCAGCACGCAGCGCTTCGCGCACATCTTCGGCAAAGGCATTGGCCGTCATGGCAACTATGGGGATACGCCCTGCATCCGTACGATCCATCCCGCGTATTTCCCGGGATGCCTCATACCCGTCAAGCTTCGGCATCTGGATATCCATGAGAATGATATCATAATAACCCTCCGGGGAATCCGCAAACATGCGGACAGCCTCTTCCCCGTCACAGGCCGTGTCAATTTCCATCTCCGTGCATTTCAGCATCTCAACGGCTATTTCCCGGTTCAGTTCGTTATCTTCAGCCAGCAGAAGCCTTTTTCCCCTGCAGCAGCCTGCCTTATCTCTTACAGGGACGGAACCTTCGGAGGACACAAGTCTGTCCGGAGTCCGGAGTGTTTTTTCCTCATTCTTAAGCAGCCGGAAAGTCACCGTAAAGACTGAGCCTTTCCCCGGACTGCTCTCTATCCGGATATCCCCGTTCATCATATCCACAATATTTTTGGTAATGGTCATTCCCAGCCCGGTTCCTGCAATTTTCTCCACATCGCTGTCCCGGGACCGTTCAAACGGATTAAAAATCTTTTTCAGGAATTCCTCTGACATGCCGATTCCCGTATCCGCACAACGGAAAATAAAGCTGCCATATCCAAGCTTCAGTCCGTCCTCCTGCCATACATCTATATATATCCGTCCTCCGGCAGGCGTATATTTCACGGCATTGCTCATAATATTCACAAATACCTGGCGCAGGCGCAGCGGATCTCCCATTACGGTATCCTCCTCAAGCTCCGGAATATTGGCTGTCAGTTCCAGCCGCTTTTCCTCTGCCTGAGGCCTTATTAATTCCACTGCATCCAGTACCAGACGGGAGAAAAGGAAGGCTTCTTCTCTTAAGGCCAGTTTCCCGCTCTCTATTTTGGAAATATCCAGAATATCATTAATAAGCCCAAGCAGATGGCTGCTGGACAGGCTGATTTTATCCAGACAGTCCTCTATACGGCTCCTGTCGTCCAAATGTGACCGGGCGATGGTAGTCATCCCGATGATACCGTTCATGGGAGTACGGATATCATGGCTCATATTGGAGAGGAAGTTACTCTTTGCTTCATTGGCGGAACGGGCGGTGTCCAGGGCATTCTGCAGAACCTGTCTCTGCTGTTCTTCTTCGTATTTCTGGTCATCGATACAGCGGGCAAGAAAAATAGCCAGCCTCTCTTCCGTATATGGATTGTCCACATGAATTCTCTGAAGCAGTACCCAGTGGTACTCATTATCGGAAAGCAGAATGCGGCACTGGGCAAAAACCTCCGTGGAATGTGAAACCGATGCCTGAATGATTTGCCCGGCGGCGAAGCGTGAGCGGAATTTTTCCTTATAATCCGGATGCAGCCTTTCATTCACAAAGTCCAGCAGGCCTGAATAGCTGCTGTAATTCTGAAGCCCCTCCAGAAATCCGGGCTTCACATAAATCGTTTTCAAAGTATCTGCCGTCAGATTTACACTGAGGATTACGGCATGAGTATCGGAAATTGCGCGTATTAATGTACTGCGCTCCAAAAGCTTCTCTTTCTTTTCCTCCTCCTGGGCCAGCTTCTCCGATGTAATATCATGGAAGGTGGCTATGAGGATCGGTTCTCCCTCTTCATCCAGCATCTTTTCAATAATGCCTGCCGCCCAGAAATAGGTACCGTCCAGCCGCCGGAAACGGCTTACATATGAAATTTTCTGTTCCTTTTCCATGGCTTCCTGAAAACAGGGCTTTGTGCTCTCCCAGTCATCAGGGTGAATCAGCTCCCTGAGCTGTTTTTCCCTGAGGGCATCATTAGATGCATATTCCGGGTAATTCAGAAGACGCAGGCCTTCATGGTTAATCTGGATAAAACGAAAGGGCGTATCCCTGGAAATCAGGGCGACTCCTTCCGGTACCGCGTTGTAAAGGTGGTCGATATAGGCCGCCTGGGTACGCAGCTTATGATAGGTTCTTTTCATCTGGAGAATATAAACGAGGGCAAGCATGATAATCGCCAGTGAAACTGCCGCCACAAAGAAGATTGTCCTTCGCAGAATATCATAGGTCTGCGCACTCACCACTTTCTCAGGAATAATAGAAAGCAGATACCAATCCGAAAAGCCCTTCATTGGAACATAGCAGAAAACCGCATCAGCATCCCCATAGGCAAAAACCGCCCAGCCGCTTTTACCGGAAACCAGAGCCTGACGGAATTCTTCCATTGCCCGGCTGTCGTTCTTTCCCGCAGGAAGCATATCAAAAATATTTTTAACCGTTTTATTGCTGCCCGGATGAGGCGAACGGATCAGAACATCCCCGCCGGTATTTATAATATAGGAAAAACCGGCATTATTATAAAAGGAAAGACTGAACTCACTGGCAATAGCCGCCACATTATATTCTTTCACCAGATAATTTATGCTTCCGTCCGCAAGCTTTACCTGCGTATAAAAATCGAATACATTAACACCGGTACTGCTGCTGATATGAGGGTTTACTATCCCGTATTCCATAAGGAACTGATCCGCCATATACTGATCCGGGCCATCCTTTTCCGGCACGCAGGTTCCGTCCTGTAAATACAGGCTTACGCCATTCTCCATTTTGGAAAATTCCGTTACAATATCCATGACGCTTTCCCTTGCGTCAGCCGGAAGCTTTTCCAGATATCTTTTTATGGAAACAATAGAAGAAAAATCTTCTCTGAGCTGAATGTTCAGAGCATTTTCCCCCTGCCGCGTGCTTTCGATGATTGTACCGACAGACTGCTCCCACAGCTGATCCCTTACCTCATTTACAAAGGTAAACGTAAGAATCCCCAGCAGGATGCCGACTGCGGCAACAGCAAAAAGGAACCATCTTCTTAACTGTACCTCATTATTTTTCATCGCCCCGCCTCTCCTGCTTCCGCCTGTTCATCCAGCCATTCCAGAACCTCCGGCAGTTCTTCGCCGGAAAGCAGCTTTACCGCACACTCCGCAGTGAGATCCCAAATCGGTACTTTGAGATCACTGTCTGCGCCTATTACCGTTTTTTCCTCCTGATACATGTCAATCAGCGGCTGTATCTCCTCTGAGGAGGCCGGTGCGCCTCCTGTCAGAGGGCTGAAGGAACACTGGTTGTCGGCAAATTTCCGGATGTTTTCCTGTCCGGTAAAATACTCCACAAATTTCTTTGCTTCTTCTTTATATTGGCTGTCCTCATTAACCGCAATGCGGGTATCCGCATTAATCACAAGCACCGAGCCCTGCTCCAATACCGGATATGGCACCACCGTAAAACGGAGCTCCGGAGCCATAGCCTTAACACGATCGGCCGCCCAGCCGCCTGTCAGCATAAAAGGGGCGTTTCCCTGTGCAAACAGTTCCAGATCCTCAGAGGTCTTTTTCGTGACAAGGGCTTCTTCCGAATTGATATAGCCTTTCTTTAAAAATGCTTCCGCGACGGAAAAACCATCCTTCAGGTATTCCCCCAGTGATTCTTCCCCTCTGTTTATTCTGCCGAATACCTCCTTCTGGCTGCCTTCCTGGTACAGACAGTAAAAGCTGCGGCCTATGGCAAGGGTTTTCAGGGATATATCGTTGTTTGCAATAACAGGGGTAATTCCCATGCCCTTAAAATAATCACACACGGCCTCCCATTCAGGAAGGGTTTCCGGCACCTTCTGACCGTTTTCCTCCAGCAGATCCAGATTGCAGTACAGCCCAAAAGCGGAAACGGTGGTGGGCACCCAGTAGATTTCCCCCTCATCACTCATCTGATCCAGAATCCGTGCGGTAAAATCAGGAATCGTACTGAGACCGGACAGCTCGCAAAGCTTTCCTTCCGACTCCAGCTGCAGCGCCGTATCATGATTTACCATAAAAATATCGTCCCCATTCCCGGTTTCCATCCGTTTCATGAGGGCATCATAATAATCATTTCCCTTCAGGCTTTCATAGGAAATATAGATATCCGGATTTTCCTCCATAAAAGAGGTGAGTATTTCCTCAATAATCACCACATTTTCCGGTTCATATTTATTCCCGAAAAAAGTGATTTGTGCCTCAGGCTCTACTATATCCGGATAGGTTTCCACCTTTCCCTGACGGCCGCAGCCGGCAATTAAAAATACCGGCAGCAAAACTGCAGCTATCCACTTTTTTCCTTTTATCCCTTTTTTCTTCATACAGAATGTCTTTCCGGGTGAGGATAACATATATTTACACAGCATCCCGGAGCCTTTTCTTTTGATATTAAGGATATTGTATCAGAAAAACTCCCGCAATAAAAGGAAACTTTCGATTAACGATGTTTCCAGACATGGCTGGGCTGGGCCCGATAAGTCGGGTAACGCAGGAGCAGGGTTTTCAAGGCGGCCCAGTTAAAGGGATACAGAGGCCAGAAGTAGCTTGCCCCGGCAAATGTGGGAGTCGTAATCACGGAAAGCAGGACCAGAATCAGCCCGCCTATAAAACCCCACAGCCTGAAAACAGCGGTCATTAATATGATAAATATACGATAGACGCGGATGGCGTCACCGAATTCCATACTGGAAAGAGCGACGCTGGTAAGCAGTGTGATAGACGCATAAAATAACACTTCCACCGTAGCCCAATTCAGGCTGACCGCAATATCCCCGATAATAAGACCGCCTACAATGGACAGAGAGCCGGAAAAACGGCTGGAACTTAAGGAGGCGGAGTTCTTAAACAGATCCAGGCCGAATTCCACTATCAGCACATAGAAAATCAGGTTTATGGGGGGAATCCTTCCTGATGTAAGCAGCTTCCATTTATCGGACAGCTCCGGATAATAGGCCGTTATCAGAAGGAAAAGGGGCATCAGAAGCAGGCTTATAAAAATACAGCCGAAACGTACCAGACGAAAATAATTTCCCACCACCGGGCTTTTATAATAATCTTCCGGGCTCTGGGTAAACTGAAATATAGTACAGGGCAGGATCAGCGTCTCCGGCGAATTATCCACGATAAGCAGGATATACCCTTCCATAAGATAGCTGCAGGCGACATCCGGACGTTCCGTACTGTGCAGGCTCGGCAGCGGATTATACCATCTTTTATGCACCAAAAGCTCTTCCAGGCTTTTCGTTCCCATAGTGAGCGAAGTAACCTCCAGGCTGTCCAGCTTTTTCCGTAAGGTATCCAGCAGTTCTTCATTCACCGAGCCCTTTACATAAGCAATGGCTACATCTGTCTTGCTTTCCGTACCCACACTTTTCACTTCAAAGGTAAGCCTGGGGGAACGGATACGGCGCCGTATCAGATTGGTATTGAACAGCATGGTTTCCACAAAACCATCCCTGGAGCCCCTGGTAACCTTTTCCGTGTCAGGCTCGTCGATACCTCTGGCAGGATACGTCCGGACATCCATGATAATAGCCTGGTCAAATCCGTCTATCAGCAGAACTGACGGACCGCTCAGGATATTTTTTACGATTTCATCCCAGTCCTCCGTCAAGGAGACCTGGGCATAACCGATTTTGGCATTCATGTAATGCCTGATATCTTCTATACAGGAATCCTTCATATATAAAGGGTTCTGAAGATCCGAAAAAATCTGCTGCAGTATTTCCGTCCTGCAGAATCCGTTGATTCCGATCCAATAGCCTCTTGTTTCCCCCAGGAATAAATCCCTGGTTATCATGTCAAAGCTGGTGCCTATGGGCAGAATCTCTTTTGCAGTCTCTATGTTTTCATCTATCTGCGAAGAAAGCTTTCTCATATATTTACTCCCATCTGTCCGTTAAACGGACAAGCTGTCTTTTGCGACTGTTCAGATAACGGTACTGTAACTGTCTATTTCCTACCGGATAGTATGTGCCGCCGGCAAAATCCCTATACTTCCGACAGCTTTTAAAAATTTATATAAAATTTATATTCTCCCCTTGACAAGCCTTTCTGTACACGCTATAGTTACAGTATAAACTGTAATTACAATTTTTACAGAATAAAAAATGCAAAAGACAGGAGGATATGAATATGTCTGTTACAGCAATAGGAAAAGTAAATTTTGATAAAGAGGTACTGCAGTCTGAGCTTCCCGTCCTGGTGGATTTCTGGGCTCCCTGGTGCGGATACTGCCGGAGACTCAGCCCGGTTATTGATCAGCTTGACGCTGCATACGAAGGACGGCTGTCCATCCGTAAAGTGAATATCGATGAGGAACCGGAACTGGCGGATACGTATGAAGTGGAAACCATACCCACTCTGTATTTATTCCAAAAAGGCAAAGCCCCCGTATCTGTCATAGCTCCCCAGGCCAAGTCACAGGTAACGGACTGGCTGAAGGAAAACGGTGTGGACTAAACAAGTAATCATGTTCTATAGAAAGAAGGGTTAACAAATGAAAAAAGAACTCTACGATGTGGTAATTATAGGAGGCGGCCCCGGCGGATATTCTGCCGCACTGTATTGCGCCAGGAACGGATACTCCGTACTCGTTCTCGAAAAGCTTTCCGCAGGCGGCCAGATGGCTACCACCGGCCAGGTGGACAACTATCCCGGCTTCGACGAAGGAATCGACGGCTTCGAGCTGGCTGAAAAAATGCAGAGAGGTGCGGAACGTTTCGGAGTGGAAACCGAATATGCCGAGGTGAACTCCGTGGATTTAAGCCCCGCGAACAAAAAAATCACTACCTCCTCCGGAATCGTCTCCGCAAGAAGCGTGATTGTGGCTACCGGCGCTTCCCCGAGAGAACTGGGCCTCCCGGAAGAATCCTCCTTACGCGGTAGAGGCGTGGCATACTGCGCCGCCTGTGACGGCCAAATGTACCGCAGCAAAACAGTTGCCATAGCCGGAGGCGGAAACAGCGCCGCAGCCGACGCCCTTCTCCTTTCCAAAATATGCGCCAAGGTTTACCTTGTCCACCGCCGCGACAGCCTCAGAGCCTCCCGCATCTATATGGAACCCCTGAAAAACAGCGGCGTGGAATTCATATGGGACAGCAAAATCACAGAGATTCTCCACGACAAACGTGTATCTGGAATCCGCGTGGAAAACGTAAAAGACAAGACCACCAGAGAAATTCCCGTTGACGGCGTCTTCGTCGCAATAGGCCGGGTTCCCGATACCGGATTATTCAAAGGCCAGCTGGATCTCGATCCCCACGGCTATATCATAGCCGATGAAAGTACCCGCACCAACATCGAAGGCGTTTTTGCCGTAGGAGACGTGCGTACCAAAGCGCTGAGGCAGATTGTGACTGCCGCCGCGGACGGAGCAAACGCATCCCATTACGTAGAAGAATATCTGATGTGAACTATTTTCTCCAATAACGCGGAGGGGAAGGGAGTATGATTCCGGCCCCGTATCCCTGGCGCTGCATTCGGCTGCCTCCCTGCCCGGAGCCTCTGCGCCCTCCCCTGTCCCCCGGCATTCCCTGTGTATCATATGGTGCATCTCAAAAAAAGGTAGCTGTTTCTTACTGTTTTGATCCTATCCTTTACTGCCCGCCCTTAGCGGCGTTGTTTGACGACCGCAGGGAGGAGTTCAGCCGCGTTGGCAGTAAAGGATAGGGACAAAACAGTTAGAAACAGCACCTTTTTTTGTCTGTACCATATGATACACAGGGAATGCCAGGGGACAGGGGAGGGCGCAGAGGCTCCGGGCAGGGAGACAGCCGAATGCAGCGCCAGGGATACGGGGCCGGAATCATACTCCCTTCCTATATTTATGCCATCATCTGTAAAAGAGTGAGGATATCACCTCTGTTCATAGGATAGAAGGAGCCGCAGGTGTGGGTTCCTTTATTTGTCATAAGATCCGCAATCAGTTCGAATTTTTCTGTACCGATACCGGCTTCGCTTAAGGTTAGCGGCAAACCGGATTCATTTATGAGGGAGCGAAGTCTTTTTATGCCTTCTTTTGCTGTTTCCCGGGGGTTTTCAAAATTCATTTCCACTTTCCAGACGCGGACTGCCATCTGGGCCAGCTTGGGGATACATTCCTGTTTGTCAGATAAAAATTCCATCCAGGCGGGGAAGGAGATGGCAAGGCCTGCTCCGTGGGCGATGTCATAAAAGCCGCTGATTTGGTGTTCCAGGCCGTGGTTGAACCAGTCCTGCTGTCTGCCGCAGCCGGTCATGTCGTTCTGGGCCCAGGTTCCGCATAGCATGATTTCGGCTCTTGCGTCATAATCCCGGGGGTTTTCCAGTGCTTTGGGCAGGTTATGGATTACGGTGGCCAGGATTCCTTCCGTCACGCGATCTGTCATTTCCACATTTGGGGTCCTGGTGAAATATCTTTCCATGGCGTGGGCCATGATATCCATGCAGCCGCATGCGGTTTGGTATGGAGGAAGGGTGAAGGTCAGTTCTGGATTCATGATGGAGAAAACAGGGCGCATTAACGGGGAGCCGAAGCCTGTTTTCATGGGAATGGTTTCATCGGAAATGACGCAGCTGTCGCTTTCTTCGCTGCCTGCGGCGGGGAGGGTAAGGATATCCGCAACGGGGATTCTTTTTTCTCCGGGTCTGACTTTTCCGGAAATCAGATCCCATACATCGCCTTCATAATAAACACCGAAAGACATGGCTTTACAGGTATCAATAACACTTCCGCCTCCTACAGCCAGAAGGAAATCAATATCTTTTTCCCGGCAGATTTCAATCCCTTTTCTTACCAGGGATACTCTGGGATTAGGGACTACGCCAGGTAATTCCTCGAAAAAAAGACCGGCTTCCTTCAGCGCATGAATCACTTTATCATACAGGCCGTTTTTCTTTATGGAAGAGCCTCCGTAAACGAGAAGGACTCTGGATGCACCGTACTTTTTCAGTTCTTCTCCTACGCACAGTTCTTTATCTTTTCCGAAAATCATCTTTGTTCCGCATTGAAATTCAAATCCGTTCATTGCTGCTCCTTTTCTTTACAAGATAATCAGTTCCTTGGGGCTCCTGGTCAGGTTTTCAAATCCGTTTTCCCTGACCACTATCATATCTTCAATCCGTACCCCGAATCTTTTTTTCAAATAAATGCCGGGTTCCACGGTTATCACAATTCCCGGTACAAGCTTGTCGTTGCAGACCTCATTAAACCGGGGATTTTCATGAACCTCCACACCTACGCTGTGGCCCAGGCCGTGGGAGAAACAGCCCTCATAGCCTTCCTGATAGATAAATTTACGGGCGGCGGCATCCACCTCCGAGCAGACAGCTCCGGGGCGGATCTTATCAAATGCCCTTTTCTGAGCTTCCTGGACAGTCTCATAGACATGCCTCTGCTCCTCCGATACGCTTCCCACCGCCACAGTACGGGTCATATCCGCCAGATATCCTCCGCAGACGGCGCCGAAATCCATGGTGACAAAATCCCCTTTTTGAATGAGGCGGCTTGTTGCAAATCCATGGGGCAGGGAGCTGTTGGGGCCGGATGCCACAATAAAATTGAAATTCTTATCGTCTGAGCCCAGTCTGGTCAAGGTAACGCCGATTTCCCTCGCCACATCAATTTCCGTCAAACCGGGCTTTATGATTCCGAGAATATGGGAAAAGGTATGATCCGTGATCTGCTGTGCCTTTTTATGGCAGGCGATTTCCTCTTCATCCTTTTCCCGGCGCAGGGAATCCATGAGGCCGGAAAGGCTGTCTGAGACATCCAGGGAAATTCCCTTAAGGGCGGTTTCCAGCTGTCTGTACTTTTCTAAGGTAACCAGTCCGGTATGCAGGGAAAGGGCGGATATTCCTTCTGCCTCCAGGAGCTGTTTTATCTGGGAATATAGGTTTTTCTCTTCGATTACTCTGCAGTTTTTTACCTTTTCTTCCGCTTCTTCGAAATAGCGGAAATCAATGATCAGCCATGCCTTATTTCTTGTGACCAGCACGGTTCCAGCAGAGGATTTCATTCCTGTCAGGTAAAAACGGTTGGCTGCGTCCTGCAGGATTGCCGCTTCCATGTCAGAAGGCATGGCCTGCTGCAGCCTGATTATTTTATCCATATGCACTTCCTGTCCGCATGCCCGCACTTCGGGCATACTATAATTTTTTCAGCAGGACTGAATAACATTGTGCCGCGTCTTTTACTGCCTGTATGGAAGCGTATTCGTTATCCCCATGGACACCTCTTCCCTGTTCGGGCAGGGCATACATAGGGGAAAATCGCAGTACATTGTCTGTCAGTTCCAGAAAATGACGGGAGTCTGTTCCGCCGCCCAGGACAAAGGGAATTACCGGAAGGCCGGGATATGTTTCTTCCACGCTGGCCTTCATCGCCAGATAGCCCGGCGCACCGGTACTGCTTTCCGGCGCGGCATCTCTGCCGCCTGCCAGTTCGCATAACAGGTTATGTCTTTCGGCGGCTTTTTTCAGCTTTTCCGTTATTTCCTCCGCCTTCTCCGTACAGGATACCCGTACATTGGCCGTCAGCACCGCTTTCTTCGGCATGACATTAAAGGCGGTTCCTCCTTCTATCATGGTAAAGGCAATGGTGGCTCCCAAAAGGGTATCCGCATCCTTACAGATTTCATGCAGTATGGGATAATCTCCCTGTTCATCCGCCGCCTGCAGAAGCTTATCCCGGATCGTGTCCGGGGAATATCCGGCTGCGGCACGCAGCATTGCGCGGTTTCCCTCACTCAGCTCTTTTCGGAAAAAATCGGCATACTCCACTTCATGGATAAAATCAGCCAGACGTACAATCGCTGAATGGGCCGGAGGATTGGCGGAGTGTCCGCCCTGGGAGAGCGCGGTAAACCGGTATTCCAGCGAACCCTTTTCCGCTATTCCGAAAAGGGCGGCTTTTCCTTTTACCAGGCCCATAAAATCATCACAAATGGTGCCGCCTTCGTCGAATACGGTCTCAAAATGTATCTTTTTGTCCTTTAACAGCTTTGCGGCCCGGCCTGTGGTGCAGCCGCCTGTTTCTTCATCACAGGAAAGATACAGCCATATATCCCGCTTGGGGCGCCAGCCTTCTTCCAGCAGGCTTTCAAAGGCAGATAATAACGCGCATTGAGGCCCCTTCATATCCTGAGAGCCTCTTCCCCAGACGCAGCCGTCCGCGATCCGGCCGGAAAACGGAGGAAACTTCCAGGAGGCTTCGTCCGCGGCGGGAACCACGTCCATGTGTCCGGTGAATAATACGGGAAGAAGGGGGCCGGGAGTTTTCTCCTCATGAAGGAGACGGCTGCCGGTTCCCCGGAGTATAAGCAGGAGGGCTTCGCCTACCGGTGTGATATCGGCAGCGGTGAACAATGTTTGGAATGTGGTTCTCAGATAATTCCGGTATTCCTCTATGTGGTAAAATGGTTCGTTTCCGGCACCGCTCACGGTGGGGATCGATATCATGGCGGACAGGTTTTCACCTATATTTTCAAACATTTTTTGTCACTCCTTCATGCCGGATACGGCGATTCCCTCTACGAAAAATTCCTGAGCAAAGCAATATAAAATAAGCAGCGGCAGCATGGATATCAGCGCGCCCGCCAGAGCAGGGCCAGTCTCACGCACACCTTCCCCTACAAACATGGCAAGTCCGGCGGAGAGTGTCCGCATCTTGGTGGAATTGGTCATCATCAAAGGATAAATCAGGTCATTCCAGTTGGAGGTCAGACAGAAAATGAAAAAAGTGACAAACGCCGGTTTACATAACGGGAACATGATCTTCGTATAAATACCGAATTCATTCATACCATCAATTCTGGCCGCTTCTTCCAGGCTCTTGGGGAGTCCTATATAAAAGGAACGCATGAAAAACATTCCGTAAGCAGATGCAATACGCGGCAGAATCAGCCCGATATAAGTATTTAATATACCGAAGGTATGCAGTTCCAGGTACAAAGGAATCATAATGATCTGGAACGGAATCAGCATAGTGAGAAGGACAATATTGAAAATGATTTCCTTACCTTTAAATTCAAGACGGGCAAAGGCATAACCGGCCATGGAATCCAGAAGGGCGGAACAAACGGAAACCACTCCCGCAAAAATAACAGTATTTTTTATATAATCCGCCAGGGGGATTCTGGACCATACCTGGATATAGTTTTTGATTGTCCATGCTTTGGGCCACAAGGTGGGCGGCCATTTTATGATATCCTTCTGCAGTTTAAAGGTGCTCAATATCAGCCATACAAACGGAAATACAATCAGGAACAGTACGAAAAGGCATATGAGAACTCTCAGCACGTCATAAACTTTAATTTTTTTCTTCATCCTGCTCTCCTCCTACATGTTTCTCGCTATTTTGCGTTCCATATAGCCCTTGAAAATCAATATAATAACTGCGATGACAAAGAATAATTCAATACACATGGCTGAAGCGTATCCCAGATCATAAGGCGCCGAAAAGCCTCTGTTATATATGTACTGCACCACTGTCTCCGTTTTGTAAAGAGGGCCGCCTCCCGTGGTAACGTAAACAACGTCGAAAACCTGAAAAGCCCCGATTATTGTGGTAAGAAGGGTAAAATTGATAGTAGGCAGAAGATTGGGCAATGTAATATGGAAAAACTGCTGTGTCTTCGTAGCCCCGTCAATTTCCGAAGCTTCAAAATAGGTACTTGGGATATCATTAATGCCTGCCACCAGAATGATCAGCGTTTTCCCGAATGCCTTCCAAACGGAAATGAAAATAATGATAGGCATGGCAAATTTCACTTCACTGAGAAGGGCTATAGGTTCGCCGTATACCAGACTGATCAGATAGGGAATATAACCTACCGTGGAATTCAGAATCAGGTTGAATAAGATACCGATTGCCGTAAAGGAACATAGTACCGGCACATAAAATACGGAGCGGCACATCTTATTAAAACGGGTGGGCTTATACAGCCAATAGGCCAGTACCAGCGCCACAATAAGCTGAATGGGCACCGATATCACCACATAATAAAATGTATTTTTGAATGCATTCCAGACACGTTCATCCCCCAGCGTCCGTTTAAAGTTATCCAGTCCCACAAACTGAGGCCATGCCAGGAAAATATCCAGATTTGTCAGGCTGATGATAAATGAAATCACCAGAGGAATAATCGTAAATACAAATAATACCAGTACAGCAGGAAAAATAAACAGATATCCCACTCTGTCTTTTTTCGTCCATTTGGCTATACATCTTTTCATTGGGCTGATTTTTTCCATCCTCAGGCTCCCTTCTGAATAAAGGATGCCGCTGCCTGCAGCCGCATCCTTTTTCATAGCTTATCAGAATTTACTATTTCAAAATACCCTGGATGACTTCGTTGTACTTATCCAGTGTTGTCTTAATATCTGCACCAGCAAAAATTTCTTCCATGGCAGGATATAAACCATCGGTCGAGATTGTATTTACACCATTCAGCTTACATTCAATGTGTCCGTAGGAAAGAGGCTCCGATAATGCCAGTGTCTGCGGATCATCCGCGAAATTAGCCTGTGCCGAAAGCAGATATGCAGGAGTACCGCATTCCTTTGTCCATTTGGTACAGATTTCTTCCGTATTCCAGTAGTTTACAAACTTATAAACAAGTTCCTTATGCTCCTCTGAAGTCGTTTTAGGAATAGAAAAGCCTACAGGGATTACCGCTGCATCCTGCTCAACGCCCGTACATGCAGGAACCGCTTTTACGCCATAATTAATTTCATTTTCACGAAGCCCGTTAATAATCCAGGGACCGTTGATAAACTGTGCAAGCTGACCGCTGATATAGGTATTATCATCGGAATCCTTAGGGGAACATTCATACAGTGTTTTCAAGGTTTCAAAAGCTTTTACGTTCTCCTCGGAATTGAATACCGCTTCTGTTTCATCTTCATTCACGTAGCCGCCGCCATAAGCATACATGGTATACTGGGCAGTCACATTATTATTGACAGGCACGCAGAAGCCGTACTGGTTTTTGCTCTTATCCGTAAGCAACTTTGCATTCTCCACAAGCTCTTCAAAGGTTTCCGGAGGGGATTCGGGATCCAGTCCTGCCGCTTCATAAAGATCTTTATCCCAGTAAAAATAATGAGATACCATCTGCATGGGAACACCAACGCATAAATCATCATAATACAGCAGATCTACAACGTTTTTGTCAAAGTCATCGGCATTTACTTCCGGTAATTCATAGAAATCACTTACATCCTGGAAGCTGCCGGCTTCCACATAAGGAGCATAATATCCGGAAGAACAAAGCACAAAATCCGGTGCATTTCCCGCCGCAATAGCTGCCGGAAGCTTTTCGTTAAAGGTTGCCCATGGCATTACGTCCATTTCAATGGTAATATTCCATTCGTTCGACGCATTAAAATCATCCACAATCTGCTGAAGGACTTCACCGTCTGTACTGGTAAATCCATTCCAGAATGTGAGTGTTGTAGGTTCATAGGTCTTTTCTTCTCCCGCTTCCGATGCATCCGCCGAATCGGAAGCCGCCGTTGAGGGCGCCGCGCTTTGCGGTTCTGCTGCTTCACCGGAAGTATCCGCTGACTGTCCGGAACATGCGGTGAGTGCCAAAGTCATGGAAAACGCCATCCCCAATGCCAATAATTTGTTCCACTTTTTCATAATACTCTTCCTTTCTATGTGTGCTTTTTCTTTTTTAAAAGGGAATTCCCTTTATTTATCAGATACTTCTTGCCGCTTCAATAATCCAGCGGATTCTCTCCCAGTCAAGCTTTGCATCTATTGTGCAGTCTCCGCCCAGCATCAATCCTATTTTGCCATGATTGAGAATTAGATCTGTGGTGTATTTCTGCAGCTCTTCCTTGGTACCGGTATAAAGAATTCCCTGCTGGGTGTGTTCGTCCCAATGAGTTTCGAAACCGCCCAGGGAGGTTCTGCCCCCGATAAAATAACGGCCGGCATCCAGAGACAGGCCTTCCACAAATACAGCCCAGTTTACTACCTTTGCGGGATAATCCTGCCAGATTGCAAGCTGGTTCCGGTTTCCTGCCCAGCCGCACATATGTATGATGTTATTCTCCGAAAAACGGTTTGCGTGCTCCAGAACATAAAGATCACTGGGGGTGATGGTTTTCCTGTATTCTTCCGGGGTAAAACGGTCATATTCCCCGCCCTGCACACAATAGTAAACGCCGTCACAGCCCGCTTCCGTAATAAGCAGCTCCGCAAGAAGGGCGTTGGACTGTGCGATCACATCCAGAGCGTCCATTACGGCATTTTTATCCTCTCTTATATATTCCATTACATCCGAATCCGTTAAGCCCACTGCTTCCGCGCCGAAACGGAGGGATGAAAAGGGAGCGAATACATTATAGAAAACACAGCGTTCTTTTCCGATATCCTCAACGATAGCTTTGGCTCTCTCCACCTGTTCCCTGATAAAGGGATGATCGGAGGTCAGCGGTTTTAAGCTTTTCCAGTCCGCTGCCGTTTTTATTTCCGGCAGCGGATACGGGAAATAACCATCGCACATAATTTTTACAAAATCCAAGTCTGTTTCCCGATAGTATTTTAAATGTGCATTTATGCAGCCCTGACCGGAAGCTTCTTCTCCCGCAAAATGAAACCAGAAGCCTACCGGAACATGATCCACCTCCTTTTTATTCATTGCATTCAGAACTCGTGTCCTCTTATCCATTTCTTTTTCCTCCTTTTTATCTGCAAACCATCATATCCAAAATCACCTGATCCGTATCAGCCATACCCCGGTTTCCCAGTTCTCCCAGATTTCTGATGGTGCTTTCCACATCTTCCGTTACAATTCCGTCCAGGCCGCCGGCGCTATGATTTTTCAAAGCCAGCATGGAGCACTGGAATGCACTTGATATTACCGTTGCTATTTTTAAAGCGCAGCCTGCTTTTGCTCCGTCACAGATAATTCCTGAAACATCGGCTATCATATTATTAATGGCATTCTTAATTTGCTTCAGTCCGCCTCCCTGCATATATACGAACGCGCAGCAGGCTCCGATGGATGATCCCATGCCGCAGCCGCAAAGCGGTGAAAGCTTTCCAATATAGCTTTTAACATGAATGGTTATCAGACAGCTGAGGGCCAGCGAACGGTACAGCATTTCCGGGGAGCCTTTTCTTTTATAAACAGCTGCAATAACCGGCAATGTGGCTGTTAAGCCCTGATTTCCGCTGCCGCACACCGTCATTACCGACATGGCGCATCCGGCCATTCTTGCATCTGCCGCCGCTGCAGTTACTGCAATGGCATAATTCCTTATATCATCCCCGGCGGTTCCTTCTCCCATATCTTCATAGATACTTCGTCCCACATGGAGCCCATAACGCCCTTTCAGCCCTTCCTGAGCCACCGCCCAGTTCATTTTTATACACTCATCAAGGAAAGAAAGCCGGTCTGTATCCACATTCTGTATAAAATCATAAATGTTATCCACAGTAAGCGCTGATTTATCACTCTCATCCGCCGGAAGCTCCTCGCAGCTCCCTTTTTCATAGATACAGGTAAGCCCATGTATTATGCGGGTAATATTGGTATGACTGTCTTCAATAATGACTGCCGACATATCCTCCTCTGTTTCCAGAATAACTTCTATGTAAAGCTTTTTCGGCGTATCCTTCCGTTCCACACGAACCTGTGTCCCGGCAAACAGCCTGGCTTCCTCCACCTGTTCCGGGGTAATGGAGTGCAGAACCTCCAGAATCGCTTCACTGTCGCCGCCTATAATTCCCAATGCCGCCGCCATTTCCAGCCCTGCCATATCCGTTCCGGGAATCCCGACTCCCATGGCATTTTTCAAAATATTGCAGCTCACCTTTACCTGTGCCCGCACCGGTTTCTTTCCCAAAACTGCCCTTGCCTTGGCAGAGGCATAAGCAATTGCAACAGGCTCCGTACACCCCGTTGCCGCCGCCATTTCCTGTTTCAGAATCTGCAGAATCTGATTATGATTCATCTTTTTATCCTCATACTTATAATAATCGTTATATGCATACCGCTAATATGATTAGCAATATGATATTTAGAATATAATGGAAATATTATAAAAATGCAAGACATTTTTTCTTATTTTTTATCTTTTTGTACAATTGCATAAAAAAAGAGGGCATTTTTTGTGTATTGTATAGAAAGACATTTCCAAAAACAAAACCAGGAGATGCCACAAAAAGACATCCTATAACGAAGAAACCGTCCCTGTCTGCCGACAAAGGACGGTTTCTTCTCTTAATTTATATCCCATTTTTTCAGATGAGCCTTATTCTGCCTCCAGCCCCATCCTCACATACTGTTCCTTCGGCGCGTCATTCTCTTTCATAATCCGCACCATTTCCTTCCTGAAATACTCCTCCACTTCCGGATTAGATATAGGTTCTGACTCCTTCGGATCCTTCTTCAAATCAAAAAGCAGCGTTTTATAAGGATGCTCCCCCAATCCATTCGTATACTCTCTTTTTTCCACATTCTTTATTTTAAGAAGCCGGCAGCCCTTCGTAAAAGAAAAAGGCTCACTCAATTCCAACTCCTGCAGCTCCTTAGGAGGAAACATCTCCCGCATATGAGTCGGCATCAAAGTATAATTATAAAGCGGCTCATTGGTTTTGACCGCCGGAGCCAGCACATAGGCATAATGCCCGTCCGTACAGCTTATCTGCGCGCCGCAGGTCCCATACAGACAGGTTTCCCGCACTGGTTTTCCTTCCGCAATCGTATCCTTCAGCACATGCCCCAGCATATCCCCTGGAACCGGCAGCCCGAAAAACTCCAATAACGTAGGCGCCAAATCAATCGTCTGCACAAGACACTCACACCGCCCCGCCGCCCTGCTTCTGGGATCATAAATAAACAAAGGCGTATGAACGATCTCCTCATAAAAATTAATTTCATTACTCTTCGCCCACCAATCATGCTCCCCCAACATAAAACCATGATCCGTATTCACGATCAGCATCGTATCTTCCCACAGATTATACTCATCCATCTTATCCAAAATTTTCCCCAGATTCCGATCACACATCTGAAGCAGCGCCGCATACTTATTACGCACATGCTGCACATAAGGCCGCTCCTCCTCCGTTACCCTGTGATATCCAGGCCAGTCAAACAAGGGACCGTCATACTCCGTCTCAAACCCCATCAAATCCTCATCCTGCACATAAAAAGGCTCATGCGGATCAAAAGTCTCCACCTGCAGGAACCAATTATCCGCCCCATGATTCCTCTCCAGAAATTCCACCCCCGCCCGGAACGTAACACTCTGAGCCATCCTGTCTTCCGTATCCGTATATTCCCGGTTAACCATATCCTGCTTACCGCACTGCCCGATATGAGGAGGAAGCACCTTATCCCCGACACACCCCTTCCAGGGATCCCCTTCCTGTCCCCTCACATTCTCCCAGCTGCTGTACCGATTATGATAAGTACACCCGCCATCCTCCCAATAATGATAATGATCACTGATCAAATGCGAATAAACCCCATTCCTCTTCAAAATCTCCGGCATAGAATCATCATAAGGCTCCATAGGCCCCCAGCTCCGATGCAGGAAATTATAACGCCCCGTATGAATCTCCCTCCGCGCCGGCATACAAGGCAGACTCCCCACATAACACTTATCAAAAGTAACACACCTCTCCGCCAGCCTCTCAAAATTAGGCGTCTTAGTCCACTCACACCCATAAGGCGCAAGCATATGCCGATTCAAAGAATCATACATAATCATTATAGCCTTCATAAAAATTCCCTCCTTCTCCTTAACTACATTCTACTTTTTTTCTTCCCAAAAAGCCATCCCTGCCCTTCAGGTTCTTTCTCCCGTCAGGGTATTCCTCGTCCGCGCTGTGTGACCTTACACTCCCCATTCTCCTTCGTCCTGTGTCCGGCCAGGCACGTTGCTGTTTGGCATGGACATCTCAAAAAAAGGGAGCTGTTTCTTACCATTTCCTTTCTATGATCTGCTGCCGTCCCTAGCGGCGCTGTCTGACGACCGCAGGGAGGAGTTTAAGCCGCGTTGGCAGCGGAGCATGGAAAGAAAATGGTTAGAAACAGCCCCTTTTTTTGTCTGTCCATGCCGAACAGCAACGTGCCTGGCCAGACACAGGACGAAGGAGAATGGGGAGCGTAAGGTCACACAGCGCGGACGAGGAATACCCTGACGGGAGAAAGAACCGTCCGCGCACGCCATGACCTTTTTTATTTATTCTTCAGCCAGCTTCATCATTCTGTCGTAATATTCCTGATTCAGCTCAGTATATCTTTCATAACTGAACTTTCTGCAGTCCTCCAGATGTTTCTGCCACTTGGCATCATCAATGCCGTTCATTACGCTTTCCGCCATGAAGTTATCCATATATGTTCTCAACTCTGTCAGAAGCACATTGATTTCCTGGGTGTTTTCAGGATAATCCTGGCCCTCCGGAAGGAATTCCTTTACGGCGCAGTCCATGTAAGGCTTTTGTCTTTCCATATACTTGATTTCACGATCCGAAGTAACCGCGAATTTGGCATTATCTTCTTCCGTCCAAAGGAAAATACCCTTGATGCCCATGGATAAGGTATGGCGTACCTCCGCATAGCTGTTATAGCCTTCCAGGACAGGATCTGCTTTTTTGGAAATGGTTCCGTCTCCATTATCCACCCAGGCCATATCCTTGGGGCCCCAGCCGAAGAGAAGCCGGTTGTCAAAAGAACTGTTGATATAGTCATAAAGTCTGAGCATCGCTTCGGGATAAGGGCAATTGTTGGTGATTGCGAACTGGTTGACAATAACGGTGCCCGACCACGCGCTGGGCTGATAATGTCTCTCGCCGTTGCTGTCCTTTAAAGGAAGAAGATAGGTATAATCCCCCGCATAGTCCCCTACTGTAATATCATCATAAGAATAATTCGGGAAAACGCCTATCTGATCATTGGTACCCTTGGCGATCATATCCACTTCTTCCTGTATAAAACCGTTGGGATCAATCAGCCCGTTGGAATACAGCTTATTCAGATACTGCAGGTACGCATGATAATTTTCGGAAACAGGATAAAAGTCCACTTTTCCATCCACAACCTGTAAATAAGGGTATTTGTAATCCTTTTCATCATAACCGGCAAAGCCAAAGGCAGATTTCAGGATATCAAACTTTCTGTCCTTATAGAAAGCAAAGGGAATTTCATCGGCCTGTCCGTTCCCATTGGGATCCTGGGTTTTAAACGCCATAAGCACATCGAAAAGTTCATCTGCTGTCTCAGGCATTTCCATACCCACCGCATCCAGCCACTTTTTATTGATGGCAAGGCTCTTCCCTGCCACATAGCCGTCCAGCTGCACTTCAGGAAGGCCGTAGATGGAACCGTCGGGGAACATGCCCGCAAGCTTGATATTCGGGTATTTGTCAAAGAATTCCTTTAAGGACGGCGCATAGTCATCGATCATGTCATTCATTTTGACGAAGGAATCCAGGAACTGTGCGAAGTTGGGGATCTGGCCGATAAAGGCGTCCGGCAGATCTCCGGCTGCGATCATGATAGCCACTTGGTCATTATAGGATGCCTCCGGAATCCCTACCCACTGGATTTTAAGTCCGGTATCCTCCTCAATCTTTTTTACAAAATCTTTGTTTTCCCATCCTCCGATTTTATCTGTGGAGCCTACCGCATATACAATTTTAAAAGTATAGTCCTCGTTCATTATGGGATATCCTGTTTTATTTACGGCTTCCGAAGACTTTTGGACACTGCTTTCCGTCTCCGTTCCCGCCGGAACGGTCTGTGCACTTTCTGTTGAAGCCGAACTCCCGCACCCCGCAAGGCCGGAAACCACAAGAGCTGCTGCAGCGACTGCTGCGATCAATCGATTCTTCTTCATTCTTTCTCCCTCCAAATTAATTATCTGCTATTTTTATGCCAGGCATCCGTCACCCCTTGACGGAGCCGATCATAACACCTTTTACAAAATACTTCTGCAGGAACGGATAGACACAGATGACCGGCAGCGAGGATACAATAATCACCACATATTTGATAATCTGGGCCACCTTCTGCCGTTCCACCAGAGCCTCAATTTCAGCCGGATCCGTTATCTGGGTCAGCTGCTGCCCCAGAATCAGGATGTCCCGCAGCACCAGCTGAAGCGGGTATATCTTCTGGTCGGTCACGTAAATCATCGCCGTAAAATAGGAATTCCACTGGCTGACGCCCACATAAAGGGCAATAACCGCAATAATCGCTTTGGAACAGGGCAGTGCGATTTTGAAAAAGAATTTCCCCACCCCGCAGCCGTCCAGCTCCGCGGCTTCGAAAAGCTCTTCCGGAAGGCTGTTCTGGAAAAAGGTCCTGGCAATAATCATGTTATAGACGGTAACCGTCCCCATCACCACCAGGACAGTTCTCGTATTCACCATATGAAGGCTGCTGACCACCATATAGGTGGGAATCAGTCCGCCTGAAAAGAACATGGTGAATACAAAAAGTTTGGTTATCACATTCCGTCCGAAAAGATCCTTCCTGGATAAGGCAAATGCCGCCATCAGGGTAACGCTGGTTCCTAACAGAGTTCCGAAAAAGGTGTAAAAAATGGTATTCAGGTAGCCTCTCCATATTTTCCATTCCTCCAGAACAAACTTATAGGCTGCGAAATTGATTCCTGAAGGAAGAAACCTCACCTTTCCCAGAGAGATATCCTCCGGCGAGCTGATGGAGGCAATGATTACAAAATACAGGGGATACAGGACGATAACCAGCACCACCAGGGATATCACGGTAACCGTGATATTAAATATCCTGTCTTCCCTTCCGGCTTTTATTTTTTTCGTTTCCATAACCTTCCTCCCTTACCACAATGAATTTTCCGTCGTTTTTCCCGCGATCTGGTTAACGAGAATCAGGATGGTGAAATTGATGATATTGTTAAAAAGGCCAATGGCGGAAGCATAGGAATACTGCTGCCCCTGAAGACCGATTTTGTAAACATAGGTGCTGATGACTTCCGCCGTGGAAAGGTTGGGCGCCGTCTGCATCAGATATACCTTTTCAAAGCCCAGGTTCATGATATTTCCGCAGTTCAGTATGAGCAGAATCACCGCCGTGGGAATCAGCATGGGAATATCAATGTAAAAAATACGCTGCAGCTTGTTGGCCCCGTCCGCGATAGCCGCTTCATGCAGTTCCGGGCTGACGCCGGAAAGCGCGGCTATGTAGATAATGGAGGACCAGCCGGTCGTCTGCCAGATGGCGGACCAGACATACAGATGGGGGAAAGCCGCCGGATCCGTAAGTACCTGCGGGTTGTTCATTCCGAATCCCTTTAATATGCTGGTCCCGATTCCCGACGCCGGGTCAAAGAAGACAAACATCATACCCACCAGCACGACCGTGGAAATAAAGTGGGGTGCATAGGTCGCGGTCTGTGTGATTTTCTTCAGCCGCTGGCTGGGCGTATAATTCAGAATCAACGCCAGTATGATGGGGATGGGAAAACTGAACACCAGCTGGTAAAGGCTGATTACCAGTGTGTTTTTCAGCAGCTTCCAGAACATGGGCGAGGTAAAAAACTGCCGGAAATATTTGAAGCCCACCCATTCACTGCCCCAGATTCCTTTGGTCGCCACAAAATCCTTAAAGGCTATCTGCAGCCCCGCCAGAGGCATGTAATTAAAAATGAAAACGTAGATGATCATGGGAAGCAGAAATAAATACAGAATTGAATTTTTCTTCAGACTCTTCCTGAACTTTACTTTGTTTTTCAAGGCCCCTCATTCCTTTCTTTTCCTGATGAGCCTATTTTAGCAAAGGAAAGGAGAAGAGCCTATGAAGCAAAATCAGTGATTTTGGTAAAATACTCAGTTTTTTACAAAATGCCCGTTTCTTCTATGGGAAGTCTCACTGTCACAGTCACCTTTCCGTCCTTCCCTTCCACGGTAAGCCCCCCTTCCTCTCCATACATCAGCTTCAGGCGGCTCTGTATGTTGACAAGGCCGATCCGTTTTCTTGCACGTCTTTCCTGCTCCAGGAGCTCCCTGTCCGCCAGGGTTTCCTGCAGCTTTGCAAGCCGCTCTCCTTCCAGCCGTCCTCCGTTGTCAATGATGGAAAAGACAAGGCTTTGTCCTTCCCGTCTTCCCTTTATCCAAAGCATTCCTCCTGGCTCGGTACGTTTTTCCAGTCCATGGTAAACCGCATTTTCCACGAGGGGCTGGAGAATCATTTTGTCGATAGGAAGATCCCCGATGCCTTCCTCCATCTCCATTTCCCAGCGGAACCTTCCGTTAAATCTCACGTCGCATATATCCAGGTATTTTTTCAGGAAATCCGTTTCCTCCCTTACTGTTACCTTGTCGCCTTCCTTAATGGAATAGCGGAAGATTTCAGCCATATTGGAGGCCATTTCCGCTACCAGCGGCTGATCGTTCATCAGCGCGATTCCTCCCATGCACTGCAGGGTATTGTAGAGGAAATGGGGATTGATCTGGCTCCGCAGGGCATAAATTTCACTCTCAGTTTTCACCAGCTCCGTTTCATAGAGGCGCTGCTGCGTATCGAAGATACGCTGGGACATCTGTGCGTTATTCTTCAGCATTTCATTCATCTTATCCACAAGGGGAGTGAGCTGGAAGTGGTATTTTCCGGTGATCTGTTTTTTCCTCCGGTTCGTACCAAGCTCCGCCACTTCTTCTATCAGCCTGTCGATGGGATGGGCTATTGTCTGGTTGAACAGCCATCCGATAAGGAGAAGCATGCCGACCATGACCGCGCAGCTTAACAGCATCTGGCTTCGGAACAGGTCATATTCCCGCACTACCTGATGGTTATTGATTTTTCCCACTATCCGGAAACCCTGGCCGCCCCATATTTCCCGCTCCAGATAGGTATAGCCCGGCTGCTCCCTCTCCAGCACCTCCGCCCCGGAATTGGCGGCTATTATGCGGCCCCGGGGATCGAGAAGATAGAATTCCACCTCTTCCGCATTTCCGGTTTCCTCCAGCACCTTCATGATGGCGTTGGGGCGTATGACCAGCATCACGGTTCCGATCCGCTGGCTTTCCGTAAAAATAGCCGCCTTATTGGAATAAATGGGGGTAATGCAGAGAAGCGCTTCCCTGCCGTCATCGCCTTTATAAAAGATAAAGCGGTTGTTTACCGCCTCTTTATAGCATTCCCGTTCCACCTTCTGAAGCTCTTCCTGGAATTTCATTTCTGAGGAGCTGTAGCTGTATTCGCATTTTCCTTCTTTATTGAACAGAAGGGCCGTCTGAATCTGGGAATTCATGGCTACCGCCGCCTGGCAGGTATCATTTACAAATGTCAGCATCCGGTATTTTTCCAGCTGTTCTTCCTCCGCCAGGAACTGCTGCACTCCGGAATTGATGGAAAAATAGGTGGTGGTATAGGCAATGCTTTTAAACGCGGAATCCAGGTTGTTTTCTATCTGCTTTACCGTAGTATTCGTGTAGGAAAGCAGACGCTGTGCCGAATTCTCAGCGATTTTGTGTATGTAAATAAACTGGCTGCCCACCTGGATCAGAATGGCTGCCAGGATGATCAGTACAATACTTTTCTTAAAACTCAGTCTCATAGCTGTCCCTCATCTGTGTTCCGGTTTCCCGTGTTCCTTCTCTGTCTCCGGTACTGGCTCGGCGTCTCGCCGCTGTATTTCTTGAACACCTTATTAAAATAATAGTAATCCTGTATACCGCACTGTACCGCAATTTCTTCCAGAGACAGCGTGGTATGCGTCAGAAGGCGTTCCGCCTCTTTCATGCGTATGGAAGCCAGATATTCGGAAAAAGAACCGCCTGTCTCTTTGTTGAACAGGGCGCAGCAGTAGTTCGCATTGAGATGAAACTGATCCGCAAGCTCCCTGAGCACCAGTTTTTCCCGGAAATGGGTGTGCATAAAGGTCAGCATTTCCTGGAATACCGGATTTTCCGCAAGAGGGATTTCTTCCTTTTCCTGTTTCTGTTCCTTTGTTTCCTCCAGTATGCCGTGCAGCTTATTCAGCAGAAGGGTGAGCTTGTCCCTGGCGATGGGCTTCAGACAATAGTCATATACCACTCCCATCCGGATCGCTTCCTGGGCATAGCCGAATTCCGCAAACCCGCTGATGACCACGAAGCGGCAGGGAAGCTTTGCTTCCAGGGCCTTGTGCATAAATGCAAGCCCGTCCAGCTCCGGCATACGGATATCAATGAAAATAACATCCGGCGGCTCTGCTGCCGCCCGGTTAAATGCTTCCACGGAATTTTCAAACTTACCTGTAATCCGGAAGCCCATTTCCTCCCACTTCACTATTTTTTCCAGATAGACGAGCGCCCATGGCTCGTCATCCACTAAATAAACGCTGTATGTATCCATTTTCCCGCCCCATGCCTTTCTTGTGATTCGTTACTACTGTTGTGCTTACTCCTGTTTTAATCAAGTCTATCATCGTTCTTTCTTTTCCACAATTCTATTCTTTTTCCGATAAGCGCAGAAATACCTTTCTTTCTATATGGATATCCGTTAAAATCAAATCAGAGATTATCGGATGGGACGCAATACATTATGTATAATGAATACAAGGGGGATATGATGGAAATGGATTGGACAGCAAGACTGAATAAGGTGATGGATTATGTGGAGGAAAATATCCACGGAGAGATAGCAGAGGAAGAAATCAGCAGGATTACGGCCTGTCCGTATACTATGTTCCAAAGCTCTTTTTCCCAGATCGTGGGGATTCCCTTTTCCGAATATGTGAGAAGAAGGCGTCTGACCATGGCAGCCTATGAGCTGCTCAATACCAACAGGAAAATCATTGATATCGCCATGGATTACGGCTATCAGTCGGACGATGCATTCCGGGTAGCCTTTAAAAACCTGCATGGCATCAATCCTGCGGAGGTCCGGAAGGCCAACCCTCCCCTGGTGTTTTACTGCCGCCTGGATTTTGAAATAAACATAAAAGGAGTGGATAAGATGAATTACAGCGTAGTGGAAAAGGATGCCTTTCAGGTGATTGGCATACGGAGAATCACCCCTTACGGGGGCGGAACCTGGGCCATCGTAAAAAGCGACGGAAGCAATGACCGGATTCGGGATCTGACCGGAAGCTTCTTCGATTTGGGCCTTTGCTTCGGCTTTGATGAAAAGGGAAACGACGATTATATGTGTGCCGTCGAATGCAGCGATTACCAGGGGGACGAGTATTCCGTCTATCAGTACCCTGCGGCTACCTGGCTGAAATTCGAGGCAAAGGGCAAGATTTCGGATAATACGCTGGGCAGTGTCTGGCAGCAGATCAACAATGAATTCCTGCCCTCCAGCAAGTTCCATAAGGGACCGCTTCCGACGATTGAAAAATATGTATTGTGGAATGATGCGGAGGATATCTGCCTGGTGGAAATATGGATTCCTCAATAACGGCCTAAAAAAACGGTTTCCGGGAATATCACATCACCGGAAACCGTTTTTTAAGCTCATTTTCATTTATACTGTCTGTTAATTATGCTGCCCTACGATAACGTTCCACAGCATTCAGCACATCCTGGTCTTCTCCTTTGGAGTTTACAAATACCAGATCAAGCGCTTTACCAATACCAAGGGCAAATACACCCAGAATGGATTTGGCATCCACTGTGTAGCTGCCGAGAGCAAGATCATATTCTCCTTCAAACTGTCTCATTGTCTGAACAAAGGCTTCTGCGGCCGCTGCATTTTCCAAATAAATTTTTACGGATTTCATATGATACCTCCTGTAATTTCTCATTCGTAAAGCTATGTATTGTTTAACTTCCACATCATTTTTATTTTACTTATCATACATAAAAAAGGCCCCTATGTTAGGAGGAAAATTTTAACATAGGGGGAAATTTTTGTACTTTTCAGCCTGTTTTTTAGCACTAACCGTTCATTTGACGGTATTCTGCGGGCAGAACGCCCACCACATCCTTAAATACCTTGCTCATATATTTGGGATCGGAAAAGCCTGTCATCGCCGCTATCTGGGTCAGGTTTCGGTTGGTTCCCAGCAGAAGCGTCTTCACCTTTTCCACCTTTACATTACGGATTTCCTCCGTAAATGAAATGCCTGTTTCTTTTTTAAACTGCCTGCTTAAGTACTCAGGGGACACTCCCAGCTTCCTGGCAACCTCCTCCATGGTGATTCCCTGGCTGTAATATTCTTCAATCATGTGTTCGGCGCGCTGGATCAGGGGACTGCGTTCCCCGGTTTCCTCATTTCCGCCCAGCATTATTTTTTTATAAAGGCTGCGCATGATATTTTCTATATCCTCCCAGGTAAAGGCGCCCATGACAGCCTCCAGCAGCGCCTGGACCTCCAGCTCGTTCTCTTCAAAGGATATGTATTCCCTGGCCGTATTCAGAATCGTCCACAAAAAGGTGATGCAGGCTTCCTTGATATCCTTCGGTCTGTGTGTCTGGGTCTTGCAGTAATTCAGGAACTCCACAAAACAGGCAGCAAATTCCTTCTCGTCCTTCTTGATCACAGCCTGCTTCAGCCGAAGGGACATTTCAGGCAGATATTTCAGGGGAGAAACAGAAATCCCATCGATCCGTTTCTGCGAAATAAGATTTTCATTTCCAAGGGCAAGGCTCCAGTCCAGCAGCTGCCTTATGCGCTTCCGGCCTTCCTCCAGCTCATAAAAGCCCCGGCATTCTTCCCATACACACAATGCCTTGTTTTCCGTATTGGAGAGGATCATGGGCACTACGGAGCTGTCAAAATATTCCTCCCAGTCCTGGGCGGTATCCATATGGTAAAGCACCATGGTACACTGGGTCCTTTCCGCAAATGCCGTGACAATACTGCGGAAGCCGGCAGCATGCTCCGCCACCTCCTGAAGGATCCGAAGTACGATGTCCTTTCTTTCCTCATAATGGCCGTCCAGCCATACAATAAATAAAGCCGTCGGCTCCGTAGCGCTCACGCCATATTTTTTTTCCAGCGCGGCGGTCGTCTCTTCTGTTTTTTCAAGGATTCCGGTCAGGGCGCTGCGCGCTATATTTTCCAGGCTCAGAAGCGTTTCCTGGCTGTTTTCCTCCCTGACTTCTTCCTCCATTTGCTGCAGGACCTTGCGAAGCTCCTGGATTTTTACAGGCTTCAGAAGATAATTGCTCACCCCCAGCTCCATGGCACGCTTCGCATAGGAAAAATCAGAATAGGCACTCAGGATCACAGCCTTGCTTGTTACGCCCTCTTCCCTGAGCTTCTCCAGCATGGTAAGGCCGTCCATATCCGGCATCCTTATATCCATAATGACCACATCCGGTTTTTCCCTCCGGATAACCTCAAGCCCCTCCAGCCCATCACACGCCTTACCAGCCAGCACATAGGAAGGGCTCAGCTTCTTCAGGATTTTTTCCATGCCCTCACGTATGGGGGCTTCATCCTCAACTATCACAATTCTCAATAATTTGTCCCTCCAAAATTGGTATAAACAGGGTTACCTTTGTATATTTATTCAGGCTGCTTTCAAAATGCAGCGCGGCGGCCTCTCCGTAATAGAGCCGCAGACGTTTTCTGGCATTTTCTATGCCGAAATGATTTTCCCGGTGGTAGTCCTTTTGGTTCAGGATATCCAAAAGCTCCGGCGGCATGCCTCTTCCGTTATCTTCCACCTCTATTATGAGTCCGTCCATCTCCCGCCTTCCTGTTATCATAAGCAGCGGGGCCCTGTCTATTCCATGCAGCCCGTGCTTGATGCTGTTTTCCGCAATGGGCTGGAGAAGCAGCTTATGCATCGGGCTTTTCGCGGCTATGGAATCCAGGCTGCAGAAAATCTGAATCTCCTGACCCAGTTTTTCCTGCTGCAGGCGCACATACTTTTTCAGCCAGGCGATTTCCTCGCCCAGCGTGGTGATTCCTCCTGCATTTTTGATGGCATAACGCAGGATATCACCTAAATCGCCAACCATCTCACTGATTTCGTACTCTTCCTTCTCGATGGCCTTCCAGTTAATGGTATCCAGGGTATTATAAAGAAAATGAGGATCTATCTGGGCCTCCAGGGCGGATATCTCCGCATTTTTCTGTTCCAGAGCCGCCTGTCTTACCTGCCCCAGAAGCAAATCCGTCCGCTTAACCATTTCATTAAAGCCGTCGGCAATTTCATTCATTTCGGCAGGCATATTTTTCCGCTTCTCCACACGTGTGGAAAAATCCCCTTCTTCCACACGGTTCATGGCCTTCAGCATATCCTCCACGGAAACAATAACAGGCCGTGTGACAATCAGCACCGCCGCTACCAGAACGACTCCCACTCCCAAAACCAGGCCGATTTGAAGGAGGAACTGGTCGAACATGGTTTTCCGATAATGCTCCATGGAATAAAATTCCACTATGTTCCATCCGCTCACTTCATTTTCTGCGAAGGCCACCACATAATCCTGGTATTTTTTATTTCCGATATACCAAAACTCATCACAGCCTATAGATGCCCCTATCAGCGTATCATCCGGTGCACTGAGAACACGTCCATCCTGCTCCAGATAATATACCTCCCCGGAAATTCTTTCCATAGCTTTCTGCAGCACCTTCTCATTTACACATATGAGAATGCTTCCTACCTCTTTATGGATATCCCGGTAGTCTATCAGCCTTCTTTGAATGGAAAACACGTAGACGGGTGCATCCGGTGCCGCCATGACATATTTCACAGGCTGGTACATTTCCATTTTATCCTGCAGAAGATTCATGCTGCTGTTCAGCCAGAGGCTTTCACTGGAGGAAGAGGACAGCCCGTCATAATAAATGCAGTTTCCGTCCCTGGTAAATATGGCCAGTCCGGTCACTCCTTCATTCCGGTTGCAGATATGCTTCAGCTCCCGGCGGAGATTGATTTTAAGCATCTCCTCATTTTTCCCGCCTGCATTCAGGCTTTCCACCATATCAATGATATCATCGTCGGTACTGAGATCATACAGAAGGGTATCGTACTTTTCCAGGGTAAGCGTAAGGCTCCTGTTCGATTTTTCAAGGCCGGTCTGAACACGGCTGTCCAGGCTTTCCCTCATGGCGGAATTCAGCCGAAGCTGGGATACCGCTGCAAAAAGCAGGATAGGAATAAAAAGCAGGAGGATCAGCATAAAAATCAGTCTGATTCGGATACCTCTCGGTTTTTTCATCGGCCGCCTCCCCGTTCCAGAATCATGGTTATTTTCCCGTCCGTTTCCTGCAGGACAGACTCCATCTCTTCTCCCAATATTGCCCACTCCATGGCGGAGGTGATTTCCGCCGATACCTCCGGCCACCAGGGAGTAAAGTCGCGGCACCTCGCAGCGGAGAACAGCCGGACGAATTCCTGCATCTGCGCATCCTCCGGGAACTGCCGTTCCAGTACATCCTCCCTTGGCGCCAGGAAACCGAAATCATCCAGATAGCTTTGCATCCTTTCCGGTTCCGCCAGAAAATGCAGAAATTCCATGGCCTCATCCGGATGACCATCCGCGGATACCCCTATGATCTCTCCTCCCACGGTAGTCACAGCTTCCCCGTCAGAAGGAATGGGCGCTATGCCGAAATCAATTTCAGGAGCATTTTTTCTGATATATCCTACCGTCATGCCGGTATTGAACATCATCGCCACTCTTCCCTTGGAAAACTGGTACATCAAATCGGCCAGGGTCATACTGACACTCTGGCTGTTCAGCGCCCCCTGTCCCGCCAGGCTGGAGAGCATACCGAAGGAAGCCCGTCCTGCCGGACTGTTTATATTCTTCACATCCCCGCCCATGGACCACAGGATGGGAAGAAATGCATACAGACTTTCTTCACTCCGGATACCTGCCATGGCAAAGCCGTAATGCGATTCCCCTGTGGTACGTACCGCTGTATCATAGAACTCCTCCCAGGTTCCCGGAACACCGCAGCCTGCCTCCGCCAGCATCTGTTTGTTATAAATGAGGGCGGGACAGTTCATTCCGAAAGGAAGGCCATAGACTCTGCCGCCGCTTTCACAGGGAGCCAGCGCCTTTGGCATATAGGAAGAAAGCTCGGGAAATTCATCCGTCAAATCCACAAATTTCTTCATATGATGGAAAAACTGGAAATCAGAGGAATCCACAAGAGCGATATCCGGCATGGTTTCCTCCGCCATACTCAGCGCCAGCTGCTTCTTAAAATCCTCATCCGGCACATATTTTATTTCCACAATAATTCGATCCTGGGAGTTATTGAATTCCAATGCAAGCCTTGACATGGCCTTCTGACAGGCGGGTATATCCCAATAATGCCACAGAGTAACCACTGTCCTGACCGGTTCCTCCGGAATCTTATCCATCTTCTTCCCGCAGCCGCCCGCAAAAAGAAGCAGCATTATTAACAGCGCAATCCCAGCCCTTTTTCCATGTTTACTGCCGTTCATTCCCATTCTCCCTTATCCGGCCTGCTTATGGCAGACGATTCCGGTATAAACCGGTATCCCGCCGGTTACAGCCCGGAGCCGGATGGCTCCGGGGATAAAATACATAGATACAGTATAGCATCAAAAAGTTTGTCTTTCTACATAATCCGGAATAAAACAGAGCGCATCCCGCACTGTACCCGTTTCTCACCCACGGACAGGGAGAAACGGGTACTGCAGAGGATACGCTCTTTTTCTATTTGCTTCCTTATATTTTCTAATTTACTTCATCCATTCTTGCTGCGATTTTTTCTGCCAGTTCCCGGCACAGATCTTCGTCCTGCGCCTCCACCAGGATTCGGATCACAGGCTCCGTGCCGCTCTTACGGATCAGCACCCGTCCTGAACCATCCAGCTGTGCGGATGCCTGATCAATGCTTTCTTTGACGGACGGGTTCTCCAGAACCTCCGCCGCATCTTTTACCCTTTTATTGATCTGTACTTTAGGGAACAGGCTGACTCCTGCGGTGAGGAAGGAGGCCATTGTCTTCTTACCCACGATGATTTCCATCACCCGGATCGCAGTGAGGATGCCGTCTCCGGTGGTACTGTATTTATTGAAAATAATATGTCCGGATTCCTCTCCGCCGATGCTGTAGCCATGTTCCTGCATCTCCAGGGAGACATATTTATCGCCCACAGGAGTACGCTTCATGCAGATCCCCTGTCTCTCCAGCGCTTTTTCCACGCCCATGTTGGAGGCGATGGTGGCGACTACGGTGTTATCGATCAGCGCATGCTCTTCCTTCATGTGTACTGCACACAAATACATAATCAAATCGCCGTCAAGCACATTTCCCAATTCATCCACGGCAAAACATCTGTCCGCGTCCCCGTCAAAAGCAAAGCCTACATCCAGGCCTTTTTCCACCACGAATTTCTGCAGGGATTCAATATGGGTGGAACCGCAGTCCACATTGATATTCAGTCCGTCCGGTTCGTCATGAAGCATGTAGGTCTTCGCGCCCAGCATCTCAAATACGGTTTTGGCTATACTGCTTGCCGCTCCGTTTGCACAGTCCAGCCCCACTTTATATCCCCGGAAGGAATGGATCGTGGTGGAGGTCAGATAACTGATATATTGGTTCCTTCCCTGTATATAATCTGTAATCTTGCCGATATTTTCATTTCTGGCACAGGTGATTTCCACCTTTCTGTCCAGGTATTCTTCCACTTTTTCCAGAACGGAATCTTCCATTTTGAAGCCGTCCTTGTCTATGATTTTAATGCCGTTGTCGTAAAAAGGATTATGGCTGGCGGTGATCATGATGCCGAAATCAAAATCCCCGCTTTTTGTTACATAAGATACACTCGGTGTGGTAGTGACATGCAGCAGGTTCACATCCACGCCGCCGGAGCTTAAGCCCGCCGCCAGGGCATATTCAAACATGTAGCTGGAACGCCTTGTGTCCTTGCCTATCACACAGCTGGCTTTCCTTCGGGCTCCGTCCGTAAAGTACCAGCCCAGGAACTTTCCGATATTGAACGCATGATCCGCTGTTAACACCTCATTGGCTTTTCCTCTGAAACCGTCTGTTCCGAAATATTTCATTTTAAACCTCTCTGCGTGCTGCGGCACGCATGCGGCTGACGCCGCCTGCTGTCTTACTAATCCAAAGACCGGATACACATTTTTATCCGTATCAGTTTTATGCCGCTGTATATACGGCATAGGCAGATTTGTTTTCCTGCCGGAATTGGGACGACATTCCTTTTTTTGTTATTCGTTTGCCATTTTACCACAAATCAGGCTGATGTGCACTATTATTTCCTTTTTTTGCACGAAAGTAGCATGTATATGAAATTTTTTTAATATAGCCTTGTCTGAAAGCCTGTTTTTCTTCAGGATTTTTTCCAGTTTATCACCGTGTGAATTTAATATTTTAATCTTATGCTTAAAGAAAGATCAGTATGAACGTAAAAGGAGGAGCTTATGAGGGATAATCTGGGAAATGCAGACCGGGAAAAGAAACAGGATATGCAGGGAAAACCTGTGCATGGCTTTTTTTATCACTTGTTCGGTATTCTCAAGGCCGCAGCGCTGATTATTATTTTTCTTATCGCCGCTTCCGCCGCACTGCATCAGACTATGACCGTTTGGGAAAAGGGACGGACTCCGCCGGCAGGTGATCTGGTCACGGCAGACGGCCATAAAATGAGTATTTATGTAACTGGACGGGGAGAGAATACAATAGTACTGCTGCCGGGCCTGGGTACCGCCGCACCGATCCTGGATTTCATGCCTCTGGCACAGGCTCTTGCCCGGGAAAACCGGGTTGTGGTTGTGGAGCCTCTGGGGTATGGCTGGAGCGATACCACAAAAAAAGCCCGTACGGTTGAAAATACGGTGGAGGAGCTTCGGATCGCTTTAAAGGCAAAGGGGCTGGACGGCCCTTATGTGTTGATGCCTCATTCTATTTCCGGTATTGACGCCCTGTATTATGCCAATACCTATCCGGATGAAGTATGTGCGGTTATCGGAATTGACTGCACGCTGCCGGCTATGCCGGATTATTTCGGGGAGGGGGAACCAGCACAGGTTCCTGCCGTATTGGGACTGCTTAATCCCGTGGGGATCATACGATGGTCCTGTATGCTGAATCCGGATGCTTATATTTCCGATAATAGTTCCGGCTTATATACACCGGGCAATCTTGCCATGCAGAAACGAATCGCCGCCCGGATGGGACAGAATGCAACGGTAATCGATCAGATGAACCGGATTGGGGATAATCTGGAGATTACAAAGGATATGAAATTTGACAGTCGGCTGCCGCTGCTGTTTTTTACCCGGGATGGCAGCAGCCAGGAGACCAGGGAAGATGGGAAAAGCAGTGGTTCCTTTTATCAGACTTATGTGACGAATGAGGAGTGCCAGAGAGTGGTTCCTTTGAACGGGGGACACTACCTGCATTGGACCTGCAGTGAGGAAATGGCGGAGGAGGTTGGGGTGTTTCTGCGTACCATGTCAGACAACCGGTAATCCTGTTTTTTATGATCGGGTAAGGCTGCATACAAAGCATGCAGCCTTACCATAGCAGTTAAATATTTTATTTATACATAGCCATATATTCCCCATGGGCCTCAATCAATTCATCACACATGCTGCGGATATCATCAATATTCAGCTCCGCCGCCGTATGAGGATCCAGCATGGCAGCCTGGTAAATATAATTCTTATCTCTCGTTCTGGCAGCCTCGATGGTAAGCAGCTGCACATTGATATTGGTCTGGTTCATTGCTGCCAGCTGCACGGGCAGGCGGCCTACATGACAGGGATTGACTCCCTTGGCATTGATCATACAGGGAACCTCCACACAGGCATCGGAAGGAAGGTTATCAATCAGCCCGGTGTTCAGGACGTTGCCGCCAATCTGGTAAGGCTTGTTGGTCACCACCGCCTCCATGATATAAGAAGCATATTCCCTGGAACGCTCATGGGTGATTTTACCATCCTTAAGGATATTGTTTCTCTCCTCTTCCCATTCAGCGATCTGCTTGATACAGCGTCTGGGATATTCATCCAGCGGAATGTTGAATTTATCAATCATTTCCGGATAACGGGATTTGATAAAAAACGGATTGTACTCGGAATTATGCTCACTGGATTCGGTGCAGTAGTAGCCTAAAGTCCTTATGTATTCATAACGCACCATATCATTGTGCTTTTCTTTGCTGTTTTTCTCCAGCGCACGCTTTTTGATTTCCGGATACAGATCGTTTCCGTCCTTATCCTTTACTTCAAGGAGCCATGCCATATGGTTGATTCCTGCAATGTAATCCGTTGCGCCTTCCAGCTTGTCTTCCATTCCCAGGCCCTTCAAAAGCCCTTCCGTACAAACCTGAACGCTGTGGCAGAGACCAACGGTCCTGATTTTGCTGTATCTCTGCATATAACCGCTGAGGATTGCCATGGGATTGGTATAATTCAAAAACAGGGTATCAGGGCAAACCTCTTCCATATCCCTTGCGAAGCCTTCCATAACAGGGATGGTGCGGAGCCCGCGCATGATTCCGCCGATTCCCAGGGTATCTCCGATAGTCTGCTTAAGGCCGTATTTTTTGGGGATTTCAAAATCTGTTACGGTACAGGGCTCATAACCGCCGACCTGGATAGCGTTTACCACAAAATCCGCATCACGCAGCGCTGCCTTCCGGTTCTCCACGCCCAAATACGTTTTGATCACCGCCCTGTCTTCATTTACGTTGTGATTGATGGCCCTGAGGATCGTTTCGGAATCCTCCAGCCTTTGAGCATTGATGTCATACAACGCGATTTCCGCCTCTCTCAAAACCGGTGTGCACATACAGTCACCCAGAACATTTCTGGCAAAAACAGTGCTCCCCGCGCCTAAAAATGTGATTTTAACCATAAAGTAACCCTCCTGTAATTGAATTTATGAAATGAATCCTGTAAAATTAAGTATCTGCTTTTATTTTACGTTTTTTAACGATTTATTCTTTATATTTTGTTTCTTATTATTGAATTTTTGTTTCCTATGGAGAGTTTTATGATGAACGAAAGCCCAGAAAAAAATAACCCGCGTGAGACTGTCCGCCTGCTTACCGAATCCCAGACACGCATTGCCCTCCGGCTCTATTATTCCGGCAGTGAATCCTGCGCTCCCGGCCATTTTTTCGGCCCTGCAATCAGGCCCCATTACCTGATTCACTTTATCCGGAGCGGAAGAGGAAAGTATATTTGTCAGGACAATATATTTGAGTTGGAGAAGGGAGATGCCTTTTTAATCCTTCCCGCAGAGACTACCAAGTACATCGCGGACGAAAAAGAGCCCTGGGAGTATAGCTGGATCGCATTTGACGGCCCGGATGCCCGCACTTTGCTGAAGCACTGCGGATTTACAGATACTCAGGTGGTTTACCGCTCCCCCGACAAGGAAAGTGCGGAAAAGCTTCTGGCCCAAACCAGCGTATTCGAAAACAGTTTTCATGAGAACAGCCAGAATCTGCTGGAAATCATGGGGAATTTCTATCTTTTGTTTTCCTGCATGTATCAGGAGCAGATGCCTGTCCCCCTTCTGACTCCTTCCCGGCAGTCCTCCCCTGCCGGGACGCTGCAGGAGCTTTATTTCCGCCAGGCTGTGGAATATCTGAAGCATAATTTCAGTTATCCCGTAAAAATAGAACAGCTGGCCCGCCAGGTGGGGGTCAGCCGTACATATTTGTATAAGATCTTTATTTCCCATTCCGGGAAAAGCGTCCAGCAATACCTTCAGGACCTGCGGCTTACCGCCGCCATGGATATGCTGAAAAAGTCAGGAAGGGATATCACGGAAATCGCCTATTCCTGTGGTTTTACGGATTCCCCGGCCTTCTGCAGGCAATTTAAAAAGACTACCGGGCTGACGCCGCTGCAGTACAGGCGGGCTGCAGGGAATTATGGGGATTCCTAAGATTCCCGGATGCTGTCGGTACTCAGTACTCAAACGCCGAGGCTTTCCAGAAAGCCTTCACAGCCTTCACATACATCGCGGTAGGTGGCCTCAAAGTTGCCGGTGTACCATGGATCGGCGATGGCCCCGGGGCGATCTGTGTAATCCAGGAGAAGATGGACTTTGTTTTCCGGATCGGAACGAAGGATGCGCATGATATTGCGCAGGTTCATTTCGTCCATGCCGATAATATAGTCAAATTTCGCATAATCTTCTTTTCTCATCTGGCGGGCCTGCTTGAAGGAAATTTCCTCTTTGGAAATTCCATGCTCGAGAAGCTTGCGGCGGGTTCCATGGTGGACCGGGTTGCCGATTTCTTCTGTGCTGGTGGCCGCGGATTCGATGTGGAAATCGTTGGCGATGCCTTTGGCGCGGACCATGTCTCTTAGGATGAATTCTGCCATGGGGGAACGGCAGATGTTACCATGGCAGACGAATAGTATTTTTATCATCTTGAATATATCCTTTCATAAGCCTTTAAGTCTTGATTTTGCAGGCTTTCCGGCGCTTTTTTTCAATTTTGCATTCTACCCCAAACTCACATAATTCTATGTAAATCTACACTTTTTCTTCAAGCGTTGGATACACATCTTCACCGGAAAAGCTTTGATAAATTGCTCCAATGCTCCCCTTAAAAGAATCATCTTTTTCATTTCCAAAAGGGAACTGCTGTTGCCAAATTTCATACTGTTAATTACATCTCTGCATTCTTCATAAGTCAAGACATAGATTGCCTTGTTTCCTGTTCAGGCGTTATCGGAATTTCTAGTTTTAAATCATCATCTGTAAATAATACAATCTCTTTTTTGGTGCCATGTAATCCCTTTCTCCATTGTAAAACAATTATCATATCGGGACGTTCTTCAAAAGTGGTAAAGTGGTGTTATTAAATCCGCAATACTCTATAATGCATATCTTCAAAAATAAACCTTGCCTGCCTCCCAACTGAATTGGGTAGAAACCGTCTATCCAATTCATATCATAACAAAATATTCATTAAAATTCTACAGTAATGCAAAAGTACTCTCTTTTTATTTTCCTTGTCATATCAAGGCTCTGACCTAAATTCAAATGGTTTAGTAGTAGTATAGTAAGCGCCCAAGTGCTTCATAAAATCATTGATTTTACTGGCCTTTTCAAGACTTTTCAAGATACTGCCGTGGCAGATGAATAGTATTTTTATCATTGTCCCAAACTCCTTGTTTTGCGCTTAATTCCTCTATTTTAAAGGTTTTCACATCCCTTGCAATTTCCATAATTTCTCATATTTTAGTATAGTCCGGCATATTTTCCGCTTCAAAAGTTGTAAATCAAACCACTTTTTGCCATGTTGGAACAAAAGTATTCCCGCCACTCTCCCGGAGCCGTATATACTGTCACTGGTTCTGTTCGTGGGAGCATCACACCCACGAAACAAGTTACTGAATAATTCCATATACCTTCATCCCCTCGAAGTTTTCTGCATAATAAAAGGGCCATATATTTCTACACGATCCCTCAAACACTTTATGTACTTAAATCCATTCTTTTTTATCTCTATCCCATTGATAATCAAATTTTTTATTCTGTTCTATTGCTTCCACAATCGGTAACAGGAGTTTCTTAGATTGCTCTATTGCTTCTTCAAACTCAATCTTCATCATTGCCTTCTTTTTCTTAATAAATGCATTCCATCTCCCCTGTCTTACGGTATCCTCTATAAAATCCGGTTCAAAAGCAACAATATCATCAAATGTCGTTTCTCTGTGCATGAATGTTTCCACGATTGCATTTTTCAGTTCATTGCCGTTCAAATCATAGTTTGCAGACAACACATAGATATCATAAAAATCCTTGTATCTTCCATTTGCAAGTCCCAAAGAAACAAATGCTTCAAATTTTTCCGCTATTACAGAATAAATGGAATAGGCATATACCTCTGGTGCATCCATATCCAGCAATACGGGAAATGTCATTCGCATACGCTCAGGATAAACCACATCCCCAAATCCAATATCAATTGAAACCGACACTCTTGTACGATCCAAATATCCCATAATAGAAACATTTACACCATGATACTCTTTAAACTCAGTAATATTGATTATATCTAACGATTCTAAATCAAACTGCAATGCATCATCACACTTTATTGAAAAAATATCTTGAAAAACCTTTTTCATCTCTTCTGCATCATTGGAAATATGCTGGGCCAACAGATCGATGTCCACCGTTGCTCTTGCAAAATTCCCATCAAACAGTGCATACAAAAAAATACCGCCTTTTAATGTGAAACGCTCCGCATATTCTGAAATCGACAACCTATAAATTGCCCGTTCCAATCCATAGGTTACCAATTCGTCCTGCATGGTTCTCCCATCTTCTTTTGCCAGATTTTTTAATCTGTCTTTTACCGATACTGCGCTTATCATACAAGTACCTCCAGATATGTTTTCATAACTTCTCCACATTTAAGCATCTCCGCATAACGCAGCAGTCTGTTTAGATTTCTATCCTTTCTCCTAAGGTAGTTTACAAGAATCTCCTTCGTTTCTTCGATTCCTACCTTCTCCCTGAAGCAGACGATGTCTACAACTGTCTTTTCAACATCATATATTTTAAAATGATTCCGACCTTCCTGTACTGTTTCAATTCCTGTTTTAAAGCGATCATCTGCATAATAGTACACAGATAGTACCGGCCAATCCGGCATTGTAGAAATCTTTGCTTTTCTTTGGATAGCAACGTCTACAGAATCCGGCCTAAATGTTGTCAGATTGTAATAGGACGCTGCACTCATAAGACAAACCACACCTTTCGGTGCGTATGCCTGAACGTAGTAAAAATCAGATTCTTCACCATTATATTCTGTATTTTCATAGTACTTCTTATTAAGTTTTAGGAGAGTGCCATCTTCAACCAACTGATTAATTTTGTAATGAGAATATCCCGCTTTTTTTAGTTCATCTACCGAAAATATCATCTGATCGCGTGGAAGTTTAAGTCCGTTAACCATTCATATCACCTCACGATTTAAGCATTCCCATTTTTCAGAACTATAATTTTAATAAAATTCGGTATTTATTAATTTTTGCCGAATTTTATTAAAATAATATCTCCAAACATCAGAAATGTCAACTGTAAAGTGAATTTCAATAGTTTACAATCAAAAAACAAATAATCCCTTAGTTTCATACAAATCCCTCCTCTAACCGTTCTTTTTATTTCAGTACATCATTCTGCTTTCCAACTCATTTTCAATACAAATACACAGATTCGTATACCGATTCACCGAATTCAAATCCTTTTCAATATAGTCCCAGGATCCTTTATAGTCTCCAGTAACAGAAAATTGCGATTTGCAAATGAATTCTTTGAATGATTCCACCTTGCCCTTATATTTTTTTGCAAAAACATAAGCATCATTTTCTTTGTCTTTATCCGTACTATTTTGCTTATCGTACAATACGTGATCCAAATTACAGGACATATAATATAGGCTATATGGAATTGTCCAAATTATGCCACAGCTTCTCAACCTATATAAATTATCCCTTTTCTGTTGATTTCTTGTCACAACACCTGCTTTATTATTTGTATATATCCCATCATTTTCATACTGGATATCTAAGTAATTTTCTTTTTCCATGATATTATCATCCGGGATATAGACTCCGTCCGTATCAACAATATGAATAATCTGCTTAAAATCACTTGCTTTATAATGCTGTGATTTTGCGTAAGCAGTTACTTCATTGCCAAGCTTTGCAACTATATTTTTCGAACTTACACCACGTCGTGTAGTAATATCACCATGCATAATATGAATATAAATAAAGTCTTTATCATATATCTGGCTCAATGCCATACCAAGAGCGACTTCATCCGAAGGTCCTTCCACTATTACCAATATAATCTTCTTACGAGCCAATCGCTTCACCCGCCTCCCTGAATGCTAATGCTATTTCAAAGTTGTTTGTGTGATTATATACCTGCTCGCTTTGTTCTCCCAGTACAATATCTCGATAATAGAAATCGCGCAGATTATTTGTACCCTTAACATTTCCCATCCGAATGTAACGCATTTCGGGATTTGTTGTCGTAAATGCGACAAATCCCTTATCTATAGTCTCAAGCGGGCGAAGATTATGGGATGTAAATATTAGCTGCCCCTTTCCCTTCTCTGAAATGATTTTAAGGAGTTCACCCAATAAATATTCAAAAATCCCACCATCAAGTTCATCAACGGCCACAGTAACAGATGCATTGTTATAAACTGCAATCAGCAATTGAAGAATAGATACAATCTTCTTGATTCCTTCCGATTCATAGCAAAATGGAATTGACCTGCTGTTTTTTAACGACATAATCTGAATCTGCTTTCCAATACTGCCATTCTTCATTAAAGCTGCACCTAAATCCACTATACTAATTGTAAGTCCCGGCACTAACTGTTCTAAGACAATATTCATATTTTGAATAATTTTATCCACAACATCATATGCCTCTTCCGGAATAAGTGCAGGTCTGTCTAATGGTAATACTAAACTTCCTGCAGTATCAGCACCTTTACTGCTATATTTGAAAGATAACGGCAACGAATTAAGACTGATTAATCCGATACTTTCCGTGTCTATTACGAACAATTCTCTTATCCCAAACCAATTAAGATGATTAATCAGATTGATGTAGACTTCATTCTTGCAATTCTTTCTGAACACATTAATCATCTCTCGTGAGAAAATGAAAGAACGGGATGTTGCCTGTGTCAGTCTCTTTGTAACTAACAGATTCATATTTTGCGATTTATCATTTCCTACCAATTCCACAAATTTAGTTTTGGGAACAAATATTTCCTCACTTCTTGTATCAATCAGAGCCGACTTTCTGAGCTTCTCTTCTTTATTCGTAAAGCCATAGGATAGTATCTCGTCATATATTTCAACCCTTATATGGGGCTGCGCTGAATTACTATCCTCTGTATCTATCGAATCATTATCTTCTGCTTTTCGTAATGAAAATTGATACCAAATATCATACTTCACCTCTTCATTACATACTAAAAATTGATATGTTAATGTAGACTTTTCCGAATCTACATTGACATAATTTGCATACTTTGAAGGAATCGCTTTCCCACTCAACGCAAACTTAAGCAGCTGTAAAGCATCTATAAGTGCTGTTTTACCGGATCCATTCTGTCCGTACAATCCTAATATGCTTGCTTTGTAATTTTTTCTTTTGTTTTCAAAATTAAGATAACCGTATTTCACATTTTTTAAGTTCTCAATACTTATATTTTCAATTCTTACAGTTTGCTTGCTCATAGTATCATCCTCCATAAGCACATAATATCATTCATTTTTTATTTTTTCAATATCAAACTTATATATTGGTATATTTTATTTCGTTTTTATAATTCAACTCGATAAATATTAATTTCGTATACTATATGCTGATTTGGATTTCTCTATATGTTCTGCAATCATTTTTAGCTATTTTATCAAATCAATTCCCTTCAATAAACAAGGAGAGCAGAGTGCAGGCTGCCGTCTTATCAATTCATTTTCTTTTCCACTCTTTTCATAACACGTATTACCAGATTTAGCTGATTTATACGATTATGGTTTACAGCATACTCTTTTTTATGTAGTCTTTTAGAATAGAATTCGCCCATTTTGCGCCGGAAATTCCTATTTCGTAAAATCCGACCTTTACTCTCCCGTCTCTTTCCACTCATTCTTCCTGCTGCTTTCATATGAAAAAGCCCTGGCGTAATGCTAGTATTGCATTACCAGGGCTTTTTTCCATTGGCATCATAAAAAAATCCGAATACTGATAATAGGTCATGTCTGAATCCGGGTCATTTGATAATGCCACGGATTCATTGATGACATGGCTCCATACTACCTCCGGTATTCCCAAACTCACTTTCATAATTTGGCCTGCTATATCTGCAGGAATATCAGACCTGTAAATGATTTTATCATCTGCTGTCGCTAATGTCCTGCCATATCCAACAAAAACATCAGGCATAAACCGTTCGAGAGATTTCTCAGACACCTTTGCTGATCTTGCAGTGGCAAATACAACTTTAATCCCCGTCGCCTGACACTTTTAGAGTATAATCACAGTGTAATCAGAAATAGTATTATCACTTCTGAGAAGCGTATCCTCCAAATCCGTTATTATCATCTTTACCATTTCTGATCAGCTCCCGATCTTATATTATGACAATTTATGAAATCCCTCCGGTAATTTTTTTCAAACACTCCTGATAAATGTCAGCTGTCCTGTCTATGATTGTGTCCGGAATGTTATCATACTGGATTTCGCCGCCGATTTTATTGCTGAGCAGCCAGTCGCGAATAAACTGTTTGTCATAGCTTTTGGGAGACACACTGACCTGATAATCCGCGATGCTCCAGAAACGGCTTGAGTCGGGTGTGAATATTTCATCTGCAAGGACAAGATTATTCTCTTTATCCAGCCCGAATTCGAACTTTGTATCCGCAATAATGATCCCTTTCTCATACGCATATTTATAACATACGTCATAAAGCCTTTGACAAAGACAATTGATTTTTCCGGCAGTTTCGCTGCCAAGTGCGTTTATAACATAGTCAAAGGGGACATATGTGTCGTGTCCTTCGCTTGTTTTTGTCGAAGGCGTGAGAATCGGTGTTTCCAGTTTTTGTGCCTGCTGATAGTTCCCCTCTATTTTTAGCCCGCAGAACTCTTTTCCATCTTGATAAGCATTCCACATATTACCAAACATATATCCTCTAACGATAAACTCAAACGGTAATATCTGCAACTTTTCAACAAGAATGCTGCGTTCCTCAAATTCTGAGTTCCGGAAAAACTTTGGCATATCCGAGAGCTTATCGGATAAAACATGATTTTTGACAATATCTTTCGTATAATCAAACCAAAAAAAGGGATAATGCGTTCAATACTTTCCCCTTGTCTTTTACCGGTTTGGATAAAATCACATCAAATGCCGATATTCTGTCCGTGGTGACGATTACTAAATGATTATCATCGATTTCATAAACATCCCTTACTTTGCCGCTGATTATTTTTTGCATGTTCCGAATACCTCCCAGTTTGTCATCACCAATTGAGGTTATTTTCAAATTCTACCGAAGCGCTGTCTTTAACGACTTCGCCAATCGGATAGCATTCATAGAAATTTGATATTGCTTTTGATATTATGGTTTCTGCCTGTGCTTCCACTACGATAACAAGACCCACGCCACAGTTAAAGGTCCTGAGCATTTCATTTTCTGCGACATTCCCGTTGGATTTGATATATTTAAAAACAGGCGGTACGACAATACGGTCCAGATTAATTCTCGCGGATAAACCATCCGGTATAATGCGCGACAGATTTCCCTGAATACCTCCGCCTGTAATATGAGCCATCCCATGAACGGAGGGAAGTCCTAAAATTCGTTTTACTGCCCTGTAATAAGGTGTGTGCGGTTTCATAATCGCCTCAAGGAACGTTTCCGTACCGATCATTTCATTTTGAATCTGCGGCATGGAATCCATCAAAAACCTTACTAAAGAATAACCGTTTGTATGTAATCCGTTTGACGCCACCGCGAGTACCTTATCGCCGTCCTGTATTTTAGAACCGTCAATTATTTTTTCTCTGTCGACAATCCCCGCTATGCTTGCGGTTAATACATAATCTCCTTTGTCGACCACACCGGGCTGTATGGACATTTCGCCGCCGACTAAATCACATTCATTTTCCCGGCAGGACTCGGATATTCCTTTGATAATCGATCGGATGGTATCCTTTTCCGCGTTGCCGCAAATAATGGTATCCAGAACGGCAAGCGGCTTTGCTCCCATAACGATAATATCGTTTACAAGATGATTGATCATATCATGGCAAATAGATTCGGTATATCCATATCTCGTGGCAAGCTTTTGCTTGGAACCGGGTTCCTCGGACTTCAAAACAAGCACAGGGTTCTCAATATCATCAAACCGTATGTCATATAATGAAGCGAAAGGTCCGATCCCATTCAAAACACGCGGATTTTGTGAATGGAGAAAAACTGCCATTTCACGCTTAATTGAATCCGTGTGCGAAATATCCACGCCCGCTTTCTCATATGTCAGCCCCGCATCAAACGAATCCCGTGCATTCAATATCTCATCGGTTGTGGTTCCCAGAAGACGTGAAAGCGCATAGAGCAATTCAATTGTCGGATACGATATGCCGCTCTCCCATTTTGAAACCGCCTGGAAGGATATATTTAAAGCATCCGCCACCTGTTGCTGCGTGAATCCTTTCGCCTTTCGTTTGTCCGCTATAAATGCCGCTATCTTCTTGTTATCAAGCATCAAAATCACCTCCCTTGCTGAAATTATAGCATGGCTATGCGAATCTACAATAACCGGATATTTGATATATCGTTCTTCTTTCAACCTGTGGTAGAGCTGTGCGTTGTCGAACTGTATGCATTCCAAACAGCAAAGCAACGCAATTCAGTTATTCCGGATAATCGAATAATCTTCCGTATATTCTCCTGTCTCTAAATTATAAATTAGAATCTGATATGGCTTATCTAACGAAATCCAAACAGCAAAATTCTGAGGTTCAAAATCGCCGTCTGTGATTAGTTGATTGTTAAATCGCCAGTATGATGCGTTTTCGCCAACCACAGTGTCAACATAATAACATATACCTTCTATTCCATTTACATATTCAATTCCACTAATATAACTTAAAGCATCTTTGTCTTTATCCAGTTCAGGCAAACGTCTATATATTTCATCTTCTAATTCTGCCAGCTTTTGGTAGTGATCGTTTTCCCAGCTATATACTTCCAGCCTGTCATACTCCGGACTCGCAAGATAAGCCGTCTTCCCCTTCATATTTGGAATTGAAACGGTAAAATCTGTCTTTTTCTGCTGGAATGGTAAGGTTTCTGCTCCATAAACAAGTACATGGACTACATCAGCTTCTTCTTTACTCTCTTCCCATACGACACGGCTGATATGGTAAGATGACAGATTAATCGTGCCGCTTATAGTAAGAGATTCTGTTTTTTCATCGTATGAAATGTCTGTGGCATTCACTTCATGTGATGATAAAAGTTCACCTATCACAAAAACTTTCAAAAAGATAGATAGTAGAAGCAGTGTCAATAACCCTGCAAAAATTGCAATAGTTATTTTTAATTTTTTTGTATGCTGCTGTAGCTTCTTAAAACCGTCCAGTGCAAGAGTTTCATTTAGTTCTTCTTCTGAGTTCAAGCCCTCCTTCATTTCCAAATAAACATGATTACATTTTTCACATTCCTCTAAATGTTCTTTCACCACGCGTGTTCCTGTTTCGCTTAATATCTCATCAATATAACCGGGAAGCAAATCCTGGATAATGTCACAAGGATAATTTTCATTCATACTTTTTCAACTCCTCTCTTATTTTTTGTTTTGCACGATAAAATACAGTTCTGCTCCAATTCTCACTCTTTCCTAAAATTTCTCCTATTTCACGGAAAGACAGTTCCCCCGTAATTCGATACAAAACCACTTCACGTTCCCGTTCCGGCAGGAGATGAATTTCTCGGTAAAGTTCTATTTTACTTTCTTGTTTCAGTATACTGGTTTCACCATTTGGTGCAGAATCATCGGTTAAGTAATCTACTAATTCTACCGTTTCTATCTGCTTTTTTTTACGAAGTTCCTGATAGAGTATATGCTTGGCTATCTGACAAAGCCATACAGACAGCTTACAGGTACCATTATACCGTGAAATAGAATTTACCGCCCGCAAAAACGTTTCCTGCATGAGTTCTTGAGACCATTCCGCGTCATGTGTATGAGAATACAAAAACCGATAAACTAATTTCTCATATTCCCTATAGACAGAATCCATATCTATGCTCTTGTCGTATTTCTCCATCTATTCACCTCCTGTCCGCAAAAATACCGTTCACAAATCCGCTCTATTAATGAATCATTACTTATACCACTTATATCACATAATAGAGCCCTCTGTTACAAGCTAAAGTAAATATTTTTATTAACTTTTTGGATTTACAGATTCTGATATTATGTGCTTATATAAATCTGTGGGTTGATGCGGAAGCTGTCGATCAAATTCTTAAATTCTTTATGACACATAATCATTTATTCGATGATTTTTTATTTTGCTACAAAATAAAATCGGCAGTCCCTGCATTAAAAGGTACTGTCGATTTTCTAATTTTTATTGTATCAAAATATTGCCGCATAAAGATTCGCAATTCCGTTATATCCCACAAGCCACCTGCTAATCACGAAGGCAATTCAACCAGAATCTCCCATCTGCCATTACGTTTCCCATTCATTCGCCGTATATATTGCTTGTCCTGCAGCATTGCCATTTTATTTTTCACCGTACGGTCCGATTTTCCAATCTTTACAGCAATTTCTTTTTGTGTAATGGCAGGATCTGCAGCAATCAATCTGAGAATAGCAAGCTCTTCCAAAGTGAAATTCAAAGTGAAATTTTTTCCCTTTAGTACATTCTTCATTTCACTTTGAATATTCCCTGTTTCCAACTTCGATTCGTAATCCACATGAATAACACGATTTTTTAATTCATAATTTGTATTCAGCAAAAGATTACTAAAAAATAATTCCAGATATTCGGTTGTCGCATGAATTCCATTTTTCAGATTATTATAATTAGCCCGTACCAATGCGTTTCGGAAATACCATGAATGTTCAGCAAACACATCATTACTTACTTCCAAACCAAAAGTCTTCATATATTTAATGACAAATACAGCAGTCGTCCTTGTATTCCCTTCAGGCAATACCACATTGAGACCCCGCAAGAAAGCGATAGTTAATTTCTACTTTTTGCTTACGATCTTTGCCGGTTCCCTCTGCCTGATACACATAAATGCTATCAATCAGCTCCACCAACATAGAACGGTTCAATTCTGTTACAGTTTCATACTTGCGTATGGTTTCCAAAAACTGATTGGTGCTTTGGGTTTTCTTTTCCTCGGCTATAATCCTTGCCTTCAAGTCATCCCTCTTTTGAGTGAGTTCCTTCTGCTCATTCTCATAAGCCGATGACATTTTCTCGAAACGCTCGTCTGAAATCTTTCCCAGGGCGTTCTGCTCAAAGAGCTTCATAATCACATTGTCAATTTCCGCAATCCGCTTTTCGGCAATATCCAGATCCTTCCTGAATTGCTTGATCTTCTGGCCGCCGCCTTTTTCACTCAATTCGTGCATTTCTTCGATGAACTGATCACCCAGGGCTTCCATGCTCTTAATGTGTTTCTGAATATCGCCCATAACAATCTGCTGTAATGCGTCATACGAAATTGCGTGCGTCGTACAAAGATTGCTGTTTCTCGCATAGGTTCTGCAGCGGAACCGAGGATCTCTCCCATTGGGATTTGAGAACGCCATATTGCGGCCGCAATCCGGGCATTTCACAAGTCCCACAAACATATTAGGGTGTCCTGTCTTGTTGGGCCGTTTCTTCACGCTGATAAATTTCTGTACCAGTTCAAAGGTTTCCTCGTCCACAATAGCCTCATGGGTATTTCGTACTATGATCCATTCCTCTTTAGGAACTGATACCAGTTTTTTGTTCTTAAATGATTTTGTTTGTGTCTTATGAGACACCATGTGACCCAGATACACTTGATTCTCCAAAATCATTTTTACATTTTTCCCTACCCAGTCTGTCGGGAACTTGAATCCGGTGCTTGTGTCCAGTGTGCCGTTCTTCATTGCCCTGTATGCCCGTGGAATTAAAATTCCATCCTCACATAGAGCCCTTGCAATCTGATGTACGCTGTTGCCTTGCTTCGATAATTCAAAGATACGCTTGACGGTAGGCGCTGTTTCCGGGTCAACCAGTAATTGGCGTTTGTTCTTTGGATCGACCATATAACCATATGGGGCAAAGGAACCGCAAAACCCGCCATTCAGAGCCATTGTTTTCTTGACGCTGCGGATTTTCTTTGATGTATCACGGGCATAATACTCATTCATAATGGATTTGAATGGCATCATTTCATTTTCATCAAACCTTGTGTCAACATCGTCATTCAGGGCAATAAACAAAATGTCATTGTTAGGAAAGATTTCTTCCACATAGTACATAAACATGGCATTGTTTCGCCCGAAACGCGACATATCCTTGACTATGATACCGGTTGGCCTTGTATCTTCCATAGCATCCTTAATCATACGGTTCAGACCAGGCCGGTCGAAGGTCGTTCCGGAAATGCCGTCGTCCACATATTCGCCGATCACTTCAAATCCTTTTTCCTTTGCATGATACCTTAACATCTGCAACTGGTTGGTAATGCTGTTACTTTCCTTATCAGCATCCCCGTCATCTTTGGATAAACGTGCATATAATCTAACTGGAAGTTTTGTCTGCTGTTTTAACATTTCTGCTCCTTTCCAACAGCAAACAAACTACTCTGTACTCTATGATTATACCATGTTTCCAAACTTTTTTCAGCCATTTGCTGCGTTATTTTTTCGGCTAACCGGCACTGTTTTCCTGCTCAATTTCCTTCTGTATCAGCCTTTTTATCAAATGCTGCAGTTGGACCGTTCCAGAAAAAGTTGCAGTTACATAAAAGGTTGTGTTCCCGATCTGGATCGTGTCTGACTGTTTTTGATTCTCCATGTTCCACCTCATTTCCGGGCAACAAAAAAGCACCATCGCTGGCGCTTTCCTGTCATCATATATTTGTTATTTTCCGCGAATACTCCCTGCTTTGCAGGTCAATCTCCGCATAGACCATATTGTTATCGTTAAGTTCCGTCTGACCCGTTTGAATACAGGTCGTGTCAAGTATCTGGTTTATCCATTTTCCTTTTTCCGTATCAGGGCTTTCGTGAATATGCCCGTGCAAGGAGAGCAGCGGCTGTTTCTCTTTCAGGAAATCATAAATATCCACAGAGCCTATATCCAAATCCTGATACAAAAGCTGCCCCAGCCTCAATCCGGCAGGAGGCATGTGCATCACATAGATTGTCTGTCTGGGGTTTTCTGGTTCCGGCAAATCTTTCAGAATATCACACATATATGGAAGTTCTGTCCTTGAATACTCCAGCCAGTTATATATCCTGTCATAACCGTATTCATTGGAAATACCGGCGACAGGGCTTAGCTGCCTCTGCGGAATATAATGCGTTTCTGTGACAACCCTGTCCTTGCATCCGAAAGGGTGGTCTAAAATATGGTTCATTCCAATAAACTCATACTCTCCGACACAAACCTTTTTACCGGCTATATTATGGACATTTCCAAATTCCCCACAGACTGTATCGAACAGTCCGTCCACCGACAAAAGATCATCATTCCCCAGCATGGCGAGATATGTAATGCCGTGCTTTTCAAGTTCAGAAAAATAGTCTCTTAAAAATTCATTGATAAATGAAGGCTGCTCCAGATGTCTTTCACCGAGTTTAGGAAGCATATCCCCGCCATTCACAATAACGCCGATATTTTTCTTAATGGCAATGCCCAGTGTTTTCCTGTATTTGTTTTTATCTCCATGCAAATCTGTAACATATAATATTTTCATGCCGCATACCACCTCTTGTTAATTTCAAAAATCCGCTTTTCTGATTATACCATATCATGTGACAACTTTCAGCGTATTACTTTGCCTTTATCGGAGATATGCTGTATAATTCTCCCTTCCGTGGTTTCTGTATTCTTTCATCAAAACCACATGAATAGGTCGGACCTGCGCTCATACAGTCACAGACCCGGCCCATTATATCTGATTTCGATTAGCTGCCGTATTTGCCACGCACCCCGGCAAGCCCTGATTTACCAGGGCGGGGCTGTTACAGGCTGCGGATAGCGTCACCGCATCATAGCCCCGCATACGCCGCCGCTTTGCCAGAGCTGGCGCACGCCGCAGGAACTCTCCCCAAGTCTTTAGGGAGCCGTGAGGAAGTACCATTGTAATCTGTGCCATCGTCGCGTCCGGCCTGCCACAACCGATTTCGTGGGTTGCGTTTATCGCTCGGACAGCCTGTATTCATCACCTCCTTAGGCTGCCTGTCACCGCGCCGCCCCATCTGCCGCTCGGAACACAGAATGAAGTACCTGTAACAGCGTATATTCGGTTGTCAAGGAGCAAGCGAGGGGCATGGCAGTTATGACATTATTTCAGTTGGGGCGGGCCGGAGCATGTGCTATACGGCCACACCCGTCAGGCTTGTCCCGCCGGATAAATATGTCCCTCTATTATTCATTTCATTTTTGAGGGTTATTTTCGGGGGCTGACTCAAATTTCTTCCAAAATTTTTTTCAGATGCCGAAGCCCGCGCTGGATTCCTTCATGCACGGAGCTTACCGCCGAATGTTCGCTTTTGGCAATTTCCGAAAGGCTCATGCCAAGCAGATAATGCGAGCATATCCGGTTTCGCTGTTTTTCCGGCAACATAGAAATAGCTCGGAACAACCTGGCACGTTCTTCTTCCTGAATCAGAATATCTTCCGGTGCCAGCACGATCACAAGGGCATCATGTTCAACATTCTTGTCATAGTCCAGAGAGAAATATGCCTTATGCCGGTATGTACGCAGAAAATGGGCTGCCTCGTTTAATTTATATTCCCGGAGCAGGTCGGCCACCTCGTCAGGCACTTCAACAACAGTATCTTTCGTATAAAACGGGTAATAGTCCCGCAGGTTAATTTCTTTCATGGGTAATTCCTCCAATTTCGATTTTTAGATTGGTAAGCAAAATCGAAATCAGAAGGTGGAGAACGGCAGCGTGGATAACTCTTGTTGTAACAGCCGCTTCTATATGAAATACGCGCCCATAGAAGAATGGGCGCGCAGGAAGGTGTATGATATAAAACTATTGTAAATTCGGCCAAACTTAAAAACGCCGCAATCCACACCACATGGATTACGGCGCATAAAGCTCTATATGTAAAATAACCATTCTGTCGAAAATTCCCCTTTGGCAGCATTATCAGCCCTCCCCGAAAAGGAAGCGCAGAAGGCTTATCCTTCATTAGCCTCCTTTTGGGGGGATTATACAGGAGCAAATTCTATGTTCTTTCCTGAAACATCATAGTTTTGGTAAGGCTTATATAAAATGTGTTTTGAGGTAATCACGGTCTCGAACGGATTTTACAAAAGAGCCTCATATTATAATAGAGGCCACAAGACAAATAAAATTGCCTTGTGGCCTTTCTCAGAATACTTCAAATTTATAACCTACGCCAATAACACTTTTTATATATTCTGGGGCGTCCTGCGTAACTTTCAGCTTCTTCCGCAGATTGCTCACATGGTTGTTGACTGCCTTGCGGGAGTAGTAAGAATAATCCTCGTTCCAGACCAATTCCATAATCAGCTCATAAGTAAATACCCGTTTCGGGTGAGTAATTAACAAAGCAAGAATGTCAAATTCCTTAGCCGTTAATTTGATTTCCTGCTCGCCAATATATACAAGTCGCTGCTCTTGACAGAAGTATAAATCACCCATGCGAATCTCTGTAAACGGTTCATCAATGGTTATCTGCCCCCTATTAGTTTCGGAAATGGCGAATGGGCTGTAAACGGGATTATTCTGTTGTTTTTGCGAATCGAGAAGATAATTTACTAACTCCTGACGCTGACGGTCGCTTAACAACATAAGCAGTTTTTCCGCAATTCTGCCGCCCGGTTCAGATATATCAACCACAGCTAATTTCCCATGTTATCACCTCCTGTATTAACTCACAGGTTCATCAACGCTGCATCTGCGCGTCTGGTTCTTCTCGATATTTACTTAAATTGATCGACGCGGCCTGATTGGATTGCCGCAAGATTATGAGCAATTTTTTCTTCCGGCCAATCCCACCACCGTTCTGTGAGCAACGCCGAAATAGTTTCATCGGAAAAACGTTTTCGGATAGGTTTAGCTGGAACGCCGCCCACAATGGTATAAGGCGGGACATCTTTTGTTACAACAGCTCTGGTGCCAACAATGGCACCGTCCCCTATGGTAACTCCGGCAAAGATTGTGGCCTCATATCCAATCCAAACATCATTTCCAACAACAATATCCCCTTTGTTGTCCCATGCCTCGGTTATATGGCTAACATCAAGTCCCCATTCCTCAAAGAAAATGGGAAACGGATAAGTTGAAAGCGAAGTCATGCTATGGTTGGCGCTATTGAACAAGAAACGAGCGCCACAGGCGATAGAGCAAAACTTACCAATAACCAACCTGTCATGGTTAATGGGATAATGGTAAAGAACATTTTTCTTTTGAAAATCAATAGGGTCATTTACAAAGTCGTTATACATGGTGTAGTCGCCCACGATGATGCTGGGGTCGGTAATAACATTTTTTAAATATACGGTTTCCCGATCTTTTGACCGGGGATAAATTTTTTGCTTGTCCATCATAATTCGTTATCCTCCTTAGAAATCAAGTTACTCATACGAATAACAGATAGTTTTGATTTTTTGACATTCACTAAAGTTTCCTGCTTGCATTTCGGGCAATACAGCAAAAATTGATATGTTCCCTTGACGTACTTTAAGACTGATCTTAAAAGCGAAAACGGCCAGTTTTTTCAGCATACTCCCGGTCAACAAATTATGTTCTTCCGGCATATCTAATTCCTTCAAAAGAAAAAGGGCACACTACATCGTGCGCCCTTTGCATAGTCACTTATAAATAAGCAAAACAAAAAGCCACAAACAAAACATTGTCTGTGGCCTAAACAGTCAATTATCTATCGTTGATTTGATAAAAGGGTATAAAAAGCAAAGACAGTCTTATATCTGCCTTAACCTTTCCACTTTATAAATCAACTCTCAGAAAAGGCTCCGCACAATGTTTCATGGTATAAACTTGTGTGGAGCTGAATCCAATACAAAACTTCCCGAACAACATCGTGTTCACCCCTCTCATGCTTATTGCAATAAATTATACGCAATTAGCGCTTTATTGTCAAGTCAAACCTTATAGGCAGATACTTATGACCTTGACGATTACCCGCATTAAACGAAGCAGATAGATACCGGCAACCACACCTCAGCTACATCCAACTACCAGCCAATTTCATGGTCATTATTACGGCATTTCAAATTTATAACCAACGCCGACAACGCTTTTAATATAGTCCGGGGAATTCTGCGTAACTTTTAGCTTCTTCCGCAGATTGCTCACATGGTTGTTGACTGCTTTACGAGAGTAGTAGGAATAATCCTCATTCCAGACCAATTCCATAATCAGCTCATAAGTAAATACCCGTTTCTGATGAGTAATTAGCAAAGCAAGAATGTCAAATTCCTTAGCCGTTAATTCAATTACCTGTTCGCCAATACATACAATCCGTTGTTCCTGGCAGAAGTATAAATCACCTATACGAATCTCTGTAAATGGTTCATCAATAGCTGTCTGCACCCTATAATTTTCGGAAATGGCGCATGGGCTGTTAGCCAGATCATTCTGTAACTTTTGAGAATTGATAAGATAATTTACTAACTCCTGACGCTGACAGGTGTTCAACAACACAAGTAGCTTTTCCGCAATTCTATCGCCCGATTCAGATATATCAAATACAGCTAATTTCCCATGTCGCCACCTCCTTTCCGTCAGTGTTGGTATTCTCACTTTACAACAACCTTAAATTGTTCAAAGCCGCCATAAAAGTCAGAGCATAGGATAAAGATTAGCGGACAATGAATTTTTTTGCCGTCAACCTTCAAATTGAGTCTATATGGATTTAGTTCATACTGAAAAAGCGTTCACAGTGCTCGTAAGGGGGGAGCCCCTTATCGGTGATTTCAATATAATCAGCTTTAGTCATACCGTACAAATAGTAATCGCAGTATGTGTTTACCATTTTGCCCTCACGGATAAGCCCCTCACGCTTGAAGCCTGCTTTTTGTAAAGTTTTATACGATGCAATATTTTGTACATGAACATCAGCCCATAAACGCTGTAATTCCGTTTCTTCAAAGCAGAAGATAGTTGCTCTCGCCAGCGCTTCTGCCATAAACCGGTTGCCTTGATAGGCAGGTGAAAGGCGAAATGCCATTTTTGCCATGCGGTCATTCTCAATGAGATATACCCACATATCACCAATAACTTTATAATCCTGTTTGTGGACAACACCCCAATGAAAACTTTTCGTAGGTTTCTCTGGCTTTTGGAAAAGTAATTCTGGATTTAAGTCGCTTTTTCCAGGACGTTTGCCCCAATACCTATAAACGGAACTGTCTCCCAGCCATTCTTTCAAATCCGCAACATCTTCTTTTCGCAAAGGGCGCAG
>ERZ791934.217-NODE-217-length-81211-cov-10.011287_pt1 | contig 81211 bp, 66 predicted proteins | sample MGYA00510125_ERZ791934 | MGnify/ENA primary metagenome ERZ791934 (study PRJEB30046, sample SAMN00993240) | human gut metagenome | study: EMG produced TPA metagenomics assembly of the A metagenome-wide association study of gut microbiota in type 2... | reverse complement strand
GGTAGGGGAGCCAGGGCAGACGGAGCCGCTCACTCAGAATTTTTATCCACACCCAAGGGGCATCACACAAACAGCCGATTCTGAAAAGTAATATAAGTTAATGGTAACGATTTTCTTTACCGATGTCGCAATCTTTTTTTATCCTGCTATAATGGTTAATGAAGATTAACGAAAGAAGGTCAGGATGATGGCAGAACATGTAATAAATATCGATAAGGAAAAATGTATCGGCTGCGGTATGTGCAGGAAAGACTGTGCCGCCCATAATATTGTAATAGAGAACCATAAGGCGCGTGTCCTTTCCAATGACTGTATCATGTGCGGACACTGCGCGGCGGTCTGTCCGAAAAATGCTGTCACTGTCAGCGGATATGATACAGAGCCCGTTCCCATGGAGGGCGAGGTTCGTCTGGAGCCGGAAGAGGTGCTGGATGTCATCCGGTTCCGGCGTACAATCAGGCAGTTTCAGAATAAGAAGATTCCGAAGGAGGTCGTGGAGCAGATTCTGGAAGCGGGAAGGCTGACCCATACGGCGAAGAATGCGCAGGACGTTTCCTTCGTGGTGCTGGACAGGAAAAAGGAAGAGCTTGAACGGGAGGCGGTCCGGACATTCCGTAAGCTGAAGGTCTTTGCGGACTGGTTCAGCCCGATGGCAAGAAGGGTTACAATCGATGAGCATTTCTTCTTCTTCCGGGCCCCTGTTGTGATTGTCATTTTGTCTGAAACGAAGCTGAACGGAGCTTTAGCGGCACAGAATATGGAATTTGTCGCAGAGGCAAACGGGCTGGGCGTCCTGTTCAGCGGCTTTTTTACCATGGCGGCAAATGCTTCTCCAAAGATAAAAAAGGCTTTGGAGGTTTCAAAAGGGAAAAAAGTGGTTACAACATTAGTAATGGGGTATCCGGCCGTGAAATACCAGCGCAGCGCACAGCGTGAAAAAGCGGCAGTTAAATATTTGTGAGCAAATTTGGCCCATGCCCCTGTCCCAAATTTGGGTAAGTGAGGATGATTATATGGAAAGAGAATGCAAAGAGCAGCTGGAGAAAATTACACAGGGATTTCAGGAATGCAGGAAAGCGTTTACGGCAATCGGTGATGAAACGAGACAGTTGATTCTGATTGTGCTGATGCAGAGTGACCTGAACGGTATCCGGGTGGGGGAGATAGCGGAAAAGACGCATCTGACCAGGCCGTCGGTATCCCATCATCTGCAGATATTAAAAGATGCGGGAATTATCAATGTCAGAAAGGAAGGCACCAAAAATTTCTATTATATCAGCGCGGATGAAACGCAGTGGAAAGCGATTGCGGATTTGATGAAGCTGGTGTATGAAGGGGTGGTTCATATAGGAAAAGACGGCGGCGGGATATAGGGCCTGCGGTATGAAGGAGGTATGAGTATGATTTTATTTTTTTCAGGTACGGGAAACAGTGAATATGTGGCGGAGCGGATCGGCAAAGAAACAGGGGATACGGTTCTTAATCTCTTTGAAAAAATACGGGCTCAGGATCATAGTGCATTACAATCGGATAAGCCCTGGGTGGTCGTTACGCCTACTTATGCATGGCGGATGCCGCGTATTGTGACGGACTGGCTGCTGAAAACAGAACTGAAGGGAAGCCGGGACATTTATTTTGTATTGACCTGCGGCGGGGATATCAGGAATGCGGGAGCCTATTTACGGAGGTTTTGCAGGGAAAAGGGGCTGGAGGATCGGGGATGCGCGTCGGTTCTCATGCCTGAAAATTATATCGCACTTTTTAAGACTCCATCCGAAGAAGAGGCGCTTGCGCTGATAGAAAGGGCTGAACCGAAAATTACGGATATTGCGCGAATGATTAGGGAAGGGAGAATATTACCGGAACAGCAGGTAAACGGAAAGGATAAAATCAGCAGCGGGCTGGTAAATACCGTCTTTTATCCTCTTATGGTGCATGCAGGGAAATATTATGTGACAGACGCCTGTATTTCCTGCGGGCTGTGTGAAAAGGCCTGTCCGCTTGGGAATATCAGTCTGAAGGAGGGAAAACCGGTCTGGGGGAAGAACTGTACCCATTGTATGGCCTGTATCTGCAGGTGTCCCAGGGAAGCGATTGAGTATGGGAAGAATAGTCAGGGACAGCCCCGGTATGTATGCCCGAAAAAGCTTTGAATATCATAGAACATTTCTGCAAAAGGTATATTGTTTTTCGGAACAATGTGCCTTTTTTTGCTGCCTTCATGGCTGATGCGGATCAGGAAAGCAGAAGAAATAACCTAAAAAAATGTACTTTAAACTTAAAAAAACGCATTTTTTATTATGCAGAATGCTGGTATATTACAATTACAGCAACACGGAAGGCCATCCGGATTGAAATTCGATTGGAGGATACGAAATGAAAAAGAAAGTTTTGGCAGCGCTCCTTACAGTGAGCATGACGGCAGCCATGCTGGCAGGGTGCGGAAGCAATACATCGGCAGGAACGGCGGCAGAAGGAAGCAGTTCGGCAGGAGCGGAAGGCACAGCGGCTTCCCAGGCGGCAGAAGCGGGGACACAAGCCGCACAGGCAGAAGAGGGAGAAAGCACCGGTTCTATTGTAACAGAGCCGACAGAACTTACCTTTATTTTCGCAGACGGGGATGAAGGCGCCAAGGAAGTAATGAATTCGGTGGTGGAGAAATTTAATGCAGCCTATCCGGATATCACGGTTACCATAGAACCGGGCAACGGCGGCGCTTACAGTGAATTCCTGAAAACAAAGGACAGCGTGGGGGAATTCCCGGATGTGATGGAAATGAGGGATACGGCGGTTTATGTGCGTGCAGGCAAGCTGGAACCCCTTCCGGATGATATTGTAAATTTATTCAAGACAACCACTGCTTTTGCCGGAAAGGTCTATTCTGCTCCCATGTCCGGTGAAAATACACAGGGTATCATATACAACAAAGCATATTTCGATGAAAATGGCTGGACAGAGCCTGCCACCTACGATGAATTCATTGAGCTTTGTCAGCAAATCAAGGATAAAGGGGACATGGCGCCCCTGGTAGTGGGAGGACAGGATATCTGGCATATGGGTTTTTGGTTCCATAAGGCCTACAATGACCAGGTTTTGAGTAAGGATGCGGACTTTATCAAGCATTGCTATGAAGGGACAAAGGATTTTTCCGATGAGTCTGTAAAAGCTACGTTTGAGGAGCTGAAAGAAATCATGCAGTATGCGCAGGACGGATGGGTTTCCACACCGGATGCCCAGATCACAACCTTTATGGTGAATGATATGGCGGCGATGATGTATTCCGGGACACATATGTTTTCACAGATTCTGGCGGCAGATCCGGATTTTGAAATCGGCTGGTTTGCAGTGCCCAGCCCTGACGGAAAAACCCGTCTGGTTGGAGGAGGCGCGGGCGGACTGGCGATATCCGCAGAGGCGGCCAAGGATCCCAACAAAAAAGCGGCGGCGGAGGAGTTTATCCGTTTCTTCTTCCAGCCGGAAAATTATAAGTTCCATTGTGAAAAAATGAGCGCCATTCCTGCTACCGTGGAATCACCGGATTTGGATGTGCTTCCCGTATTCCAGGAGGTCATTGACGCTACGGAGACTGCGGATTCCCTCAGCCCCATGTGGAACGGTTTTGTAGGAGAAAATGAGCTTCCTCCGGATTTCCGGAATTTTATGTATAAGACTCTCATTGAAGTGCTTCAGGGAACCAGAGACATGGACTCGGCATGCAGTGAGCTGAACAAGACCTGGAAGGTTGGTATGGAGAATTTTAATCCGGTAACCGGAGAAGGTGTGGATAACGCTGAATAGGTATGGCCGGTAACCGGCAGAGACTGCCGGAATTAGAAGCAGTAAATGGAATCTCTCCCGTAAAAAGGAGAGATTCCTTCAGATAAGGGTGCATTCCGGCACGGGAAAGGCAGAGAAAATGAATACAAAGAAAAAAAAGGGGTTTGATAAGGTGGCATTCATGTTCATAGCGCCTGCGTTTATCTTTTTTACCCTGTTTATCATAGTGCCGACACTGGCCAGCGTTTATTATAGTTTTACCTCATGGGACGGTATCAGCCCGGTGGTAAAATTCGTGGGCCTTGCTAACTATAAAGAAATATTCACCAGCGCGCGGTTTGGAAATGCGCTGAAGAATACGGTTATCCTCACTCTCTTCATATCCCTGTTTGAAAATGCGTTTGCCCTTGCCCTCGCATTAATCGTGGATAATGTAAGATGGGGAAAGAATTTTTTCCGCAGCGCCTTCTATATTCCGGTGCTGATAAGCGGTATTGTTTCCGGTTTTATCTGGAAGATTATGTACAATTATAATTTCGGGACGTTCAATACGATACTGAAAGATATAGGTCTTAAGGACTGGCAGCAGGACTGGCTGGGAAACAGCAGGCTGACACTTCTGATGGTGGGAGTGGTTCTTGTATGGAAGGGCGCCGGTTATTATATGATTATTTATCTGGCGTCTCTGCAGAGTGTTTCCGTAGATTTAATCGAAGCGGCGCAGATAGACGGAGCGAGCCCGCTTCAGCGGTTCAGGGCGATTACGCTTCCGCTGATATCAGGCGCTTTTACGATTAATTTTACCCTGTCGCTGATTAACGGGCTGAAGGTATTCGACCAGATTAATGTAATGACGGACGGAGGGCCCGGATTTACTACGGAGACGCTGGTTTATCTGCTGTATAAGGTAGGCTTTAATGAAGGCCGGCAGGGCTTTGGTACGGCAGTCGGAATTATGCTGCTGTTTATCATTATTATTTTGAATACGATCCAGCAGAAATTTTTAAGGAGCAGGGAGGTGCAGATGTGATGGAAAAGGCAAAAAAGAGGGTGCGGCCCGGAAATATTGTCCTTCTGGCAATTACCATAATACTGGCGTTTTTATTTATTTACCCGGTATTGTTCGCCCTGCTGTCTGCATTCAAGAGCAATGGGGATATTCTGAAAAATCCGGTTGCCCCGCCCACTTCGTTCTATATACAGAATTTTAAGGATCTGTTCGCTCATTCGGATTTTGCGGCAGCCATTCTGCATTCGGTTTTTCTGACGGTGGTGTCGGAAATTTTGATAGTCTGTATTGTTCCCATGGCGGCCTACGGCATTGAAAGAAGAAAAAGCAGATTTACGATGTTCACTTATACTTTTTTCCTGTCGGGGATGATGATTCCGTTTCATCTGTATATGTTTCCCCTATTTAAGGAAATGAAAATGTTCCATATGTTCGGAAATATGGTCGGGCCTGTCGTCTGTTACATATCGGGTTCCATAGCCTTCGGATGCCTGCTGTACAGCAGCTTTTTGAAGGGGATTCCTCTGGAAATTGAAGAGGCAGCCATGATTGACGGATGTACTCCTTTTCAGACCTTTTGGAAGGTGACATTTCCCCTGCTGGGGCCTTGCACGGGATCGATGGTGATTCTGAACGGGCTGGGAATCTGGAACGATTACCTGATGCCATACCTGGTGCTTCCCAGCGGAAAGGCGAAAACCATTACGGTGGAAATCGCAGGATTTGTCGGGCAGTATACGGCAAGATGGGATATCGTATTTGCAGGGACGATTATTTCTATCGTTCCGGCGCTGATTATTTTTTGTCTGTTCCAGAAGTATTTCGTAAAAGGGATTACGGCGGGGGCGGCTAAGGGGTAGGTGTGTGGGCCGAAAACAGTCCGGCCACCGTCCGTTCCTCCTGGGGACCTTCTTCCCCTGGCATCCCTGTTCGCGGACTTGATTTCGAAAATGGGGTATTTCTAACAGTTTTTTCCTTTCCTGCCGCTGTCAACGCGGCTTAAACTCCTCGCCGGGCTCGTCAGACAGCGCCGCTAAGGGCGGACAGCGGCAGGAAAGGAAAAAGCTGTAAGAAATATCTCCATTTTCTCTTACAAGTCCGTGAACAGGGATGCCAGGGGAAGAAGGTCCCTCCGGAGGAACGGACGGCGACCGGACTGTTTTCGGCAGGGCAGGCTTGTGATAGAAGGGCAGGGCGCTGCGTATTGGAAGAGAGGGAGTGATGGAGGGAGTTTGGGTTTTCGGGAGGGGGAAGATAGGGTATAATGGGGGAAGATGGTGAGGATGGAGAGAGTGGGGGAGCGAGGGATGGAGCGGAAGAGGAGAAGAGGGCTTTCTTTGTATTATAAGTTTACTTTGGCTATTATTGTGATTGGGCTGGTGCCGGTGGTTATTTTGTCTACTTTTCTGGCGAATCGGATGATTGAGGAGTATCGGAAGGCGCTGCGGTCTAATTATGAGCAGGCGGCGGATTATGTGGCGGGGAGTCTGGAGACTATGCTGGATACTTATAATACGGCTTCGAAGATGCCTTATAATTATAGTTATTCTATCCGGGAGGGGTATGTGGTGAAGGATTATCTTTATTTTGATAATCTGCGGCAGATATTGAGCGGGGAAGGGTATAATTCGGGGGAGCGGGAGGAGAAAAGGGCCGGGGATATGGCGGACTTTCTGGAGTATGTGGAGAGTGTGGACAGTTATATCAGCGGTACGCATTTTATTGTGGATAATAAGGCGCTGGGGCGGATGGATTTCCATTACAGCGCTTATAGTACGTTCTTTAAGGATGAGGAGCGGCTCGAAGAGGCGGTGCGGCTGGAGGGGCTGGATAAGTCGAGCAATCAGATGATGCTGGTTCCCACGCATGCTACGGGATATTTCAGCGGGCTTTCCGCACCGGTGTTTACGGTGGCGAGGAATTATTTTGATCTGCGGGGAGAGGTGGGAAATACACCTTATGTGGGGACTTTGTTTATCGATGTGAATGTGAGCCGGATGGAGCGTGTTTTCCGTACGGTTAATTTCAGTGATAAGGAAATTTTTTATGTGGTGAATGATGACGGGGATTGTTTTTACAGCAGTGACGGGAATGCCATGGGCAGGAATATAAAGGAGGAGCTGGAAGGGATTAGGGATACGGATCGGCAGCTGGTACTTCATTCCCAGAAGAACGGGTATGGACTTCATGTGATGGCGGTGTTGGATACGGCGGTGGCTTTCGGGGGGATAAGGTCGGTTCAGCGGATGATGTATGTTTTTCTGGCGGCGGCTTGTCTGGTGCTGCTGTGCGGGTCCTTGTTTTTTTCGAGGAAGCTGACCAGGCCTATCCGTAATATGATGGAGAAGATGTCTGAGGTGGAGAGCGGGAATTTTGACATTCAGCTGCCGGTGGAATCAAGGGACGAAATAGGGATTCTTTCCGAGAGGTTTAATCAGATGAGTTCTGCGTTGAAAGCTTATATCAATCAGTCTTATGTGGCGGCGATCAAGCAGACGGAGGCGGAACTTACGGCGCTGAAATCGCAGATTTATCCGCATTTTCTTTATAATACGCTGGAGATCATACGGATGACGGCACTGGAAAATGAGGATGTGCGGGTGTCGGAGATGATAGAGGCGCTTTCGCAGCAGATCCATTATCTGATTGGGCCTGTGCAGGATATGGTTTCCCTGGAGAAGGAGCTGGATATTATCCGGAAATATGTTTATCTGCTGAACTGCCGGATTGACGGGAAGGTGCAGCTGATGACAGAGGCTCCGGGAGCGGGGAGGCTGTTCGTTCCCAAGCTGATTCTGCAGCCTATTGTGGAGAATGCGTATGTCCATGGCATCAAGCCTAAGAAGGGTGTGGGCAGTATTATGGTAGAGGCGGCGGTGAATGACCGGGAGGATGGGGAAAAGAGGATTCTGGAAATCACGGTAATGGATAATGGCGTGGGGATGGATCAGGCTGCGCTGGATCAAATACAGGAGCTGCTTGTGGGGGATGAGCCGGGAATTAAGAATGAGTATAACTGGCAGAGTATCGGGATGAAAAATGTACATGACCGGATACGGCTTTTATATGGGGAAGAGTATGGAATACGGGTTACCAGTACGGTAGGAGTGGGAACAATGGTGCGGCTGCTGATGCCGGTTACGGAGAGGGAGGGACAGACGGATGGTAAAGATGATACTGGCAGATGATGAGCCGGTGATTACCAGGGGAATACGGAAGCTGGTGGACTGGCAGGGGCTGGGAATCGAGATTGTGGGAGAATATACGGACGGGAAAAGCGCTTTGGAGGGGATTTTGGTGAAGAAACCGGATATTGCGCTTCTGGATATTTATATGCCGCAGATGACCGGGGTGGAGCTTCTGAAGGAATGTCAGGCGATGGAGGTGAAAACCCAGGTGATTTTTATCAGCGGGTTCCAGGACTTTGAGTATGCAAAGGCGGCCCTTCAGTATGGCGCGGTGGATTATCTTCTTAAGCCGGTTATCCGTGAGGAGCTGCTTGGGGCTGTGGAAAAGTGTGTTTCTTCTATCCGCAGGGAAGAGCCGTGGGCGGAGGAAGCTGTGACAGAAGAAGAGAAGGAAGCGGATTACGGGAGGCTGGTACAGGTGGAGGATATGGTTTATCTTCCGGTTTTTGCGGATGTGCTTTACCGAAAGGAGGAAAATGCCCAAATGCGCAAGCTGGTGCGTTTTTCCCTGATTAGTTTTTTGGAGGAGTATTTAGAAGCGGAAAATCTGGGAATCACTTTTGTAAAAAATAATCATATCGTTCTGGTGCTGAAGGGAATAGAAAGGGTGCAGGCAAAGGAGACAGTATCCGGGATATGGAAGGAGGCCTGCCGGGCCACGGGGCATACGGCGGTATTTATTATCGGAAAAGAGGCTTACGGGATGGGAGAAATTCCGGCTGCATTCGGGGAATGCCTGAAGCTGCAGAGTTATCTGTTTTTTGCCGATAAAATGCAGATTCCGATTCTTTCGGTACAAGAGCCGGTTTATTCCCAAAAGGGGGATCCGGATGCTTTGGGAGAGGCCAGAGAGAAGGTCCTGAACGCTATTATCGGGCAGGATGAGACAGGGTTTGAAAACAGCTTTGCCAGATTCAGCAGGCTTTTGCTTCTGACGGCGGACGGGAAAAAGGAGGATGCCTGTTTTTATTATTGTTCGGCGATCAGGCTGGCTGAAGAAAAAATGGCGGTTATGGGGCTTCCCGGCCGGAATCCGGAAATGAAGGAGCTTCTGGAGAAGGGAAGGGGCTGTGAGAGCTTCGGGGAAATGGAACTGCTGTATAAAGCGGCCTTTGCGGCATATATGGAGTGTGTGCGTACGGCTGTGGTAAGCAGTGAAAAGCAGGATATCAGAAAGGCTAAGGATTATATTGAAAAACATTACAGGGAAAATCTGACGCTTGGTGTGCTGGCGGAAAAAATCCATATGAACCCTTATTATTTCAGCAGCTTTTTCAAGAAAAATGCAGGTGAAAATTTCAAGGATTATTTGAACCGTGTCCGCCTGCAGCATGCGGTGGCGCTTCTGGTTTCCACAGATAAAAAAGCTTATGAAATAGCCGATGAGGTGGGCTTTTCCGATGTGCGGTCATTTACGGAGGTCTTTGCCCGGCTATATGGGGAGACGCCGGGCGGCTACCGGAAAAGGATCCGGAGCGCGGATATGGGACAGGATATTTAAAAAGTGCAGGAAAAAGTTAAATTTTACACTTTGATTTTTCCGGGTATTTAGTATACTTTTCATAGCTTTGAAGGTACAAAACAGTAATTACTTTCTTAAAAAAGAAGGAGGAGCGGAGTATGCAGCAGGAAAAGGAAAAGCTATGGGCGGGAGAGGTCTTTGCTGAATTTGAAAAAAAGATGGAGAAGGTGGCCGAAAAATCGAAGGATAAGATCCCGGCGCTTGCCATAGACGGGGTGCATGATGACCGCGGCGACGGGACTAAGGAGTGGCGGGCTGACGACGGCCTGAACTGGTGGACGAACGGATTCTGGGGCGGTATGCTCTGGATGCTGTATGCGGAAACTGGGAAGGAGAGGTATGGAGAAATCGCCCGGATTTCGGAACGGAAACTGGATGCCTGTTTTGAGAGCTTCCTGGGGCTTCATCATGATGTGGGATTTATGTGGATGCCCACGGCGGTGGCGGATTACCGGCTGACAGGGAATAGGGAGGCAAGGAAAAGAGGGCTGCACGCGGCTGATCTGCTGGCGGGACGGTTCAACCCGGTGGGCGGATTTATCCGGGCCTGGAATGATATTCCGGGTTCCAGGGATGATACCAGGGGCTGGGCCATCATTGACTGCATGTTTAATATTACGCTGCTTTACTGGGCGAGTGAGGAAACGAAGGATCCCAGATTCCGCCAGATTGCCATGCTTCATGCGGATACGGTACGGGAGAATTTTATCCGTCCTGATGGTTCAGTAAAGCATATCGTGGAATTTGATCCGGAAACAGGTGCGGTGCGCCGGGATTACGGAGGGCAGGGCTATGGGGAAGGCTCATCATGGACGAGGGGACAGGGATGGGGGCTTTATGGCTTTGCTTTGAGCTTCTTGCATACAGGAAAGGCGGAATATCTGGAGACTGCGGAAAAAATCGGGGATTATTTTGCGGCGAATATTCCGGAGGACGGGCTGATACCGGTGGATTTTTGCCAGCCGGCAGAACCGCTGTGGTATGATGATACGGCTGCTGCTGTGGCAGCCTGCGGTTTTCTTGAACTTTCCGGAATGGAAGCAGTGCCGGAAGAAAAAAGAATTTTTTACCGGGAAGCGGCCCTGAAGCTGCTGAAAGCGCTGGATGAGAAGCATTGCGACTGGACGGAGAAAAGCGACTGTTTTCTCACCCACTGCAGCGGTTCCTATCATGGAGAGCAGCATAACCATACGCTGGTTTATGCGGACAGCTTTTTCCTGGAGGCGATATTGAAGCTGAAAGGGACGCCGTTCCTGCTCTGGTGATGACAGGAACGGTTTACAGGGAGTCGGAAGACCGGCAAATGAGAGAAGGAGATACCTCGCTATGAAAATTGAAAATCCTGTACTTCGGGGATTTCATCCGGATCCGTCCATTATCCGGGTGGGGGAGGATTATTATATTGCCACATCCACTTTTGAGTGGTGGCCCGGGGTGAGGCTGCATCATTCCCGGGATTTGGTTCACTGGGAGCTGCTGGACTATCCTCTTAACCGGACAGCTCAGCTGGATTTGCAGGGAGTGGGGCCTTCCCAGGGAGTATGGGCGCCCTGCCTTACTTATGATAAGGGGATATTTTATCTGGTTTATACGGTAGTGAAGGCGTTCTACTGCAATATGTATGATACATTCAATTATCTTGTCACAGCATCCGATATCCGCGGACCATGGTCGGATCCTGTGCCGCTGAATAACTTTGGCTTTGATCCTTCTCTTTTCCATGATGAAGACGGAAGAAAATATATTGTCAGTATGGCTACGGATCACCGTGTACCTAAAAAGTATGCAGGCCGTCTGGTACTTCAGGAATACGATCCGGGACAAAAGCGTATGACGGGGCCAATAAGGGATATTTATAAGGCGGATAAGATTTTTCTGGAGGGGCCGCATATCTTGAAAAGAAACGGCTGGTATTATCTGTTCAGCGCGGATACCGGGACGGGAGAAGGGCATGGGCAGACAATACAGCGTTCCCGAAGCGTATGGGGGCCTTATGAGATGTACCGTGCTTCTTTTATGGAAAGAGAAAGTGAGGAGGAAGCCTGGTCTGTACTGACAGCAAGGCATCACAGGGATATTCTGCTTCAGAAATCAGGGCACTGCGATCTGGTGGAAACTCCGGATGGAGAATGGTATGCAGTACATTTATGCTCCAGGGCTTCCGAAGGGAGAAATCCGGAGGACACCCGCCGTTTTCCCGGTGAACGCCGGTATATGCTGGGGAGGGAGACTGCCATACAGAAAATGAGATGGACAGAGGATGGATGGCTGATGCCTGAAAGCGGTACGCCGGTTCCGCAGATCCTGGTGGATGTTCCTAATCTGCCGGAAGTTTGTTTCCCCGGGATCCCGGACAGAGACGATTTTGAAGATACCTGCCTCGGAAAGGATTATCAGTCTCTGCGGATTCCCATGGACAGTAATTTTATTTCTCTGACGGAAAGGCCGGGATATCTTCGGATGTATGGGCGAAGCGGCCTGGCATCCCGCTTTAAACAGACCCTGATAGCCAGAAGGATGACGGAATATACCTGTGAAGCGGCGGCCTGTCTGGAATTTGAACCGGTGGTATTTAAGCAGATGGCCGGACTGATCCTGATGTATGACACGGATAATTATCTCTATCTACATATTTCCCATGACGAAGATGCGGGAAAATGTGTTACACTGTTAAAGGCGGAAAACAGATCATATTGCTATCTGACGGATTACATTCCGGTAAAGGAAGGAAAACCGGTTACACTGAGGTTTTCTGTGAAGGGAATCCGGGCGTGGTTTTTCTATCAGGAAGAGGGGGAAGAGGAGCGGTGCATCGCTTCTGTCGGGGACGTCAGCCTCCTGTCGGATGAAGCTTGTGAGGAAGGATGGTTTACCGGAACCATGTGCGGCATTTGCTGCCAGGATCTTACAGGTGAAGGAAGGTACGCGGATTTTGACTGGTTTGAGGTGAAAAACAGAAAAGAGGAGGAATAAGCGGTATGGAAACAAAACTGATAAACGGAGAAACTTGGTATGACACGGACGGAAACATCCTCCACGCCCATGGAGGGCATATGCTCAAATGGGAGGACAACTGGTATTGGTATGGGGAAAACCGGACGGATAACAGGTATGTGAGTGTGTATAAATCCGGTGATCTGATAAACTGGACTTTCTGCCGCCATGCGCTGACCGCGGATTCCCCCACGGCAGAACACCGTGTCAGGACAGATCGGAAGCTGCGCAGCGAAAGCGGTGGTAAGATCAATGTGGAACGTCCTAAAGTGCTGTATAATAAGAAAACAAACCAGTTCGTCATGTGGATGCACATTGAAAACGGTGTGGATTATCTGGATGCCGCCTGCGGGATTGCGGTATGTGACAGGCCCGACGGGAAATTTACTTATCTTGGCTGCTTTAACCCTTTCGGATATATGTCCAGAGACTGTACCCTGTTTCAGGATAAAGACGGAACCGCCTATTTCATCTCTGCATCCAGAGATAATGCGGATCTGCATATGTACCGGCTGACAGAAGATTATCTGAACGTGGACTGTCTGGTGCATAAGCTGTGGCAGGGAGAATACCGGGAGGCACCGGCGGTTATGGAAAGAGAAGGAAAATATTATATGTTTTCCTCCTATTGTACCGGCTGGGCGCCCAATCAATGCCGGTATGCGATGGCTGACAGCATGGAAGGCCGGTGGAGCAGCCTGACCGACATAGGGGACGCAACCACTTTCCGTACACAGCCTGCATTTATCCTTCCTCTGGAAAAAGAGGGGAAGAAGGAATATTATTATGTGGCGGATCGCTGGAACGGAGAGGATTATCATGATTCCCGTTATGTTATCCTGCCGCTGGGATTTACTCCGGAGGGGCTTCCGGTTATGGAATATACGGAATGCTTCGGGCCGGTATAATTTTCCTTTTTCATAATTTCAGGGTTGCAGTCTTAAAAAAGAAAGCCTATGATAATAACGAGGAAAAGTCATGCGAAAGGAGAAAAATGATGCTTGAATTCAGGTATGACACACAGTTATTAATTGAAGGAGAAGATTTGGACGAAGATATCATCAGTGAATATTTTACGGACAATTTCAAAGGGGACTGTTTGCTCGCTGTAGGAGATGAAGAACTTATCAAAATCCATTTTCATACAAACGAACCGTGGAAGGTTCTGGAATATTGTTCCACGCTGGGAGAGATATATGATATCGTAGTGGAAGATATGGACAGACAGTCCAGAGGCCTTCAGGGCTGACGGATTCGGAAGGGCATGGCAGACGTCATGCCTTTCCCCGTTTTCGGACATATGAATATAATTTGAAAATTAAATCAGCCTTTTTAGTTTTAAATCAAAAGAAGGATTTGTAATATACTCCATGTAGATCGGTCTGCCGGTATATTCCAGATATGCTTTATACCGTTCTATGATTGCCGGAGCCTGAATGAGTTCCAACGCCTTAGCTTTTGCAACATATTTAGATTCCGAGTTTTCATCAGACGGCCTGGGAGTTCCTCCTTTTGCCCTGCATATAAAATCGAGCATAATTTTGGTCGGTATTTCTTTTACCCCATGATAACCGGGATACTTTCCGGTATTGGAAGAAATACAGAAAACCTCTCCTACCTCAATGTCAATACCTGCTTCTTCCATGATTTCTCTTTTAACAGCATCAATTACGTTTTCTCCGACTTCAACCTGTCCTCCCGGAAATACCCATCCGGCATTATGCGTCTTTACCAACAGGACTTCTTCTTTCTTATTTATGACAATCCCGGCGCCGGCAATGATATGTGTGGGCATGACCCAACCTGTATTTTCCATAATAGCTTCAATCCTTCCTCTGGTATGATAAAGATTACAATTTATCATATTGTACATCAATTTAATACATAAATACAGCAGAGCCTGTTTAACTCACAGCGTTTCACGCACGGCACGCAATGCGGTGGCAAATTCATCCGGCCGTTCATACATGGGATTGTGTCCGGCTCCCGGAATTACAGTAATTGTTTTACGGGGAGCGTCAATCGTGTCAAAATATGCTTTTCCAAGTGATGTCGGAGCGATAGTATCAGTCTCCCCAAGAATATAGTGCACCGGCATCTGGTAGTGAGACGGGTAATCGGTAAGGGCAAAGGAAAGCAGCTGCAGGTGAAGCGGATGATTTACTTTCATGACACGTATCAGACCTATGAGATCGTTCCAACGGAAGGAAGGGCTGCGGCGCAGGAGCTTCAGCAGCTCGCCCTGGTCGGAACCGGAACCCGGACCGTTATCGTAAGCTGCCTGTATTTTCCGAAGCTTCGGCAGCTTCTTAAGCAGTAATTCCGGATCATCAGGCGGATAATCCCCCAGATTCCCCAGGGCCAGTAAATGTTTCCGGTTTCCCGCTTTTTCTGCCATTTTCCACACTTCCTGAAAGGCAGTACGTTCGTTTTCCATCATGCTGATTACCTGGCCCGTACCGATGTATGACAAAACATTTTCGGGATGCCGCAGGGCATACAGGCTCCCCAGCACGCTGCCCCAGGAATGGCCCAAAAGGACAAGCTTTTCAATCTGATATTTCCGCTGCAGATACGCTATGATGCCATGCAGGTCATCCAGCATCTGTTCTATTGTTTCCGGCATACCGAGCTTTTTGTTCCTGAGAAGTGTTTTGCCTGCTCCGCGCTGATCCCAGTGTACCTGGGTGAACATATCGCCCCATGCCTTATCAAGCTCATAGGCGAACAGCGATTCCATGCTGCCGGGACCGCCGTGCAGATACAGCAGAACCGGGGCATCGGACGCTTTGGGATAGTGCAGTAAAAAATGTGCAATGCCATTTACTTCAACATATTCTTCTTCAAATTCTTTTTTCATCCTTTTATCACACTTCCATTTTTTCTACTTGATCTATGAGATTTTTAATCACGATGACTGCAAGGATTCCTCCGGCTGCAAGGAAAAGGAGGGAGGCGGCGAGAGAGGTCATTGTCATAGCCATTATCTGACAGGAGATGACTGCAATAATAACAGCCGCTACAATGGTAACCGTAACGGAATGCCTTCCGAAGCCAAACCACAGGGCGATGATGCCCATTATCCCGGCGAGCAGAGAGTAACAGATAAGAGAGAAGAGGCTGTAAACAATGGTTTCTGCACTCAATGGCTCCGCACATAGGGGTAGTATTGATTCGGTGGCAAAAAAGATGCCATATACAATTGCCCCGCATAAAAACATGGCGGCTGCCGTATAGAAAAATACCATTCCGATTTTCGAAGAAATAATACTGCGGCGGGCGACGGGATAGGAAAACAGCAGAACTGCCCTTTTTCCTGCATATTCTTCCACAATAAACCTGGCGGACATTACGGCGGAAAGGACCGCGAATATTACCATGCCTATGATATTTGTGATTCCGATAAGGCTGCGGTAGGTCATAAACATATCAAGGCCTGTTTCCGTCCCGTCTAATTTTGGCATTGCAGCAAAAAGATATAAAAGTGCAAGCAGACAGATCGCGCTGATCAATGCTGCGGTGTGATAGGAACGCAGGCTGTTTCGCTTTAATTCAAGGGATATCAGTTTATTCATTTCTTTTTCCTCCATTGGTTACTGCTAAGAAATAATCTTCCATGCCGTTCGGATATTGTTTTTTTATTTCCCTCGGATCGATTTCCTGTACTACCATGCCGTCAACAATGACACCGATACGATCCGCGGTATGTTCCATTTCTGAAAGAATATGGCTTGACAGCAGGATTGTAATTTCCCGTTCCTGAACAAGCCGGCAGAACAGTTCCCGCATTTCTTTAATCCCAACAGGGTCAAGGCCGTTGATGGGTTCATCTAAAATCAAAAGCTCCGGGTTATGCACCAGCGCACGTGCAATTCCCAACCGCTGACGCATACCGAGAGAAAATGTGGAGACAGCCTGTGTTCCCATATTCGGTAAGCCGACCAGTTCAAGTGTTCCTGCAATATCTGCATTTGCTGCGCCCATATAGTCAAGGTGAATCTGCAGATTTTCAACAGCAGACAGATGTTCATAGAAAATGGGTGTTTCAATTAAGCTGCCGGTTCGTTTTAAAATATCGAGATTGTTTTTTACGCTGTCCATTCCTAAAACGGCGGCTTCCCCCATGGTAGGCTTCAGCAATCCCAGGAGTATTTTAAATACGGTTGTTTTTCCGGCTCCATTCTTTCCTAAAAAGCCATAGATAGTCCCTTTTTCAACAGACATGGTACAATCATGGATAACCTCTTTTCCATCAAATGATTTAAAAAGATTTTTCGTTCTTACTGCCAGGTTAGTGTTCATTTAGTTCTCTCCTTTGATACATATAAATGTATGTATATATTTATTAAAAAACTGCCTGAAAGACGGCAGTCTTAAAATTCAGTTCTCAGCTATTGGTGTGCAGCAACGCCATCATATAGCTTTTCAACTAACATTTGCATTTCGTCATCGAAAACAGGGAGCCCTATGCCTTCATACATTAATTTCAGATGTTCATATTTTTCCATATAATCTTCTTTGGTATCAGGAAAAATTAAAGGGCTTAACCAGATATTCAATAATAAAATCATAGTTTCTGCGGTTTGCTTCGGATTTTTTACATGTATGGAGCCGTCATTTATTCCTTCTATAATATACTGAGTAAAAAAAGGCGCCATAGAGTTGATACTGTCCAAAACCTGTTTGCCAATGTAAATGGGACTTTGCAGCACACTGGATGCTACCTGGCTGAACTGTAAAGTGTCCGGACGCTGCAAAGAAAATTTCAAAACATATTGGATCTTTTGAAGACCGTTTAAGCTCTTGTTTTCTTCTACGGCCTTAAAAGGATTATTGCCTAAAAACATGCGAGTGGTAACAGCGTCAATAATATCATCCTTTGACTTAAAGTGATGATAAAAGGCACCGCGGGTGATATCGCCGAGTTCATCAACAATGTCCTGAACCGTGGTTTCCTCCCACCCCTTTTCAAGGAATAATTTAGTGGCGGTATCTAATATTCTGGCTTCTGTTATTTCCGGATATTTATTTCTTGCCATAGTTCACCTTACCTCACATATACATACATTTGAATGTATTTATTCTAGCATTCTCTGTTATTCTTGTCAAGAAGATAAAAGAGAGGAATAAAAACTGAACATTGAGACTATAACACAGTCCCAATGTTACTCTTATAACATAACCTTCTCCCATTGACAGAAAAGAAAACAGATGATATGATGAAAATAACGAGTTAGTTAAAACTAACACAAAAACTGAAAAGCACTCTATAAAAGTATCAGTCATATCATTAAAAAGATAAGAGGTGAATTCCATGGCAACAGGCATTATATGTATTATTATACTAATGGCATGCGTTTTCGGCATAAAGAGCTATGCCAAAAGATTATCCCACGGCTGCTGCGGCGGAGGAGGGGAGACAATAAAGAAAATCAGGCCCGCAGACAAACAAAAAAGCCACTATCCCCATACATACAAACTGGAAATCGAAGGCATGACCTGCAGCAACTGCAGTACCCGCATAGAAAACGCATTCAATACCCGGGAAGGCTGTTACGCCCGCGCAGATTCAGGAAAACGAACAGCCACACTACACACCAAACACCCCCTTACAGAATCGGAAGCCCGGGAAATCGTAAAAAAAGCAGGCTATAGAGTAACCGCCTTCCAGACAATCACCTAACCCCTGCCTCATTACTTATGGTTCAAGAACTTCCCCCCCCTATTGAGAAAAAACAAGCAGTAAATATGGTTGACAGAAGGAAACTATGGGAATATAGTCTAATCAGCTGAAGCTAACCATATGCATGACATAGGAAGAAAAAAGGCCCCTGCCATTTGGTCAGGGCCTTTTTCCATAAAGAAACGGAGGTCATTATTTATGAAACTTGTATTAGTAAGACATGGAGAAAGTATCTGGAACAAGGAGAACCTTTTCACCGGCTGGACAGATGTGGATTTATCGGAAACAGGAGAAAAGGAGGCGGCAGACGCGGGACGGACGCTGCTGGAGCAGGGATATGATTTCGATCTTTGTTATACCTCCTATTTAAAAAGAGCCATTCATACCTTGGATCACATTCTGGAGGAAATGGATCGCTGCTGGCTTCCGGTGGTTAAGACCTGGAAGCTGAATGAGCGGCATTACGGAGCCCTCCAGGGACTGAACAAATCGGAGACGGCGCTGAAATACGGAGAGGATCAGGTGAAAATCTGGAGACGCTCTTTTGATATTGCGCCGCCCTTCCTTGAAGAAACCGATCCGCGCAATCCTGCCCTGCAAGAGCAGTACCGTCAGGAAAAATCGCAGAACGGCGATATCCTTCCTCTGGGAGAAAGCCTGAAGGACACGATTGAAAGGGTAGTTCCTTACTATAATGATGTTATCCTGAAAAGCATGAAGGAAGGAAAACGGGTTCTCGTTGCCGCACATGGCAATTCCATCCGCGCGCTTGTCCAGTATTTTGAGAATCTGAAACCGGAAGAAATTGTCGATGTAAATATTCCGACAGGAATTCCGCTGGTCTATGAGTTCGATGAAGCAGGAAAATTTATCAAAAAAGAATATCTGGGCGATCCGGAAGCAATTAAGTCTAAAATGGAGAAGGTTGTGGCCCAAGGCAGCGCTTCAAAGACATCATGAGCAGACGGCGCCATATTCCGGCAGTGAGCGGATGTGCGAAGTTTGAGTCAGGTAATTATAAAAATGAGAAACATTATCATTTATAATGCTTCTCTTATATTGATTAATCCGATAGGAATCACTATAATAGGATTTGAACAATTCATACTAAAATGGTAGGAAATGTTCGGATCCTATTTTTTTATAGAACATGACAGCGAAGGAGGATACAGATGGCAGAACAATTATTGCAGATAAATGGATTAAAGGTAAGTGCGGAGGACAAAGAGATCCTTCACGGAATAGATTTGACGGTGAACAGAGGCGAAACCCATGTGCTCATGGGGCCTAACGGGGCAGGAAAATCCACGTTGGGCTATGCGCTTATGGGAAATCCCAATTATATGGCAACACAGGGAAGCATCCGGTTTGACGGAAAGGACATCACGGAGGAAGCGGCGGACAAGAGGGCCAAAGAAGGCATTTTCCTTTCCTTCCAGAATCCTCTTGAGGTGCCCGGCATTTCCCTCGGCAGCTTTATCCGCAGCGCCCTGGAGCAGCGCAGGGGAGAGAAGCTTCGGCTTTGGGATTTCCGCAGGGAAATGAAGAAGGCGATGGACGTACTTCAAATGGAAGAAAGCTATGGCGACAGGGATCTGAATGTGGGATTTTCAGGCGGAGAAAAAAAGAAGGCCGAAATCCTGCAGCTGCTCATGCTACGTCCGACACTGGCGATTTTGGATGAAACGGATTCCGGACTGGATGTGGATGCGGTGCGTACCGTTTCCCGCGGCGTTGAGGAATATCAGAAAAATGAGAAAGGTTCTCTTCTTATTATCACTCACAGCACCAAAATCCTGGAAGCCCTGAAGGTAGATTATACTCATGTCATGGTGGATGGCCGCATTGTTGCCACGGGGGACGGCTCCCTGGTAGAGGAAATCAATGCGAAGGGCTTTGAAGCATATTGCCGGGAAGCCATCCGTGGATAATTTGCTCCGGGAAAAGGAAGAAAGGAGTTCGTAATGGAAGAAAAAACCTATGTAGATGATATAGACAGAAGCATTTATGATATAAAGAACGACGAAAAGGATGTATACCGGATACAGGAAGGGCTGACGCCGGAAATTGTCACAGAAATTTCAAGGGAAAAAAAGGATCCTTCCTGGATGGAAATTTTCAGGCTGCAGTCCCTGCAGATATATAACCGCATGAAGGAGCCGGACTGGGGACCGTCCCTGGAGGGGCTGGATATGGAGCATATTGTGACCTATGTAAGGCCGAATACCCATATGAGCGGCAAATGGTCCGATGTGCCGGAGGAAATAAAGAATACCTTTGAACTGCTGGGAATCCCCCAGGCGGAGCAAAAATCACTTGCCGGTGTGGGAGCCCAGTATGATTCGGAGCTGGTATATCATCATGTACGGGAAGAGGTGGCAGCCCAGGGCGTGGTTTATACGGATATGGAGAGCGCCCTGAAGGGGGAATACGCTCCGATGGTCCAAAAGCATTTCATGAAGCTTGTCAGGCCGGATGACCACAAGTTTGCCGCCCTTCATGGGGCCGTGTGGTCAGGAGGTTCTTTTGTATATGTGCCGCCCGGCGTTTCAGTAACGATACCTTTACAGTCCTACTTCCGCCTGAATGCGCCGGGAGCGGGGCAGTTTGAACACACGCTTATCATTGTGGATGAAGGGGCGGAGCTTCATTTCATTGAAGGCTGTTCCGCACCCAAATATAATGTTGCCAATCTCCATGCGGGCTGTGTGGAGCTGTATGTGAGAAAAAACGCGAAGCTGCGTTATTCCACAATTGAGAACTGGTCCAAAAATATGTATAACCTGAATACGAAACGTGCGGTGGTGGAGGAGGGCGGAGTCATCGAATGGGTTTCCGGCTCCTTTGGCTCCCACGTATCCTGTTTATATCCCATGAGCATTCTGAAAGGAAAAGGCGCAAGGGCGGAATTTACCGGAATCACCTTTGCAGGAAAAGGGCAGAATCTGGACACGGGGGCCAAAATGGTACACCAGGGTCCGAACACCTCATCCTTTGTAAATACCAAGTCCATCTCCAAGGACGGAGGGGTAAGCACCTTCCGCAGCTCAGTGGTGGTGGGAAAAGACGCAGCCGGAAGCAAGGCGGCTGTATCCTGCCAGTCCCTGATGCTGGATGACTATTCCCGCTCGGATACCATTCCGGCCATGGACATCCGGACGCCGGATGCGGATGTCGGACATGAGGCCCAGATTGGAAGAATCAGCGAAGAGGCGGTATTTTACCTGATGTCACGCGGGATCGGGGAAGAGGATGCCAGAGCCATGATAGTCAGCGGCTTTGCAGATAATGTATCCAAGGAGCTTCCGCTGGAATACGCGGTGGAGATGAATAACCTGATTCAATTGGAAATGAAGGGCAGCATCGGATAGAGTGCCAGGAGAGGAGGTAAGAAAAATGAAACAGGGAACAGAAATGAAAATAAACAGACTGCCTGTGCGGACATGGAACTGGCTGCACATGAACGAAAGCAGTCTTTCCGATATAGATACCGTCCTGCTTAGCCGGGACAAACCGGCGGACGGACCTGTGCTGACACTGCCGAAGGAAGGCATATCCTGTATCAGGGGCATGAGCACCGGAATGGTGGAGGCCGGTTTCCGGGATATTGCCACGGGCATGGGGCCGGATATGGAGGAGCTGATAAGAGAAAGCGGCACTCCGGTGGAAATTATCCGGGTTAAAAAAGGGGAAAAACCGGAAGCCCCTGTGAAACTGGCTTTTCCCTGTAAGGAAGGGGAACATGGCCTGTATGCGGCCTATGTGTATGCGGAAGAAGGCAGCAGCGTCACAGTAATTATGGAAGCGGATTCAGCCCGGCAGGCCGGAGGCACAGCCGGTTTCCAAACCAGGCTTTATGCCGAAAAGGACGCCAGGATACGTCTGATACAGGTTCAGCTTTTGGGAAAGGAGTACGGATACCTGAATGATGTGGGAGGAGCCTGTGAGGAGGGAGCCTCCATAGAATTGGTCCAGCTTTTCCTGGGAGCCCGGAATATCTATGCGGGCGGCAGCGTTAACCTGGCAGGAGACGGAAGCCGGATGCAGACTGTCATAGGCTATCTGGGGACAAAAAATCAGAAGCTTGATATGAACTATACAGCGGAGCATTACGGAAAGAAGACGGAAAGCCTGATTGAGGCAAAAGGCGTGCTTCGGGATAACGCATCCAAGCTTTTCCGGGGAACGATTGATTTTCGAAAGGGCTGTGCCGGCGCGGAGGGCGCGGAAAAAGAAGAAGTGCTTCTGCTGGGGGATGAAGTGGTGAACCGGACGATCCCGCTGATATTATGCGGAGAAGAAAAGGTACAGGGAAGCCATGGGGCTACGGCAGGACGTATGGACGAAGAAAAGCTGTTCTATTTCTGTTCCAGAGGATTGAGCAGGGAAGAAGCCTGCGATATGATGGCCCGGGCGGGCATTGATGCTGTCTGCAGTAAAATACCGGATGAAGCCCTGGTGGAAAAGATACAGGCCTATCTGGAAGAAGGAGGCCGTAATGGATAACAGAAACGAAGAAAAGGACTTCCGAAAGGATTTTCCCATATTTCAGCAGAAAAAGGAACTGATTTATCTGGACAATGCGGCAACCTCCCAACGGCCGGCCTGTGTTCTGGAAGCAGAAAGGAATTTTTATGAAAAAACGAATGCCAATCCGTTAAGGGGCCTGTACGAGCTGGGGCTGGAGGCCACGGATGCATATGAAAAGGCGAGAAAATGCGTGCAGGGCTTTCTTCATGCGGGGAAAGCGGAGGAAATTATTTTTACCAGAAATACTACAGAAGCGCTGAACCTGGTGGCTTACAGCTACGGCTTAAACCGCCTGGGCCCCGGAGATGAAATCCTGGTGAGCATCATGGAGCACCACAGCAATCTCCTGCCCTGGCAGATGGTGTCGCGCAGGACGGGAGCGGAACTGAAATTCCTGGAGTGCGGGCAGGACGGGGAGCTGACGGAGGAGCAGATCCGAAAAGCCTTTACACCCCGCACCAGGCTGGCGGCTGTCACACAGGTTTCCAATGTGTTCGGAAGAGAGAACCCCATAAAGGAAATCGTCCGCATCGCTCATGAGCACGGCGCCGTAGTGGTGGCAGATGCCGCACAGAGCGCGCCGCATATTCCCATAAACGTTCAGGATCTGGATGTGGATTTTCTCGCATTTTCCGGACATAAGCTCATGGCACCCATGGGAATCGGTGTCCTCTATGGAAAAGAAGAACTGCTTCAGGATATGCCGCCCTTTCTCACAGGCGGGGAAATGATAGAACGGGTAGGAAGATATGATGCCGTATATGCGCCTCTTCCCCATAAATTTGAGGCCGGGACGGTAAATGCTGCCGGAGCCGCGGCGTTGGGCGCTGCAATCGGGTATCTGGAAGGAATAGGCTGGAAAACCCTTCAGGAAAGGGAAAACCGGCTCACGGCCCTCGCGTTGGAACAGATGGAGCAAATTCCGGGAATCCGTGTCCTGGGCTCCCGGGATGCCGGGGAACACTGCGGGATCCTTACCTTTACGGTGGAGGATGTCCATCCCCATGATGTGGCCTCCATTCTGGACGCGGATCATATTGCCGTACGGGCGGGGCATCACTGCGCCCAGCCGCTGATGGAATATCTGAAGGTTCCCTCCACGGTCCGCGCCAGCATCTCGTTTTATAACACAGAGGAAGAAATAAGGGCTTTTACGGAAAGCCTGTCACAGGTAAGGAGGAAAATGGGATATGGAGAATAAAACCTTTTATCAGGAAATACTGCTGGACCATAACAGGAACCCCGCTCACAAGCATACCCTGCCGGATGCGGATCTGGAGCTGGAAGGGGTGAATCCCAGCTGCGGGGACGATATCGTGCTGCAGCTGAAAATAGAAAACGGAATGGTTGCAGACGGCGCCTTTCACGGAAACGGCTGCGCCATTTCCCAGGCTTCGGCGGATATGATGCTTGATTTGGTGATTGGAAAAACAAAGGAAGAGGCCGGAAGGCTGACGGGTATTTTCCTGAAAATGATTCAGGGACAGGCGCCGCCGGAAGAACTGGAAGAGCTTGAGGAAGCGGTATGCCTTCAGGATGTTGCCCACATGCCCGCGCGGGTAAAGTGTGCGGTTTTAGGCTGGCATACCCTGGAGGAATTATTGAAAACAGAAGAAAAGGGATAGCTGGAAGGTCATGCTTTGGTTCTTTCTCTGGTTTGGGTATATTATCAATCATAAAAAGGTATCTCGCAGGCGTTTTTTTCGCCCGGGGATACCTTTTGGTTTATTTCTTATTTACGTGTTTCTTAATCGCCTCAAAACTTTCCTTACTGATAACATGCTCAATCTTGCATGCGTCCTCGGATGCGGTTTTCTCGTCTACACCGAGCTTTACAAGCCATGCGGAAAGCAGCTGATGCCTTTCATAAATCATATCGGCGATTTCACGGCCGGAAGCAGTCAGATTGATAAAACCTTCTTTGGATACGGTGATATGCCCCAGCTCTCTCAGGTTTTTCATGGCTACGCTGACACTTGATTTCTTGAAGCCCAATTCTTCTGCAATATCAACGGAGCGGACCACCGGATGCGCTTTGCTGAGTATTAATATAGTCTCCAGATAATTTTCGGAGGATTCCCCTACTGCCAAACTACTCACCTCCAATTCTCTTTGTAAAGCAGCTTATTATTGTAAACTAATTGAAGTTAGTATAGCATATATCAGATGGAACAGCAAATGCAATTAGTGAGAAAAAACTATCAATAAGAATATTGACAACTAATGAAAGTTAGCATATACTAACCAGGAAGAGACAGGTAATGAAAACAATTCTCAAAATCAAAAAGGAAAGAGGATGAAGCTTATGCCATTGACTATGGTGAATGCGGGCGAACCGAATGTAATACGCAAGGTCGGCGGAAAAGAGGAAACCAGAAGATTCCTGGAGAATCTGGGGTTTGTGACCGGAGGCGTCGTGACGGTTGTATCTGAAATGAACGGCAGCATGATTGTGAATGTAAAAGATTCCAGGGTAGCCATTGGAAAAGATATGGCAAACAAAATCATGGTGGGATGCTGAAAAACAGACTGCACTTACCATATTTATCATTATGAGCCGTATTAAGCGGCGGGACGGAAAAGGAGATAAGATGAGGACATTAAAAGAAATTCCCTGCGGGGAAACCGTAAAGGTTGCTAAACTGACCGGAGAAGGCGCGGTAAAGAGACGTATTATGGATATGGGTATTACCAGGGGGATTGATGTTTTTGTCAGAAAGGTGGCTCCGCTGGGAGATCCTGTTGAGGTTACCGTGAGAGGATATGAGCTTTCTTTGCGGAAAGCGGATGCGGAAATGATTATGGTTGAATGATTTTTATCCATAAGTTAGTTAATGCTAATAATGAGTAGATGAAACGAATTCAAAAGCATGAAACATACATAGCTGCTATGAGGCGGAAAGAGGTAGAAGATGTCAATTAAAATTGCATTAGCAGGGAATCCCAACTGCGGAAAGACTACATTATTCAATGCGCTGACCGGTTCCAACCAGTTTGTGGGAAACTGGCCCGGTGTTACGGTGGAAAAAAAGGAAGGCAAGCTGAAAAAAAACTTCGGAGGCAATGGTTCCGAGGATGTGATTATCATGGATCTGCCAGGTATTTATTCCCTTTCCCCGTATACTTTGGAGGAAGTAGTCGCCAGAAATTATCTGATTAACGAAAGGCCGGATGCGATTATCAATATCGTGGATGGTACGAATATTGAAAGAAACCTGTATCTCTCCACACAGCTGATGGAACTTGGCATTCCGGTTGTTATGGCTGTCAATATGATGGACGTTGTGGAGAAGAGCGGTGATGTAATACATATTGACAAGCTGAGTAAAAAGCTGGGCTGTGAAGTTGTTGAGATTTCCGCGTTAAAAGGAACCGGTATCCAGAAGGCGGCGGAAAAGGCGATTGGCCTTGCCGGCAAAAAAAATGCGGCTCCTCCGGTTCATTCCTTTGCACCGGAGGTGGAAGGTGTGCTGGATGCCATTGAAAGTAAACTGGGGAGTGATATTCCCGAAGAACAGAAACGTTTCTTTGCCGTCAAGCTGCTGGAAAAGGATGACAAGATCCGGGAACAGATGAGACAGGTTCCTGATGTATCCGCCGAAATAGAACAGATAGAAAAAGAGATGGATGATGATACGGAAAGTATTATCACAAACGAAAGGTACGTATATATTTCTTCCATTATCGGCGAGTGCTTCAGCAGGAACAGAAAAGAAAATATGACTTCATCAGATAAGATTGACCGGATTGTTACCAACCGCTGGCTGGCGCTCCCTATTTTCGCCGTAGTCATGTTTATTATTTACTACATTTCCGTTACTACAGTGGGAACCTGGGCCACAGACTGGGCGAATGACGGCCTGTTTGGGGAAGGCTGGAGCCTGTTCGGACTGGATATCCCCGGTATCCCCGTACTGATTGAAGCCGGATTGAATGCTGTCGGCTGTGCCGGCTGGCTGCAGGGGCTGATACTGGATGGTATTGTGGCCGGTGTGGGAGCGGTGCTTGGTTTTGTCCCTCAGATGCTGGTACTGTTCATCTTTCTGGCTTTCCTGGAAGGCTGCGGTTATATGGCAAGGGTTGCATTCATCATGGATCGTGTCTTCCGTAAGTTCGGCCTTTCCGGAAAATCATTTATTCCCATGCTTATCGGAAGCGGCTGCGGCGTGCCCGGCATCATGGCGTCCCGTACGATTGAGAGTGACCGCGACCGTAAAATGACTATTATGACAACGACCTTTATTCCCTGCGGAGCGAAGCTTCCTATTATAGCCCTGATTGCAGGCGCTCTCTTCGACGGCGCATGGTGGGTGGCACCCAGCGCTTATTTTGTGGGTATCGCTGCGATTATCTGTTCCGGCATTATTTTAAAGAAAACCAGGATGTTTGCAGGAGATCCCGCGCCTTTCGTCATGGAGCTTCCCGCATACCATCTTCCCACTGTCGGCAATGTCCTGCGCAGCATGTGGGAGCGCGGCTGGTCCTTTATTAAAAAAGCCGGCACCATCATTCTCCTTTCCACCATTGTAATCTGGTTTACCACTTATTTCGGATGGGTGGACGGACAGTTCAAAATGCTGGAGGATATGGAGCTTGATCACAGTATCCTGGCAGCTGTCGGAAATGCGGTTGCATGGATCTTTATCCCCCTTGGCTGGGGCGACTGGAAATCCACAGTGGCGGCCATCACAGGCCTGGTAGCGAAGGAAAATGTGGTAGGTACCTTCGGTATCCTGTACGGCTTCGCGGAAGTTGCGGAAGACGGTTCGGAAATCTGGGGAAGCCTTGCGGGAAGCATGACGACTGCGGCAGCTTATTCCTTCCTTGTATTCAACCTTCTCTGCGCCCCCTGTTTTGCTGCCATGGGAGCTATCAAGAGAGAAATGAACAATGCAAAATGGTTCTGGTTTGCAATCGGCTATCAGACCGGGCTTGCTTATGTGGTATCCCTGTGTGTTTACCAGCTGGGAACACTGTTCACAGCCGGTACCTTCGGAATCGGAACCGCAGCGGCAGTCCTTCTTGTAATCGGCTTCGTTTATCTGCTGGTAAGGCCTTATAAAGAAAGCAAGACATTGAACGTGAAAATAAGTATGGCAGGTGCAAAAAAAATTCGTGCTTGACCTGAAGAAGAGCCTGCATGAAAATGCAGGCTCTTCTTCTGCAAAAAGGGAGGAAGACAAGTGCCGGATATTAAGAATAACCAGGGAAAAAGAAAGCTGCCTGATTCCAGAAGCTATCACAGGTTACAGATGCAGAGAGATATGATTGTGGAAAAGCTCAGAGAGCGGGGCTGCCGGATAACGAAACAGCGTCTGACCTTAATTGATATTATTTTGGAGGATGACTGCTCCAGCTGTAAGGAAATCTTTTATAAGGCTTCCCGGATAAACAGCAATATCGGTTCCGCAACAGTATACAGGATGGTAAGCGTCCTGGAGGAAATCGGGGCGATCAGCAGGAAAAATATGCTCAGGGTAGCCTGTTCCGAGGACTGCAGCATGGAAGATGTCTGTACGGTGGTACTGGATGACAATACGACCTATCATTTGTCAGCCAGAGAATGGAACCAGGTGGTACAGACCGGGCTCAGGGAACGCGGCTACCTGGGAAAAAGGAAAGTGGCTGCGATCACGGTAAGGCCCTGCGAATGCGGACAGGAGGACTGTGAGAGGCCGGCGTGTAATTGAGTAAGAACCGAAAAGATCTCATCAGAGGTCTTTTTTTATTACCTTTTTTTCAGCCGGAAAAAGCCGGATATTTACAGACACACACTTCCTGTGGATTCATGTACATGCAGAGTGGGTGTGATCACACGGTGATACGTGTTGATATCATACAGCTCAATTCTGTTTTTAAGCAGTGTCCCGGCCTCACGTCCCATCAGGTATTCAGATTGGCTGATATGGGTGAAAAAGTCCGGATTTCTGCTGCTGCATACCGGCTTGTCGAAGGACATCAGTGAAACATCTCCGGGAACCTTGATATCCAAAGAGGTCAGCAGGTCGTAAAGGTAGGTGCAGGTGGAGGATTCCGCCGTAATAAATGCCGTGACCCGGTTTTGGGTAATCAGGTTCAGAAACAGATCCTGGTAATAACTGAATTTTTTGTGCTTATCCAGAAATTCCACCAGCTGGACGGCATAATCCGGCAGGTTCAGGGAGAAGGCCGTTTCCTGGATCCCTTCAATCCGGTATTTCACGGAGAACGTGTTCCGGTCTGTGGAGGTAACAAAGGCGATCCGCTGATGGCCCAGCTTGTGCAGATGACGGAGACAGAGCTCCCCTGCGGCTTTGTTGTCCGCAATCACATAATTGGTATTCAGGCGCGGAAGATAGCGGTCCAGCAGCACCAGAGGATAATTCTGCAGCTGCATGGCCAGCAGCTGGTTGCTGAAGAAGGGCTGATCCTGGGGAAACAGGACAATTCCGGAGATATTCAGTTCCAGGCATCTTTGAAGCAGATAATTTTCCACAGTGGGATTGTGGCTCTGGAAAATATGGCATATATAAGTGTCCTCCGGAAAAACGGACTGGACGCCGTTGACCATGGACAGGGAAAAGGAATCTGTGATAGACGGAAGAATGCAGGCGATTTCCGTCATGGACGCGGGCATGGCCGTATGGGAAGAGGGTATCGGCGCGTCCCTGACCAAAGGGGGAAGAAGAACGGATTTGGTCACAAAGGTTCCCTTATGGGGAAAACGGGTGATAATCCCCTCGCTCTTTAATTCACTCAGGGCCTTGGATACGGTGATGCGGCTGACACCGTATTTCTCCATGAGCTGGTATTCCGTGGGTATTTTATCGCCGGGCAGCAGCTGTCCGTCTTTGATTTGGCGAAGAATATCTTCTTTGATTTTTTGATATAAGGGCTGGTCCGGAAAAGTCGGCATGGTGTAATCTCCTGTCTGGCTTATAAATTCTGCCGGTAAAATGATACCTGAAGTATATCGTTTTGTTATGCTAATGTCAATACAAATATTTGAATTATTTGCTATGTTGTATTTGCGATAATGAAGAAAAATGAAAATGTGCAATATTCACAAAATTCACTATTTACGAGAAAAATTAGTTGTAAAAAATATGAAAGATGTTAGACTAATAATTACAAATTAAACGATATATAGTATATATTAAAGGGCGGACTGACAAAATTACGTTGGTTTGTTATGCATGCATATTGGAGCCGGAAAGAAAGGGGAAAGGTGTGGACGTATGGGAGTAAATGAGGGTAAAGGTACGTTAAGCAAAGCGGGGAAGGCTCATAAAAGAAAAGAGCTGTGGCAGCAGGTAAAACGCCACAGGGTATTGTATCTGTTCGCTTTGCCGTGTGTGATCTGGCTGCTTGTATTCTGCTACGCACCGATGGCAGGAATTGTGCTTGCATTTAAAAATTATCGTTTTGACCTTGGGATTTTCGGCAGTGAATGGGCCGGCCTGAAGCATTTTCAGAAGTTTATCACTTCGCCGGAGTTCTGGACAACAATACGCAATACGCTTGTGATAAGCGGCCTGAAAATTCTGATCTGCTTCCCGGCTCCGATTATCCTGGCACTTCTGCTGAATGAGGTGCGGGCGAAACGGTTTAAGCGGGTGGTACAGACATTGAGCTACCTTCCGAATTTCGTCTCCTGGGTAGTGGTAGTGCAGCTGATGACGGTGCTTTTTACACCGTACGGAGGAATTGTCAATCAGATAAGGCAGATGATGGGGCTGGAAACCGTGTTTATCATGGGAGAGAAAAGTGCCTTCTATCCGCTGGTTATTTTCTCCGATTTGTGGAAGGGAATCGGCTGGGGGTCCATCATTTACCTGGCGGCAATCACCGGCGTGGATCAGGAGCTTTATGAGGCGGCGGGAATTGACGGGGCAGGAAGGCTGAAATGTACATGGTATATTACGCTGCCCGGTATCTCAACCACGATAGGGATTATGTTTATCATGGCAATCGGCGGTATTCTGAATGCGGGCTATGATCAGATTCTTCTGCTGCAGCAGCCGGCCAATACACAGATTTCCCAAATCCTTGACACCTATGTAATCCAGACCGGTATTAAGTACGGCAAATTCGAATATGCCACGGCAATCGGCGTGTTCAAATCAGTATTTTCATTGCTGTTGGTTACGACGACGAATCATTTGACAAAGAAATATGCAGAAGTGGGTCTGTGGTAAAGGAGAGGGAAGGATGAAGGAAACTAAGGGGCAAAAAATATTCAAGGTTTTTAATTATACGATTTTGTGTCTGCTCGGACTGGCAACGTTTTATCCGTTCTGGTATGTGCTGGTGGCATCCTTCAATACCGGACGGGATTTCCTGAAAGGCGGGGTCTGGCTTTATCCGAGACAGTTTACTCTGGAAAATTATATCATGGCTTTTAAGGATGAAAGGATTTATCAGTCTCTGTCCATATCGGTAAGTGCAACGCTGCTGAGCGTGGTGGTGGGATTGCTGTTTACGGCGCTGATTGCTTATGCGCTGAGTATCCGTACGCTGCCGGGAAGGACTTTCCTTAACTTTTTCTGGTATTTTACAACTATATTCAGCGGCGGGATGATTCCGTTTTATATGGTGCTGCGGTCACTGGGGCTTACCAGCAGCTTCTGGTTATATGTCATTCCGTCCATATACAGTTTTTATAACTTTGTGCTGCTGCGCACCAATTTTGCGAACATACCCTATGAGCTGAGGGAATCGGCCCAGCTGGACGGAGCGAAGGAAACGACAATTCTCATGCGGATTTATATCCCGCTGTCCAAACCGATTCTGGCAACGCTGGCCCTGTTTATCGGCGTGGGCAAATGGAATGACTGGTTTACGGGTGCTTATTATCAGAGCAAGGCCGCGCTGTACCCGGCGGCAACTGTGCTGCAGAAGATTCTGAGCGAGGCGACCGCAAGCTCCCAGGTAAAAGTAGGGCAGGAAACGGCGCTTGGTTCCATGACCAGTTATACTTCCCAGTCCCTGCAGATGGCATTTGTTATGATACTGACGATGCCGATTGTCATTATCTACCCGTTTTTACAGAAGTACTATGTAAAAGGGGTCATGGTTGGTTCTGTTAAAGGTTAAGCAGCGTCCGCAATGGTACCAGGCGCGGTTTTTACCCTGAATACATGCTTCACATAAATTATCTTAAGGAGGAAATGGGCGTATGAAAAAGAAAAAAGCTTTGGCGTTATTGCTCACAGCAGCGATGACAGTTGGAATGCTGGCAGGATGCGGCGGTTCCGACAGCGCGGCAACAGCGGGAAATGCGGAGACGGCAGACACGGCGGGCGGCAGTACATCCGGCGGCAGTACATCCGCAGCCGGTGAAGAGGCTCCGGATGACGGCGAGTATTATGTTGATGAGGACGGCAATAAGTACAAAAAATTTGACGATGTCACTCTCAACATGCTTATCTGCTGGAACGGCGGCTTTAAAACGGCGCAGGATCAGTACAACAACGACGTAGCGGCTGCCATCAGAGAAAAGATCGGCGTAACCGTGGAATTCGAAGGCATCATGATGAGTGAAGCCGAAAAACTGAATATGATGTTTGCTTCAGGAGATATGCCGGACATGGTGAATGCACCTTACTGGGGCGGAACGGCCGGTGAGACGGCGATCATCAAAAAAGCAGGTGTGGAAGGCCGTCTGATTGATATCAAGGATCTGGTTCCGAATTATCCGAATATTGCTGATGCCTATGACATTGGCGTAATCGGGCAGAAGTATCTGGAGACAGACATTGATACCCCGGAAAACAACGGCGCGAGATACGTCCTCCCCACGGAGGTGGCAGGAGATGACGCGGATATCGCACAGTGGGGATACGGCGTATTTGTCCGCGGTGATGTTCCCGAAGCGCTGGGCATTGATCCCACTTCCATCAAGACATCCGAAGAGCTTTATGATTTTATGGTAAAAGCAAGAGATTACGGCTTCAAGGATGTTAACGGGAATGACTGTATTGTAGCGACCACCTATCATGACGGCTGGTCCTATGATGATTATATCCAAAGCTTCCAGACAAAAAAGCTGACAAAATTTGAGCTGGATGAGAACGGAAATGTTACCTATGACAGGCTGACCAAAAACTATGTGGATAAATATCTGTTCATCTGGAAGCTCGTCAAAGAAGGAATCCTTGATAAGGAATGTTTCAAGACCTCTGATGACAGGGCAAGAGAAAAGGTCGGAAACGGAACCGCACTTTTTACCTGTGCACAGTATGGCGTGACCGTAGATGCGACCAAGCTGACCGGACTGTACGATTCCAATCCGGAAATGAGATATACATGGGTCGGCCCCCTGAACTATAATGATGGTTCTGCGCTGAAGCAGATTGAGCCTGACGGAAGAAATGGATCTCCGGTTATCTTTTTCCCGAATACCTGCTCCAATATTGACGCGGCGCTTACATGGCTTGACTACGTCAACAGCAAGGAAGGCACAAAACTGATTTGCTACGGCTTCGAAGGGGATACCTATGAAATGAATGAAGACGGACAGCCGAGAATGAATGCGGAATTGACGGAAAAATACAAAGTGGATACCGAAGGCGTCAATGAAGAGCTTCGCCAGAGAGGCATCAACTACATGGCGGCCAGAACTTATGTGGCAAAGAAAAATATGGCATGGTTCGGTGAATCCGGCCCGTTTATGGCAGACGCCGAAAATGAATTTGTAAGAGAGTACAAAACGCTGAGGCCTGTGGAAAAAATACCGGGCTACTCCATAGAAGCATTTGCACCGGGCTTTGACGGTTATCAGGAATTTGCGGAATGGGCGTTTGACGACACGACAGAAAAAGAATACAAGGAACGCGCTTTCTTTGCCGATACGGAAGAGGAGGCGAGAAAGATTCTGGAGGATTATCAGAACTATCTGCTTACCAGTGACGGAGGCAAGATGCAGGCATTCCTTGATTATCTGACGGAACAGTCCAAGACCAGGGATGATATCGCATACTAGAAACAGATAGATAATACTTTGAAAAAAGAGATGGAACTTAATGGGAATATATTAAGGGACATCTCTTTTTTTCAGCGGGGGAAAAGGAAGGGAAAAAATGGCATATATCAGAAATAAAAAAGAGGAATTGACAGGCTATCAGGCAAGCGGGGATTTCCGGCCGTCCGTGGATTTACAGTGTGACTTTGTCATGGTTTACGGAATTGACGATACTATGCCGGACCGGATCAGGCAGTATCGGGAAAAAGGATATGTGATCCATCTGATGACCGGTATTGCATGGGGGGAGTACCAGGATTATCTGGACGGTAAATGGGACGGAAGAAAGCACTGGGACGAGGGGCAGGTGGAAAGAAGCGGCAAAGATGTGATTCATAATCCCACCGTGCCTTACATGGTGCCTACGGTTTCTTTTTCGGAATATCTGACGGAGCGCATGAAAATTGCCGTGGACATGGGGGTGGAGGCAATCCATGTGGAAGAGCCGGAATTCTGGGACAGAAGCGGTTATTCGGAGGCCTTCAAAAGAGAATATGAAATCTATTATAAGGAGCCCTGGAGACCCCAGCATGAGGATTTGGATGTGCAGTACAAATCAGCCAGGCTGAAGGCTTATCTTTACAGCAGGGCGATAGACCGTGTGAGCGCGGCGCTGAAGGAATACGCGAAGGTGGTCTATAACAGGGATCTTCGGTTTTATGTGCCTACACACAGCCTGCTGAATTATACCCAGTGGAAAATCATGAGCCCGGAGGCTGCACTCATCAACATTCCCACGGTGGACGGCTACATCGCACAGATTTGGACGGGCACGAGCAGGGAGGCCAACGTATACGAGGGGGTATACAAGGAGCGTACCTTTGAAACCGCCTATCTGGAATATGGAGTCATGCAGGAGCTGGTGAAGGGAACCGGGCGCAGGATGTGGTTCCTGAATGATCCCATTGAGGATCTGCCGTCCTATACATGGGAAAATTATGAGTACAATTACAGGAAGACTGCGGCGGCGTCCCTGCTGCATCCGCATATCTGGCATTACGAGATCTGCCCCTGGCCGCACAGGGTATTCGACGGCAGGTATCCCAGGTTCCAGCCCAATATTGCGAAGAAGGATGAAACCAGCTACGAGACGGACCAGTCCAGGCCGATTCCCGGAAGCTATTCCACCCTGCTTTCCGGCATGTTCCAGCTGTTCGGCGATATGGAACAGAAAGAATTCTGTTTCGAAGGCGCGGGAGATTCTGTGGGGATATGTATGTCGGACAGCGGCCTGTTCCAGAGGACCTTCCCGGATGGCATTGTAAACGGCAGAAAGCTGGGAGATCGGTTTGCCATGGCAAAGCACAAAAATACGGGAAATCCGGTGGATGAAGAAGCGGCGGAGGCACTGATGAAGGAAATCCGGGAGGATGAATCGCTGCTGCTCGATTTTATCCAGAGCGATGCATTCCCCCAGTTTTACGGCATGTCGCTGCCGCTGCTGAAATACGGCCTTCCGGTGAGGCCGGTGCAGCTTGACAATGTACGGCGGTTTGCGGGATATCTGGATACGCTGAAGGTTTTGATCCTCAGCTACGAGTATATAAAACCGGAGGCCCCGGACATCAATACCGCCGTGCTTTCCTGGGTGATGAACGGAGGAACTCTTCTGTATATCGGGGATGGAAGCGACCCTTTCCACAGAATCGATTCCTGGTGGAGAAAGTCCGGCTATGAGAATCCCGCCCGGCATCTTTTCCGCCTGGCCGGCATGGAGGAGACGCCGGAGGATGGTGTCTATCCTGCCGGAAATGGAAAAATCGTGGTTTGGAATATGGTTCCTGCCAAAATCTGTCTCAGCAGAGAGCTGGCGCAGGAATACCGGTATAAGGTGAAGGACGCGCTGGAGAGCCTGGGGCTGTCATGGGAATTCCGCAATGATCTGACTCTGCACAGAGGGCCGTATATCATTTCTTCGGTTATGGATGAGAGCGTTACGGATGAAAAGAAGGTATGGGAAGGTCTGTTTGCGGATCTGGGCGAGAATGACTATCCGGTTATCACACACAAGGAAATCGGCCCGGATGAAACGGCGCTGCTGTTTGATTTCGATACGATCCGGGAAGAGACGTTCCGTGTGATCGGCACCTCCGCCAGAGTGCTGGATGCGCAGACAGATGACGGCGGCTTTCAGTTAAAGCTGAAGACTGCGGATAAAATCAGGGCATATACCAGAGTACGTCTCCCTCAGAAGGCGGCTGCTGCGTTAGCGGTGGATGAGCAGGGACAGCATGTGCCCATGGAGGTTAATTGGGATGATGCCTCCCAGACCTTGCTGCTGTGCTATGACAGCCATTCGGAAGAAGTGACAGTGACCGGCAGGTGGGAGAACTGAGGACAGGAGCAGAGGATGCAGACAGTTAATATTTTCAATATACAGCATTTTTCCGTGCATGACGGGCCGGGCGTGAGAACCGTGGTATTTTTTAAAGGCTGCAATCTTCACTGCCGATGGTGTCATAACCCGGAATCCATTCATAAGGAAAAGGAAATCCTGCTGTATCCGGATCGGTGCATCGGCTGCGGGGCATGCGTAAAACAGTGCCCCGCAGGAGCGCACAGCTTTACGGAGGGCGGGCACAGGATAGACAGGAATAAGTGTATCCATTGTTTCCGCTGCTGTGAGGAATGCTATGCCGACGCGCTTGTGTGCGTGGGGGAAGAGACGGATACGGAAACGGTTATGGATGAAATCCGGCGGAATAAAGGATACTTCGACCATTCGGGTGGAGGGGTGACCTTTTCCGGAGGGGAATGCATGCTGCAGACAGAACCGCTTCTGGAACTGCTGAAAAGCTGCAGAAGGGAAGGGATCCATACGGCGGTGGACACAGCGGGAAACGTGCCATGGTCTTCCCTGGAAGAGGTGCTGCCCTGGACCGATCTGTTTTTATACGATATCAAGGCGTTTGATCCTAAGGTACATAAAGCCTGTACCGGCGTCACCAATGAAAGGATTCTCGAGAACTTCAGGAGACTGGCGGAGAGCGGCGCTGCCGTCACGGTAAGGATACCCTATGTACCGGAGCTGAATGGGACACAGCTGGAAGGAATTTCCTCTTTTCTCTCCGGATATCCGCAGATAAGGGCCGAGCTGCTGCCCTATCACAGTATGGGGAATTCCAAGTACCATGCTTTGGAGGAGACGTTTTTTGCAGGGACGGTGCCGGATAAAAAAGCGGTGGAACAGTTAAAAAAGAAATATCATTTTTATTGAGTTTATGAAGGAGAAGAATGGTGAACACAGAAAAAGTAAAAATGTCTCCGTTATACCTGACCTTAATCAGACAACTGCATCAGGATAAGGTGGAGATTAATGACAGAAAAATCGCACGGCTCGGTTCTATTGATATCGATGATCACGGTTTTATTGACTTCCCGGAATTCCATTTTGAACCGCAGGTGTGCGAGGACGGTCTGGTGCACGGCTGTGCGCTGATTGGGAAAAACTTCCGCCGGTTTCTCAATGAGATGCCCAAATATATCAACAGAAGCAGCGCGCTGGCCTGCTGCTGGGTGGGTACCCTGGATCGGTTCATGCCTCTGCGGCTGGCGGAAGAAGACAGACCTGCGCAGCTTCAGGAGACTATCCGCAAATACAGAATTACGCAGGCAGGCTTCGGCGGCATGAATCATCTGTGCCCCGACACGGAAATCGGCCTGAGGCTGGGCTGGAAGGGGCTTCTGGATAAAATAAGGTATTACAGGAAGAGAAACAACCCGGCGGATCCTGATTTTTACGAAGGGGAGGAACAGCTGGTGCTGGGAATCCTGGAATGGGTGAAGGCACATCAGCTGCTGGCCGAACAGCTGGCCCGGGAAGAAACGGATCCCTTCCGGAAAGAAAATTATGAGGCGATAGCAGCGGTGAACGAAGCGCTGTGTAACAGGGCTCCTGAGACATTCCGTGAGGCCGTTCAGTTCCTCGCCCATTTCCAGTCTGTGGACAGAACCTATTGCGGCGGCGGTGCGCTGGGATCTCTGGATACTCTGCTGGAGGAATATTTTGAAAGGGATACGGCAAAAGGGATTCTGACGGAGGAAGAGGCCGTATGGATGATCGCCAGCCTGTTTTTTAATGATACACACTATACCCAGATAGGGGGACTCACCCCGGCGGGAGACAGGGAGGTGACAAGCAGGCTTTCCTTTGTTATCCTGGATGCCATGCACCTTTTGCAGATTCCCACCAATCTGGCCGTCCGAGTCCATGCGCCGGTGCCGGGACAGACGGAAGAAGCGGAAATCCTTCTGAAACGAGCCGTGGAGTATACGCTGGAGGACGGCAGCGGCGTCTGCTATTCCCTGGAAAAGGGAATCAGTGAAGGCTTTGCGAAAAACGGGTTTCCCCTGGAGTTGGGCCGGATGCGTGTGAAATGCGGCTGCAACTGGGTTGCCATTCCCGGAAGGGAATATCCGCTTCAGGATGTGACCAGAGTCAACATGGCTGTGGCGCTGCACTATGCGCTGGAGGATCTGGAAGCGGAGGGGGAATATACGACGGAACGTCTGTGGGAGCTTTTCTGCACCCATCTGGGAATTATGGTGGATTGTATCAAGAAGGGCTATGACAGGCATTACGAGGTGATGCAGAAGGGAATGCCGGAAATTGTGCTGAACCTGTTTATGCACGGCCCGATGGAACGGGGGCTCAACTGCTCCAACGGCGGCGTGGATATCCTGGATCTGAATATCGACGGAATTGCCCTTGCCACCACGGCGGATTCCTTTGCCGCGATTGAGCAGAGAGTGGTGCAGGAGGGAAAAATCACATGGGAAAGACTCTTTGAACTGCTTCATACCAATTATGAAGAAGCGGAGAGGGAACGGCTGATGCTGAAAAATATCAGGCGGTACGGCTCGCCCCAGTCAGCGGCTGAAGCATGGGCGCTGAGAATCCGGGATTACTATGTGAAAATCTGCAAGGAGACTCCGACGCCTGAGCATCATCTGATGATTGTCCCCGGCATGTTTTCCCATGGGGACGTGTACGCCTATGGAAAGAACCTGGAGGCCACGCCCAACGGCAGGTTTGCGGGGGATCCCATTTCCCATTCCTCCGAACCGGATCCGGGCTTTGCGAGAGGCCTTGATACCTTTTCCCCCGCGCTGAAGGCCAACGCGGTGGCTGTTACGCAGCCCGGCTATGGAAACTCCGCGCCGCTGCATCTGGATATCGATACCGGACTTGTGGAAAACGAAGGCGGGGCCGACGCGCTCGTGGCATTGATTCATGCGCATGAACAGGCGGGCGGGACATTAATAAATATGAACTGCATTTCGAAAGAAAAGCTGTTAAAAGCGCATGAGGATCCGAAGGCCTATCCGGATTTGGTGGTGCGTGTGACAGGATATTCCGCATTTTTTGCTTCTCTGTCAAAGGAATACAGGCAGCAGATCGTGGATCGTTTCCTGGCGGAATAAAGGAAGAGAATACAGACAGGGTGAGGAGCGCTCCTTTTCGCTCCTCCCTTTTGTAAAGCGCTTTTTGCGCGGACAGGAGAGAGATGGGGATAATGAACGCAGAATGGCGGGACAGGGTAAAACACTGGCTCCGTACGTTAAAAGATGATTTTTATGAGCCTTTGGGGGAACTGGCATGGGAGGCATTTCCCACTATGGAATATCTGACACAGGAGGAAGCGCTTCAGGGAGCGTTTGCACCGGTGAAGCCCGGTTTTACCTGGGGAAAGACTTATGAATACTGCTGGTTTAAAGGGAGTCTGACACTGCCGGAAAGAGCGGCGGGGGAAAGAATTGTCATGAACCTGCAGCCGGGAGGGGAATCGGCGCTGTTTGTGAATGGAAAAGCTTTCGGGACCTATCGGGCATCCTGGGTGGATCAGCCGCATCAGTTCATGGAAGACAATATCCTTACGGTGTCCGGCAGACCGGGGGAACGTTTTGAGATCCTGATGGAAACCTATGCGGGGCATTACTTCCCGGAATCGCCCACAGGAGGCTGCTGTACCGGGCCTGTGCTGCCCGGTGCCTATACGGATCCCAAACGGGAGGGGGAGAGATGCACGCTGGGGCTTTGCACCTTCGGCATCTGGAATGAAACGGCTTATCAGCTGTTTATAGATGCAGATACCCTGAACAGACTGCTCGCCGTGCTGGATGAAAATTCGCTGCGCGCGGCAAAAATTGCAAAGGCCCTGGAGCAGTTCACGCTGACCGTGGATTTTGAACAGGGGAGGGAAGAGAGAATCCGTTCCTATGAAAAGGCGAGAGAAGAACTGCAGCCCCTGCTGAAAGCGGAAAACGGATCCACGGCTCCCTGCTTTTATGCCATAGGAAATGCCCATCTTGATTTGGCATGGCTGTGGCCGATGGCGGAAACCTATCGGAAAACGGAACGTACCTTTGCGGCACAGCTCAGGCTGCTGGAGGAATATCCGGAATATAAATTCCTGCAGAGCCAGCCGGCTTCCTATGAAATGTGCCGCAAAAATTATCCGGAGCTGTTCGAACGGATCCGGGAGGCCATCCAAAAGGGCAGATGGATAGCGGAAGGCGCCATGTGGGTGGAGCCGGATACCAATATGGCGGGCGGCGAAGCGCTGATCCGGCAGCTGGTACACGGCAAAAGATATTATAAAGAGGTGCTGGGCACAGAGAGCGAAGTGCTGTGGCTTCCGGACACCTTCGGCTATACGGCGGCCCTGCCTCAGATATTAAAAGGCTGCGGCGTAAAATATCTTGTGACACAGAAGATATTTTGGTCTTATAATGAAGGGGACCCCTTTCCTTATCATTATTTCAACTGGGAAGGCATGGACGGAACAAAGATCGTTTCCTTCCTTCCCACAAGCTATACCTACAGGACAGATCCGGAAGAAATAAACAATATCTGGAACAACCGGACACAGAAACAGGATCTGGACGCATTCCTGCTTCCTTATGGCTACGGGGACGGAGGCGGCGGCCCTTCCCGCGATTTCATCGAGTATGCGAAACGCCAGGAGAATCTGGAAGGCGGCGCGAAGGTGAAGATGGCCGGCCCGGGAGAATTTTTCAGGGATATGGAAAAACAGGGAGGCCCTGTACATACCTATGTGGGAGAGCTTTATTTCAGCGCCCACAGAGGAACCTATACCTCACAGGCGAGGATCAAGCAGTATAACAGGAAATGTGAACTGGCGCTCCGGGAAATGGAGATGTGGGGTGCCCTGGCGGAGGCGAAGGGAATTCCCTATGAACGGGATAAAGCGGATGCGCTCTGGAAGGAGCTGCTGCTGCATCAGTTCCATGATATTCTTCCCGGCTCTTCCATCGCAAGGGTTTATGAGGAAGCGGAGAAGGCGCTGGGGGCCGTGCTTACGGATGCCGGCAAGCTTGCGGAGGGATCCGCAAAGGCGCTGACGGATCAGAGTGCAGGGGAAGCTGTCACGGTCTTTAATTCTCTCGGCTTTGCACGAAAAGAGCTTGTTTCCCTTCCGGAATGCTTTGCCTCCGGCGCGGAAACGGCAGACGGGGAACCGATTCCGGTACAGGCGGCGCAGGGAACCGTAAAAGCGCTGGTGACCATCCCTTCCTGCGGGGCCGTGACGCTGGTTCCGTGCGAAACAGCCGGAAGCCTGCCTGAGGGCGCGTCAATTGCCGTGACGGAGGACGGGTATCGTATGGAAAATGCCCTGATAGCTGCAGAGATCAATAGGAACGGTGAAGTTACCAGCTTTGTTCTGAAGGGATCCGGCAGAGAATTTGCTGCCTCGCCCATGAACCGGTTCCGCATGTACAAGGATGTGCCGCGTATGTTCGATGCCTGGGATATTGATTCCAACTATGTGGATCAGGAGGTGGAAGCGGCGGCCGACATAACCACGGAGATCCTGACGGAAGGCCTGGAGGCCGTGCTGAGGGTAAAAGGAAGAATCGGCAGCTCTTTCTTTACCCAGGATATCCGGCTGCGTGCGGACAGCAGAAGGCTGGAATTCGAAACGGAGATCGACTGGAGGGAACTGCACAGGCTTCTGAAGACGGTATTTCCGGTTGACGTATATGCGGAAAACGGGATCAATGAAATCCAGTTCGGTTATGTGGAGCGGCCCGCACATCGTTCCAGACAATACGATAAAGACCGCTTTGAGGTATGCAACCACCGTTACAGCGCTCTTTGCGACGGCTCCCACGGCGCCGCGGTACTCAATGACTGTAAGTACGGGATCAGCATGAACGCAAATGCACTGGAATTAACACTGCTGCGCGCAGCCGCCAGCCCGGAAATGCGTGCGGACAACAAAATCCACCGTTTTACCTATGGGTTTACGGCGTGGGAAGGAAGCTTTACGGACAGCGATGTGGTAAGGCAGGGGTATGAACTCAATGTGAAACCGCTGGTCACAGCAGGAAGCACAAAAACCTTTCGTGCAGCGCAGGTGGAAAAAGAAAATGTGATCCTGGACACTCTGAAACCGGCAGAGGATGGAAGCGGGGATCTGATTCTTCGCCTGTATGAGTCTAAGAAAGCATCGGTAAGCACTCGCGTGGAATTCAGTTTCGGCTGCAGGGCTTATCTGTGTGATATGCTGGAAAATGCGGAAGAGGAAATTCCAATGGAAAACGGGGGTATCCGGCTGGAATTCAAGGCTTTTGAGGTAAAAACCGTCAGGGTTCAGACCGGTCTGTATACCTGACGCAGGACGAGACAAACGAAATAACCTTTATAAACATAGGGAGGGAAAGAAAATGAGCCAATTGGCATCAAAATTTATCCGGCTGAAAACGATGATTGGCGGCAACCGGGAAAAATATGGCTATGAAGACACCTTCGGCATGCCGCGGGAGGAACAGGCGCATATAACGCGCCCGGGCAGAGCCAACATACGTATCATCAGTGAGCTGGAATTTGCCATAAATCTGTCGGAAGCGGAGAACGGCCGCTATGACGGCGTGCTGGAGGAGGCGCTGGACTACCTGCTTTCCTGTATGCAGGAGCAGGGAGTGCTTACCAATCAGGCCTGCGAAAAGGCGGAGGATATCCTGTCCCCCATGGAAGCCGCGGCGAAGGAGTATAAGCTGATTCTGGCGTCCCATGCCCATATTGACATGAACTGGATGTGGAGCTTTGATGAAACCGTGGCGGTCACACTGGCCACCTTCCGGTCAATCCTGAACATCATGGATCAGTACCCGGATTTCTGCTTTTCCCAGTCACAGGCTGCCGTTTACAAAATTGTGGAAGAATATGATCCGGATCTGATGGAAGAAATCAAGAAAAGGATCGCGCAGGGGCGGTGGGAAGTGACAGCAACAGCCTGGGTGGAAACCGACAAGAATATGCCTGACGGAGAATCCCTGCTCCGCCATATCCAATATACGAAGGAATATCTGTCCCAGGTATGGGGAGTGAAGAATTTTGATATCGACTTTTCTCCCGACACCTTCGGACACAGCGGAAACGTGCCGGAAATCAACTGTTTCGGCGGAGTGAAATACTATTACCACTGCCGGGGCAACAAAAGAAAAGAGATTCTGTACCGCTATCAGGCGCCCTCCGGAAACGAAGTGCTCGCATACCGGGAGCCCAACTGGTATAACGGCGCGATTACTCCCCATATAGGGGCAGGCCTCTTGGAGATATCCCGCCGGTCTGCCGGGCTGAAAACAGGCCTCGTCATTTATGGAGTGGGCGATCACGGTGGCGGCCCAACAAGACGCGATGTGGAACGGGCCATGGAGATGATGGACTGGAAAATATATCCGGCAATCAAGTTCGGTACGGTGAGGGAATATTTCCTCGAAGCCGAGGCGGTACGTGATAAGGTGCCGGTGGTGAAGGAAGAGCTGAATTATTTTGCGCCGGGCTGTTATACGACACAGAGCCGTATCAAGAGAGGCAACAGACGGCTGGAGGCCGCTCTGCTGGATGCGGAATCCATGGCGGCGCTGGCGGGAAAAACCGCAGGCTTCCGGTTTGAAAAGGGCAGGATGGAGAAAGCATGGCAGAATGTACTGTTCACCCATTTTCATGATATCCTCACCGGTTCCTGCGTGCAGGAATCCAGGGAACATGCCATGGGACTGTACCAAACCTCCATGGCGTGTGCCAATACACAGCTGCAGAACGCCATGCGGGTTATCGGGGAACAGATCGACACATCCTCAATCCTTGTGGATATCGATGCCTACAACAGCCAGTCGGAGGGAGCCGGAGCCGGCTACGGCATTGAGAATTTCACGGGAGTTCCCAGCACGGAAAGAGGAAGCGGCCGGACAAGGATTTTCCATATTTTCAATACACAGACGAGAAAACGCAGTGAGGTGGTGGAACTGACCGTATGGGACTGGACAGGAGATCTGCGCCGTCTGCAGGCAAAGGACTGTACAGGGAAAGAAATCTGCTTCCAGCTGCTGGACAAGGAGCTTCAGACCTATTGGGATCATAAATATATCAGAGTACTGGTGGATGTGACGGTTCCGGCCCTGGGCTATACGACCGTAGTGCTGTCCCAGAAGGAGGCGGAGAGCTACCCGGTATATCTGCAGGAAAGAGAGCAGGTATCTTCGGTCTTCGATAATTATGTGCTTTCCAATGATCAGATCACGGTTGAAATCGAGGCGGGCTCCGGAAGAATCCGTTCGCTGAAAGGCAGGGAAACACAGGAAGAACTGATAGCGGAAGGCAAAACGGCGGGACTGAATTTTATAGAGACCGAAACCATAACCTCCAGCGCATGGAACATAGGCCGTCATCTGAAAACGATGCCTGTAGACCGCTGTGTGAAGATGGAACGCGTGACACAGGGACCTTTGCGGGAGAGTATAAAGGCGGTCTACAAGACAGCGGATTCAACGGCGGAAGTGCTTTACATTCTGGATAAGCACCAGCCGTCCGTCAGGATGGAGCTTACCATCGACTGGCATGAGAGCGGGAATGAAATCATTCCGGTACTGGATTATAAGATCCCGGTTGCATATCGCACATCGGAGTACCGTTATGACATACCTGCGGGTACAGTGGTAAGAAAAGAGCGGAACAATGATGTGCCGGCGCTCCGGTATGGTATGGCGGTCCGGGAAAGCGGGGACTGTGCGGTTCTGATAAGCGACAGCAAATACGGCTACAGAGGCACCGACAATACCCTGGCGCTGACACTGATCAACAGCTCTACCAGCCCGGATCCCTATCCGGAAAGGGGAATACATAAAATCAATCTCTGGCTCGGCATCAGCTCCGGCGATCCCAGGGCGACAGAGGAACTGGCGGCGGCCTATAATCACAGCCTGTTTTACCAGCCGTCCAATTCCCACCATGGAACGCTGCCTATGGAGGAAAGCCTTCTGGAAACAGATTCCGACAGCGTTGTGATTTCGGCAGTAATGCCTTCGGCGGACGGGGCGCTTCTGGTCCGCGGCTATGAGACAGCGGGCAGACGTGCGGAGGCTGTTATTATGCTGAAGGAAAAACCGTCTTCGGCGGTGCAGACAGACCTGTTTGAACAGGAAATCCCTGCCGCGGCGGAAGTGGATGGCTGTGCGGTGAAAGTGCATGTAGAGCCTTATTCCTTATTCCAGGTTAAGATACGGTAACTGCAGAGGCAGGAATAGAAACGGGAACGGCAGACAATGGAAATTGCTGCCGCTTCCCGTTTTTTGAATAGAAGGATAACCTGCAGCGTATGGCTCTGTTGTTTGTAAAACCCGTTTTATTGGAATTGGCGCAGTAAGAGTTCTGTGTTATACTGTCATAATAAACAGAAAAATACGGAAAACAATCCGCTGCTGCTTTCTTTTGCGGAAACGGCGGGATGGAGGCAGGCATGCTGAACAACAAAAAGAAAGATATGACACCCTTTGACATGAATAAAAAGCCTGTAAAGCAGTATCCCTTCCTGCTTCCCCTTATCTGGGGAGGAGCCTGGCTGATGACCCGAAGCCTGGGGCTGAAGATCGAAAAAGCAGGGATGGAAAAGATGAAACCGCCTTATCTGGTGCTCTCCACCCATCAGGGCTTTTCCGACTATTATATCGCACCGCTGGCCCTGTTCCCCCACAGAGCCAACTATGTGTCCGATATGGAAGGCTTTGCCGCATTCGGGGAATGGTTGTACAGAGGGATTGGCTGTATCGGAAAGCGAAGATATGTTTCCGATATAGCTGTGGTGAAAAATATCTATACTGCTCTGCATAAGAACAGGCAGATAGTGGCTGTCTTTCCCGAGTCCCGGCATTCCAACGCGGGAACCACCGCCTATATCCCGCAGAATATGGGAAAGCTTGCGAAGCTTATGAAGGTGCCCGTAGTGATGCTGTCCGTCCACGGAAGTTATCTTGCCGGACCTTTTTGGGATGAGGCACACACCAGGAAGGTGCCGCTGCGGGCTAAGCTGGAGTGCATTTATACGAAAGAAGAGCTGGCGCAGGCACAGGAAGACGATGTTCAGCAAAAAATAGAAGAACATTTGAGGTATGATGAGTATAAGTGGCAGTGGGAAGAAAAGATAGCCATAACCTATCCCCGGCGGGCCGAAGGACTGCATATGGCATTGTATCAGTGCCGCTCCTGCGGAAAAGCCTTTCACATGAAAAGCAAGGGCAGCAGCCTGTTTTGCGAAGCCTGCGGAGCCGGCTGGGAAATGGATGAATACGGGCGGCTGGTTGGAGAAAAGAAGAAAATAACGGCAATACCGGATTGGTATGAGTGGCAGAGGGGCGAGGTGGAAAAAGAGATCCGGAACGGAACCTACCGATGTGAGTTTGCGGTCCGTGTGGAGGCGCTGCCCAACGCGAAAGGCTTTATTCCGATGGGAGAAGGAAGGTTGGTGCAGGAGGAGAACGGGTTTACCCTTTCCGTGCAGAACAGAGAGCTGTTTTTTGACCATCGTTCCAGGGAGTCCGTTCAGACGGAGTATAATTACCGGGACAGAGGGCCGTGTATTGTGCTGTCGGACAAAGACTGCTGTTACTACATATATTCGGACGATCCGGGATTTGGGCCTACGAAGATACAGTTTGCCGGGGAGTACTATTATCGGATGAGGAAGCAGGGGTAAGTTCCTTACGCATCTTATCACACCTCTTTTCCGCGGGAAATAAGCTCTTCAAAGATAGGGGTGAAATCTATATCCTTGATTGCGCCATAACGATCCACAAAATAGTTCTTCATGTAATCTTCATTTTTGCGGACTCCGGATTTTCCTGTTGTCCCGAAGTCAGATAAGGAATAGTGGCTGCTGTAATGAGTGTCCTCATCTCGTTCAACGAATTTTATCTCGTCTCTCCGATATAAATTTGCATTCAAAAAAATGGGATTGTGGGTATTAAAAACTAATTGCGCATGATTTCTGTTAATTTCATCATTGTGAAAAATATTAATGATATTTATCAATGCCATCGGATGGATGGATGCATCAAATTCATCCACCACCAAAGTCCCGCCATTCATAAGAGCGTTTACCACCAAAGGAAACATATTTATAAATCGGATTGTTCCATAGGATTCAAACAATTCTGCGGGAATAGCAGTTCCCTTCTTATCGCCTTTAAATATGGAACAAAGCTTGGCTTCATTACTGTCGCCTTCTACAACGTAGCCCAGTGCATTAGAGCTGATTCCGAAATAGACGGCAGCCTCATTCAATGTTTTTTCAACATATACAGATTCCTTTTTGGGTTCGCTGAATTTGCGAATTAAATGCATGGAATCGGCTCTGTAAATTACCATAAATTTGTTATCAAGCCAATTACTGATAATTTGAACTAACTTGGAGCTGAACATATTTTTGAAACCATTCATCAGGAACAGTTCCTCATCATTTAAGTTTCCTTGTGCCAGGGCTATTGCGCTCTCTGCATTTTGTTCAAAGGCATTTACCAGCAAAGTGCTGATAGTATCAAGTGAATCAAATTTGAGCTCACCATTTCTCTCGAAAATCAGGCGGTCATTAATCTTTAATTGTTCAGATAAAATTTTACGGGAATAATCAACTTCCAGGAATTTGCCAAGGTCAACAGAAAAAGAATATTCTATAAGATAGTTGTCTGTAATAAACTTAATAAAAAAAGATACGGGATCTCTGTTTTCACTTAAATTATTCGGAATTAACTCTAATTCGCAGGCGGCAGTATTCGGGTCATTTTTATCATCGTCATTACGAATATTTCCTCTGAGTACGATGGATTTAAATGTATCCATTGCACCGATGATGTTTGTCTTCCCGGATGCGTTTGAACCATAGATTACCGCAGAACACAGGCCTTTGTAGCTTTTTTTATTGATGTCCTGCTTGAGTACGCTGTAATCCAGTCCTTTTTGTTTGGGAGCAGGGATGAGCGAAAATATCAACTCTTCTTTAAAAGATTTATAATTAGATGTTTTGAATTCTAACAGCATAAATATGCCTCCATTCTGCAAAAAATAAGCAAAATCATAATGATATTATATGCCATATGATATATAAAAGTCAATTGTTCTATTCGTAATGCAGAAAAAGTGCAAAATCAAATATTTCTGCTTCAGAGGAAACTGTATGAAAGGCGTCAGGCTGTAATTTTTAGCTGAATATGGAAAATTAACAGCTTTTCCGATAACCTCCCGGCGTCATTCCCGTCTTTTTGCGGAAAAGATTGGTGAAATTATTTATATCATGAAAACCTGCCGTCAGGGCAATTTTATTGGCGGGAAGGGTGGTGGATCGAAGCAAAAATTTGGCATGCTCCACCCGGAGGCTTATCAGATAATCGTTTGGCGAGTATCCGGTGTACTTCTTGAATTCCCTGGAAAGATAGTACTTGCTTATGCCGGAAAAACGGGAAAGGAAATCCAGCGTCAGCGCCTGTGTAAAATGCTTTTCCATATAAGCGATCAGATAACGCAGATTTTCCGGTACCGGGGAGTCTGTTTCTTTTTCCTCGGACGCGTTCCTGAGAAGATCGGTAAGGATACGGCTGATACAATCGGAAGCCAGCCAGTCCCGGCAGGGCTGTACGGAGCCATAAATGGATAACAGTTCCTCCAGCTTCTTTTGATAATTGCCGGTAAAAGGCTGATAAAAAGAGACGGATCCATTTTCCATATATCGGGAAAACAGGGCGGGTACCAGAGGCCCGTTCAAGTGGAATACGCCATGTTTCCAGACATCCCCCACAGTGCGGTACAGATGGGGAACGCGGCAGTCAATAAAGAAACCGTCGCCCGGGCCCAGCGAGTAACTTTTTCCCATATATTCCAGAGCACCATTTCCTTCATATGTGTAAATGATAAGAAAGGACTGATAATCCTTTCTGTTTGTGAAAAAACCCTTCGGGCAGGTGAAGATGCTGAAGGCCTCCATATAGAAAAGGTTTTCCAGGGCAAAATCCGTAACAGGAGGACGTGAAAAGGTGTCCATTTTCCCAAAGATAAAATAATCTGCATTTCTCATATTGGCAGGAAGCTCTTCCTGTGTTCCGTTTTCTTTCTCCTGAAGGTTCTGTGCGTTCCGGGACATCTGTCTTTCGACCTCCGCAGGAGTGACAGGTGTAGGAAGCTGTACCTGTGTGAAAAAAATCTGATCAAACATATAACGTTACCTTTTCTCAATAAGAATGAAAACAACGGCTGCTGTACCGACCAGATACCGTTGCTATGCATAACTGCAGGATACTGGCTGTGTCGGGCAATATAATATGATATATTGGCAAAATCAAATGATTACAACTTGATTATAATCGATTATCATTATTTTACAAGAACAAGATTATATGATTGCTCTTCGGGTAAAATCATGCAGACAGCCTGCGGCCCGGAGAAAGCAATCATACATAGTGCAGGAGGTAAAAAAGGTGAACCGGAAAATAAAAAAGCTTCTTACCGATCAGGGCGGCAACTACATATTTCCTTTTTTCTGGCAGCATGGGGAAGAGGAAGCTGTTTTACGGGAGTATATGAAGGTTATTGACGAAAGCAATATCAAGGCAGTCTGTGTGGAAAGCCGTCCGCACCCGGATTTCTGCGGCCCCAAATGGTGGGCGGATATGGATGTGATTCTGGATGAGGCCCGGAAAAGAGGGATGAAGGTCTGGATTCTGGATGACAGCCATTTCCCTACCGGTTATGCAAACGGCGCAATGGCGGAACAGCCCGATGAACTTTGCAGACAAAGCGTCAGCTGCCGTACGTACCGGTGTTCCGGCGGAGAAACGCTTCGTATCGGAAAGGAGGAGCTGTTCCATCCGGATCCCTTTCAGCCCACACAGATAGAAAACTATATTGGGGAGAAGGAACCCCGGCATTTTGACGATGACAGGCTTCTGCGATTGTTTGCGGTTCCCTTCGCGGCACAGGGGGATTCAGGCCGGGGAAGCGCAAAAAGCCTGGCGGAAAAAAGTATCGATTTATCCGGACATATCACGGAAAACGGTATTTCATGGAAGGTACCCGAAGGCATATGGAAGGTTTATGCCCTGCATATATCGAGAAACCTCGGTTATCACAGAAGTTATATCAATATGATGGACAGCGCGTCCTGCCGTGTACTGATTGACGCGGTTTATGAGCCTCATTATGCCCATTACGGGGAAGAATTCGGAAAGACAATTGCCGGCTTCTTTTCCGACGAACCGGAGCTTGGAAACGGCCATTTATATGCGACGGATGTGGTATTCGGAAAAGCCATGGATTTTCCATGGAGCGCTCCTCTCGAGGATGCTTTGAAGGAAGCTCTGGGAGTTGATTATGGAATAAAGCTGGCTCTTCTCTGGGAAGAAGATGCGGATCCGGAAGAGAAGGCAAGGATCCGTTACGCTTACATGGATGCCGTTACCCGGCTTGTGGAAAAGTCATTTTCCGAACAGCTGGGTAGCTGGTGCAGGGAGCACGGAGCAGAATATATCGGTCATTTGATCGAAGACAATAACATGCATGCCAGGACCGGCTCCTCCCTGGGCCATTATTTCCGGGGGCTTTCCGGACAGGATATGTCGGGCATTGACGATATTGGCGGTCAGGTGCTTCCCCAGGGAGAGGATTTGAATTATGATGACGGCGTTTTCTCGAAAAGGATCGGGGAGTTCTATCATTACATGCTTGGGAAGTTGGGGAGTTCTTCCGCTGCGATTGAGCCTCTGAAAAAAGGGAATTCCATGTGTGAAATATTCGGGGCGTATGGCTGGTCGGAAGGAGTGCGCCTGGAAAAATACCTGGTGGATCATTTCCTGGTCAGAGGGATTAACCATTATGTACCGCATGCATTTTCTCCGATGGCCTTTCCGGATCCGGACTGCCCGCCCCATTTTTATGCCCATGGAAATAATCCCCAATACCGCCATTTCGGATATCTGATGGCCTATACCAACCGGGTCTGCGAACTGATTGCCCATGGAAGGCATGTGGCGGAAATCGCCGTTTTGTATCATGGGGAGGGGGAATGGACGGGAAAATGTATGTTTTCCCATAAACCGGCCCATCTGCTTGCCGATGTCCAGATGGATTATGATTTGATACCCCAGGATGTTTTTTCGGACCGGGACGGCTTTAAAACAGTCTTGGAAAAGGGAGTGCTGCGGGTGAATACGCAGGAATACAGGGTAGTGATCGTCCCTTACATGGAATATGTGACACAAGCCTTTGCCCGGGCGGTCGGTGAACTGGAGGTGATGGGGATTCCGGTATTTTTCCTGGAAGGGTATCCGGCAGGACTCTGCGATTGTGCGGATAAGGAGGAAGAAAAGAAGCTGCTCGCCGGAATGCATGGCTGCAGGCTGGTGGAAACAGATAAGTTGATTCCTGCGCTGAAGGAGCTTGATTTTGCGGATATTTCCATACAGCCTGCGGATGACAGGCTTCGTTATTATCATTATGAGCAGGAGGATGGTTCGGCGGTTTATCTGTTTGTGAACGAAGGGACAGAAGGATACAGGGGCAGGATTGCAATAGGTGATCCCAGAAGGTGTTATTTGTACCATGCATGGGAGAACTGCCTGGAAAGGGCGGATTATGATGGTTCGGTGCTGACTGTGGAGGTGGAACCTCTTAAGAGCCTGATTGCCGTATTTGATAAGGAAGGTCTGACACAGGAGGAAGCGGATGCCTGGCTCTGCCGTCCGGTTAAGGCGGATGGGGAAAAGCTGGTTTTTGCCGGGGAATGGGAAAGAAGTATCTGCAGAAGCATCGATTATCCCGATTTTAAGGATGGAAGAAAAATTACCCTGCCTGACAGGCTCGCGGAGGAAAAGCCGGAGTTCAGCGGATTTGTGCGGTATGAAAATGAATTTATTTTGTCGAAGGAACAGATGGCTGAAGGCGGACGGATAGTCCTTGCGGTTATGGATGCCTGGGAAGGCGTGGAACTGTTTGTGAACAAAAGCAGCGCAGGAATACAGATAGCGCCTCCATTTCTTTATGATATTACCGGATTGTGCAGGGAAGGGGAAAATGAGATCGTGATTGAAGTCGCTACAACGCTGGAACGGGAAATGGCGAAAGTGCCGGATCCTATCAGGCCTAAGCCGGAACCTGCGGCGTTGTCGGGGATTACCGGGGAGGTCCGGCTGTATTATGACCTTACCATGGATTGAAATTAAAAGGACTGGCATAATCCTTCCTTTGATGAAATACCAAAGAGGGATAATGTAAATTATATCAAAGGTTTTTCCATTACCCCATATTTTATCCATGCTCGTGGTGTCATGCCTGTAGCACTTTTAAACAGCTGAATAAAGTATTGGGGATTGTTGGCAAAGCCAACCTTATCTGCTATAGTATAAATTTTTTCGTTTTGACAGCCTTTAAGCAGTACTTTAGCTTTAGCGATACGCAGATTAGTGAGATAATCTGTAAATTTTTGGCCGGTTTGATGTGTAAATTCCCTGCTTAAATAATCAACATTCATATAGAGAATATTTTGAGCAATCCACTTCAGGGATAAATTGGGATCGGCAAAATGGAGGTCTACATAATCCAGAATTTGATTGATATACTCTTTATAATGGTAACGGGATATATTTTCACTGATAACAGCTTCAGGTACCAGTTCTTTTATTTTTTTCCGCCTCCGGATTTCTCCGGAGGCTTTTTTAATTGCATCGATAATCTGACTTTCGTTGCAGGGCTTTAGAAGATAGTTGGAAACTTTATATATTATGGCCTGTTTGGCGTATTCAAAATCTGCATATCCGGAAAGCAGGATAAATTCTATGGTGAGATCGGTGTTGGTACATACTTTTCCGATTAAATCTAAACCTGACATTCCAGGCATTTTGATATCTGTCATTACAATATCGGGTTTTATGTCCAGTATTTCCTGTAGAGTTTCAGGTCCATTTTCACAGACCGCTGCCAGTTCTATTCCAAGAGAATCCCAGTTTATGAGTGAGCTAATCGTCTCCCGGATTACTTTTTCATCATCGGCAAGTATCAGTTTTAGCATATCATCAAACCTCCTATTATTATTTCTTTTTATACAAATGATCGCAGGGAAGATGAATCCGGGCGGTTGCCATTTCGTTCTCGTTACTTAAAAAAAGACCATAATCTGAACCGAACATCAATTTTATTCGTTTGTCAATATTGAGCAGACCGATCCCAAAACCCTTAGGTGTGACGGCTCCGTTACGTAACTTTTCCAAAAGTCCATCTTCAAATCGGGAACCGCTGTTCTGAACAATAATTTCTAAAAATTCATGCTGACGTTGGACTGATATTTCAATCAGACATTTTTTCCTCATACCCTCTATAGCGTGGGAAACTGCATTTTCTACTAATGGCTGAATGATCATTTTGGGAACAAGTGCATCGGAAAGCCTCGGATCTGTTCGAATGAAATAAACAAGTCTGTCATCGAAGCGGCATTTTTGTATAGTCAGATAATTTTCTACAAGAGCAATTTCCTCTGAGATAGTAAAACTTTCGTTGGATTTACTGAGAATTGCCCGGAATAAATTGCCCAGAGATTCCACCATTAAGGAAATAGTGGAGGCACCGATTGCTTTTGCACGCCAGTTGATGGATTCCAGTGTGTTGTAGAGAAAATGCGGATTAATCTGCATTTCCAGAGCTTTCAACTGTGCTTCCTTGACGAGCAGTTCTTTCGTATAATTAGACTCTACCAGATCGGATATCTGTTCTGCCATCTGGTCAAACTGGCGATGAAGCATGCCAATTTCATCTTTGCGTTCTTGATAATTATATCGGGTATCAGGTTCAAAATTTGTCAGGGTATCACATGAACTGGCGAAATGCTGCATTTTTTGTAATAAGATACCAAAGTGTTTTGTGAAGGAGCGGATTATGTAACGAGAAGCCAACGCAATCAGTATACAGCAGGAAAGCAACAGTAAAAAGGACAACAGACGTGAACTGTCAAGAGTATTTTTGATTTTATCATAGGAAACCAGGCAGGTATAATGCCAGCCTTTGGGATAGAGTTCACCTGTAAGCGATAAGTACCAGTGATTACCGCGTTTGCTCAGCTGATGGCCATTATAAGCCTGACTGTGTCGGTAAATAGGCTGTTTGTCTGGTTCCTGCCCGGATGGGGTGGAATCATAAATTAATCGGTCGCCTTCATCCGTAATCTGATAGTAGAAAGAGTCATATTCTGAAAACATCGGGCAGCTGTTAATCATTTTATCCAGGTCAATACAGAGTATAATTGTTCCCAGAGGTGTCAGGGAAAGATTATCATACTGTCGGATTTCGCGTGCAAGAAGCAGTCCATGTCCAATAGTATCATCTGTAATCCAGACCGCTTTTCCATTGGCGTTCCTGGCAGTCTGCATGATTTCCTCAATGCGTTTAGAAGACAGTGAAGCAGCTTTACGGGCATCTGTATGACAGTCAAAGACATCTGTATAAAGGCTTATGTAGGAAATGTATTCTTTTTGATGTTCCAGATAGTAGGCATGGAGGCGGCTGTTTATTTTTGTATATAAACTGGCAGTTTCTGTGGAACCGGGTTTGGTTTTCAGTTCTGTCAGTATTTGCTGCAGACTGGAATCTGCCAGAAGAGTATAGGAGAGTTCATAAGAACTGTCAAGCTTCTGCGTGATATCATCGTTGGCAAACGAAAGAGATGCGCTGACAGAGTCCAGTAGAAGATTATTATAACTTTTCAGCAGTATATTTGTAATCAGGACAGAAGCGCCTGCCAAGGTGATCAGGCAGGCTATGGAAATTAATTGAATTTTATTTTGTAGGGAAAAATCGCTAAACCATTTTCGAAAGGATAGATATCGAGTGTTACTATGTTGTCTCATGAAATATTCTCCTTTTCTGTAGATGCTATTAAATTACTATTGATAGTGATAAAAATCAAGATAAAAAATTGATTTTGTTATTTAAAATGACGCTGGAAATATATGTAATTTCAAAAAAGTCAGAAATTATGCATAAATTCCCGGATTTTTATATATTTTTCATCCTGTATTTTTCCTATACTGACATCACAAAGTCAAAACTTTGAAAGAGAGGGGGAAATGATTTGAAAAAGGGTGAAGATAGGAGAAGACTGCTTTATAAGAACAGATACCTGTATGCAATGCTGCTGCTGCCGTTAATATATTTCATTTTATTTAAGTATAAGCCTATGTATGGGATTCTGATTGCATTTAAGGATTTTAAAGTTCGTGAGGGAATATTGGGAAGCGCCTTTGCAGGACTTAAATATTTCAGGCAGTTCTTGGAGGATCCGGATTTTTGGAATGCATTTAAGAACACAATCTATTTAAGTCTTTGGCAGATTTTAATTTGCTTCCCGGTCCCTATTCTATTTGCTCTTTTTGTTAATGAAATAAGATGGGGAAAACTGAAAGGACTGGTACAAAGGGTATGCTGTTTTCCGCATTTTGTGTCTGTGGTGGTTACGGTTTCCCTTATGATTACGTTGGTGTCGAGAGATGGTCTGGTCAATCAAATCGTTATGGCATTCGGAGGCAGTGCTAAATCCTATATGCTGGATTCGTCATGGTTTCGGCCATTATATGTTATCTCAGATATCTGGCAGGAAATGGGGTGGAGCGCCATCATATATCTGGCGGCAATTTCCGGAGTGGATACGCAATTGTATGAGGCTTGTGAAATTGATGGAGGTGGAAGGCTGATGAAGCTGCTGCATATTACACTGCCCTGTATTGCAGGTACGATTACGATTATGTTCATCCTGAGAATGGGAAGTATTATGACAGTATCTTTCGACAAAGTGCTGTTAATGCAGAATTCAAATACCTATAATACATCAGATGTAATATCTACTTTTGTTTATCGGCGCGGGTTGCAGGGAATGCAGTACAGCTATGCTACAGCAGTGGGATTGGTGGAATCCTTAATCTCTTTATTTTTTTTAGGGATAACAAATTTTGTATCATCCAAACTGAGTGATACAAGTCTGTTCTAGAAGGGGGCGGCGAATGAAAAAGAAAGTGACTCTTTTTGACATCATCACGGGAGTGGTAATGGTTATCATTAGTTTAACAGCTATATATCCGCTTTATTACATTTATATAAATTCTGTCAGCGGAGGAGCCTATGTGGGGGCGAATCAGGTTATTTTTTATCCCAAGGGATTTACTACCTATGCCTATTCAATCGTGTTTCAGAATGCGGCAATTGTGAGGGCTTTTGCTAATAGTGTATTCTATACGGCAGTGGGTACAATACTCTCAGTAATGCTGTCGGCATTGTGCGCTTACCCGTTGTCCCGAAAAGATTTTTATGGAAGGAAAATATTTACAGCAGTAATTTTATTTACGATGTTTTTCAGTGGTGGTATTATTCCTTTATTTCTTACAGTGACAGATTTACATATTTATAATACTATTTGGGCAATTTTATTGCCTTCTTCTATCAGTGTTTATAATGTGATTGTCATGAGGACCTTTTTTCAATCCATTTCCTATGAAATGACAGAATCGGCCTATATTGACGGAGCCAATGACTGGATCATATTTAGTAAGATTATTATTCCGCTTTCCAAACCCATTATTGCAACCATGATACTGTTTTATGGAGTTGCAAATTGGAATTCATTTTATAATGCATTGATGTTTTTAAATGATAAATTACTTTATCCGCTGCAATTGGTCCTGCGTAGTATTGTAATAGAGGGATCCACGACAGAAATGGCTTATATGGCTTCCTCTGAGGGCAGTTTATCGGTGCCTATTGACACAAAATCCATTAAGTATGCAGTAACAGCGGTGACGACACTGCCGCTTATTATGGTTTATCCGTTTGTTTTTAAATATTTTGAAAAGGGGGTAATGGTCGGCTCTGTAAAGGGGTAGTCCGGTGTAACTATAAATCAATGGAAAGACCTGCTGGCGTACTTATATAATCGCCGATGGATAAGGCTTTCATAATAAAAGGAGGAGGTAAAAAGAATGGGAAGGAAAAAAATTGGAAAACAAGTAACAGCATGTGTATGTGCGTTGATAATGGCGTTTGGGGTAGCTGCCTGCGGCAGTTCAGCCGGGACAGCAGAGCCTGATGTATCCGGAGGACAGGGAAAGACCATAAATAGCGGAGCGGCAGCTGACAGTGGAAGAAAGGATACCTGGCTTGCAGATGAAATGGTGACGATCACATATGCCAGGCCGGAAAGCAGCCTGCAGCCTTATAATCCTGACTGTGCAACCGTGGAATGGATCCGGGAAAATCTTGGGATTAATCTGCAGGTATCCACTTATTCGGACTATGAAACGAAAATGAATACATTGCTGGCAGCAAATCAATTGCCGGATTTATTCACAATCTGGGGGAATGTCAGCGATGTGGTCGGTACAGGCTGCCTGATGGAGCTTTCCGATTTAATTAATCAGTATGCGCCGAATATCCAGAAGGACTATGAAAATATTCCGGAACTTTCCCGATATAAGATGGATGGTGGTATTTATACATTGGCCCAAATCAGACGGGATGATAATTGGGAACAGGGATCCGTACCCTGTATCCGTACCGATTTGCTCAAGGAACAGGGGCTTGCCGTGCCGAAAACCTGGGAGGAACTGTATGATGTGTTGGAAGAGCTGTCCAAAGCATATCCGGATTCAATCGCGTATGGTACCCGCGGAGACGACAGGCTGCTTTTCAACTATATGAGTCCGATAAAAGGTTTAGGTGGTGATTATGGCCTGTATCAGGATGAGGATAATGTGTGGCATATGGGATTATTGGAGGATTCCTATAGAGATGCACTACAGTATATTCATAGAATATATCAGTCAGGTATTCTGGATAACGAGTATCTCATTGTTTCAGCAGATGACTGGAAATCGGGGTTAGGTACAGGAAAGTATCTTTTCTATTATGATAATCCTGTCTTTTTAGATACACTGAATAAAACACTGCGGGAAATGAATCCAGACGCAAAGCTGGAACCAATTATGTTCCTGGAAAATGAAGAAGGGAAGACAGTGAATTATGGCCATCCCAATAACTACTATAACGTATGGGGAATCAGCGCAGATACCGAAAATAAGGAAGTACTGATGAAATTTGTGGACTGGCTTTATAGTGAGCAAGGCGGCTATCTGATGAACTACGGTATTGAAGGTACACATTGGGAAATGGTAGATCAAAAACCACAGTTTTTGGATAGTGTTGTGGAGGAATATAAATCCAGAACAGGGGATCCGACCTATGAAGCCGGTTCGGAAATCGGTATCGGTGATCTGTTTTTAGATATGTCATGGTACTCCAATTACGATGCAGCATTCAAATCCACCAGTGAGGAATCCTGGACAAGGGAAAATATCCACAAGGTTTACGTAAATAATATGGATTGTGTGATCCAGCAGCCGATAGAGCCTCCTTATACGGCGGAAGAATCAGCCAGAATAACAGAAATCAACCAAAGTTATATGGATTACAGCAAGACGGAAATTAACAAATTTATAAGCGGAGAACGTTCTTTTGAGGATTGGGATGCCTTTGTGCAGGAGTTGATTTCAAAGGGCGCCCAGGAAAGAGTGGACATTGCAAATCAGGCAGAACAGCGTTTTGCGAAGGGAGAATAAATGAGTGGGGAATATCACTGGCGGACAGATAGAAAATTAAAGATTCTGAAAAATACGGATGTGCTGGTGGTTGGCGCAGGGCTTGGGGGCATTTGCGCCGCCCTATCCGCCGCTAAGGCAGGATGCAGCGTAGTTCTGGTAGAAAAGAATGCGGTTTTGGGCGGGCAGGCTGCCGAAATAGACACATGGGGGCTGGATGGATTTATCAGCCGGGAAGGGCACCTGGTGGTGGGAGGTTATCCCTGGGAACTTTTATGGAAAACTGTGAAAGAAGGTGCCAGCGATCCGATGTTTGAAAGAATTTCCATCCGGACAATGGAAGAAAAGGGTATACAGGCAGCGTTGGAGGAAATAGGTCTTACATCCTACGTTCCATATATTGATACAGGTACTTTTATGAACCCTTTTAATGATCAATATGTAAATCCTAATGCATATCGGTATGTGGCACAACGGGAACTGGATCTGGCGGGGGTACATACCTTTCTGGGAATGCCGGCGGTGGATGTTTTGCAGGATAACAACAGGATTACTGGCGTGGTTCTGCTGGGGGAATTTGAGAAATTTGCAGTATTAGCCAAAAGAGTCGTGGATACTACCCAGGGGGCATCTGTCTGTGCTATGGCAGGGAAAAAATTTGCATATCCTAAAGCTTATTTAGGGACGCTGCCGAGGGTTTCAGGCGTGGATATCCACAAAGTGATCGATTATATCCGAAATACTCCGGATCGGTGGTTCCTGCGTCCTATGGTTGGAAAAACGCCGGATCCCGATGAAATGGAGGAATTGGTAAACGAGGGAAATCCACTGGCAGTTCATGGGTTTACGGAAGCTCTGAAAAAAGCCGTTTCTGATAATCCGGAGTATGAGCTGATCGCACGAATGTGTGATGTCCTGATGTTTTTTTATGAAAAAGATGGTGTGGGAGCGTACTGGGCAATCGATGATACTTTGCATAATACGGATGTTTCTGATCTGGAAGAGTATGCAAAAGCAGTGTGTACAGTGAGAAAACAGCAATGGTTGGTTCATAAGTTTTTTAAAAACTATATTCCTGGATTTGAAAAGGCACAGTTACTGGATACCTACGCTAATATTTCAAAGGCCTATCATCAAACCTGGGAACCAGCAGAATTCACAGAGTACACAATTACACCAGAAGAAATACAGACGGGAATTTGCCAACGCAGTGATTGTATTGTAAAAATTTTGGGGCATCCCATGAGCGGACAAAGCACTGACGGTTGGTATGTGCCTCTTGCCGCGCTCCTTCCTAAAGGACTGGAAGGCATTTTAGTAACAGGAAAGCCGGCTTGCCGTAAAATTCATTATATTGCTTCCTGTGGACTGGTGGGACAGGCAGCCGGAGCAGCCGCAGCGGTGTCTGTGCAACAGGATTGTTCGCTGAGGGAAACAGATCCGGAAAAAGTAAGGGAACTTTTGCGGATGGAAAATGAAAAAATGAGGTAGGGTATGAAAAAATTATATGGCGTTACGGCGGCGATGGTTACTCCTTTTACGGAAAATGGAAAGGTGGACACGAGAAATCTGGCGATACTGACTGAAAAACTTGTGAAAAAAGGAATACATTGTCTGTATCCATGTGGAACAACCGGAGAAATGGTGCATTTGACGGAGGATGAACGGAAGGAGATTGCGGAAACTGTGGTCCGGGCGGCTGACGGACGGGCAAGAGTATTCATACATTGCGGTGCCATGCGGCAGGAAGAGACGGAAGCGCTGCTTGACCATGCATTTTCCATAGGGGCAGATGGCGCCGGGATTGTTACCCCAATGTTTCTGGGAGCGGATGACAAGGAAACAGCGGTTTATTACAAACGCCTGTCTTCCCTTGTCCCATCAGATTTTCCTATTTATCTTTATAATATTCCACAATGCTCCGGTAACGATTTGAAAGTAACGACAGCTGCAGAGATTGCCCGTGATTGTAATAATGTAATCGGTATAAAGTACAGTTTCCCGGATATGCTGCGGACACTGGAGTATCTTCACATTCCTTCCTTTTCTGTTTTACATGGATGTGATAAAATGTTTGCAGAGTTATTAATGATGGGATGCGACGGTACGGTATCCGGTGTGGCAGGCGTTTTTCCGGAGCCATTTACGGCAGTATATGACGCTTTTCAGGTGAAGGATCTGGATGAAATGAAAAAGTGGCAGGATATTTGTGTGGATTTCTGTGATCTTCTACGTTGCGGAAGCAATATGTCTTGGTTTAAGGAAGCGCTCAGGCTGAGGGGGCTTCCGGTAGGTGGGATGAGGGCGCCTCAGTTGGATTTGCCTGAGGAAGAAACAAAAATACTTTTCCATGAGCTGAAGGCGTTGTGTGAAAAGTCCGGTATTCCTTTGGAACTCTGAGAATTATACGGTAGTAGATTTACTGGTCTGGTTGCTGCGCAGAAAAGAAAAGCGGAAAATGCTATAATATTTTGAACAACTCCCATCGATTCGGATCTAAAATAAATAGAATAGGTCAAAACATCCTTGTTGGAAATTAAGTCTATAATAAACTGATTCCAACAGGGATGTTTTTATTTGGGGTAAAAATGGCCCAAAAATCATATTAACTTATGCTTTCTTTTTACAATAATTTCAAGTCTATTTTACAGGAACCGGCCCTGTGGAATTATGTATTTCCAGTACGGGAGTTAATACCTTACGCTGAACGGTAAAATCCTTTTTCTGAATCATCCGCTTCAGAATCTGTCCCGCCTCCTGGCTGAGAGCATATTCGGACTGATTGATATGCGTAAAAAAGTTAAAATCGGAAACCGCACTAATAGGATTATCAAAAGAGAGCAGGGAAATATCCTGCGGAATTTTGTAGCCGAGCGATGTAATCAAATCGTATAAATAAAGGCAGGCGGCAGATTCGGAAACAATGATAGCTGTAATTCGATCATGCCGGATAAGCATAGTCATAAGTTCGTAATAATAGGATAACGGTTTTTCGATATCAAATCGCTCATAGATCCGGAGATTGGATGCGGAATTGGCATTGTTCTCCATTTCATTCTGTATCCCCTGGATTCTGTTTTGGACAGGAGCTGTAGACTGATGAGTCTTTGTAAAAAAAGCAAAATTTCTGTGACCAAGCTGGTGGAGATGATTCATGGCCAGCTGACCCGCCTTATAGTTATCAGTGATAACATAGCTGGTATCTATACCGGGCAGAATCCGGTCGATAAGCACAAGAGGATAACTGTTAATTTTCATGTACAGAAGCTGGTCGCTGTAATATGCCTGATCGACAGGAAACAGTACGATTCCGGAAATCCCGATTTCCAGGCAGCGTTTGAGAATCTGATCCTCCGATTTATCGTTTTGACTGGAAAACAGATACAGCCGGTACTGATCCGGTGAAAATACGGATTTAAGACCGTTTATGAGGGAAAGGGAAAAATAATCCTGTATGGTTGGGAGGATGAATGCAATTTCTGTCAACGAAGCGGAGGTACCGGACACCGATCCTGAAGAAGCTGTCTGCAGGGGCAGTATGGGCTCCGGTTTATTCGCCACAAAGGTGCCTTTTCCCGGATAACGTATTATGATTCCTTCATTTCTTAATTCATTTAAAGCCCGGGATGCGGTAATGCGGCTCACATTATATTGTTCCATTAATTCTGATTCGGTCGGAAGTCTGTCGCCTGGTTTTAATTCCTTAAGCTGCAGTTTCTGCAGTATATCCTGTTTGATTGTCTGAAATAACGCCTGGTGATTTTCCATGGATAATGATCCCCCTCCTCATTTATAAGTTATACGCGCGATGTCAGGTGGCTGTTGAATGGGAAGAACAGAACGCTTGAATGGTTGCGAAGTCTGATTTAATTATAATCATTTTCTGATATATGTCAAATTTTCGTCAATACAAAGTATGCATTTTTGACTTCTAAATGCTATGTTTGCTATGTGAGAAATTGTGGTAATGATCAAAGAAATGTATTTAATATATACAAAAAAATAAAATATTTGATACTAATATTGACACTATTAACAAAGAATGTTAGCCTTATAATCACAATAAACATATCGATTAGTATAAATATAACAAACATAATATATATGCTTGTTATAGAGAAAGGAAGGGTTTTATGAAAAAGAAGGTATTATCTCTTTTGCTGGCAGGAGCGCTGGCAATGACTGCCTTGACGGCATGTGGAGGGGCTGTTGAAAGTACAGGAACCGATACGGCAGCACCGCAGTCTGATGATGGCGCAGCTTCATCTGACGGCAAAATAAAGCTGGTGGTTCCTAAGGTAGGATATAATGAGGAACAGATTGCAGCTGCGAATGCCAGAGATGAGGGTCCCACTTATGAAGATAAATATTATATGGCGGTAACCGAAAGCATTGCAAAAAACTATCCCGAATATGATGTGGAATATGTGGACTGGGGCTGGGCGGAAACACTGGATGAGAAACAGCGAGCCCTTTTTGCGGCAGGAAGCGCGCCTGACATTGTAGCTGGTGAGACTTTTATGCCGACCTATGCGAACGAAGGTATTCTGGAGACTCTGCCTGATGATATCGTGCAGTCCGTAAATCCGACTTTCCTGCTTCACGATGCGGATGGGAATGCGGTGGGCGTTGCATATAAAACATCTATTTTCCTGATGTTTTACAATAAAGACCTTCTGTCTGCTGCAGGACTGGATCCTGAAAATCCGCCCACAACCTGGGAAGAATGGCAGCAGGCGTCAGCTGCTATCACCCAGAGCGGCGATGATGTATGGGGCGGTGGGATTCCTTCCTTCCCTCATGCCGGCGGGGCACTCAGGGCAACTCCCTTCCTTCGTATGCTCGGAACGGATTTCGGAGTTGACGGTAAGATTAATCTGACAGATCCTCTGGTACAGCAGGGGCTTGAGTATATTCGTGAAATGAACAAAAACTTACCGGAAGGGCTTGGAAATGGTGCGGACGAAAGTCCTATGTGGAGTGCATTCCAGGAAACAAAGAATATCGGTTTTGTAATAAACGGATCATGGCAGGCCAGTGATGCGACGAAGAATGGTGTAAACTGGGGCGTTACGGAATTGCCCACCTATGACGGAACCTTAGGAAATTGTACGGTTGGTTCTGTGTATCTGGGAGTGCCTAAAAAAGCAGCCAATAAAGAGGCTTCCTTCAATTTAATCAGAGAAGCATTAAGGGTGGAGAATGAAAAATATTGGCTGGAAGGTTCATATTGTCCGGCAATAAATGAAATTATTGAGGATACTTCTTATTATGAAAATGATCCGGCGTTAGTAATTGAAATGGATGCAATTAAGAATGGTACATTTACAGGAGTAGCGGTATTCCCTAAAAATGATTCTGCTATCTGGGAGATTATCAATCAGAAGGTGCTTGCCCGTACTACAATGACAGAAGATCCCATTGCAACAATCTGTGAAGAAGCGCAGAAGGAAATTGAAGCATTGCAGTAGAATGAATAACAATAGAAGAGCCGGCAGAGCAGTTCTGCCGGCTTTTTAAAAGGAAAGGCGGGGATTTTCTTGAAAGATAACGTGCCGGTATACGGAAAAAAGAGAGAGAAAAAAACACGGAACAGAGCGCAGATAAGAAGCAGAAGAGCTTACAGCATTATTTTACCTTTTTTTGCCTACATAGCCCTTTGGGGACTGATTCCCCTGATTTACGGATTGTATCTGGGATTGACGGAATATAATGGATTGGCTGAGAGTCCCAGGTTTGTTGGTTTGAAGAACTATATAAACTTTTTTACCACAGGAGATTATTTACTTCTTTTATGGAGACAGGTGTGGATCGGAGTTATCTGTCTTGGAGCAAATACTCTGATTTCTTTTGCGATAGGCCTGGCACTGAATGTTACAAGCAGGGCGAGAGGAGTCTTTCGTGCCAGTGTTTATGTGCCGTGCATCGCTTCCACCTCCATAACTTCAGCCATTTTTGTGGCGCTTCTGGAGCCTAATGGTACCATGAACACGTTATTGAAGGACTTTGGAGCTAAGCCGGTTACCTGGAGTTATTCACAGTTCTGGATGGTGTTTTGGGTGGCGGTATATTTTTTATGGAGAAATCTGGGACCTGCGGCTATTATCTGGCTGGGCGGCCTGCAGTCAATTGATGCATCTTTGTATGAGGCGGCAAAGGTGGATGGAGCGAACGCCGTCCAGAGGATACGGTATATTACTCTTCCCGGCCTGCGTTTTGTGACCTCATATATTATGCTGACAGGTATAATCAGTGTCATGCAGATGTTTGATGTGATTATGTTTATTACTAAGGGCAATCCATATGGTAAGACGGATGTGCTGATGTATAAAATATACCGGGATGGTGTCGTTAACTTTAACCTTGGTATGGCAGGAGCCGAGTCTACCATCCTTGGGCTGATTACGGTAGTGTTTGCACTGATTTATTTCAAGGTCGTGCTTAGTAAGGAGGAATGAGAATGAAAAAAACCGGAAAGATTTTAGTCCGCGCGGTATGGCTGGTATTTATGAGCGCTGTTGCACTTATTATGCTGTTTCCATTGATTTATTCTGTTCTTGGAGGGTTTAACACGAAGACGGAATTTACCAGCCTGAGCCGGATACTGCCGATACCAACAAAATGGGTTATGAGCAACTATATTTTTGCATTTTCCACATCTGCAATTAAACCATTAATCAATACATTTATGAGAACAGCGTGGTATACTGTTATTGTATTGGTAATGTCAACTCTGGTGGGATATGTGATGGCAAGATATGAATTCCGATTCAAAAAAACATTCTTTGCAATCATTATCGCGGCACAGGTTATTCCTTCCGTTTTAACGCTTATTCCTACCTTTGTTATGGTTTCCAATATACCTCTTGTAGGCGGCAATAATATTTTAGGACAGGGAGGGCAGGGCCTGTATAACAACCAGCTGATGCTCTATCTTCCGCTGAGCTGGGGATATCTGCTGTGGGTGTTTCTTTTTATGCAGTCCATGAAATCGCTTCCCATTGCCTTTGAGGAGGCGGCGGAGCTGGATGGCTGCGGCTTTTTCAGAACCCTTCTCCAGGTGGTAGTTCCCATGCAGAAGCCTATATTGACGGTAATAGCGGTAAATGTATCGCTGAATACCTGGAATGACTGGATGACGCCCTTCCTTTATATTAACAGCACTCAAAAGTCAACACTGCCGGCTTATCTTGCAACGCTTACCGCGCAGCTTCAGAATTTTGGAGAGAAGGATTATCCGAAGCTGTTTGCACTCGCCACGGTAGCGATTATTCCTCCGGGAATGATTTTCCTGTTCCTGCAGAAGTATATTGTCCAGGGAATCGCATCGGCGGGCGTTAAGGAATGATAGAGTTATATTACCGGGATTACAGGGGAGGATGGAATGCAAAAGGCAAATATATTTAATATCCAGCATTTTTCCGTTCATGACGGGCCGGGGATCAGAAGTGTTGTTTTTTTTAAGGGATGTAATCTTCGGTGCAGATGGTGCCATAATCCGGAATCTGTCAATTTTGAAAAGGAAATATTATTTTATCCTGAGAAATGTATTGGCTGCGGCGCTTGTATAAGAAACTGTCCGGTGCAGGCGAATATAGTGGATTCCAATGGTATTCATAGGATTGATGAAAAAAAATGTATCCACTGTTTCCGTTGCTGCAGGGAATGCTATGCGGAGGCCCTTGTTTCGGTAGGCGAAGAGCGGACGACAGAAGAAATCATGAGGCAGCTGGAAGAAAACATAATATATTTTGTTAATTCCGGAGGGGGAGTCACTTTTTCCGGCGGAGAATGCATGCTGCAGATTGATGCCTTGCAGGAGTTGTTGTGTTTGTGCAGGAAAAAGGGAATACATACGGCTGTTGATACGGCCGGCAATGTGCCATGGCCGTATTTTGAAAAAATACTTCCGGATACGGAGCTGTTTCTTTATGATATTAAGGCGATGGACGGAAAGGTACATAAAGAATGTACAGGGACTGACAATAAGCTGATTCTGGAAAATTTCAAAAAGCTGGCTGCCACGGGCGCCCATATCCTGGTCAGGATTCCGTTCGTACCCGGCTGCAATGATATGGAAATACCGGTTGTTGCAGAATTTATGAAGTCGTACCCTCACGTAAAGGCGGAACTGCTTGCTTATCATGCGATGGGCAATTCCAAGTATGCCGCACTGAGAAAAGAGCTTACATTTGAAGGCGCTGTGCCGGATAAAGCATATGTAAAGGAACTGAAAGAAAGATATGGATTTTTATAAATGAAACTGGTGCATAGAAAGGCGGTATGCAGGAGGTAGGGTAAATGAGAAGTAAAATTAATTCTCAAAAAGCAGAGGTTTCTGAAAAGTATATAAAGCTGATTAAATCGCTTCAGGAAGATAAGGTGAAAATCAATGAAGAAAAGATATCCCGGTTTGGTTCTATCGATATTGATGACCATGGATATATTGATTTCCCTGATTTCCGGTTTACACCGGAATGCTGTGAGGATGGATTGGTACATGGCTGTGCATTGATTGGCCGTAATTTCAGGAGATTTTTAAATGAAATGCCAAAGTATATTAACAAAAACAGTGCACTGGCAGGCTGCTGGATTGGTAATCTGCAGCGGTACATTCCGTTTGGCGTTGCAAAGGAAGACAGACCTTCCGAACTGGATGAAATTATTGAAAAATATAGAATCCGCCAATCGGGATTTGCCGGTATGAATCATCTTTGTCCGGATTTGGAAATCGGAATGACGTTGGGCTGGAAAGGCCTTCTTGAAAAGGTAAGACATTACAGGGAGAAAAATGATCCCGTCGATCCGGATTTTTATGATGGGGAAGAAGAACTGCTTCTTGGTATTCTGGAGTGGGTAAAGGCACATGCGGATTATGCGGAGGAACTGGCGGAAAAAGAATCGGATCCCTTCCGCAGACAGAATTATCTGGAAATAGCGCAGGCAAATCGAAATCTGACGGAAGCGCCGCCCCGGACATTCCGGGAGGCGTGTCAGTTCCTGGCCCATTTTCAATCCGTAGACCGTATGTATTATGTAGGCGGTGCGCTGGGAAGAATGGATATGCTGCTGCAGCCTTATTATGAAAAGGATACAGAAAACGGCGCTATCACAGAAGAGGAAGCCGTTTGGATGATCGCGAGCCTGTTGTTTAATGATACCCATTATGCACAGATAGGCGGTCTGTCTCCGGCAGGTGACAGAGAAACCTTGAGCAGGATATCTTTTTTGATACTGGAAGCCACACACCTTTTACATATTCCCAGCAACCTGGCTGTCAGGGTACATCAGCCGGTGGGGGATCAGGATGAGGCTGCAGAGGAACTTCTGCACCGTGCTGTGGAATACACGATAAAGGACGGAAACGGCGTGTGTTATTCTCTGGAGAAAGGAACCTCCGAGGGCTATGCTAAAAACGGATATCCTGTGGAATTGGGCAGAATGCGTGTGAAATGCGGCTGTAACTGGACTGCAATTCCGGGCAGAGAGTATCCGCTGCAGGATGTGACAAGAATCAATATGGGAATGGCCCTGCATTATGCGCTGGAAGAGCTGCAGGAAAGCAAAGAGTATTCCATTGAGCGGCTGTGGGAGCTGTTTTCCCGGCATCTTTCCGTTATGGTTGAATGTGTCAAAAGAGGGTACGATCGGCATTATGAAGTAATGCAGCGTAATCTCCCCGAAATTGTATTGAATCTTTTCATGCATGGCACGATGGAAAGAGGGCTGAACTGTTCAAACGGAGGGGTGGATATCCTTAACCTGAATATTGACGGAATCGCGTTGGCTACGGTGGCTGATTCTTTTGCGGCCATAGAGCAGCGTGTCATCGAAGAAGAAAAGCTCACCTGGGAGAGGTTGTTTGAACTTCTGGAAACTGATTACGCGGATGCGGAGCGGGAACGGCTGATGCTGAAAAATATCAAACGTTTTGGGACGCCTGATTCCCCGGCGGAAAAATGGGCACTGCGGATCAGAGATAAATTTGTTGAACTATGCAGGAGGACCCCTACGCCGAAGCATCATCTTCGGATTATTCCCGGATTATTTTCTCATGGAGATATCGTGATGTACGGCAAAGAGCTGGAGGCCACGCCTAACGGAAGACATGCGGGAGAACCGATTTCTCATTCTTCAGAACCGGATCCTGGCTTCGCAAGAGGGATTGATACCTTTTCACCGGCACTGAAGGCAAATGCGGTTGCGAAGACACAGGCCGGATATGGAAACAGCGCTCCATTGCATCTGGATATTGATACGGGACTGCTGGAAAATGAAGGCGGCGCGGATGCACTGGCAGCCCTGATCCACGCGCATGAGCAGGCGGGCGGAACTTTGATAAACATGAATTGCGTATCAAAAGAGAAATTAATGAAGGCCCATGAAAACCCCCAGGCATATCCGGATCTTGTTGTCAGGGTTACCGGATATTCCGCATTTTTTGCTTCCTTGTCCAAAGAATACAGGCAGCAGATAGTGGATCGATTTCTTGCTGAATAGGGGATAGGAACAGGCGGGCCGGTGTAATCGCGTGCCGGGGCGTGCAGAGTGCAGAAAAATTATCGCACACCCCGGGGCACGCAGTCAGGAGCAAATCATGAAGAAGACATTGTTTATAACAGGAGGCAGCCGTGGAATCGGCAGAGGTATTGCCCTGGTTTTCGCGCAAAATGGCTATGATGTTGCATTCACCTATCATACAGCAGAGGATGCCGCGGTCTCTCTGAAAAAGGAAATTGAACAGCTGGGGCAAAAGGCTTATTACCGGCAGGCTTCTCTTGAAGAAAAAGGAGCTGCGCATCAGGCCGTATCCTGGGCGGCAGAGGTATTGGGAGAGATTTCCTGTATTGTCTGCAATGCAGGATTGACGGTCCATACGGACATCCGTAAAATGAAGGAAGAGGACATAGACTTTGTCTACAGGCTGGATTACGCCGGGTATTTGCTCTGTGCTTCCGAAGCCGCCAAACATATGATATCCGGGGAAATTCCCGGACGGATCTTGTTCGTCACTTCTTCAAGGGGGCAGAGGGTATATCCCGAGGATGCGCTGTATGGCGGAATGAAGGCGGGACTGCACCGGGCCTGTGAATCCATGGCGCTGGAATTATCGGAATATGGCATTACCGTTAACTGTATTGCTCCCGGAAACACGGCTATCCGCGGGAATTTCACCAGGGAAGAGCTATCCGGAAGCAGATTCCAGCAGAAAATACCCATGGGCCGGTCGGGAACACCGAAGGAAGTGGGAAAACTGGCGTATTTCCTGGCATCAGAGGACGCCGGATATATCACCGGAACGGTGGTAAGGATTGACGGCGGACTGATACTGCCTGTGATGCCGGAAGATGTATCGGAGGGCGCGGGGCCCGGCTGGCATGAGCTGCCTGCCTATATGCAGGAAAAATGAGAGGAGAAAAGGTATGGGGAATGTTACAATCAGGAATATAAGGGTAATTAATACAAGGCCGTCCGGAGCAAATCTGACGGTGGTGAAGGTGGAGACTTCTGAGCCGGGCCTGTATGGTCTGGGCTGTGCCACCTTTGCCTATCGCTATCTGGCGGTGACGGAGCTGGTGGAAAAGTATCTGAAGCCACTGTTGGCCGGCAGGAATGTTTCGGATATTGAGGACATCTGGCAGCTGATGAATTCCAATTCCTACTGGAGGAACGGGCCCGTGACGAACAATGCCATATCGGGAGTGGATACGGCACTGTGGGATATCAAGGGAAAAATGGCAGGTATGCCGGTTTATGATCTGCTCGGCGGGAAATCCAGAGAAGCCGCCGCCGTATATCGGCATGCGGACGGCAGGACGCTGGAGGAAGTATGGGAAAATGTACAAAAATACCGTGAACAGGGTGTGCGCCATATACGGGTACAGTTCGGAGGCTATGGCGGGAAAGCAGCGGGCCTGAACAAACCGGAGGGAGCGCCTGCGGGAGAGTATTACTGTCCGGATCAGTATGTATACAATACATTGAAGCTGGTGGACTATATAAGGAACAAAGCGGGAAATGAAATAGAACTGCTGCACGATACCCATGAAAGGCTATCAGCCATCAATGCGGTGAGACTGGCAAAAGAACTGGAGCCGTACCATCTGTTTTTCCTGGAGGATATCCTGCCGCCGGAGCAGGGTGAATGGTACCGGATGCTGCGGCATCAGTGTGTGACTCCCATTGCCCTGGGTGAATTGTTCTGCAATCCGAAGGAATATGATTATCTTATTGCCGAACGCTTAATTGATTTTATCAGATGCCATATCAGCGATATCGGAGGCATCACCCCGGCAAACAAGCTGGCGGTTTTCGGAGAGCATTTCGGCGTGCGTACGGCATGGCACGGCCCCGGGGATGTATCCCCTGTAGGTCATGCGGCGAATATCCATTTGGATCTGCATGCCCATAATTTCGGAATCCAGGAATGGGCCGGGATTGACGAGACGCTGGCAGAGGTATTCCCCGGAAGCCCGGAATTAAGGAACGGGTATGTATATCTGAACGGAAAACCGGGACTGGGTATTGATATCGATGAAAAACTGGCGGCTGAATTCCCATGTGATGACTCCGTGACACAATGGACCCAGACAAGGCTGCCTGACGGAACCTATAATCATCCGTGATGGGAGAGAAGAGGTGCAGGAAATGAAATCACAGAAGCGGTCAGGTCAGTTTACAGAAAAGAACATTTTGGTAATTGACAGCAATACAGGATATGGCAGTGCCTGCACGGCGGAATTCCGTAAAAAAGGGTATGACGTTACAGAGATTTCGGCAGAAAAAGAATCCGATCTGATAAAACAGGCAGAGGAGCGGTGGGAACAGGAAGGCGGTTTTTACGGTGTGGTGATAACGGTGCCGGGATGGAAGGAAAGTTCCTTTCTGATGCTTGAGGAGGCCGAACTGGAGGAAGCCTATGGACTGCTGTTCCGACACCCCTTATGCCTGATACAGTCTGCAGCCCTTCTGGGCAGTGCGGACGGAAGGCTGAAATCTATTGTACTCATCTCCGACGCGGACGGCATCCGTGCATCCAAGACTGATTTTCTGGCGGGCTCTCTGCATGCATCCCTGAACAGGGCGGCGCAAAGCTTTGCGCTGCAGCTGGCACCGCAAGGGATCAGGCTGAACATGATAGCCGCAGGCATGACAGAGGAATCGGTAACACCAGGTATGGCGGAGGCCGGCCTGGGAAAACGGCTGCCGTTTGGAAGAGTGGGAAGCGCGGCGGAAGCGGCAGGACTGGCAGAACTGCTGATGCAGGACGGAGCCGCCTGGGTTACGGGGAATATCTGGACCGCGGACGGAGGCTATAGCCTTGCGGGGATGCCGGAGAATGATTTTGGGTATGGATGGGATGTCCATAAAAATTTAATGAATGAATTATGTAAATAGTGTAATGGTATGAAGAATAAAATAGTTATACATTCTATATTAAAAAAGTGGCAGCCGTATATTTCAGCGGTTTCCTCCATATACTGACAATGATTTTTCAGATAACAGAAAGGAATGTCAGCTATGGATGAAAAACAGAAAAAAGAGTATCAGGAGTACGTGAAACAGGTAACTCCGACTCATAACTTATGGCTGCAGATGCTCAAGGCTTTCCTGGTAGGCGGAACCATCTGCGTGATAGGGCAGGTGATTTTGAACACCTGTGCAGGAATGGGATTGGATAAAGAAGCTTCAGGCGGCTGGTCCGCGCTGATTCTGATTTTACTCAGTGTATTGCTCACAGGATTTAATATTTACCCTTCCATTGTAAAATGGGGCGGTGCGGGAGCGCTGGTACCGATTACCGGATTTGCCAATTCAGTGGCAGCCCCGGCTATTGAATTTAAAAAAGAAGGACAGGTTTTCGGTGTGGGCTGCAAGATTTTCACCATTGCAGGGCCGGTTATCCTGTTTGGAATTTTCACTAGCTGGGTGCTGGGGGTGCTGTACTGGCTTGGCGGTCTGATGGGCTGGTTTTAACAGAAAAATGTTTTCAAAGGCAGAGTAATGAGATGGCGGCAGCATTTTATTATTCTGTTTTTTTATATTAGCCAAACTTCACACATGCACCTGCCTCCTCCAGCCAGTGCTTTCAGGACAGCTGCCCGGTTCGGATTCCCACCCTTCCCTCCGCCGGCTATGCAGGGTTTCCTGTAAGGGGCGTATAAACTCGCCGGTACTAAGGCCGCGTCCTTTGCGGCCTTAGTACCGCTGCGTGTTTATCCGAGCGAAAGCGTCCCCTGTAAGGATCCCTGCATAGCCGGCGGAGGGAAGGAAGGGATGCCGGGCCGGACGGCAGTCCCAAAAGCACTGGCCGGAGGGGACAGGGACATATGCGGAGTTTGAGTCATTAGCGTAATTAATACACATATAAAATGACCGGTCAAAAGGAGAATATAGGATATGAGCAAAGTAAGCCAGTTGGAACCCAAGTCGGTTTTTCACTTTTTTGAAGAAATCTGTGAGATACCCCATGGCTCCGGAAATGTGGAGAGAATCAGCAATTATCTTGTGGATTTCGCTAAAGAAAGGAATCTTGCTTATTTTCAGGATGAGCTGAAAAATGTGGTTATTATCAAGGAAGCTACTGCCGGATATGAGAAAGAGGAACCTGTGATTCTTCAGGGGCATATGGATATGGTTGCGGTAAAGAAACCGGACTGCGCCAAAGATATGACGAAAGAAGGCCTTGATTTGGATGTGGACGGAGATTATCTTCTTGCCAGGGGAACGAGCCTGGGCGGGGATGACGGGATCGCCGTAGCATATGGGCTGGCTCTTCTGGATTCAGAAAGCATTGCCCATCCCCGTCTTGAGGTGGTAATAACCGTGGACGAGGAAACCGGAATGGAAGGAGCCAATGGAATTGATCTTTCCATGTGCAGAGGACGCCGGATGCTGAATCTGGATAATGAAGAAGAAGGCGTGCTTCTGACAAGCTGTGCGGGAGGAGCCAGGGTTCACGGCAGGCTGCCGGTGGAAACAGAGAAAAAGCAGGGCTGCCGGCTTCTGATAGAAATAGGCGGACTGACAGGTGGCCACTCCGGGGCGGAAATTGATAAGGGAAGAGCCAACGCAAACTGTCTCCTGGGAAGGCTCATACATTTCTGCAGAAAAAAAGGTGACGTCAGATTCATGTCTGTGGAAGGTGGCAGTGCGGATAACGCAATCCCTTCGGCTTCCAGGGCGGAGCTTTTTGCGGAACAGGATAATTGTGCGGATTTGGAAGATTCTTTAGTGCAGCTGGAAAAAATACTGCAGAGAGAATATACGGTTACGGATTCGGGAATCAGGATCCGGGTATTAGAAAAAGGACAGGGTGAATGGGAGGTATTTACGGAGGAAAGCACTAAAAAGGCGGAGATGCTTCTCTTTATGATGCCGAACGGAATCCAGAGCATGAGCGCGGATATCAGCGGACTGGTACAGACCTCTCTGAATCTCGGTATCCTGCGGACAGAGGGCAGGGAAGTGGAGCTGGATTACTCCGTGCGCAGTTCCGTTATGAGTGAAAAAGAAATGATTATTGATAAGGTTTGCCTGCTTTTGGAATCCCAGGAAGGAAAATGGGATATTTCAGGTGACTATCCTGCTTGGGAGTTCAAACAGAATTCGCCCCTTCGTGAAAAGATGGTGAAGGTATATGAAGAGATGTATGGAAAATCCCCCCGAATTGAAGCGATTCATGCCGGTCTGGAATGCGGAATACTTGCAGGAAAGCTGCCGGGACTTGATTGTGTATCCATCGGCCCTGATATGAAGGATATCCATACACCGGAGGAAAGGCTGAGCATTTCTTCCACTAAGAGAGTATGGGATTATGTTCTTGAAATACTGAAGAAAAAAGAGAATTAAGGAGCGGGAATTATCATGATTTTATTTCAATGTGACTATAACGAAGGTGCGCATCCCAGGATTATGGAAAGAATGATGGAAACGAATTTGGAGCAGTCCCCCGGTTACGGGGAAGACGCGCACTGCCGCCGGGCAGCGCAGCTCATCTGTAAGGCCTGCGGAAATGACAGGCTTGCCGTACATTTTCTGGTAGGAGGAACCCAGGCCAATATGACAGTGATTGATGCGGCGCTTCGTTCCCACCAGGGAGTGATTTCGGCAGGGAGCGGCCATATCAACGTTCATGAGACAGGCGCTGTGGAATCCCTTGGACATAAAGTCCTTGCGGTACCTCATAAGGACGGCAAGCTGACCGCGGCTCAGGTGGAAGAGCTGTACCAGTTTCATATCCATGACAGTTCCTTTGAACATATGGTTCAGCCTAAAATGGTTTATATATCAAACCCCACGGAATACGGAACCCTTTACAGCAGAAAAGAGCTGGGAGAGCTGAGCCGGGTATGCAGGGAACATGATTTGTATCTGTTTATGGATGGAGCCAGGCTTGGTTATGGGCTGGCTGCGCCTGATAATGAACTGGATCTCCCTTTTCTGGCAGAGCATTGTGATGTCTTTTATATCGGAGGAACTAAGGTAGGCGCCCTGTTTGGGGAAGCTGTGGTAATCGTGAATGAGGAACTGAAAAAAGATTTCCGTTATTTTATCAAACAAAAAGGCGGTATGCTGGCAAAGGGAAGGCTGCTCGGCATTCAGTTTGAGACACTGTTTGAAGATGATTTATATATGGAAATTTCCCGGCATGCAATCCGCATGGCGGAAAAACTGAGAGAGGCTTTCCGGGAAAAAGGTTATCCCTTTCTTGTGGAGAACAGGACAAATCAGATTTTTCCTGTAATGCCCGATTCCGTACTGGAAAAACTTTCCGGCAGTTATGGTTACAGTTATCAGGAGCGTGTGGATGATACCCACAGCGCCGTGCGCTTTTGTACCAGCTGGGCTACCAAAGAAGAAAATGTAAATAGTCTCATTGAAGATTTGAACAATTGCTGACAGACCGTCCTGCGGATAGAAATTGCGGGAAGGGAGAGGAAACGCTCCCTTCTCTTTTTTACTATATAATATAAAAACATAATCAACAGGAGCATTTTTGAAGTAAATACAAACATATAGTTTCTAAAAAGCCATTCCTAATCACAGTATCATAATAACGTACAACTTGGAAAAAACTGGAAATGGGAGGGATTGGCGGAATGGCAGCAACTCAGGTATTAGTGGAAATGGGAGAACGTCTTCGCAGGCAGCGGAAGAAAATGAAGATGACACAGGAAGAGACAGCAGAACTGCTGGAGATATCAACAACCTTTTATGGGGAAATCGAAAGAGGCAACAAAAGGCTTTCCATAGAAAAAATATTGCTTGTATACAAAAAAATGGATTTAGATCCTACATATCTTTTGACAGGAGAGATTACTTCGAATAAAATGCTGGTAGAAATATTTAAAGACTGCCCTAAAGAAAAAGAACATATTTTGGAGCAGATTCTTATATATTTGAAAATGCTGTGTAAATAAGTTTGACTGAAGAAGGGTTACCGGGACAGATACGAAAGAGGATATGGTGGACAATGGATAATAGCAAGGAATTTTTTGACGAACTATATAATTCTGAGTTTACTCAGATAGAAAAATATGTCCGCCGTATGCTTTATGACAGTAATGCCGTGGAAGATATTGTGCAGGAAACTTTCTTTGAAGTTTACAGGAAAAGAGAAGAACTGATGAAGCATCCCAACATCAAGGGCTGGTTACGTGTGACGGCCAAAAACAAGGTGATGAAATGGGAAGAAAAGCAAAGAAAGTACAGCCTGGATTTTGATTTCCTCATAGATAATTCTGTATCGGATTTAAACCCTAAAGTCGATGATTTTAAAATGGTGGAGGTCTATACTGCGGTTAAAGAAATTTTGTCAGAGGAAGAATTGGAGCTTTTACGCTGTTATTATGAATATGGTTATACTTCGCAGGAAATAGCACAGAAGCTGGGCGTCACAGAGACCTGCTTTAAAGTACGTATTCTCAGGATGAAGCAGAAAATACGCAACAGCATGCTGCTGCCATTTCTTTTTGGTGTTTGCGGAGTATTATATCAGCTGATTATATTCATAGGAGACAAGATATGACACAGTCGAAAGAGCTTCAAAATGAAAAATTGATTAATGATCTGTATGAAAAGCTGCATTGGTATACGTTTGAAGCCAGCGATGAACAGTTTGACACCGAAGAAGTGGATGCCATCGTGCAGCTTTTGGATGTATTGGAGCCGATGAAAGAGGACCCGCGGTTTCCGTCTGATCCTGCGGCGGCCAGAGAGCGGTTTAACAGGCGGTTTGGGGTGGAAGAAGATAGGGCCGAGCGTTTAATTGAGGGAGTGGCTGATGTAGAAGGGGATGAAAGCGTTAAAATATCGAATAGTATGTCTGTGGCAGGGATAGGTAGTGGTAAGGCAGGGATAAAAAAAGTCTGGAAGAGAAAAAAGGTGTTTGTTCGAATAGGTGTAGGAGTTGCGGCCTGTCTGGTGTTGATGTTGTCGGTGAATGTGGGGAGTTATGCTTTGAAGAAGAAGTCGTTCTTTGAGGTAGTTCAGGATGGGATTGGCAGAACAAAACTTACTGTAACGGGAAATGAAGATATTCTGACAGAAGGTAAAAGTGAAATAGAATTTTCTTCGTGGAAAGAGGTTGAAAATTATTTAAATGTAGAGTTATTAAAGCCTGATTATTTGCCAGCCAATTATGAACTTGATACAATAACACTATCGAAATCTGGAGCTAGAACAGTACTTTTGGTTATATATGAAAACCGATTATCAAGTAATGACTTATCAATTGAAGTAGATTTTTTTGAAGGTGATTATTCTGAACGTATTCTGGTAAATGATCCAAACTGGATACTACTAGATGATATTCATGATGGATTAAATTCAGAATATTATATGAGTGATACATATAAGAGCGTTAAAGTTATGTTTACAAAAGACAAAAAAATGTATATATTGTTATGCCAAGAAACTGTGCAGGAGTTGAAAAAGATAGCAGAAAGTATGAAATAGATATATATATCCAAATTGATTATGTAACCTTTTTGTAGATTTTGCGAATACACAGATGTGTAGATTTGAGGAGGTATACAAAAGAAAAGAGGTTACGGATATGGGAAAAAGATACTTAGTTTTATTATTAGTCATCAGTATATTTCTGAATGTTCCAATGAAAATTAATGCGGCAGAAATTATGGAATATAATTCAGATATGCAGGTTCTTAGCAAATCTATTGTTAGTGGTAATCGTACAAGAAGTGGGGAACCCTTTTTATTTGATTGCGAACTGGCAATTGGTATAGCGAAAAATGGGCTTGGTGTAGAATTCACAACAAGATGTTCAACAGATGCAACTGAAATAGGAATCAAAGATGCAGTTCTTCAGGAAAAAACGCTTTTGGGTTGGAAAAATATACCTATTAAGGATTATTGTGATTATGATCAGCGCATATATATCGGAGCTGTAGTATATGTTAAAGCTGAGGCTGGAAAGACATACAGAGTGTCCTGTACACATTATGCTATTGTAGATGATGTAGAACTTACGTTAGATAATTATACAGATGAAATAGTTTATAATTAATTTATTTTTCCTCAAATTTACATTGTATTTATTGTCAGATTAATTTTGATGATTATTCGTAGATAATGAACTGTCATAATGCAGATATGCTGTTATGGCAGTTCATTGTAATTTATGGATTATATGAATACGGAAGCCTCATTGTAGAAACTACATATCAGTGGTATAATAAATTCCGGATATCATTACAAATGGCTCATAGGAGGAACTATGGATCAGCATATAGAACAGCTCATGCGGATGGCAAGTTTGGAAATAGAGGCATATGATATGCAGACGAGGAGAGAAATGTCTTCTCTGAATCGAAGAATGCCCTGTTATGTTATGTCGTATTTACAGTCAGGAACAGCTATATTAGAAATTTACGACGAGGTTTATGAAGTCGGACCGGGCAGTATTGTTATTATTCCTGAGAACGTGTTACATAGCCATTATAAAACGGATTGTAAGCCCGCCACATTTTTGTGGTGGCATTTTTCTTTTAAAATTCAATATACAATAGATGCCCTGAAATTGTTTAACTTTCCGGTGGTATCTTATCTGAAAAATCGTGAGGAATTTGAAAAGATATTTCACAGGTTTTACGATGGAAGCAGGGAAATGAATAAATTATCGGAATTGTTAATGCATAGGGCCTGTGGTTTGGAACTGATGGCATATCTGTTTGAAGAACTGATAACGGATAAAAGATTATTGGTTAATGCCAGGATACCCGAGGCATTTTGGCAGATTTTTCGTATGCTGAACGGTGAAGATATTCAGCGAATTACATTGTCGGGACTGGCGCAGCAGTTTCATATGAGTCCGACTTATATTTCTAATCGATTTAAACATTATTTCGGAATTTCTCCTATCGCAATGAAAAACAGAATCTTATTTGAAAGGTCTAAGTTAATGCTGACGGACAGAGATATGACGATAAGTGAAATCGCAGAGGAGACAGGATTCGAAAGTATTACCGGTTTTACTCACTTTTTTTCACAGAGGGCTGGTCAGAGCCCCAGTGATTACCGTTCCCAAAATCGTCACTATTAAAAGCTGCTGATTATATAAAAATTGGACAAGTTTAAGAGCAGAATAAGGCAAGTGAAATGTATGGATGCATTAACTTGCCCTTTTTTTATACGTATGAAAATATTTATATTCAATGATAAGAAAAAATGCACTATATTCTGAAATTTATAAAAATAATTTATGCGAAATGACGAAGGAAAATATTTTTATAAATTATTTTCTGCCTGATTAAATAAATACTATTATTAATCAGAATATGTATTTTGAACAAATAACGAATAAGAATAATCATTCCAAAGGAAATCAGTCAAACCTATAATTAGACTATCACTTAAAAACAAGGAAGGTTATGAAAGGAGTCAACTATGAGAAGAAAAAGATTGCTATCTGTCACAGCATTGATGCTTACTGCATCTATGGTTTTTACCGGATGTATGAGCAGTACTGTGAAGAAGAATGCAGAACAAAACGAACCGGCATCTGCACCGGAGGCAGTGGCAGAGAACAACACATCGGAAGCTGTATCAGATGAGGAAGGTGAGGCAGAGGAAGCCTATACTGATATTGTATTATGGGACGATTCCACGGATGGAGACGCTAATACTTTATTTCAGGAACTGGCGGATGGCTTTGCAGAGAAATATGGCGTGAATGTGGAGCGTGTTGTCATAAAGGGTGAGGACCTGCGTACAACGGTAAAAGCTGCTATTAATTCAGGGGAAGGACCTGATATCTTCACATATGACAGTGGTGCAGGGTATCTTGGGGTACTCGCAAAGTCAGGACTTGCCTATGATTTGACCGCTGTGGCAGAACAGGATGGCTGGAATGATTTATTTAAAGAAAGTGCATTGGATGCTTGTACCTTTGACGGGAAATTATATGGTGTTGGAAACCAGCTCGAATCTGTCGGGGTATATTATAATAAGGATATTTTTGATAAATATGGATACTCAGAGCCTTCTACTTATGAAGAATTTGAAGCAATGTGCGCAGAATTAAAGGAAAACGGCGAACTGCCATTGATGTTGGATGATTTGGATCAATGGCCAGGTTATCATTATGAAAGTATATGGCTGAATGCGTTTGCCGGGTGTGATGCAGTATCTGATGTCCTCGCATTAAAGAGCCAATTTAATCAGGATGATTTTGCGCTCGGGCTTGATAAGCTGCAGGAGATTGTAAAAAATGGCTGGACCATTGAAGCGCCGAATGCCATGGGGCATGATGATGCCAGAAAAATGTTTCTTTCCGGCAAGGTAGCCATGTATCCGACCGGTACTTGGGAAGTAGGCGCTTTTGGAGGTGAAGAAGGATTGGGGGATAAGTGCGGCTTTTTCTTCCTTCCCGCTCCGGAAGGAAAGGAAACAACAGGTGTGTTTGGTCTGGGACAGGCAATTGTGGTTAACGGCAAATCCGCGAATACATATACGGCTGTCAAATTCCTGGAATATATGTTCAGTGATGAAATAGTAAATAAATGGCTGGATGCAGGTTTTATACCGGCTACAAATAATACAGATATCACAGCATGTGATGTTACCCCTTTATTTGCCGATGCAGCGAATACCATTGTGACTGCGGATAAGATGGGAAGTAATCTGGATGTTTTGCTGCCTTCCAAAGTAAATGAAGTGACGGCTAATAATATACAGGAACTTCTGGCCGGGAAAAAGACCGGAATGGAATGTATGGAAGAAAAACAGAAGATTCTTGATGAAGAAGTGGAAAAAGGTAATTTTGAGGCGATTGTGAATTAAAAAGGATTGAATAAAAAGGCGCAGACTGCCTGCGGTATGTTAAGACTTAAATGCTGCGCCTTTTGTTTTGGCAGGGAGGAAAGGAGAGATACAGCGTGAATATCTCCATTAAACAAAGGCGCAAAATTGGAAAATGGTGCAGAGCTATGCTTTTTGTTGCACCTGCATTATTATGTTATATTATTTAGTTAAAATTATATATGTCTTTTTGACTATCTTTTTATATCTTCCTAAATGTCCGCAAAGCCTTATTTTATCGGCTCTACGGGCATTTTGCTTTTGTGGT